>OJKC01001317.1_pt1 | contig 16004 bp, 13 predicted proteins | sample 1596401 | NCBI WGS metagenome assembly OJKC01 (sample SAMEA4350162, study PRJEB24818) | metagenome | biome: human; feature: gut; material: faeces | place: Denmark | collected 2013-09 | reverse complement strand
CGTCACGCGCGGGTCGTTGCGCAGTTTCAACGAGAACTGCCCGTAGCCCACGTCAATCGCATAGACATGCCCCTCGCCGCGATGGAGGCAGACGTCCGTGAAGCCGCCGGTCGCCGCGCCGAAGTCCATGCACACCTTGCCGCGCAGATCCGCCTGAAAGGACGTAATCGCCTTTTCCAGCTTCAATCCGCCGCGGCTGGCGTAGGGGTTCGACTTGCCGCGGATTTCCAGCTCGTCCTCCGGCTTAATCAGCTCCGACGCCTTGTCGATGCGGCGCGTGCCGACGTACACCTCGCCCGCCATGATGCTGACCTGCGCCTTCGTGCGGCTTTCGCAAAGCCCGCGTTCCACCAGCGCTACATCAGCCCGTTGCTTTTCGCTCATTGATGCTTTTCTCCATTCTTCAGCGCGATGACGATGCGCTGGGTCATCAGTTCCGGCGTCAATCCCAAGTATTTCAGCAGCTGATCACGCCGCCCATGCTGCACGAAGGTATCCGGGATGCCGAAGGACAGCATCGGCGCGGGCAGCCCTTCGCCGGACAGGAACGCGCAGACCACGCTGCCAAAGCCGCCCGTCAGCACATGCTCCTCCATCGTGACGATTGGGCGATTCGCCAGCTGACACAGCATTTTCTCGTCCATCGGCTTCACGCTCCGGCAGTTCACCAGCGCCGCGTGAATGCCGCGCTTTTCCAGCAGGTCGCGAACTTCAATCGCTTCTGCCACCATTGAGCCGACAGCCAGCAGCGCCACATCCCCGCCCTGCTCCATCAGCTCCCATTCACCGATGCGGAACGGGTTATCCTGCGCCGGGTAGCGCGCCGACAAATCGACGGATTCACGCCCATAGCGAATGGCGCAGGGGGATTCGTTCTCCTGCGTCCAGCGCATCATGACGCGCAGCTCATTCAGGTCGCGCGGCGCCAGAATCACCATGTTCGGCACGGGCAGCATTGACGCCAAATCCCACACGCCGTGGTGCGTCGCGCCATCCTCGCCGACCAGCCCTGCGCGGTCAAGCAGCAGCGTCACGTTCAGCTTCGGCATACAAACGTCATGTATCATCTGGTCAAACGACCGTTGGAAGAACGACGCATAGACCGCAAAGTACGGCTTCATACCGCCCGCCGCCAGCCCAGCTGCCATCGTAACGGCATGTTCCTCCGCAATGCCGACGTCCATCATGCGGCGCGGAAAACGCTCCGCAAAGTACGACAAGCCCGTACCCGACGGCATAGCGGCGGTAATCGCGACGATTTTTTCATCCGTTTTCGCCATTTCGGACAGCGTTTCCGCCATTACCTGCCCATAGGACGGCAGCGTTCCCTTCTTGCGCGCCGTACCGGTTTCCACATAGAACGGCGGCGTGCCATGGAAGCGCTCCGGCTTGTCCTCCGCTGCGCTGTATCCATAGCCTTTTTTTGTGAGCACATGCACGACAACCGGCTCATCCAACTGTTTGACGGCCTCCAATGTGTGCTCCAGTGCCTTGAGGTCATGCCCGTTAATCGGGCCAAAATAATGGAAGCCAAGGCTATTGAAGAATCCCTCTTGATTTTCGCGCACAAACATGGACTTGACGCTCTTTTTTGCCCACGATAAAAAACACTGAAGCGGTTTTCCGACTACGGGCAGGCAGGACAAGCCTTTGCGGATGACCCGCTTCGTGCTTGTCCACCCGCTGGAGACGCGTAAATCCGTCAGATGCTGCGAAAGCGCCCCCACGTTCGGCGCAATCGACATTTCGTTGTCATTCAGAATGACAATCATACGCGTATGACTGTCACCCGCGTCGTTGAGCGCCTCATAGCACATGCCGCCGGTCATTGCGCCATCGCCCACCAGCGCCAGCACATGGTGATGCTGCCCCTGCAAATCGCGGGCGCGCGCCAGCCCCAGCGCTGCGGACAGCGCGGTAGAGGCATGACCCGTCTCGAACACATCATATTCGCTTTCGGAGCGCTTCGGGAAACCGGACATGCCGCCGAAGGAGCGCAGGGTACAGAACGTGCGGTAGCGCGCCGTCAGCAGCTTATGGACGTAGCTCTGATGCCCCACATCGAAGACGATTTTGTCCTCCGGCATGTTGAACACGCGGTGAATCGCCATCGTTAATTCCACCACGCCCAGATTGCTCGCCAAATGTCCGCCGCGCTTGGAAATGGTCGTGACCAGTTCTGTGCGAATCTGCGCGGCAAGATCGTTCATCTCCGCATAGGACAAACCTTTAATGTCCTGCGGCGACTTGATATCCTCCAATCGCAAGCATTTTCCCTCCTTCATGGATTTTGCATTTGTGTTGAAATTCATCAGAATTTGCTGCCCTTGCTCCCCTTTGCGCCCTTCGCGCCGCCGAGCGAAACACCCTTCAAAATGTCGGAGGAATAAGCATAATTGCGCATGTTGCGGTCTTCGTTCGCCTTGCGCGCGCAGTCCACCATGCGGTCAATCAGCTGCGAATACTTCACGCCCTTGTTCTCCCACAGGTAGAATGCCAGCGAGCCTGGAATCGTGTTGATTTCAGTGATGTACACCTGCTCGGACGCGCGGTCAAACATGTAGTCGATGCGCACAACGCCCTTGCAGTCCAGCATCCGGAAAATATCGCAGGACATGGCCTGAATCTTATTGCGCAGGCTGTCCTCAATCGGCGCGGGCAGCACACGGTGCAGGCTCGCCATGCCCTTCGAGCCGCCATTGGCAAGATACTTCTCCTTGAAATCGAGGAACTGCTGACCCGACAGCGGCATCTCAATCGGGCTGGCTTCCACGTCGCCATCGTAGCCCAGTACGGAGCAGTTCAGCTCAATCGGGTGATCCAGCCCCTTCTCAACCAGCACGCGGCGGTCGTACTCAAATGCCAGTTCAAGGCTGTCCATCAGCCCTTCGCGGTCATCCGCACGACTGACACCGATAGACGAGCCGAGGTTCGCGGGCTTGACGAACACCGGATAGCCCAGTTCCTTCTCCACCTTGTCCAGCACGGCGTTTTTGTCCTGCTGATACATGGCGCGCGTGAACCAGCAATCCGGCAGACACGGCAGCGTCCCCGCACCGCGGAAGAACTGCTTCATCATGATTTTGTCCATGCCGATGGCGCTGCCTGCCACGCCCGTGGACGTGTACGGCAGATTCGCCAGTTCCAGCATTCCCTGCAGCGTGCCGTCCTCGCCGTTCAGCCCATGCATGACGATAACGCAAACTTCCAGCCGCGCTACCATGACCTGCGTTGGATGAGAGAACAGCCCCTTGCCAGGACGGTTCGCCAGCAGCGCGCCCGAACCCGCCGTCACGTCCAGCGCAACGGCTTCGATGCCCGCTTTGTTCGGGTCAAAGGGCGTGTACGTCTCGATGCGGCGGAGCGCATTCCCCGTATACCAGACGCCGTTTTCGCCGATATACACCGGGATGACGTCGTACTTCTCGCTGTCCACATGGTTCATCAGCTGCACCGCGCTGATGATGGATACCTCGCGCTCACAGCTGCGGGAACCGAAAATCACACCAAGCTGAACCTTTGCCATAACAAAAATCTCCTTGCCTTTACGGAATCTCTGATTGATTCGGCAGAGCTTCCTTACGTTTCAGAATAGTGATCCGGAAGATCGTTTTCAAACATTGCAATGTCGCCGGGACGCCCAATCTGCCGCAGGAGCACCGTCGCTTCGTCGAGGCTGGCGACGACGTGCAGATTTCCCTGCGGGAAGCCCGCCGCGAGCAGCCCTTCGGCAATCGGCTGCGTGTGTTTCTTGCCCACGAGAATGGCGATATCCGCGTTGCCGCAGATTTTCCGCCCAAATTCGCGGTTGAACGCCGCTTCCTGTCCGCCCAATTCGACCATACCGGGGGTAATGATGATGCGCCGCGCTTGGAACGCCCCCAGTACCTTCACTGCCGCTTCCGCGCCCTTCGGGTTGGAATTGAATGCATCGTCGATGATGGTGATGCCCGGCGACGGAATCAGCTGCAAACGGTGCTCCACCGGCTGCAGTTTGCTGATGCCGCGTGCTACTTGCCGCATGGTCAGCCCCAGATGGAGCGCAACCGTCGCGGCAAGCAGGATGTTCTGGATGTTGTGTTCCCCCAGCAGGCGCGTTTCGCACGCAATTTCCTCCGCCGACGTATGCAGGACGAATCGGCTGCCCATCGGGGAAACCGTCACATCCGTTGCCCACACGTCCGCGTCCGGGCTGTAATGCAGGCAGCAGAGGCGCTTTTCTTTCTCCGTTCGGTCATAGAGTTCGCGGCAGATTGCACCGTCATCCGGGAAAAAGCAGCAGCCATCCGCCGGAACAGCGTCCATCAATTCATATTTCGTATTTTTGATGCGTTCCAAGGTATGGAAGGTGTCCAAATGCTGCGGGCCGACGCTCGTCAGCACGCCGTAACGCGGATGCACCAGTCGACACAGTTCCTTGATATCCCCGACGTGCCGAGCGCCCATTTCCGCCACAAACACCTGCGTCGCGGGCGTCAGGCGCTCACGGATGATTTTCGTCACGCCCATTGGCGTATTGAAGCTGCTCGGGGTAATCAGCGTCTGATACTTCTCCTGCAGAATCGTGCCAAGAATGAACTTGACGCTCGTCTTACCGTAGCTGCCGGTAATGCCGATTTTGATGATGTCCGGGCGCGCCGCCAGTTTCTTCTGCGCGTCGCGGAAATACATTTCGCTCACAAGCTTCTCAATCGGCCACGCCAGCAATCCACCCAGCGCCACCCAGAGCGGCAGCAGCAGCGGCAGCAGCCCGCAGAAGTACACCTTCGTCAGCAGCGCAATCGGCGTGCAGAGCAGCGTATAGACAACGCCCATGACAATGTACGTCCGCTTGACGCGCATCGTGACGACAAACGGCTTTTTCGCCTTCTTCTGCTGGAAAATCGACCGGCACCACCAGCCGCCCGCGACCGCCAGCGCTGCATTCACCAGCGCCAGCAGAATTTTGCCGACGCTCATGTCCAGCATCCGGTCAACGCTCCGGTACGCCAAATACAGCAGCGTCAAGTACGCCGCCAGCGTGACGCCGGGCAGCAGCGCGCGCTTCCAATTGCGCCGCAGTGTCCGGAAATAGCCGGGAAATTGGTAGCTTTCCAGCTGGAAATCATGCATCAGGCTCCGTTGTGCCAGCAGCATCGCCAAGGCGGTTGCCAGCGCCGGAAGCCATTTCAGTAAGTTAATCACCTGATTCACTCCTGCCCCATCCAAATCAGTTCAGCAGAAACTGACGCACAATCGTCTGAAAGCGCGCCGCCTGCTCCAAATATGCGAAATGCGTGCCGCCTTCCAGCACCACCAGACCGCTGTCGGCAATTTCCTTTTCCATCTGCTGCCCCATCCACAGCGGCGTTTCCGTATCGCGGTCGCCCCAGATGAGCAGCGTCGGGTTCTTGATATGCGAAAGCAGTGCACTCTGGTCATAACCCACGACCTTGACGAACGTCTTGCGCATTTCCGGCGACAGGGCGGCGTAATCCCGCGAGCCGTACTTCTGCACGAGATTTTCCTGCCACTTGTCCGGCAGACTGCCGAAGAGGTGCGTCTTTTTCGCTACACCGACGAGCTTTTTCAGCCGCTGATACCGCTGCGACTTTTTGCTCCTTTCGCTGGATAGCTTCGGCCGTATGCCCGCCGCGCCTGTCAGAATCAGCTTTTCAAAGCGCTCCGGATGGTCGGCGGCGAGCTCAATCGCCACGCGTCCGCCGAAGGAATGCGCAATCACGCTGCACGGTAGAAAGTCCAGCTTCATCAGCAGTTCCAGCAGATTCGCGGCGAAATCCGGCACACCCCACGGCTGCGGCGGAAATCCGCTTTCGCCATGCGCCGGAAAATCCACCCGAAGCACGGTCATGTCCGGCGTGAGCGCATCGCTAATCCCCGCCATCAGCTTTTCCGAGCAGCCCCAGCCATGCAGCAGCACCACTTTTCTTTCGCCGTGGCCGCCGATTTCATAATGGACGCGGACGCCCTGAAGCGTCATTTCCACAAAACGCATCTCCTTTTCAGCCGTCGATTCGCCAGATGTATCGGCACTTGACGGCGCTGATTTCCCAGCGGTCGCGAATCTCCTGCGGCACAGCCACGATTCTTTCCAGCGTGCAGCCCAGCCCCAGGCACGTCTTGCGGCTCGCCCAGTTATCCGGGTCAGTCGTGATGACGACGCTGCTTTTGCCATGCAGGGCAATCAGCGGACGCAAGAGCGCACAGGCGCGGCGCGCGTAGTGATTGCCGCGATACGGCGGGTCAACATGATAGCCAATATGCCCGAAATAGTACACACAGGGGCTTTCCCCCATCCGCAGGGAGATGCGTCCAACTTCCCGGTGCGTCCCGTGCGGCACAATCATATAGTCATACACGCGGCCGAATCCCATTTCCTTTTCCGGCGGATAGAGCCGCAAGGGCAGTAAGTCAATCACGCCATCGGAAAACTCAGCACGCACTCTGCGAAACAGCATCCTTACACATCCTGTATCTGCACCTGCGGAAGCAGGGCAGCAAAATCATCGGGGCGAATCAGCTGCGTCCCCTCGGTCATTACCGACGCACAGCCCGCCGCCGCGCCATACGCCAGCGCACGGTGAACGTCCCCTGTTTTCTCCAAGCCAGCCATCACACCGCCGACCATTGCGTCGCCCGCGCCAACGGTGGACTGCACCCGCACCGGAATCGCCGGGGTAAACATGGCGCCGCGTTCCGATACCCACAATGCGCCTTCGCCGCCGAGGCTCACGAGCACATTCTGCGCACCCATTTCAAGCAGCTCCAGCGCCGCCTGATGCACATCCGCCATCGTCGGCAGCGGACGGTTCATGGCGGCTTGCAGTTCACTTCGGTTCGGCTTGACGAGGAACGGACGCGCTGCCAGCCCTGCCATCAGCGCCGCGCCGCTCACATCCAGCACAAACAGGCGTTCCGGCAGGAGGAGCATCAGGTCGCGGTAATACTCCGGCAGACATTCCGGCGGCAGCGATCCCGTCAGGACGACATACTGCCCCGCAACTGTCTTTTCCGCCAGCAAGTCCGAAAACGCCCGCTGATTCGCCGCATTGACCGGCGCTCCGGGTTCGTTCAGCTCCGTCACAGCCGTGCCGTCCTGCGGGACAATCTTCATGTTCGTGCGCACGTCGCCGTCCACGGGCAGGAAAACATGCGTCACCTGCTCGCCGTCCAGCTTGCGGCGAACCGCGTCAATGCCGTTTTTGCCCGCGCAGCCGAGGACGCAGGACGCAATGCCCAGCCGACGCGCAGTAATGGCGACATTGATACCCTTGCCGCCCACATCCTGCCGCGCGGACAGGACACGGTTCATATCGCCCACCGTGAAGGAACGGAGCGACACCGTGCGGTCAAACGAAGGATTCAGGCACACACAAGCCAGCATGGGCAAACCTCCCCATCATCAGCAGTCCATCCCATTATATCATGATTCCCCGCATGATGCAACCTGACGCGGAAAGAAAAAGGCTGCCCCGTATTCGCTCGGAGCAGCCAAATGGACTCATTCCTTAATGCAGTAGGCATTCAGCGCGTTCTGCATCGTGATCTGTGCGAACGCTTCCAGCGGAATTTCGCGCAGCGCGGCAATTTTCTCCGCCACATAGCGCACGTTCGTCGGCTCATTCCGGCGGCCGCGGACGGGTTCGGGCGCAAGGTACGGGCTGTCCGTCTCAATCAGGATGCGGTCAAGCGGCACATTCACCGCGGCTTCCTGCAATTTCGGCGCTTTCTTGAAGGTCACAGGCCCCGCAAAGCTGATGAAGTACCCCAGTTTCAGGTACTCCTTCGCAATCTCCCAGCTGCCGGAAAAGCAGTGGATGATTCCGCCTGTCAGATGCTTCCTGTGGCGCTTCATGATGTCCAGCATGTCCTGATGCGCATCGCGGATGTGGTACGCCACGGGCAGCGACAATTCCCACGCCAGCTCCATCTGCGCCTCGCAGACCGTCATCTGCGTTTCGCGCGGCGACAGGTCATAGTAGTAATCCAGCCCGATTTCGCCAATGGCGACGACTTTCTCTTCCTTCGACCAGTCCGCCAAGCGCTGCAAATCATCCTCCACGAAGCCCTTCGCCTCGTGCGGATGGATGCCGATGGCGGCATAGCAGCCCGGATGCGCCGCCGCGAAATCCGCGCTGTGCCGGGAAGTTGCCATGTCCGAGCCAATCACGGCGTACCGGGTGACACCTGCTTCCGCCATGCGGGTCAGGACGTCCTCCCGGTCGTCGTCGAACTTCGGCTCATCGACATGGCAATGAGAGTCAAACAGCGCCATCATCCGATGATTGCACCGTCCTCCACGCCCTCGCCGACGCTCATCAGGCGCAGATTGTCCTCGTCATCGACAGCGGAGAGAATCATGCCCTGACTTTCGATGCCCGCAATCTTGCGCGGCGCGAGATTCACGACCGCCACGACCTGCTTGCCGACGAGGTCTTCGGGCTTGTAGTACTTCGCGATGCCGGAGAGAATCGTGCGTTCGCCGTCCTTGCCGAAGGAGAGGCGGAATTGCAGGAGTTTGTTGCTCTTCTCCACCTTCTCGCAGGACAGCACGCGCGCCACCTGCATCTTGCACTTGCAGAAATCATCGAAAGCGATTTCCGCCGGGAAATCAGGCGTTTCGTGCTTCTTCTCCGCCTTCTTTTCGGGCTTGGCGGCAGGCTTCTTTTCTTCCTTCTTCGGCTCTTCGGCGGGTGCGTCGCGTTCGATTTCCTTCTGGATGTCCAGACGCGGGAACAGCGCCGCCCCCTTATGCACCGTCAGGCCTTCCGGCAGTACGGCAAACGGCTTGCAGACGGAATCCCACGTCTTGAGCGCGTCGTCGGTCACGCCCAGCTGCTCGAAGATGCGTTCCGGCGTGCGCGGCATGACGAAGCCGATCATCACGGCGACGCGGCGGACGCACTCTGCCAGCGTGTACAGCACCGTCTTCAGCCGCGGCTGACCCTCTTCGCTGCGGCCCAGCACCCACGGCTGCGTCATGTCGATATACTTGTTGCAATCGCTGATGAGCTTCCATGTTTCCACCAGCGCGTTGGAGAACTGGAAGGCGTTGACGTAGTTCTCCACCTTGCCGGAAAGCTGCTCCGCCTCGTCCCAGATGGGCTTGTCGATAGCTTCATCCACCGCGTCGATGGCGGGAACCGTGCCGCCAAAGTACTTCTCAATCATCGCAACCGTGCGGGAGACGAGGTTGCCAAGATCATTCGCAAGGTCGGAATTGATGCGCGTCAGCATGGCTTTGAGCGTGAATTCGCCGTCCGAGCCGAAGGGCATTTCGCGCATGAGGAAATAGCGCACCGCGTCGGAGGAATAGCGGTTGCACAGCACAACCGGGTCAACAACGTTGCCGACGCTCTTGCCCATCTTCTTGCCATTGATGACCAGCCAGCCATGACCGAACACCTGCTTGGGCAGCGGCAGCCCCAGCGCGTGGAGCATAATCGGCCAGATAATGGTATGGAAGCGGACAATTTCCTTGCCGACCAGATGGACATCCGCCGGCCAGTACTTCTGGAACAGCGCGTCATTGTCCGTGCCGTAGCCCAGCGCGGAAATGTAGTTGCTCAGCGCGTCAATCCAGACGTACACCGTGTGCTTCTCGTCGAACGTGACCGGGATGCCCCACTTGATGGACGTGCGGCTGACGCACAGGTCTTCCAGCCCCGGACGGAGGAAGTTGTTCAGCATCTCGTTGGCGCGGCTGGCGGGCTGGATGAAGTCCGGATGCTCCTCGATGTACTGAATCAGCCATTCGGCGTACTTCTGCAGTCGGAAGAAGTAGGATTCTTCACGCGTCTTTTCCACCGGGCGGCCGCAGTCCGGGCAGCAGCCGTCTTTGAGCTGCAATTCCGTCCAGAAGGATTCGCAGGGCGTGCAGTACCATCCCTCGTATTCAGACTTGTAGATGTCGCCCTGATCGTACAGCTGTTTGAAAATCTTCTGCACGCACTTGACGTGGCGGTCATCGGTCGTGCGGATGAAATCGCTGTAATCAATGTCCATCAGCTTCCACAGATCCTTGATGCCCGCGACAATCTTGTCCACATATTCCTTCGGCGTGACGCCCTGTTCCTTTGCCTTGCGCTCAATCTTCTGGCCATGCTCGTCCGTGCCGGTCAGGAAATAGACATCATAGCCCGTCAGCTTCTTGAAGCGCGCCATCGAGTCCGCCGCCGTGGAGCAGTAGGCGTGACCGATGTGCAGGTTGCTGCTGGGGTAGTAAATGGGTGTAGTGATGTAAAACGGCTTCTTGCACGATTCACACATGAGTTCATTCCTCCAATTGCTGTTTGAGAGAAACGATAAAAAACCGCCCCTCCCGCATTTTTTGCCGAGGGGCGGAGAATTTTCCGCGTTGCCACCCTGATTTATCACTCATCCTGCGGATAACGGCGCGACCCGCCGCACCCTACTTCAGCCCAAAGGCGTTCAGGCGCGTGATGCTCCGGAGCCATGTTCCCGCGGATGTCCCGGCTGCTTCTCACCTGCCGCAGCTCTCTTTGCGCATCCATCCACGGTACTCTTTCCATCATTGCAGAGGATATTATAGCGTCATTTGGGCATGGTTGTCAAGGGCAAATTTCAGCTGTGCTGCTGATACCAAGTGTAGTCGTATCCGTAATCGCCCTGCTGATTTCTGGCGGACAGCGTAAAGCGCACGACGGCGTTCTGCCGCAAGGTCATTTGCAGCGTGCATTCGCCGTTTTCCGCCGCAAGCACCGCCGTATCCGCCGCCGGCTGACCCGCCTGACGCAAAAGACGCAGCTGATTTTCCGACAGCGAACGCGGTTCGCCCAAATCATGCCATACCTTCAGCGGATTGCACGTCACTTCATCCACCGTCTCCGTCGTCAACGTCTGTTCGCCGCCCGCAGGCAGGGCAATCGTCACGGTCAGCTCGTCGCGGTCGGTGCGGCAGAGATTCCACAGCACGCCTTCATACGAGCCGTCATCTTTGCGGACAATCACGCTGTGTTCGTCGCGGTGCACCGGCGTTCCGCGCAGATGGGAGAAGAACGCAAAGCTCCACAGTGTCGGCTTGGCAATCTGCCCGTTGGCAATCAAGCCGAATCCACCATGGAAGGGCATCGGCGGCACGCCCTGCTCCTCGAACACATCCCCGAACGTCCAGTAGGAATACGACGCCGCCACATCGCCCATCCGCGCCAGCACACCCGCCATGTACGCCGCATTCAGGTTCGTGTCATGAATCGGGCAGAACGGGTTATACGACGTGTTGAACTCGGTGATGTGCATCTCCATCCCGCGGTATTCCGGGAAGCTGTCGATAATGTCGCGCGTCTCCTGCATTTCAGCGAGGAGGCTGTCCACCGTGCGCATTGTGTGATAGAGATAGCGCCCGCGGTGTTCCGGCGTTTCGCCCATGTAGGCGTGGCGCGACACGAAATCCAGCGGCAGCTGATTCTCCTTGCAAAATCGCAGGAAATTGCGCACCCAGTCCTGCGACGTCGCGCCGCCGCAGATCGCCGGGCCGCCGACGCGCATGTCCGGCAGCACGTTCTTGACTGCCTTCGCCGTCACCGCATACAGGTGATGATACTTTTCTTCATCCGCATTTTCCCAGAAACCCGACAGGTTCGGCTCGTTCCACACTTCACACGGCCAAGTGGATACTTCTTCCTTCCCGTAGCGCTCCGCCAAATGTGCAAGCGTCGCCTGAACCATCGCCGTCCACTTTGCGTCGTCCTGCGGCGGCGTAACGTTGCCCTTCCAATAGAAGATGGTCTGCGTGCCGCTCGCCATTTTTTCCGGCATGAAGCCCAATTCAAGGAACGGCTTCAGACCCTGCGCGCGGTAATCATCCATCACGCGGTCAAGGTAGGTGAAATTGTAGCCCTCGTGCCAATTTCCTTCCGCATCCTGATACGGCTGGTAAATCGCCATGTCGTCGCTGAACAGCCCGTGACCGCGGATGTGCGTGAACGCGCATTCCGCCTGCGCCATCGCCAGCTGCTGCTGATACTCCTGCTGGAGCGCCAGCCCCATGCGTCCCGTGCCGATGCAGAACGCGGTGTTGTTGTTGAACTTCGCCTGACTATCCGCCGCTATGCGGATGGAATCCTGTTTCATGGTATTTTTTCTCCTTACAGTCCTGATTTTGCCCAGTCGAATACGAGCACTTGATCATGCGGCAGCGTCGCCTGACAGGTATCAATCTGCTCATACGGCGCGATATTGACCGGTTCCGCCGCGCGGAGGTTGCCATCCGTCAAGGCGTTGAAGAAGTCGTCGAACATCCAGCGGTCATAGAGCGCCTCCCGGTGCGGACAGAGGACTTTCTCGAATGGCAGCTGCTGAATGCCGCGCATGTTGCTGCGGTACTCCCGAAGCCCCAGCGCCTGCGGGAAGAAGAGCCATGTGCAGGGGTTCCAGTCGTCGCCGGACAGCAGCAGCTTCCGCTCCGGCACATACACCACCGCCGAACCGGGCGTGTGCCCCGGCGCTTCGATGATTTCCGCTGTTAATCCGCCCAAGTCAATCACACCGGGCTTCATCACCTTCGGCAGTGGAATTTCGCCCGCGAGAAACGTTTTTTCATCCACCGGCAGGTTCTTTCCGATTGCCTGCGTCAGCACCCGGCGGCGCATCTCGTCGTTCGTGAACATGCGCCAGTCCGCCATATCCGCTTCCAGCATGTACGTTTCCGGGAAGCAGCGTGCCCCCATCGCGTGGTCATGGTGGTTGTGCGTCAGGAACACCGTCAGCGGTAAATCCGTCATGTGGTGCATGAAGTCCGCCACATCCTCAATGCCATAGCCCGTGTCAACCAGCATGGCGGCGTTTTCGCCCTCCAGCAGCGTCATGCAGACGCCCATGCAGTCCACAATATGCCACACTCCCGGCATCACCGCGTGAACCGTAAAGGCCATTTTCGGCTCATCCTTTCCATCTTGCCGCCTGAAAAAACGGCGTTTTTTGCACAATTCGACGCACAGTTGTGTTTTTCCTGTCACCCAGTCAACTTTTCGCCAAATTTCTTCCCCTTTTCTGGTTTTGGGTTGTGCAAGTCGGCGAAATATGCTATACTTTTAGTAAAATACGTTACAGGAGGTATCCTGTTTATGGCAAATCAATGGCTTTCGTGGCTTCCGTTTTTACCGGCTGATGTTCCCGCCGATTTTGCGTCCCCACGCGAAGTCGCCGCGTTCGAGCTTGCGCAGGCACTGCCGACGCTCTCCCCGAATCTGCACGTTTCGCTTGCCGAGGATGATTCGCTGGACGAAGGATTCCATGCCGTGCGCAAAGGCGACGACGTGACGATTTTCGGTGGCAAAACCGGGCTGCTGTATGGCGCTTACTGGCTGCTGATGGCGCTCGCGTCGGGTTCGGCATTGCCGGAGGATCATTCCTCTGCGCCGCAGTACGCGCTGCGCATGATTAACTGCTGGGACAACGCCGACGGCAACGTCGAGCGCGGATATTCCGGGCGCAGTCTGTTCTTCCAGGGCGGCAAGCTGACCTACGACCCCGCGCGGATGCGGCAGCTTGGGCGTATGCTGGCATCCGTCGGGCTGAACGTGCTGTGCATCAACAACGTCAACGTGCACGACCCGGCGCAGCTGCTGATTGAGGACGATCTGCCGGATCTGGCGAAGCTGGCGGCGATTTTCCGCCCGTTCGGCGTGCGGCTGATGGTTTCCATCGACTATTCACAGCCGATGCGCCACGGCATCCCGACGGCTGATCCGCTGGATGAACGCGTGCAGGCGTGGTGGAAGCATCAGGCGGAAGTGGTGTACGCTGCGATTCCCGATTTGGCGGGCTTCCTCGTCAAAGCGGACAGCGAACATCGTCCGGGGCCGTTCACCTACGGGCGCAATCACGCGGAAGGCGCAAACATGCTGGCGCGGGCGCTCAAACCGTTCGGCGGAATGCTGGTCTGGCGCTGTTTCGTCTACAACTGTCAGCAGGACTGGCGCGATGAAAAGACCGACCGTCCGAAGGCAGCGTATGAACATTACGTCTATCTGGATGGGCAGTTCGACGACAACGTGATTCTGCAGGTCAAGAACGGACCGTTCGACTTCCAAGTCCGCGAACCGATTTCCCCGACCCTGCTGGCAATGCCCAAAACGAAGCTGGCGCTGGAATGGCAGCTGGCGCAGGAGTACACCGGTCAGCAGATTGACATTTTCGCCATGCCGGTAATGTGGCAGGAGCTCTTTGCGGACATGCCGCGCAACAGCATCATGGCGATGGCAGCGGTGTCGAACCTCGGCAATGACGCGTGCATGACCGGGCATCCCTTCGCGGCGCTGAATTTCTTTGCATATGGCGCGCTGGCTTGGGATCCTGATGCCTGCCAGCCGGACGATATCATCCACCGCTGGATTCGCCTCACCTATCGTTTTGCGCCGGATGATGAGAATGCGCTGGCGGATGTGCTGCTCGGCAGCCGCCACGCCTATGAGCAGTACACCGCGCCGCTGGGCATCTGCTGGATGGTCACGCCGAACCAGCATTACGGGCCGAGTCCCGACGGATACGAGTATCAGGCGTGGGGCACTTACCACAAGGCCGACCGCAACGCCATCGGCATCGACCGCACGGCGGACGGTACGGGTTATGTTCTGCAATACCCGGAAGCACTGCGCCGCCGCTTTGAATCCACACAGACCTGCCAGGACGAGCTGCTGCTCTTCTTCCACCGCTTGCCGTACACCTTCAAGATGCGCGACGGCCGGACGCTGATCCAGCGAATTTACGACGACCATTTTGAGGGCTATGAATGGGTGGAGCGCGCCGCGAGCATCCTGAAAGCGCTGCCGCTGCCCGATTTTGACCGTGCTTTAGTAGATGAGCGCATCGGGCGGCAGCTGCACAACGCCCGTGAATGGCGCGACATCATCAACACGTTCTTCCACCGTCTTTCCGGCATTGAGGACGTTCACGAGCGGAAAATCTATCGCTGAGGAGGCTTTTCATGGCGGACACAAGCCAGCCGCATTCATCCCGCTGCCCGGCTTGGCTGCGCGAGGGCGGGCTGTACCTGATTGTCTCCGGCATCGTGACAGTGCTGAAATATCTGCTGCTGCTCTTTCTGCCGCGCGCATTCGCCTTTCTGCCAATGCGCGACTTCGGCTGGCCCGGCATCGAAATGACACTGCTGGGCGAAACCTTCCGCTGGAACATCTTCGGCTACGACACGGCGCATGGCGGGCTGCCTTACCTATGTGCGTACATGACGGCGATGGTGCTTGGCGAATGCGTGAACTTTCCGCTTCAGCGCAAGTACGTTTTCCGCGCCAAAGGGCATCTCGCGCGGCAGTTGCTGCTGTATGCGCTTGCGTTCATCGTAATTACCTGCCTGGTGAACTCGATTAACTGCGTCTGGGTCGCGGTGGCGGCGAAGTTCGTACCGGATTGGGTGTACACGCTCGGCACGCTCTTCTTCAACGGCACAATTTCCGCGGTGGTGTTTTTCTTCGTCAACAAACGCATTTTCCCACAGGCATAAAAATGGGGGCTGTCCATCGCGGGCAGTCCCCTTTCTTTATGGCGTTTGTTCAATGCGGATAACCTGCTGATGCCCGAAATAGTTTGCCAGCGCCTGATTCACCCAGTAGCCCGACTGCCCCTCGTCCGCCAGCCCCAGCGGGTTCAGGAACGCCGGACAGACCACAACATCCGGGATTTCGCAAATCTCGCCGGGCTGACGCAGCGTTTGGAGGATTTCGGTGTACTGCTGATGGTACGTCTGTGCCTCGCCGCTGATGAGCGCTTTCGCCGCTGCAACGCTTGTCGGTACTGCCCCCGATGTCGGATGCTCGGACGTCAGCGTCCGCACCAGCGCGAGCGACAACATGGCGACGATTCCGGCTGATTGGCGCTTCAGATGCGACAGCGCCGCTTCGATTTTCGTGCCTATTCCGCAGTTCCTCAGCCCGCCGATCCAGAGGAACGGCCATACAAGCAGCAGCCACCTCCACGCGTAGTAGGAGATGTGCATTTACCTCTCCGGCCCTATCCATCTCTCTACC
>OJKC01001312.1_pt1 | contig 16093 bp, 13 predicted proteins | sample 1596401 | NCBI WGS metagenome assembly OJKC01 (sample SAMEA4350162, study PRJEB24818) | metagenome | biome: human; feature: gut; material: faeces | place: Denmark | collected 2013-09 | reverse complement strand
GAAGGGGGGGAGAGTGGACATTAGGCGAAATGGGTCAAGATCATGGCCTTCATCGGCACGGTGTACAGCCTCTATGCACTCTATGCTGCCGGCTACGAAGCCATGATGTACGGTGCACTCGCAACCTTTGCCGGCTGGTTCTTCTATGGCCTGGCTGCCGAAAAGCTCTTCAAGCGTAATCCTCAGTCGAATGTCGCTCTGGGCGTCACCGGTGACGATTAACTCCTAAACCTCAGCCGAAGCATCTGAATTCAATGCTTCTCTCGCATAGGCTGCCGCCCCCGATATTTCGTGGGTGGCAGTCTCCAATTAACTGCCCCCCAATGATTTTCATTCGCCTGCCAGGGGCGCGCCAATCCCGTTTATTCAATAAACGTAATCTTATATTTATTATGCGTTAACAATATATAACAGATAGAAGCGCCCATCTTTGATATGGCTTTACGGATGATGGCTTCGGCATGTTTTAAGTACTGCCGATTTCTAGACATTAAGAGGCGTATATGCCAAGAAGAAAAATGAGCGTGACACAGCTCACGCTTCTAACTTCCCTAAGCATGATGGGGGCAGGCATCATCATGCTCCCGGCAAAATTTGCCGAGATCGGCGCCATTTCAATGCTTTCATGGATTGTCACTGCCCTCGCCTCGGGAGCAGTGGCGTACGTTTTCGCTCAATGCGGCATGCTGTCAAAAAGAATGGGAGGATTGGGCGGCTTTGCAGAGTATGCGTTTGGCGAACCCGGCGCTTTTCTCGTCAACTATTCTTATGCAATCTCGCTCGTCTTCGGCAACATTGCCATCTCTCTGGCAGCCGTAAGCTATGGGCTGAGCTGGTTCCATCTCCCATTTTCATCCGTTTTTGCCTGCATCGGCTGCGTGCTCCTTTTATGGATCGCCTCGCTTCTCACCTTCCGCTCCCCGTACATCACCGGCCGCATCACCGGCATCTTCGTCTGGGCGCTCTTGCTGCCCTTGATTACGCTTGTCGTTGTAGGCGGCTTTTGGTTTGATCCGGCGCTCTATGCGGCCAATTGGAATCCACACCAAATTCCGACGCTTGATGCGGTATCGTCAGGCATTTCAATGACCTTTTGGGCATTTCTGGGTTTGGAATCGGCCTGTGCCAATGCCAAATCGGTGGAAAATCCAGAAAAAAACGTGCCTAAGGCCGTTATCTGCGCAACACTTCTAACGGCCTTCATCTATATCGCAGCGACTACCCTAACCGCAGGGTTAGTTCCCAACGTAGCCCTCCTTCAGTCCGATGCGCCATTTGCTGTGGTTTACGCCTCGCTTTTCGGCGGAACATCAGGTGCAGTCGTCTCATTTCTGCTGTGGCTAGGATGTGCCGGCTCCCTTGTTTCCTGGCAGTTCACCATGGCTCGCGTTTTCGCGTCATCCGCACATGCCGGGTTCTTCCCTCCAATCTTTGGCCAAATGAACAAGCATGACGCTGCCGTGAAAGGACTAGTCATCCTCACTGGCGTGCAGAGTCTTCTCTGTCTGCCGATTTTGAGCCCATCGACCTTTACGATCTATGAACAATTTACCGATCTTGCCGTCTTCATCACCCTTTTCGCCTTCGTACTCTGCATGAGCATGAGCTTCGCGCTTGCTAAAGCCGAATGCACATCGCTCGAACGGCGAGAAACCATCAATAGTGTTGCTATCGTGGCGATAGCGATGCTGCTTGGTTCGCTCTATTGCCTGAACTTTGGCACCATGAAAATTGGCACCGTACTGCTGTGCTTAGGCTGGGTCTATTACGGCATGCTCAAAGGTCTACCGCTTTCCAATCAATAAGGGTATTTTTTGAAGCCTAGTTCAACTTCATCCAAAAGGAAAGAGCGCGCAAAATCTATGAATTTTGAACGCTTCTTTCCTGACTTACGCTGCCCTGCTACTGCTGCTTCAGATGCTTCAGCCGCAATATCAGAGGTATCTGCCGAAATATCCGAATCCTGCGCCAACTCCTCTTCCTGTGCACAGCGGTCCAACTACAAGCTGATAACCGCGTTTAGGCACTGTCGCGATATATTCCGGCGCCTCTTGACGGCCGAGTCCATCGCGCAGCGCTTTGCGCAGTTCAAAAATGTTCTGCGTGACGGTTTGATCCGTCACTACAGAACGATTCCAAAGATGCGCTACCAATTCCGTTCGCGAAATCACATGATCGGGATGCCGAGCAAAGAAAATCAAAGCGTCCATCAGGCGAGGCGGAACTTTCACCTCGGACCCGTCGCGACGAAGGGTATTCTCGGCCGGAAATACCAACCAATCTCCAATTTTCCAAATTTCGCCCAACATAGCTGCTCCCTCTGCAGGTCTTATCAGCTAAGTGAAACTATCTAGTTTACTCATAATCACCGACGTATATCGGCGCCGTTTCCCAGCTGAAAAACCCTGTATTTGCAGATGCCTGTCTCTCTTTATTGCTTCAAAAACAAGCTGTTATACATAATGATCTCATTCTATCTCAGCTCTTTCGCCCGGCATAGTCAGGGAAATAACGCAATCGCCGTTTTCGATGTATCTTGAGTGACTTGCAGTACCCGTAGTTTCCCTATATGAATTGTCGATATCAGCTGCCCTCCGCATCACCATGCCCATAAACAACTGATGCAGATAAGCTTATGGATCGATAGACCCCATAAGAGAAAACGGCACGTCGGTTGATTACATCCAACATGCCGTGAGGGCCTCTCGGCGGCGTCTGCTTAAATACCGCCGCCGCTCGGTTTGGTGCAGCTTAAAGCCCTTCAGACAGCCAGACGCTCCATCGCGAGTTCTACCCAAATGGCTGCGCCGGTCGGCAGAACACGGTCGTCGAAGTCAAAGGAGGGATTATGCAGATTGGTTGCGCCGTGCGGAGCCTGACCGCCCAAGAAGCAGTAAGCGCCCGGCACCTTTTCGAGCATAAAGGAGAAATCCTCACTCCCCATCTGCGGATTCGCGGCCCACTGAGTCTTGGCTTCACCAACAACTGCAGCGGCAGCCTTCTTCATGGCTTCGGCGAGCTGAGGGACATTATCCAAAACCGCATAAATGGACTCAAACTCCACCTCCGCCTTAACGCCGCAGGCGGCAGCGGTCGATACGGCCACTTCTTCGATTCGGCGGCGAAGCATCGAACCGGTTTCGCTTGAAAAGAATCGAGTGCAGCCGCCGAGTTCAGCTTCCTGCGGAATGATGTTGAAGGCTGATCCCGTATGGATCTTGGTGACCGACACCACCGCCGAGTCAAGCGGCGCAACATTACGCGCAACGATCTGCTGCAAGGCCACAGTGACGAGAGATGCCGCCAAAGCCGCATCTGCCGAAAGCTGCGGAGCGGAACCATGCGCCCCTTTACCGTGAAGCTTGATCGTGAAAAAGTCCGACCCTGCCATAGCAGCGCCGCTCTTCACGGAGAAAGTACCGGGCTCAACATCCGTCCAGTTGTGCATCCCATAGATCTCATCCATGGGGAAGCGTTCAAAAAGACCGTCTTTAATCATGGCCAAGGCGCCGCCCGTACCTTCTTCGGCCGGCTGGAACACCAGAACGACGCGGCCGCGAAAGTTCCGATGCTGCGAAAGGTAACGCGCGGCAGCCAAAAGCATCGTCGTGTGGCCGTCATGACCGCAGGCATGCATTTTGCCCTTGACGGTCGACTTCCAAGACTGCGACGAACACTCCGTAATGGGAAGTGCATCCATATCGCAGCGCAGACCGATCGAACGTCCCGGCCCCAGATCGCCGTTAATCACGCCGACGACCCCCGTTACGCCGACGTGTTCAGTCACTTCAATACCCCAGGAGCGAAGCTTTTGCGCCACGATCCCGGCCGTTCGCGTTTCTTCAAGGCCGAGCTCGGGATGCATATGGAAATCATGCCGCCAATCGGCCAGCTCTTCACGCTCAGCTTCGAGCGTCTCCAAAATCTTATTCATGGCCAAACGCCTCAGAAAAAAAGAAAAATCAGAAAAGATGCGCAGTACGGCCGAACGGGTAGTTCGTGCCCGGCGCTGCAGCGATAAGAGACTTGGTGTATTCGTGCTGCGGATGGAAAAAGACATCCTGCACATGACCCGATTCCACGCATTCGCCGCGGCGAATGACAATCACATCGTCACAAATCTGACTCGCTACACGCAGATCGTGTGTGACGAAGAGGATGCCGATGCCAAGCTTCACCTGAATTTCTTCCAAGAGCTTCAGGATGTCGGCCTGCACAGAAACGTCCAGCGCGGAAACGGCTTCGTCGCAAATCAGAATTTCAGGCTCACAGGCGAGTGCGCGGGCGATCGAAATGCGCTGACGCTGACCGCCGGAGAATTGATTCGGATAACGATTGAGTGCGTCGGGCGACAGGCGAACAATCTTCATAAATTCCTGCGCGCGCTTCCAAGCTTCTTCCTTGGGAACCCCAAAGTTGACGGGACCTTCCACAATGGATTCACCCACCGTCATACGGGGATCGAGCGAACGGTACGGATCCTGAAAGACCACCTGCAGCCGGCGGCGAAGACCGTGGAGCTTGCGCTTGGGTGCCGCGGCCACATTCTCCCCATTCACCCACACTTCACCCGAAGTCGGATCAATCAAACGAGCAATTGAGCGGGCAAAAGTTGATTTGCCCGAGCCCGACTCGCCGACAATGCCGATGGTTTCACCGCGGCGAAGACGGGCCGAGACGCCCTTTAGTGCGCGCACCTTGACCCGCCCGGTAAAAAAGCCTCCGAGCGTATAGGTCTTCACCACATTCTTCGCTTCCAGAAGGGTCGGATTGCCGTCAACCGGCGGGCGGTGGCGGGGTTTTAATTCCGGCACCGCATTGATAAGCTTCTGGGTATACGGCTCTTTCGGATGCTGCAGAACCGATTTGGCAGGTCCCGTTTCGATCTGTTTGCCGAGTTCGAGCACCACAACCTGATCAGCAATTTCACTCACTACGCCAAAGTCGTGCGTAATGAAAAGGACCGCCGTGCCGTTCTTCTTTTGAAGTTCCAGAATGAGCTTCAAAATGCTCGCCTGCGTCGTCACATCGAGCGCGGAGGTGGGTTCGTCGCAGATCAGCAGATCGGGCTTAAGCAAGAGGGCCATTGCAATCACAATGCGCTGACGCTGTCCGCCCGAAAGCTGATGCGGATATGAGCGGAAAATTCTCGGCGGATCCGGAAGCCGCACCTCCTCGAAGAGGTCAAGAATACGGATGCGGCGTTCATATGGTCCCATCGGGACGTGTGCTCTGAGGAGTTCATCCATTTGATCGCCGCAGGTCATCACCGGATTCAGAGCGGTCATCGGTTCCTGAAAAACCATCGCCATCTTGGCGCCCCGCAGCCGGCGTATTTCGTCCGGTGTTCGGCGAAAGAGATCCATCCCGAGGAGCTTCACCGAACCCTCGGCCGGTGCGAGTCCCTTCGGCAGCAGTCCCATAACCGTTGAAGCGATAACAGATTTTCCAGACCCCGACTCGCCGATCAGACACGTCACCTCACCCTCATTGACCGTGAAGGAGACGTGCTCAACGGCATTCGGACGATCACCGCCCGGCGGCAGACTTACGGCAAGGTCTTCGACCTCAAGCACTGGGAGCTTTTGAGCCCTGAGAGAAGATTCCGTCATTTGTCGCTCCGCTTCGAGAACTTCGGGTCCAGTGAATCGCGCAGACCGTCACCGAGAATATTGACTGAAAGGATCGTGAGAACGAGGAAGATGCCGGGCAGCAGCACCATGTGCGGATACGCATTGAACTGGCTGCGCCCTTCGGCCATGATGTTCCCCCAAGTCGCTGCCTCAACCGGCATGCCGACCCCCAGGAAGGACAGAATGGCTTCGACCAGAATGGCTTCGGCACAAACATAGGTGCCCTGCACGATGAGCGGCGCAGTGGCGTTGGGGAGGATGTGACGCAGGAGAATCTTCCACACCGGCGTATCCAAGGCAATGGCCGCTTCAACGTAGGGTTCCTCTCGCACCGACAGCACAACGGAGCGCACCAGTCGGGCAATGCGCGGAATACTCGGAATAGCGATGGCGGTCACCACGATGACCAAAGCGTTGCCGAACATAGCAATCAAACTGATTGCGAAGAGGATGGCCGGGATAGACATAAAGCCATCCATCACGCGCATCATCACGGCATCCACCCAGCGGAAATAGCCCGAAAGCAACCCGGCAACCGTACCGAAGAAAACCGCGAGGAGCGCCACTGAAATGCCGAGCGTGATGGAAACGCGGCCGCCGTAGAGCGTGCGGCTCCAGATATCTCGGCCAAGCGAGTCTGATCCCATCAGGAAGAAGTGCTCGAACTCGTCGCCGTCGAGCGTCATAAAGACATTCGTTGTGCCGGGCAGCAGGTTCTGACTGCCCGGATCGAGCATCGTCGGATCGATTGTTCCGAGCCAAGGCGCAAAAATCGACATCAAAATCAAAAGGAGCAGCACGCCGCCGCCGAGACGGACGGAACCGTTGGCGAAGACTTTGCGCAGAGCGTTCTTAAACATTCCCAGTCTCCTCACTCGCGGATCCGCGGATCAAAAAGCGTGTAGCTCAAATCGATCAGCAGGTTGATGAACATGTAGAGCATCGAGAAAAAGAGCGTGACGCCCTGAATAAGCGGATAGTCGCGCGACATCACCGCATCGATCGTGAGACTGCCGAGCCCGGGAATGGCGAAGACAATCTCCGTCACCACAACGCCGCCAATCAGAATCGCGATGCCGACGCCTACGACCGTGACAATGGGAACCGCAGCATTGCGAAGCGCATGGCCGAGCAGCACCTGCATTTCAGTGATGCCCTTGGCGCGGGCTGTACGGATGAAGTCTTCCGTAAGCATCTCCGCCACCGATGCGCGCGTAACGCGCGCGATGAGCGCCACATAGATGCAGCAGAGCGTGAGAGACGGCAGAATCAGGTGCGAGATCCACCCCTCAATGCTTTCGTCATAGCGGACGTAGCCCTGCGACGGCAGCAAATTGAGCTTTAACCCAAAAAGCCATACGAAGCAGTAGCCCAGCACGAAGGACGGAATGGAAAAACCCAGGACAGAAAAACCCATCAAGGCACGGTCAACCCAGCCGCCTTGGCGGTAAGCCGCCCAAGCGCCGAGCGGAACGGCAATGAGAACGGTGAGAACGATCGTGAAGCCCGCCAGTGACAATGTCGGACCAACGCGGTCGGCGATCAGATCCGCCACCGGCCGGTTGAGAAAGTAGGAGCGGCCGAGGTCGCCCTGAATGAGTTCCATGCACCAGCGCACAAACTGTTCGGGCAGCGGATCGTCCAGTCCCAGCTCGGCGCGGATGCGGGCAATGTCGGCAGCCGTGGCGGAATCGCCCGCGATGGCCGCTACCGGGTCGCCCGGCGACAAATGGAGCATCAGGAAAACAATCAGCGCGACGATCAGTGCGACTGGAATGAAGGCCAGGAACCTTCGAAGAATGAACATGTCTGGTCTCCTATTCTCTTTTAGAGCGGGAGTCTGCAGAAAACGAGGGGTCTGTTTTATCGATAGAGGCAGAATCGAACACAAAGCGTTTCGGCCGGAGGCGCAGAATGTCTCCGGCCGAAAAGCCGTGTGTGCGTTTGAGGCGCTTAGTCCTTCTTCAGACCCCAGAAGACGCTGATCGGAGCCTCAACCAGCCCGGAAATATTCTTTCTGAGCGCAATGATGGGCTTGGCTTCACCGAGCATGCCGTAGACGCCCGAATCCATGACGCGCAGCTGAATGCCTTCGGCAAGCTCTTTGCGTTTGGCCAGGTCCGAAGTCCCCACGAACTCATCCTTGAGCGCTTCAAGCTTCGGATCGTCCGTCCAGCCGAACCACCCCTTCAGACCGCTGCCGGTGAGCGGCGCAAAGAAGAGCGGGTTGAACGTATCGGCCTGATTCCAGAAGGTGATGAAGCCGTTCCAGCCGCCCTCAGATACGGGGGAGCTCTTCGTACGGCGCGTGACCAAAGTGGCCCAGTCCATCGACTGAAGATCGACCTTGAAGCCTGCGCGGCGCAGCAGTTCAGCCATCACCGGCGGATATTTATTCAGGCTCGGCATATCGGCCGGCAGCATCAGGACAACGGGCGTGCCGTCATAGCCGGCTTCCTTCAAAAGCTCCTGAGCACGCTTGAACTGAGGTTTGCCGGTGAAATAGTCGGTCTTGTCGGACGCATAAAGCGAGCCGCACGGGTAAATCGACGTGCAGGTGTTCCAGAGCTCCTTATGCACAATCTGTGCGCGCTGCAGCGCCGCCTGATTGATCGCCATGAGCGCGGCCTGCGCAATCTTCGGATTGTTAAAGGGCGGAATGGCATGGTTCAGATGCAGCATCGCCGACTGCTTGCCCGTCTGGTTAAGGAGCTGAATGTCGGGGTTCTTTTTGAGCACCGAATACTGTTCATTGGGCACCATTTCAACCACGTCGACTTCGCCTTTTTCAATGGCATTGGCGACCGTCTGCGCATCGCGCAGGATCACCCAGTCGAGCTCATCGACGTAGACGTGCTTGCCGCCGGCCGTGCCGTCAGCGGGCTCATTGCGCGGCACATAGTACGGGTTCTTAAGGTAGACCACCTTTTCGCCCGGACGATAGCGGTCTGCAGCAAACATGTAGGGGCCTGAGCCCGTCATATCAGTAATCTGCTTGAAGGGGTCGGTCTGAGCGACCTTCTCGGGCATCACAAAAAGCGGAATGGACGACGGTTTAGAAAATGCATCGAGCACCATGCCGAAGGGCTTTTTAAAGTCGAGCGTAAAGGTACGGTCGTCCTTGGCTTCGAGCTTCTCGGCAGCCGCAAGCAGCTTCGCACCGAGATTGTCACGCGCACCCCAGCGCTTAATGGATGCAATGACGTCTTTGGTCGTGAGCGGCGTGCCGTCAGAGAATTTCAGCCCTTCACGCAGCGTGAAGCTGTAATGCAGATTGTCGGGCGACGCCGTGTAGGTATCAACGAGCTGCGGTTTGATTTCGCCCTTTTGCGTGAGGCCAAAGAGCGTGTCGTAGATCATGTAGCCGTGGTGACGCGTCACGAACGCGGTCGTCCACACCGGATCGAGTACCTTCAGGTCGGCGTGCGGCACAACCTTCAAAACCGTTTCTGCCCAGGCCGGGGCAGCGAGCATCAGCGCGGCAGTGAGAGCCGCGAGCGTTTTCTTACAGCAAAGCGCCATTTTTTTCTTCCTTCAGAAATCGAACGGTTCGAATGACTGCTCGCGCGCGCTCAATGCGGTATGCCGCGAAGATTTGAGCGCACCGAGTCATTCGTCCGTGCGGCGTGCGAGTGGATGTGTTTCTGCCGGATGCTTCCATCCGAGAAGACTGCTGCGATCCGTTTCCGAGGCGGACCCAGAATTTCTTCTTCCCATTTGTTGACCGTCTATATCGCGGCCTCGGTTTCACTCTACAGCGCTGATTTCGTCTTAACGGCCGCGTAAGCTTTTCGCCGCAGGAATCCTGCCGATTGATGACAGCCGCCAAAGAGATACCGTCGAATGTCCTAAGCGGTATGTCGGATTACGGCACGCCGCATCCTCAAAATCCACCCGGTACTGCACCGTTTCCGTATGAAGGAAAATGGGATCGACCACCTTCAGAAACAAGTCGAACTTAAGCGAAAGTAAGAACGGCTGCATAGATAAGTGTCTAAAGGGCATCACTAGCAGAAAACTGGTATGGCGACCTCCCTTGCTTTGCTCATCTGGCCATATACCTCCGTCTAATAATTGATTCCGGCTGCTGTTTTTTCTGTTAACTATGCCCTTGCAAGGATCGCCCATCACATCAATGCTGCTAAGGGAAAGCCGTTTCTGCCTCCCGTATGAATGAAGTTCACGCCGAGGCGCTGCGCCGTAAGTCCGTCCGTATCTGGGTTATCGCCAAGAAATACCACCTCACGACGATTTGCTCCCAACATCCGCAAAGCTTCTTCCGCCAGCAGTGTTTCTGGTTTCCCCACTAATACAGGCGAGCATGCCGTTTCCAATTGACAGCTCACCGCGCTCCAAATAGCGCCTGTTTCCATCCGTACATTTTCACCCTCAGGATGCGTGAAGTCTGGATTCGCAAGAATGACCTCTGCGCCGCAGCGAACCGCATTTACGATTCGCTCGAGATGCTCCATCGTGAGTGTGCGGTCGCGGCAGATGAGAATGCCCGCGGTCTCACCCACAGACCTTGCCTCATTGAGCATCTTTTCGGCCAGTTCGCCTATTTCATCACTTGCAAGCCACAGCATAGGAGCGCTTCCGAAACGCTTGAGCGCAATGCAGACCGCATACTCTCCGGCAAGAAAAATACGCTCTTGCGAGATATAGGCTCCTCCATCGGCAAACCGCTTGGCAATCGTTTTGGCGGTCAGGGTTGAATTATTGGACACCAGTGCGCAGGGGCGGCTAGCGAAGAGCTTGGCAGCTCCCACAACCGGGCACCCCGTTGGGTCAAAGAGAACGCCGTCAATATCGCTGATGACAAATCTGGCTTGCGCAAGAACTGCCTTGGCTGATGTGAGCCCATGACTTTGATAAATGGCACTTCGCATGATCAGGCTTAGAAAAAAAACGAAAAGCAGTCTGAAGATCCAGTGTTGTGAGATCTCCGGACCGCCTTTCAAGTTGTATGGTCAGCCCCCGAATAGGAACCGAATGCCTTTCGGGTGTTTATGGCCTGACTTACTTCACGAGTTTCGAAACTTCGTCAGCAGCAGCCTTGATGCCTTCGTCTGCCGTGACGCGTTTATTGACGATCGCCTGCAGATCGTCCTTGATGACGTCAATGATTTTGAGCGTATTCGTGCCTGGGAAGGAGTACCACCGCACGATAGTCGGGATTTGTGCCAGTGAGGTTTTGAAGTTCGGATTGGCGTTATAGAAATCCTTGAGCGCTTCGGTTCCTTTTTCATGCATCGGCATGTAACCGGACCCCTGAACTTGAATTGCCGTACCGACCGGACCTGCCGCAAACATAGCGTACTCATAAGCAGCACGGGCTTTTTTCGGATCCTTGGTGATAATCATGGCGCCGTTGCCGCCGTTGGGCAAAATGCGCTTGCCCGTCGTTCCAACTGGGAAGAGGCTCGTTTTCATTGCAAAGCCTGAGGTCTTATCCTGCACGCCTTTCAACCACGAAGTCGAAGCCGCATAAAAACCCACGCGGCCCGAAATAAAGGCCTGCTCGCCCTGCAGACGAGTCCAGTCCTTCATCACGCCTTGATCGACAAAGCTTCGCAAAATACGCGCTGCGCGCAAACCCGGTTCATCGGCAAAAGTGACCCGCGTTTCCTTTTCGTCCATCATCGTGCCGCCCTCGCAGAAAAGCAGGGCCTGCCACATCCAGTTGCCTGTCGCTTGATAATCATAGAAAAGACCGGAATACTCCGGACCAAGCGCCTGAACTTTCTTCGCCGCTTCGATAAGAGCAGGCCAAGTTTCAAAACCCTTCGAGGTGTCGATGCCTGCTTTTTTAAGCAGCGTTTCGTTGAAGTAGACAATCGGCGTCGAGATAGCAAACGGCACCGCGTACTGCTTGCCGTTGAAATTGCCGAGTTTCATCATCGTGGGATAGTAGCCGCTGCCGTTCTTCCAGCGCGGATCGTTTTTGACGAACTCCGAAAGATCGTAGGCCGCACCCATTTCAATATATTGGCGAATCTGATTGATGCCCTGGAAGGAGAGCACCGGGGCATTGCCCTGAGCGATGCCGGCCAAAGTGCGCTGCGTGAGCTCTTCATAATCAGGGAACGGCGTCTCAAGCCGCACTTTGACGTTGGGATGAATCTTATTGAATTCCTTAATGATCTTCTGGTGAATTGGGCGGAAGATCTTGCCGTACGGATGGGCGACAGTGATTTCGACGACATCCTCCGCGGCAAAAACATTAGGAGCGGAACCGGCGGCCGCAACGGCGGCGACGGCTAGAGCGAGGCGAAGGAAATGCTTGCGGGAAAGCGAATTCATGGTACTTAATCCTTTCTGAGTGACATATGGTCGTTAGCAGGTGAAAGCACCTTCAGAGCTTGCTCTTCAACTCTGGCTCGAAGGGGAATAAAAGGAATGGGGAACACCGGCTGCGCCGAGATTTCGACAAACTCACAAACGAGCGAATCTTTGGTTAACGTGCCTCGCAGCCACCCTGGCGGGGCGGCTGCCGCACGGACTGCTCCCCTGCGTTCGAAAGCGGCGAGCAAATGAGCGACCGAAGGTACTGTCCAGCAAGGCAAGCCCTCAACGAGGGATGCCATCGGCCGATGGAGGTGTCCGCAAAAAATGCCTGCCGTCACTTCAGATCCCTTTTGTGACGGTGTTTTGCCCGTAGGGCTGACATTGCCGAATGCGGCGAGAAATTCTCTTCGGTTCTCTAGTGCGTAAGCATCCATGCCGATATAGCCCGACCGAAAGGGCGGGTGATGCAGGAAAACCAGCAGCGCCCGCTGGGAGCAGATCGCCTTACGTCTCATATGCCGTATCTGCTGCAAAGCTTCTGGAGAAACTCTCCCGGCAGCTGTGTTTGGGATGGTTGTAGCGAGAAATAAGAGAATCGCTTCGTCGGTTTCCACGGCATCCGTGAAGTAAGCGCCCGGTGAAAAAACGCTGACGGCTGGGGCTGCGGGGAAAATCTGCCGCATTTGTACGGGATCGTCATGATTGCCCGGAAGGACATATACAGGCCGCGAGAGTGATTCAAGCCGCTCCTTGATCAGCCTATAGGAGCCTAAATCAGCGCAGTCTGCGAGATCACCCGTAACCACCACTAAATCCGGAGCCTCGCGGTCTATATCCGACAAAACATCGTCGAGCCGTTTTTGTGTGTCCAGGCCATAGAGCAGCCCGTCAATGCGCACATGGAGATCGGAAATCACAGCAAATCGCATGACACCCGCCTATTTAAGTCCTGACATCGTTACGCCTTGAATGAACCAGCGGCGAGCAAAAAGGAATATCAAAAGGAGCGGCAGCACGATCATCGTTGCTGAGGCCATCATCGGTCCTACGTCGTTGCCGCCTTCGTCAGAAGCAAAAATGGAAACACCCAAAGGCGGCGTAGCCAGAGACATATCGTTCACCACGAGCAATGGCCAGAGGAAATCGTTCCAATGACTGACGATCGAGAAGACCGCAAAAGCAGCAATGGCGGGTTTGACCTGAGGAACGAGGATTGTCCAAAGTATCGTTGTTTCATTGGCACCGTCAACGCGGGCTGCATCGATCAAATCCTGCGGAACAGCCTTCAGAGACTGCCGGATGAGAAAGATCCCCAGAGCGCTCGTCATAAATGGAATGATGAGTGCGGTGTAGGTATTTAACAGACCCAGCCTGCCGATCATCAGTACGAGCGGAATGACCACCACCTGAGGAGGCACAATGAGACCCGTCAAAACCAAGCCAAAAGCCAGCCCCTCCAGCCGGAAGCGTTTTCGGGCCAGTACGTAGGCGCAAGGGATCACGGTGAGGAGCTGAATGCACAGAATGGCGCCTGTCACAATGATGCCGTTGCGGATGAAAGTTCCGACTTCGCCAAACTCGAACGCCTCCGCATAATTCGCCCAATCCCATGCATGCGGCAGAAAGTGAATGGTTGGGGTATAAATCTCATTCTCAGGCTTCACAGAAAGCGAGAGCATCCAAACAAAAGGGAGGAGCACGACGACTGCACCCAATGCCAGCAGCACGTTAAGGGCGATTGACCTCCACAGCTTATTCGAAGCCATAGTGAACCCTCCGGCCGATCACGGCATTGTTGGCCCAAGTCAGCAGCAGCATGACAGCGAGATAAATAGCCGCCACTGCCGCAGCTGTTCCCATACGGAAGAACGAAAACCCTTCTTGATACATCGTGTACAAGAGAATTTCACTTGCCTTCTCGGGACCGCCGCGTGTGAGTACCTTGACAATGTCAAATACTTGGAACGTCTTGATAATCGTGAGAATGAGGACAAAAAATGACGTTGCACTGAGAAGCGGCCAAGTGATGTTGGCAAAGAGTGACCAAGTACTTTTTGCCCCGTCGACTCTCGCCGCTTCATAGAGATCCTGAGGAATCTGTACGAGTCCGGTCAGAAAGATCACCATGAAGTAGCCCGTCATTTGCCAAACGGTGATGAAGGACAGTGTCCAAAGCACAAAGCGGGCGTCATTTAAGAAATTCACCTTCTGCGTAATGCCGAAATAAGGCAGTACCGCAGCCACAATGCCCACTTCGGGATGCAGAATCCACTGCCAGACCACTGCCATGGCTACGAGCGAAGCGGTTACCGGCAGGAAATAGATGCTTTGCCAAAACTGCGCCAAACGGCCGCTTGCATGAACAGCAAGTGCGAGGAGAAGGGAAAGCACGAAAGAGGTCGGAACAACCAACATCGTCATGAAAAGCGTATTCCCCACGCTTTTTCGAAAGTCATCACTCTCCCAGAGACCGATATAGTTATCCCAGCCAATGAAGTGAACCGAGTTCGTTCCGCCCAATTCCCAATCCGTAAAGCTCACCACGACGGTAGCGATCATCGGGAAAATGAAGAAAATCAGGAGGCATCCCATCGCCGGAGAGAGCATCAGCGGATTAGCGACCCACGCTTCGCCGGAAAAGAAACTAAGCCAAGCTTTCTTCATAAAGGAGCCTCTTGCAGCAGTGCCGAGAGTGATGACAGGCGTATCCGCCGGCCGTTTTCATCAAAAATAAAAGCCCGGCTCCAGTCTGGCCGCAATGCTTGAATGGCTGTGAAATCCCGTGCATGTTCGCGTGAGAGTCGAACGGCGATCTGCCGATGGGTCTCTCTTTCGCCCGCCCAGAACCACGCAATTGACTCTGCTCCCATTTCTTCGATGAAGTCGGGCTGAACGGGAATCGCCTCCGGATCTTCCGCTGCGGCGGGATGCAGCGCCTCGGGACGCAAGGCTGCCGTAAAATGTCCCGCCCCCAAAAGCGGCATTGCCTTCAGCAGCAAAGCCGATTGACTTAGCTGGCCGAGGAGCCGAGCTTTTGAATCCGATACTTCCAAAGGAAGCTGATTAATGGTCGGGGTGCCGATGAAAGAAGCGGTGAAAAGAGTATCCGGATCGTCATAAAGGGTGAGCGGAGCTCCGACCTGCTCCACCCTGCCCCCATTCAAGAGGACAATCCGGCCCGCCATTGTCATCGCTTCAGTCTGATCATGCGTGACATAAATAAAGGTGCGCTTCGTGACCTTGTGGAGTTCCACAATTTCTCGCCGTGTATCCGTTCGGAGTTTTGCATCGAGATTTGAGAGCGGTTCGTCCATCAAAAATAACGACGGATCTCGTACGAGAGCGCGGGCAAGCGCAACACGCTGCTTTTGACCGCCAGAGAGTTCCGAGGGGCGGCGTGCGAGAAGTTTTTGAAGCCCGACCATCGCAGCAGCTTGCGGCACTTGTCTGCTCAGTTCTGCGGTCAGTTTCTTGCCGGCTGGCAGAAAGCGACCGAGAAACGGAATTTTCGTCGAGGCGGGGGCCCGCATTCGCAAAGGAAAGGCGATGTTTTCCCAAACCGTCTTATGCGGATAGAGTGCGTACGACTGGAAAACCATCGCAATATTGCGCTCAGACGGGCTGAGCGCTGTCACCTTGCGTCCTCGGATCACGATGTCTCCGTCGGAAGGATCAAGAAGCCCTGCAATGATTCTGAGCAAAGTGGTTTTCCCGCAGCCCGAGGGGCCCAACAGGCAGATGAATTCTCCTTCCTCCACGGTGAGATTGATTTTCTGAAGTACCTGCACCGTATCGTAGGATTTTGTTATGCCTTGGAGTTCAAGCGCTGCAGTCATGCCGCGACCTCCCGCAGTGAGCTGGCAAACCAGAGGGGACGGCGGCTTGTCGCAACAGCCTGAGCTCCGGCTTTAAGAACTTCGTGAATTTCAGCTTCGGTTTTAATCAGTCCGGCGCAAAGCACAGGCAAAGGCAGCTGACTGGAAACCTCCCGGATAATGTGCGGAATCGCGCCGGGCATGATCTCTACCTGTCTCTTAAACACACCTGAGGCTGCCACCGAATAGAATGGTTAAGATCCAGGTGGTCGCAGAAGCTTAAACAAAAAAAAACCAATCAGACACCAAACATTCAACACAATCACCATACGGATTTGACGTCTGCTTTTTGTGTGA
>OJKC01001310.1_pt1 | contig 16105 bp, 8 predicted proteins | sample 1596401 | NCBI WGS metagenome assembly OJKC01 (sample SAMEA4350162, study PRJEB24818) | metagenome | biome: human; feature: gut; material: faeces | place: Denmark | collected 2013-09 | reverse complement strand
GTAGATTATGAAGGCCGCACAGGAGCAGCCGCTTTATGGCTTTCAACGCTGGCTGAAAAATGTGAGGCCGGAGAAATTCTATATGACCTTCGTATCAAAGAAAACCATGCTGCCGATGAGCACAAAGCAAGTATTATCCTATCCAGAGGAGACATCCGGGAAGAAGCTCTACCTAATTTCCGCCAAGGGGATGCCATCGTCTTATACGAACGCAACACGGATACAGACAACGTCACCAATAAAATGGTATTCAAAGCCAACATAGAATCTCTCACCGAAAATGAAATACACATCCGACTGAGAGCTACCCAACAAAATACGTCCGTCCTTCCTCCTGAAAGCCTGTACGCCATCGAACATGATACAATGGATACTACTTTCCGAAGCATGTATTTGGGATTGTCTTCCTTTATGGACGCGAACCCTGAGCGCAGGGAGTTGTTGTTGGGGCAGCGTCCTCCTCGTTTTGATATGGCTTATGAAGACAGGATAACCCGGACGACCGATGACTTTGAACGGGTGGCGCTGAAAGCGGAGGCTGCCTGTGACTATTTCTTGTTGGTGGGACCTCCGGGAACCGGAAAGACTTCGCGTGCCTTGAGGCGGATGGTGGAGCATTTTTATGCTTGTCCTTCCACACAAGTGCTGTTGCTGGCTTATACTAATCGGGCGGTGGACGAGATATGCCGGTCGCTTTCTGCCATTTTGCCGCAAGTGGACTATATACGGGTGGGAAGTGAATTGTCTTGTGATGCGCGTTTCCGCAAACATCTGTTGGAAAATGTGCTGGCAGAATGCAACAATCGTCGGGAGGTAAACATCCGCATGGCAGATTGCCGTATTTATGTGGGAACAGTTGCATCTATTGCATCTAAACCGGAACTGTTCAAACTGAAGCATTTTGATGTGGCAATTGTTGATGAGGCTACACAAATATTGGAGCCTCAGTTGTTGGGAATCCTTTGTGCGCGGTTTAAGGACGGACGTAACGGAATAGGGAAGTTTATCCTGATTGGTGATCATAAACAATTGCCGGCTGTGGTGTTGCAGAGTAATGAACAGTCTGAGGTGCATGATGAAGGGTTGCGGCGGATAGGGCTTTATAACCTGAAAGATTCTCTTTTTGAACGGCTTTATCGTTTTCATTTGCAGGAAGAGCATTGCCGGGCGGTGGATATGCTTTGCCGTCAGGGACGCATGCACCCCGGAGTGGCATCATTTCCTAATCGAGAGTTTTATGCCGGAAAGTTAGAAGCACTGGGTTTGCCGCATCAGTTGGAGAATGTCGATGCTCCGGTTCGGTTTATTCCTTCAGAGCGGGATACGGAAAGTGTTTCGGGGAAGACGAACCGGAATGAAGCGCGCATTGTTGCTCAATTGGCTGCTGATGTGTATCATCTGTATAAGGAGACTTTCGAGGTCAACCGCACCTTGGGAGTGATCACTCCTTATCGTAGTCAGATTGCATTGATTCGGAAAGAAATTCAGGCATTGGGAATATCGGCTTTGAATGAAATATCGGTTGATACGGTGGAGCGTTATCAGGGAAGTGAACGCGATGTAATCATTTATTCTTTTTGTGTGAATTATCTTTATCAGTTGAAGTTCTTGCCTAATCTGACGGAAGAGAACGGAGTATGGATAGATCGTAAATTAAATGTGGCATTGACGCGTGCCCGAAGGCAGTTGTATATAACGGGAGTGCCCGATATATTGAGCCATAACCTGATATATCGTCGTCTGATACAGGCAATTAATTAGGGAAATCCCTACCTGTTTGTAGGGCTTTTCCTTTTAATGTATTTTTTTCTTTTCCTATTTTTGTAGTGTTCTAAAATCAAGGCACTATGAAACGATACATTCTTTTTCTCTTAGTTGCAATGCTGGAATGCGGAATCATGTTTTCGCAGAATAACCGGCCATTGAGTCCGATGCTGAATATTTCGGGTGAGTTTAAGCGGGACTATAAAGATGTGAAGAAAGGTACGGCTTGTATTTTGCAGCGCGTTATCAAGTTGAAAAAGCCGATTGGTCAGGAAGAGTCTACATTACAGGCAGTGGTGGTGGTCGGCGGGGTGCAGGTAGGCATTCCTATGGAGGAATTGGATGTACTGAAGCTTATTCCCGCAGATAAGACTTCATTTTGGCAGACTGCACAGCTGTCAAACGATTTAATCTCTTATTATGAAAAGAAAGGCTACCAAGGGGGAATGCGGCAAGAGCAGGCTCGTGAAGCGGATGATTATATGAAAGAACTGGAGCACGCTAAGCTTTTTTATGATGATGCTGCAATAGAGGATTATTTGCAATGTATGCTGTTAAGTATCATTCCCGAAAAGATGGCTGTCCTGCGTGAAGGAACTCCGTTGGTGCGTGTATTGAAATCTCCGGCTCCCGATATGTTGATGTTGGGTAACGACTGTCTGCTGGTTTCTACGGGAATGTTGACTGCTTTGGACAGCGAAGAGGAATTATATGCAGTGATGAGCCGTGAAGTAGCCCATTATGTACTCGATCATGCCATTATCACCGTGAACAAGAATATTGCCCGTGCCAAGCGTGCACAGTTCTGGGGAGCTGTAGCGGACGGAGTGGTTGCCGCTACAGAGGAATATCTGTACGATCGTTATGATTATTATGTTCCCGGGTTGGTCTTTGCAACGAATGATGTCGTTCAGGCATTGGTGAATGATAACATTGCCAATCGTATGGGGTTGGATTATTCGGAAAAACAAGAGAAAGAAGCCGACCATATAGTCATGAACTTTATGGTGCTGATGAAAAAGAACAAGGATGCAATGGTTTCCGCTTTGAGTAAAATCAATCAATACTATCAGCGTAATAAAGATGTAGAAGCATTATCCAAGTATGGTGCGTATGGTTCATTGCCCGAAAGGGTAGGGAAGCTGGGTAAGTTTACTCCATTGGATGAAGACCGGAACTATTTAAAGAAAACTTCTACAGTGGTCAGCTATGAAGCCGGTATGATGGATTATAATAAGAAATATAATGAATCAAGGCGTTTGGCTATGAAGAATATCAATAATGCGATGGCTTGTTCGGATGATTATCTGATGGTGGCACGCAGCATTATGAAACTATCCAATAGCAAGGAAAGCAATGCTGAATGTCTGGAGTATCTGAATAAGGCGGATGAGACGTCTAAGATAACCAATGTGAATATTTGCAAGATGAAGATATTATTGTTGCTCAGGGAAAACAAACAGGCGGATGCCGTTCATTTGTTGCATGAATACCAGGACATGTTGAACGCAATGTATCAGCAACCCCATACTCAGGAAGATGCACAATGGATTGCCGGTGAGCACACTTGGGCAGAGAAACTGCTGGACAGGACGTATATCATGTAAAAGACTATAAATCAGAGAATGCAACACTAAAACTAAACAGAAAATGAGGGGGCCGAAAGTAAAATGGTCTATTAAATAGTCAACTGTAGGGGCAGGGTTTGCCTGCCCGAACCGGCGGTTACAACTTTGGGAGTAATACACAAAGCAAGCTGTTTCCGGGCGAGCGAACCTCGCCCCTACGGGTAAAATGACAGCATCATCCACGTTTTGGCATACCCCTCATTTATTATTGAGCATCATGAATCGGCCGATTGAATGTTAAGCATCGACAGGTTTATATTTCGGTACTAATATTTTCATTATTATCCAACCTAGCAGATAGGCTACTGCACAGATGCAGAAGATAATGAAATAACCGGCAGGTTTTCCTTCAAATCCCATAAACTTCATATTGGTTTGTGCGGCATAGTCGAATAATCTGCCCGATCCCATATTAATAAGGAATGAGCTGATGCCGCCTGCCATACCGCCGATACCTACAATAGTGGCAATGGTGCTTTTGGGAAACATATCGCCTACTACGGAATAAATGTTGGCAGACCAAGACTGATGGGCCGCTCCCGCAATGCCGATGATAATAATCGGATACCAATAGGAATAGTTGCCGAGCGGTTGTGCAAATAATGCCAGTAAAGGGAATAAGGCAAAGATAAACATCGCCTGCATGCGGGCGGCATACGGGTCCTTTCCGGTTTTATTGATAATGATGGTAGGCAGTTTGCCGCCATAGATAGACAACATGGTGATGGCATATAAAACGAAAATCAACAGTTGTGCCGTGCCGGTGTCGGAAGCAAATCCATATACGTCCGAAATATAGGCAGGCGCCCAAAAGAGAAAGAACCACCACACACCGTCGGTCATGAACTTGCCAATGAATACGGCCCATGTTTGAGGGTATTTGAAACAAGTCCAGAAAGGGATTTTCTTATTGTCGAATTCATTGGCGCTTGCCTGTTGTTCGGTTGTCTGGTTTTCGTCGTTATTGTCTTGTTCGATGTATTCAAGTTCTGCTGTATTGACGCGTGGGTTGGCTGCCGGTTTTTTGTAAAGGAACATCCAGCATCCCATCCAGATAAATCCCAATCCGCCAATGACAACAAATGCCATTTCCCATCCATTGCCAATACCGATATTCTGGAAATAGCGTGCTAATGTCGGGATGGTAACGGGGGCGGCTAAAGCTCCGATAGTAGCTCCGGCATTAAAAATGGAAGTAGAATAAGCGCGGTCTTTCTTAGGAAAATATTCAGCAGTTACTTTGATGGCGGCAGGGAAGTTGCCGGCTTCACCTATTCCCAGCACGATGCGTGCCGCAATGAAATAATACACGCTGGTGATGGCAATGGTAGAAGCAACAGCTCCGGTGGCGGAGATCATTTCTCCTGCATTGTGTATACCCAGTGTCTGTTCGGTTGCCCAACCGCAAAGTGCATGCATACAGGCCCCCAACGACCATACAGCGATAGCCCAGAGATAACCTTTTTTGGTACCCATCCAGTCAATGAAACGCCCGGCAAATAAGTTGGCAATGGCATATACAAGAGAAAAAATAGCTGCGATATCTCCATAGTTTGAATCTGTCCAATGGAATTCGGGAGCGATGAAATCTTTCCACGTCAACGACAGTACCTGTCTGTCCAAATAGTTGACGGTAGTGGCGAAGAATAACATGGCACAGATTATCCATCTGAAGTTTGTCATTTTCCCGGTAGAACTTTGAGATGTACTCATAATAATAGATTTAGTAGATTATGTTTTTCTTAATGGCACAAAAGTAAGTATTATTCGGTCAACAATGATAAAAAACAAATTTGTCATTCCAAAAGTGCCGAAGAATCTTAATCATAATAATGAAAGCTCTTCATCACATTCAGAATGACAAACATCAATGAGAATCAGACGAGAGTAGAATCTGTTTATTTCATTTCTGTATATTTGATTTCATCCTTGTCACTGTATTTCAGGTTCTCGCCTGCCATACCCCAAATAAAGGTATAGTTGCTGGTTCCGGCTGCTGCATGGATAGACCATTCGGGAGAAGTAATAGCCTGTTCGTTGTGCAGCCACACCAGACGCTCTTCTTGCGGTTCACCCATTAGGTGGCAGATGGCATTTCCTTCGGGCAGATTGAAATAGAAATAGGCTTCCATACGGCGTGTGTGGGTATGTGCCGGCATGGTATTCCATACAGAACCCGGAGCAAGTTCGGTAAGTCCCATTTGCAGTTGGTTTGTACCACCGTCTTTTACTCTTTCCAATACATCTTTCACAATCAACTGGTTTACAATACGGTCGTTGCTATCCTCCATTTTACCGTAGTGGTCAGATATAGCTAAAGCATATTTCTTGGGATTTGCCTTTTGGAGTTTGGCATCGGTTGTAATCAATTGGGTGACATATGGTTTATAAGCCGGTGCTGAATTGATATAGAACTTAGCAGGTTTGGTAGCATCGTTGCTCTTAAAAGTAACCTCTTTGTTGCCGCAACCCACATAAAGTGCCTCTTTGTATTTCATAGGATATTCTTTACCATCTACGGTCACTACTCCGTCACCACCTATGTTGATTACGCCCAGTTCGCGGCGTTCGAGGAAGTAAGTGATTTCCGGGCCCAGTTCGCGGAATGTTTCCAACTTCAGGACTTTGTTTACCGGCATGGCACCTCCGTAGATGAGGCGGTCATAAAGTGTATAAGTGACATTGATTTCATCCGGCGCCATAACTTTCTCCATCATGAATGAGTTGCGCAGACGTTCTGTATCATAGTGTTTTACATCTTGCGGATGGCAAGCTGTCTGTACTTTGTAATTTACTTGGGCAGAAGCTGTCAAAGCAGAAACGCCCAGCATCATTGCAATTGCTAATTTTTTCATTTTCGTTCTTATTTATTAGTTATCTTATTTTCTGTTTTATTATTGGGCATTTTTTACCGATTGCTGATATTTGATGATGGCACGACGGTTTAATACCATCAGAAACAGGGTTATTAATACCAGAATAGCAGAACCGATAATTTTGAATGTATAAGTCATGTGGAATATAGCCCAAGAGAAGGGGCTGGATGCAAAGTCCAATGCACCACCTTCAAAACCTTGAGGGATATTTACGGCTGCATCTTGAGTTTTGGCATAAACGTCTTGTGCGGCTTGGGTAAAATAAGGAGCCAAATCGGTAACGAAATATAAACCGATGGCCAATACAATGAATCCGATAATAAAGGTTTTAAATACGTTGCCTTTCGTAATGGGCAATATCAATGGGAATACATAGAACATACCTGCCAATGATGCCAAAGGTAAGAATTCATTGCCGGGGAGTACTACTGCCAATAACAGAGTAACAGGAATCAATAGCAGGGATACAACCAGAGTTGCAGGATGACCAATGACCAAAGCAGGGCTCATACCTATGTTAAGACCCACTGCACCTTTAAACTTCTTTGCAATCATTTCGCGGGTAGCGTCAGAAATAGGTTTCAAACCTTCAATAAACAAACCGGTGATGCGTGGAATCAATTCCATAACAGCTCCCATCTTAATGCCTAAGCCTAAAATATAAGGAATCTTGTCTACCATTTCCTGTCCGTTTTTACAAGACAGTGCGCCAATGCCACAACCTACCAGAATACCTAAGAACAACGGTTCACCCAATAAACCGAATCTCTTCTTCATGCCTTCGGCATCAATATTCAGTTTATTGAATCCGGGTATTTTGTCCAATACTTTATTGATAATAATAGCGAATGGAACAAATCCTGCACAGAAAGGCTGAGGAATGGAGATACCTTCCATCTTTTCATAAAAGCCCTGAAACTTGTCTGCTGTATAGTCTGCCAAAATCAAGGTGATGATGTAGCAGATAATGGCAGCAAAGAATCCCCACAGAATGCTGTTTGTCGCAAAATAAACTACTGCTCCGATAAAGGCAAAATGCCAATAGTTCCATAAGTCGATATTAACAGTACGGGTAGTCTTTGTTAATAACATCAATATGTTGACACCCAGGCAAACCGGAATGATAAATGCACCTACGGAAGTGTTATAAGCAACAGCGGCGGCAGCAGGCCAGCCCATATCGAATACCTTTAATTGAAGGCCGTATATTTCGACAACTTTACTTAAAGCGGGTCCGAGGCTGCTGGTCAACAAGGCTGTAACAACTGATAATCCTACAAAACCTACTCCGACCAACAAACCACTTTTTAATGCTTTGCTTAATTTAATACCGATACAAACTCCTAAGATTGTAAAGATAATAGGCATCATCACAGCTGCACCCAGACCGATGATATAACTGAAAACTTCTTCCATTCTCTTGTGATTTAATAGTTAAATGAACGTGTTTCTACAATAGTATAAATTAAAAACTGCCCCAAAAATAAAACCTTTTCTCAATTAATCAAACTCGAAAAGCATAATTATTTAGTAAATGGGACAATTTTGGACGAAATTGGTCGTTATCGTGCACAAAATTGCTCGTTTTCGTACACGAAAACCAAATAATACACTCTCTGCATTGAAAAGTATACATAGGAAAAACAACAATTTTGGGTGGAGTGAACTTTAATCCAGTTTACTGTGTTATTATAAGACATTGAAACAAACCGGACTATAATGATATATTTGATTTTTTTATTGGCAATAGGACTATTGGTCGGATGGAGCTTATGGAAAGCTCCATCCGATATTGATTTATGGGGAAAAGATTTAGAGGATTGATAGTTATATTGGTTATATTCTGAAAATTTAACTATATTAGCGCCCGAAAAGCATAAATATGGCGCTAAATCTGATAAAAAAGGATAAATCCCACTCTGTTGTAAGCATTAAGCTGGATGAGCAAGAGTTTCATAATATTTTTAAGGAATATTATGCGGCGCTTTGTTCTTTCGCGTTCCAATACATGGAGGATGCGGATATGTCAGCAGATATAGTACAAGACGTATTTGCCAAGTTGTGGCAGATAAGAGACGATTTCTTTTATCTTCATCAGGTGAAAGCTTTTCTTTATACGGCCGTACGTAACCATGCCTTGAACGAACTTGAGCATTCGAAGGTAGCTCATGAATACGAGCAAAAGATTATAGCCAAAAAAGCAGATGCTTTTTTTCGTGATGCGATTGTGGAAGAAGAGACTTTCCGGATTCTGTCAGAAGCTATAGAGAAACTTCCTACCCAAATGAGAGCCATCATGCAGTTGGCTTTGGAAGGCAAAAAGAATGCAGAAATAGCAGAGCGTCTCAATGTCTCTCCCGAAACGGTACATACTCTTAAAAAAGTGGCTTATAAAAAGCTTCGTGCATTCCTTACCGATTATTATTATTGCCTTCTGTTATTTATCTAAAAGCACATTTTTTTCTATTTTTTCAAAAAAAAGTCTTTATCGATTCACCATGTTTTCATTTTGGCTTGTATTATCATTAAAGATAGACTAAAACATGCCAAATTATGATAAAAGAGTACTTTCATATAGCTCATCTTATTTCCAAGCACCTATCCGGTGAAGTAACACCGGAAGAAAGCCGTTTTTTGGATAAATGGCGCAAAGAGAGCAAAAGCCATGAGCAGCTTTTCCAAAAGATTTGTAGTGATGAACATTATGCACAGCACGAAATTCGTAAAATGGAGTTTGATTCGCAGGCTGGATGGAAAGGTGTCGAAACACGTATCAAGAGGATGGAGCTCAGAAGGAGACATTTGAAACTGTTACGGTACGTTGCTCTTTTTATTGCACCAGTGCTGATATTGGTTTTTGCACTTCAGGATATTTCTGTACCCCATGTCATGGATGGCAATCAATTATTGGCTGCCCAGCAAATACTGCCGGGTGGAGCCAAAGCTATTCTTACATTGGATAATGGGGAAACGGTTTATCTGGATGAGAATGCCGATGGGCGGCAGTTGCAGTTGGCTGGTAAACAAATACAGATAGATTCAACGACCTTGAACTACAGCGCTGCAGACGGGCAGGTTGTGCAGTCAGCTTTGGTATATAATAAAGTTGAAGTGCCTCAAGGCGGTGAGTATACACTTGTTCTGAATGATGGTACAAAAGTACATCTGAATTCAATGAGCAGTCTACGTTTTCCGCTTACTTTCGAAGCTGGGAAGCGGGAAGTGGAATTGGCGGGAGAAGCTTATTTTGAAGTAAATAAGACCGGTCATCCCTTCACTGTATCGACTCAAGGTATGCAGATTGAGGTGTTGGGAACAACTTTCAATATTTCGGCCTATCCGGGTGAAGAATATCAGGCGACTCTTGTCAGTGGTTCTGTTAAGGTGGACACCGGGGAGGGACAGAGTCTTGTCTTAAAACCTTCACAGCAGGCATCATTAATTCCCGGGAGCGGGAATATACAAGTGCGTACAGTAGATACTGCCTTCTATACATCATGGGTGAAGGGAAAAATCAATTTTAAAGATCAACGGCTGGAAGATATTATGAGAATCCTTTCAAGGTGGTATAATATTGAAGTGGACTATTCAGACGAAGCGTTAAAGAACCTGCGTTTCGGTTGCTATGTGAACCGTTATGAGGAAATAGCTCCTTTCCTTGAGCTACTGGAAGCGACGGAAAACATACATGTCAAAATCAACGGTAAAACTATTATATTCTATAAATAACCATTTAATAATTTAATTATGACTAAGGAACAGAGCTACACCAGGTTTTGGGAAGGTAGTAAACGTATGTGGATTACATTCCTGTTTTTCAGTTTTATTATGATTGGCTTTGTGCAGGCCGCCAATACGGCGTTTGCCCAGACAACAGTTACTGTAAATGTGCAGGACGCCACTTTAAGTGACGTGTTATGGGAAATTCAACGCCAGACGGATTTTACTTTCATTTATAGTACAAATGACGTAAAGAATGTCAAGGTACGTAATTTGAGGGTCACGAATGGAAAAATCGCAGCAGTGCTGGATGAATGTCTTAAGAATAGCGGATTGGCTTATGTCGTAAAAGACGGGGCCATTGCTATCCGTCCAGCCAATGAAGTGAATGCTGTGAAGGCAGTAGAACAAGCTAATGTTATTTCCGGAACAGTGGTGGATGAGACCGGTGAGCCCGTCATTGGAGCCAATGTTTTGGTCAAAGGTACTACAAACGGCCAGATTACCGATTTGAATGGAGGTTTCTCTATCAAGGTGGAGCATGCATCGGCTACCTTGCTTGTCTCTTATGTTGGCTATGTTCGTCAGGAAGTGAAAGCTACTTCGGGTAAGATATTGAAGATTGTATTGGTGCCGGATGCAAATATGATGGAAGAGGTGGTTGTAACCGGTTACGGTACATTCAAGAAATCTGCTTATGCGGGTTCGGCTGCCAGTGTGAAGAATGAAAAGATTGCCGATGTGCCTTCCGTTTCTTTCCAGGATTTGTTGCAGGGAAATGCTACGGGTGTACAGTTTACTTCTGCTTCCGGCCAGCCGGGTTCTTCAGCTTCTTTGAGTATTCGTGGTATGGGCTCTTTCAATGCCTCCAACTCTCCGCTGTATGTTATTGATGGAGTGCCCGTTACTTCCGGTTCGATAAACTCCATCAGTTCGGATGGTGGTCTGGATGCCATGTCAACCGTCAACACTTCGGATATTGAGAATATTACGATTATCAAGGATGCCGCTGCTGCATCACTCTACGGTTCGCGCGCTGCGAATGGTGTGGTTCTGATTACGACGAAGAAAGGTAAAACCGGTAAGGCTTCTATCAGTTTGAAAGCCGATTGGGGATTCAGTGACTTTGCTATGGATTATCGTCCTACTTTAAGCGGAGCAGAACGTCGCGAATACATATACAATGGTATGGTGCTTGGACAACAGCGCAGCGGCAAATCGGATGCGGATGCCATAGCTTATGCTGATAAGAATATCGACAAATATGCTCCGGTTCCCTGGTGCGGCTATACGGATTGGGGAGATTATCTGTTCAAGAAAGGAAACCATTCCAGTTATGAGGCTTCCATATCCGGAGGAACCGACAAATTCAAATACTATTCTTCATTGTCCTATCTCAACCAAGAGGGCATTGTAAAAACATCGGGTCTGGAAAGAATTACCGGACGTTTGAATGTTGATTTTCAGGCTACGGATAAATTGAAATTCGGTGCCAACATCATGTTTACCAATCTGAATCAGGATGTATATAGTGAAGGAACCGGTTATACTGCTCCTTTCTACTCCAGCGTAAGCAAATTGACGCCTTCAGATCCGGTTTACAATGAAGATGGAAGCTATAACCAGGACTTGATTTCGTTGTCAAGAAGAAATCCCGTTCTTGCCCAGGAGTACAATTACCAGCGTGAGTATGTTACCCGTATGTTCAATACGATTAATGCCGAATATGAATTTATCAAGGACTTGAAGTTAAAGTCTATTTTGAGCTATGACTATAACATCAGTAAGGGTAAGGAATGGAAAGACTCCCGTACCTCCGACGGTGAGAAGAATAATGGTGGAGCCGAAAAGGCATATAGTGAATATAACAAGTTGGTGTGGTCAAACCAGTTGACTTACAAGACTACTATCCAAAAGGACCACAATTTAGATGCCCTTGTCGGATATGAAATCGATTCCAAGTACAATGATTTCTTGTCGGGATATGCTACTAACTTCCTGACTCCGATAAAGAATGACATTGCCAACGGGCAGACTTTGGAGAGCATAGATGGTTCTTCCAAGAGGTCAAGAATGGTTTCTTACATCACCCGTCTCAACTATGACTACAAGAACAAGTATTATCTGGGTGGGAGCTATCGTATGGATGGCAGTTCACGCTTGCACAGAGATAATCGCTGGGGAAGTTTCTGGTCTGTTTCAGGAGCATGGCGTATTATCGAAGAGGATTTCATGAAACCCACGTCCAAATGGCTGACCGATTTGAAACTCCGTGCATCCTACGGTGTGAATGGTACGTTGCCCTCCGACTTATACGGCTATATGGGCCTGACAAGCCTTAGTGGCGGCTATATGGAGAATCCCGCATTGATTCAGTCGCAGATTGAAAATAGGGATTTGGAATGGGAAACGAATTACAACCTGAATATCGGTCTGGATTTCGGCTTCTTCAACCGTTTGAACTTCACTTTGGAGTACTATACCCGTACTACTAAGAACCTTTTGATGGACTGTCCCGTATCTATGACTACCGGTTTCAGTTCCTATCTGATGAATATCGGTGAGGTGAAGAACCAGGGTGTGGAATTGGAAATCAATTCCAAGAACATTGTGTCCAAAGACTTTGACTGGTCTACCTCTTTCACCCTTTCGCACAACAAGAATAAGATTGTGAAACTGGACGGCGAACAGACCCAGATTATCAGCGGCTCGCAGATTCACATGATTGGCAAGTCCTACCGTACATTCTACATGATAGAATTTGCCGGAATCAACCCCGAGACCGGTGCACCTCAGTTCTATACCAACGACGTGGACGAGAATGGAAACTATATTAAGGAAATCACAGAGAATAACAAGGATGCCAAAGCCATTCCTCTGAAGAAACATGCCGAGCCCAATGTGACCGGTGGTCTCTCTAATACTTTGCGTTACAAGTGGTTCGATTTGAGCTTCATGTTCTCTTATCAGTTCGGTGCTTATGGATATGATAACTGGGCACAGAAAACAGAACATGGCGGCAAGGACTTTACTCTTAATATTCCGGCCTATTATCGTGACAATTGGAAGCAACCGGGAGATATCAGTAAATATGAAGTGTTTATAGAGAAGCCGGCGGTAGCCATGAATGGCGTTACCACTACCCGCCGCTTGCACAGCACGGACTTTATCCGTCTGAAAACGTTGATTTTCGGTGTGACCGTTCCTAAAACATGGACTCGGAAAATCGGCGTAAACAGCCTGCGCCTTTACGCATCTGCCAACAACTTGTGGACTTGGGCCGCTTACGATTTCTATGATCCGGAATCAGTCAGTGCAGGTACAGCCGGCTGGGGAACACCTCCTTTGAAAACAGTAACTTTCGGTCTTAATTTGAATTTCTAACCTCATAATAAAGAAACACAATGAAAGCATTAAAATATATGATGATGGGGATGTTGGTCAGCCTGACCGCCTCCTGTGGCAATGACTGGCTTGATGTTGAATCCAGTACAAAGATTCCGACTGAAACCGCCATACAGAATCTGGATGATGTGGAATATAGCTTGAACGGTATCTACGACGTGATGCGCAGTACCAACTATTACTCGGGCCGTATGATTTATTACGGAGACGTGACGGGTGACGATGCGCAGTCCATAAAGACCGGAAAGCGTACCACCAGCTACTATATGCTGGACTATACAAAGGATTCCGGTCCGTCTTCCCACTGGTCTTATGCCTATAAGATTATCCAGAATTGTAATATCATTTTGTCTCAAATAGACGGATTGGATGTCAGTGAGGATGATACGGAATACTTCAACGACCTGAAAGGCCAGACCTTGGCTCTCCGTGGATTTGCCTTGTTCGACCTGACCCGTTTCTTCGGCTATCCGTATGCCAAGGATGGAGGAGCTTCTTTGGGAGTGCCTATTGTGACCGAAGTATCCAATACGGAAAACAAGCCGTCGCGCAATACCGTTGCCCAGTGTTATGAGGCAATCATCAAGGATTTGAAGGAAGGTGCTGACCTGCTGGATGAAGAATTCAACAAGGGTAAGATTAATAAGTGGGCGGCAATGCTGTTGCTGAGTAGAGCCTATTTGTATATGGAAGATAATCAGAATGCCTTGATTACGGCTGAAGCTGCCATTGCGGGAGCGGAAAAGAATAAGTACCGTTTGTGGACCAATGATGAGTATGGCACGATATGGGGAACTGATTTTGCCTCTTCCGATCCGGGAGAAGTCTTGTTTGAGTTGGTGAATCTGACAGTGGACGGCGTTGGTAAAGAAAGTGTGGCTTACCTTTGCTGGCAGGCGGGTTATGATGATTATTGCCTGACCAGTTCTTTCTATGAACTGATGCAGGAAGATCCGGATGATGTCAGGAATCAGGCATATACGGTTGTTCCTAAGACAAAGAGAGCTTACATAGCCAAGTATCAGCCGCAAAGCGGCAAGGCTGTGGAAGATTCCAATATTCCAGTACTTCGTCTGTCCGAACTTTATCTGATTGCTGCCGAAGCGGCTGTAAAGCTCAATAACAATGACAAGGCTGTAAAGTATCTGGATGCTATTGTCAGCCGTGCCAATCCGGAAAAGTCTGTCAGCGCAGAAGAATTTACTATTGAACGTGTCTTGAAAGAATGCCGGAAAGAATTGGTAGGCGAAGGACAAATTTTCTTCGACTATCTGCGAAACAAACAACCGATCGTTCGTAAAGGAGGATGGCACTTGAGTACACTGAATACATTAAATGCTGAAACAATCCAACCCAATGATCCGCGTATTGCTCTTCCTATTCCACAGTCGGAAATAGATGCTAACCCCAACATCGTACAGAATCCACAATAAGCTCCATTTGTGATTTTTAATAAGATCTCCGCTTCAGAATAACTAACCAAGTTTTTTATTCTGAAGCGGATTTTTTTACTTATCATCCGAAATAAAAATGATTAAGGAGAAGAAAATTATCTATTTTTTCTAGTTCGACCAAAGTTACAATACTTTTTCTAGAGCCAAAAAGAAATCTAAAATCGTATTCTACAATACAAATAAACAGAAATAAACAATACAATATTTCAAAAAGAAACAAAATAAGCACTATTTAAAGAAAACATATCAAAGTAAAGAGCTTCATTACTGGCAAAAAAAGATTCAAGCTGAATACTTCCCCGATTTTTTTAATTCTCAAGAGACCCCAGCCACCAATTTTCCGGTAGAGAAAGAATCATACCGATAACTTCCGCATAATTTTTTTGTCCGGAGGGAATTTGATTACTTTTTAAATACCAGTTGTAAACTACATTCTGAAACTTGCCTAATAATTTATTATAACGGACATCCCAATATGCTTGCTTATCGTACAACTGTTGTATCACTTCCGGACGTAGCATACTTAACCACTTCGAATATTCACTATCGCCAAGCAAACTACGAACATTTACCGCTACATAGGGTAACAATCCGAAATAGCCGCTATAACGTATATTGCAATCGTCAGCATGAATACATACTTGATAAGCCCAGAAATTAGCTTCAGCCTCACTGCTAACTCCAAGCAAGTGGGCAAGTTCGTGTGCGTAAGTAAACGGAAGCTGTACAGGTAGTAGCTCATGATTCACATGCGACTCATCGAAAAAAGGTCCCATATATCCCAATACCCCAACTCCCGAATATAAGGCGTTACAGAAGGATTGTTTCGGATGCTGAAAACTTTCCGGATGAGTCAGTCCATATTTATCGGGAACTTCTGCATAAACCGACTTGATTTTTTGTTCTATGTCTGGCTGTGAAACATTCAAGTCTTTTTTATATGTACTGTTTAGACTATCTGTATAAACAGCAAGAAACTGCTTGAAACGTTGCTCATCATAAGAACAAGGAGTGACTTCTGCCCGCTCAAAGAAACTGTCGCGGAAATAATTCATTCCCCATCCCCAATAAAACCAGACATATATCCAAAGCAAAACTTCCAGTTCTCTCCCTACGATTGATTTCCAAGTTTGTCTTCTAAGCCTGGCTATAATCGGATACAGCAATAGCGCTACAACTGTCGCAACGACCAGAGCTTCACAAAGAGAAAACGAAACCAGAGAAGCCAACCGCGACAAACAGCCGGAAACAGCAGGAT
>OJKC01001301.1_pt1 | contig 16175 bp, 19 predicted proteins | sample 1596401 | NCBI WGS metagenome assembly OJKC01 (sample SAMEA4350162, study PRJEB24818) | metagenome | biome: human; feature: gut; material: faeces | place: Denmark | collected 2013-09 | reverse complement strand
CTTTTTTCGCTTGATAAACATACAAAAAATGCTTTGCGTACCCCAAAATCAGGGTACGCAAAGTTACAAAATGTTATTTATCAAGATATTATAAAATCGATGTTTTTATAGTGACGAAGTCAGGAGAGCTGGACAAGTTCTTTGAGCCTCCAAAGATAGAATGAGGCAAAAGTTATTTTCCGGTGATAAATACCACCATCATAACACCTTTTTAATTTGCAACAAAAACAAGTATTAATCAAAAAACAATATAGCTATGACACTTACATGCACCAACGTAACACTGAGACAAAAACCATTGCGTAACGACCGCATATCTCTTTATCTGGATTATTACCCGGCCATCCGCAATCCTTACACGATGAAGATGAGCCGCCGGGAATTCCTCGGCATCTACATCTATGCCAAGCCCAAGAACGAGCAGCAAAGAATGTTCAATCAGGATATGCTGAACAAGGCAGAGGCAATCCGCTGTATCCGTGTCCAGTCGCTTATCAATGAAGAATTCGGGTTCCTGGATAAGAACAAACAAAAGGTAGATTTCCTCGCCTATTTCCGGACTAAAGCACGAGAAAAGTACGAGAAATGGGATTGCGTTTACAACCACTTCGAGAAATTTGTCGGTGGCAAATGCACCTTTGGTGATATCACCGTGGAACTGTGTGAGAAGTTCAGGGATTACCTGCTCAAATGCAAACAGATTAATCACCCCAATGCTTATATCTCACGAAATTCGGCAGCCGGCTATTATTCAACTTTCCGAGCCTTGTTGAAAATAGCCTATAAAGAGAAGATGCTGCGTGAGAACTTGAACGACTTTCTGGAAAAGATTGAATGGAAAGAGGTCAAGAAAGAGTATCTGACACTTGATGAAGTCAAAAAACTGGCGGCTACGCCATGCAAGATTCCAGTCTTAAAACAAGCCTCCCTGTTTGCCTGCATGACAGGCCTACGTATCAGTGATATTCTAAAGCTGGACTGGCGTGATTTTGAAGTCGGGCCGGATCAGGGCTACTACATCCGTATCTGCACCGAAAAGACAGAAACCGAGGCCACCCTTCCCATCAGTCAGGAAGCACTGGAGTTGTGTGGCGAATGGGGCACCGGAAAAGTCTTCAAAGGCTTAACCCGATCCATGACCCATCACCCACTGAAACAGTGGATTGCTGAAGCCGGAATCAGAAAACACATAACCTTCCATTGCTTTAGGCATATTGAATATTCCTTCTCACTAAAATCCAATCGCTTGTAAAATAAGTGCAACTTAATAGGCAACAATTTATAAACCAATGCATTCTGCGTTTCACCTCGTTTTGCATTAATTCAAAAGAACGCTTTTCCTAAATGCTAAAGGAATTAAATTTTATTACTCCACAAAGTTTTCCATTTGTCCATGCTCATAAAAATTCCTCTTTCCGAGGTTACAGAGTTTAATCTGCTATCATTTCGTATTCGGCATATTCGGGGGAACCATTTGTCGAGCTGGTCATCAACCCTCATTTTCATTTGGGAAGTGATATACTTCGACATTTTCTGAACAAGAACGGAAAGAGACGCTACCTCATCAAGCCATCCGATTATGAAAAGTCGCTTGGCATCAAAAATGTCAATAGGCATAATGAGGTAGGCAAACAATCCGAATATTGCCGACTTGCCTTTACGCGGCACAACCGGCTTTGCAGCTCCAGATGCAGATGCTATCCCATAGAGCGTTATAATCAAGATTAAAAATTGCCATAAAGTATATATTTGTTGATTACACCATAATAGGATACTATTTTTGACAAAGAGATTGCCATCTAAAATCTAAACCTTTTTGGGAATTGTATTTGCCAGAGGATAACTTAATCATCTCGGATGCCAAATTAGAAACGGAAAGCCCAATTTCAATAATATTGATAAAGCTTGAATATAAGAATTATTCTGCATTGGGGAATCAATGTCAACCATAAATATACAACAACATGTTGTTATGTTAACTTTCAAGGTGGTCACGAGCCCATTTAGCTTCCTTTATCCAATGTTCTTGTTCAGAGCCAGAGGAGATACGTGCTTGATGCTCATACCACTCAACATCAGCCATCGTGGCATTTTTTGCTTCACCAGAGATATCGACTGAATCGGTATCAGCGAGAGCACTCGCGGAAGTAGAAGGTGTCGAACCAAATTGTGCGCGATATTCAGCAATTAAGTCGCCTTTTTCGACGATATGTTCATTCAAGCGAGCGAGACAATCCTCATATGTCGGTTGGATACCACGTTCAGAAAGTTCTTGGGCTACCTGTTGTCCATATTCAATGAAATTCGCACGAAGAGCTCCATTAGGATGAGTAGCGCCACCCGGTGTAGAGCCAAGCGCTGCCTCAAAATTATCGATGTTCATGCCTTTGAGACCTGCGTGTACTCCAGCGAAGAAGTCGCAAGCAAGTTCTTCTTCCCAATCATCATTATAGGCACCCTGCAATGTGCGATGAGCACATTCGTGAGTATAGATAAGGGTCAGAGAGTCTTCTCCGGTGATTCCAAGTTGCATAAGTTGTTCACGGTTAAAACCGAAAACATCGTCGTCTATGGTTGATGTGTCATTGGGCCACACACAAGCACCATGCGCATTAATCACGGGAACTTCGGGAATTCCGAAGAATTCACATGCGGTGTGTACAGCTGAGAGCACCATATCATCAGGAATCATGTAATCTTGAACCGTGTCGCTCAAACACGAAACATCTGACATGGAATTCTGTACGTCAATAGGGTCTGTTATTTCGTCCATATTCAAAGTATTATAGTTTATGCGTAAAGACAAATTACTTGGTAATATCTATCACTTCAGTTTTAATATAACCGCATTTAACAGCAAGTTTTTCATATTTATCTGCCTTCTGTTGATTTGGAGCAATACCACCAAACATTTTAGAGCCATTTTTATAGATTTGAGACATTCGGTAATAGGATGCTCCCTCACTATATTCTTGTTGTAATTTTGAAAGGATTTCAGAATCAGAAATCCCAAATTTAGCCACAATGCCAGTCCAAGATTGGAAATCCAATGACAAATGCTTGGCATATTCTATGATGTCGGTCTGAACTTCATTTGATAGGCCGAATATATCACACACCGTCTTAATGAGCATAACTTCTGAAGGATGAACGCTGCCATCGATAGCGGCCATCTGACACATGACATTTAGAATCTCGGCTTTTTCAGCATTAGCATCTATGTCCTTTGTTATAGACTCCACAGATGGTAATACTTCAGATTCCAATGGGCAAGTCACATGCAGTCTGGCTTCGAGTTGAGAATACAAATTCTTTTCTGTTTGATTAATTTCACCGTCAGCGAGCAGAGTGTGAGCTGCCATTTGTATCACGCGCTGGCTGAATTCATCGGAAGAAGCAAAGCGCGACAGCAAATCATTTTTTTTCCTACCGCAGCCTGCCATGATTTTTGATTTTTCCTCCTTCACTTCATTCATGCTATTAATAACATCAGACAACTCTATCCTAATATCATCTTCGTAAATGCCCTGCTCTACTTTGTATTTTAATGCAGCATCGGCATATGCTATTTGTAATCCCTTACGAATATCTCTGCCACTAAAGCCATCAGTAATACGAGCCAATTCAACGATAGTCTCTAATGTTGGACCGCCCACAAGAGGGAATGTTGTCTGTAGGTTTTTCTCAAAAATGAGTTTTCTTGCATTAAAATCTGGCAGTTTGAATTCAATAGGCTCAATAATTCTTGAAATCACGGCAGGATCGAAATCCTTGATATGGTTGCTTGCAAAAATGATGCATCCATTAAATGTCTCAATCAAAGTATACAACTCATTTGACATACTGTTATAGTGCTTTGAACTGTCGTTGGAGACGGGAAGTCGACGACTTAGGAAAGTGTCGGCTTCGTCGATAAAGAGAACGGCGTCCTGCTCCTGGGCAGATTTGAACAACTCAACCAGATTTTTTGCACCGACACCCACAAACTCTGACTCAATCTGGGCATAACTTCCGATAAGAATTTTTTTGCCGAGATATGATGCAACACCATGCGCACACATAGATTTTCCTGTACCAGGAACACCATGAAAGCACATGATTGATTTCCGGGATTTGTCGATATTGGAGAATCCCCACTTGTCGTAGATGAGTTGCTGCTCCTTGACCAGCGTGATTGCCCGCATCACCGCCCGTCTTTCCTTTGGAGACATCACGACTTGGTCGAGGGTATAGATTGGTTCTACGGCATAGAATAACATCCTTTTTTTATCTTCTGACTCATTGATGAAAAATGATGTAGTGTCAATCTCATGGTTGGAAAGATAAACAAGACATTTTTTCTCTTCCTCAGGAATCACAATGTTTTTTATTAAGGCATTCCTAAGAATCGTTTTGAAAGCAGCCCCTCGCTCATCGGAGGATAACTCCTGACAAATGCCCAAATAAAGTCCATCGGCAACTTTTGAAAACTTGTCAGATTTTCTGTTTTCTCTGATCAATACGTATAAGTACAAATCACATTTACTGCTGGTGACGTAGGCCGACATCTTGATACGGTCAACGAGCAGATTTGGTATCTCTTTTGAAAGTTTTTTTTGTCCAACAGAGATTTGCTTGGGATTTGGTACTTCTATTTTAATGTTAATTTTCATACATACATTGTGTCGCCAACCCGCATTCCGCTTCCTGAGGGAGCTGTGACATTGAGATTGGCTATGTGATTATTACTACTATCATATGCTCTAATGACAAGTTCTTCCTCATCCGCACAAGTGTCTTGCTCATTTACAAACACAATCAACAACTTGCTAATGGAAGAATTTTCTTGTCGAGCTTTTTCTTTAATACATGCTCGGGCTGCGGAGTAATACTTATTATAAATTGTAAAGAAAATCTCCGCAATGGCTGTACCGATAGCCCATCCTATAGCTGCACCAACTAAAATAGAAAATATCATCTTTGGTCATTCGATATTCTAATATGTTTCCTATAAATCTTATCTTCACAAACAGAGTCTGTAAAATCCGGTGCCAATGCGTTTGAAACAATAGCCTCTTGATAAACCACATCTGTTCCATTTTGAAGGAACCAGATTACTATCAGTCCCTTTTTTACTTGCGACAAAGACAATCCAAAATCTTTGAGAGAATCTTTGTTCTGGGCAAAGAATTGTTTTGTCTTCTTAGGGCTTAGTATAATTAAATCCATTTCATGCAGTTCTGGATTTTCAGCATTAATACGCTTTGCTTCCGTTATAGCCTTTAGATAAATCTTCTCGAATGAAATCGGGGTGGAACGATACTTAAGGTAGTGGTAAACTGCAATGGCCACAACAGCCAATATTCCAGCTATGATTGCTGATGTCTTTAATTCGTTTGTCATATATTCATCAATTATTGTGATTTTGAAGATTATCCGGCAACCCGAATCTTCTTTCTATATATCTGATTATTATCTATAGCTTCTTGAATTTTCCCCTCATATGAGCTAGCCGATACAAATTCAGGATCAGAAACAGCCACCTCTCCATTCTCGTCCGTTCCCTCTGCAAAAATCATACTTTGGTTATTTTCCGCAGCTTCCTTCAGTCCCTTATGGACCACCATGACATCAGGATCGTCAATGATTCCATTCACTTCCGCCTCTTTCTCCAAAAAGTCCACCAATGCTGGTATTTTCTGAGGGGGTATAACTACAACGTCTTTGGGTTTGAAAAGACTACTTAGTGTCTTACCTACATAACCAGCCAGATGACCTGCTATGGTAAATATACCAGCGACAACCCATACAACGGCTTTAACCGCGAACTTTATCACAGTCCACGCGGCTTTTGCTACGCCAACGACGATTTTTACGCCGCCAACAAACACGGATTTAATTCCGTCCCAAATTTTTTCTAACATAGTTGTTATCTAATTAAGATTTTCTTAGTGTACACCTTGCTTCCTTCGGAAAAAAGGTCGCTAATCGTCGGATTAAGTTCATTATACACGAAACATACCTTTGGCATCTGGGAATCTAGTAATATAGTGTTGTCTTTAGCAAATACAACAGCAAGAACCTGCCCTGTTGTATTCTTCAGGGAGTCCTTGACGACAATAACCTTGTTGCCAACAGCATGGGCCTCAATCCACTCAATTAGTGACTCGTATCCGAAGGATGCTGTGATTGGTATAATGTCGCAACCATTGTCAATCTGGTTAAGCAACTCACGCACCACATCGGCATAGGTCACGGTGCCATGCTTTTTTATTTTATGAATGCTTTTGTCTTCATGTGCTTCCTCAGGAAACATAGTGTCCGAGAACCATTTGTGGGCTTTCTTAAATTCGCCCTGGATGTCAAAATTGTCGCTCATTTTATTCTAATTTTTAATATTGCCTTGTTTTTTATCTTGTTGTATAGAGAGGTGGTAATTGAATTGCTCCTACAGTTGTATTGTGCGACAATCTCCTTATCATTGTCATACTGAAGTATTGACATATAGTAGCAATCGTCGCAAGTGCTGTAAGCGATCATCACATAACCTTCGCTAATCATAGTACTCTCATATTGCTGTGCCAAGATGTCCTTCACATTTTCATACGTAAGGTCAATCACAGGCAGTTTACTCCCTTTGATGTCATCTTCCAGTCTGTCATAAACCATGGAGCAACTGCGCACGAGTTCAGTCTGTTGGTTGAGCAGCAATGACATTGCGTCGCCATCAACACCCAATGTGGAAAAATCCACAAACAACCGTTTGTCAACACATTTCTTGGTCAATTGCAGCAGCGAATTGTTGAAATTAGCATCGGCTTCCATATTCATCATAGGATAAACCGCGATATAGAAGCGTAGGCCGTCGACACTATATATATGCTCGTCTCCAAAGGTAAATGTTACGATACCAATATGTGACGACACAGTCTTTATTTGAGCAGAGGAAGCACCTATTTGGCTGCAAATGTTGTGGAGCTTCTGCAAAAATTCATTTCTTCCAGCGCAAGGTATGAAACCTATATTTTCAGTTGTCTTTAGTTTTGAGATTAAATTCGCTATTTCTGCTCGATGGGGTGGCGATAGTTTAAAGTTTTCAAGCACTCGCTGCAAAAAAGGGATCTCGGCACAATTCAAGCCGCCTCGAGACTTCTTGAGATCAATGTGCTCCTTGACTATCGTCATAAATTCGCTCTCATCGCGCAAGGCGTGTTTTGTTGAATCTAGCAAATCGCAAAGCAGCCTAACGTTGGAATGCGAATCATGCAAACTACTATAATCGGCAAGCATTTTTCTGTACTGACTGTTGTATTCATCCTTGTTGTCTGCGCTCAGTGAATCAAGGACAGAGTAAAGCAATTTGGGCAATGATGGAACTTTCTTATAAAATGTCCAATAATATAAATCCGCAAAATAGCTTATGAAAGCCTCCAACTTGGGAGTACATTCAGCCAATATTCTACTAACAACATCGTCAGTATATATCTGTCTTGTTCCTACGGAAACACTTAATTCTGGATCGAACATATTTGCCACATCATTTAGATGCGCATCTTCTGGATCTGGAGACAAGCCCCACCAGTAGAATCGGAATAGCAATTTTCCGTCCATAATTACTGGAGAGATAATCAAGGTCGGTATATCAGCTAAATGGGCATATAAATCCTTGTGATATGAGCCAACATCTTTGTTTGTAGATGTATAGCGCCATGTTTCTTGGAGGAAGCGTATAGATTTGTTTGATGAAACGTTCCAATACCGAGAGCAGAAGCAAGCAATGTCCTCTTCAAGTCTGTAAAACACCACATTGTTAAACTTGCTGTCTGTTGATGTAGTTAAGATGCAATTCAAAGGAATAACCCCTCTGTCTGACCAACCAAGTGACAACAAAGTGTCATTCTTGAGGACATACGGTGGAACCACCAGTGGCCAGTCCTTCAGTGACTCGGCATAGGCATCAAGCATCAAGCTGCGCTTGTGATTCGAGTTAATCAAATCCAAACGGTCTTTCTGCATTTTCTCATTAATTTCTCGTTGCAATGCACATAATTCAGTTAGCTCTACTTGAGCATTCTCCATACCCTCACGCGCAACCTTTTCCTCAAAAGCTTGTTGCTTTTGGGCTATGAGTGCAGAATGCTGGCTATTCTTTTTATTGTTAATGAAAGCTGCTCCTACCTGAACTGCTAATGTTGTTAAAAACGCTATGGCCATAAGAGTTACCGAAGTAGTTTAAGGTTCAACGACTGCTCTATTTGAGAAATCTCTTGTAGAGTACACAAATTTCTGAATTCCGTCGAATGCGCCAGCGATATCATGTCGGAATAATGCGAAGATAATTGCTCGCGGATTTCAGGTATAGCCAGCAATTTGTCATCAACAGTCTTACCAAATAACACTGGTGAGTGATATTCTGCCAACATATAGGCATCGCGTGTCATTCCTATAGTAGCTTGAACTGCCAATAATGTGTACTCTGAAACTTGGAGTGTATCTAAGCATTCTATCTGCAGGGACTTATCGTAGTTCATGCTTTGAAGCCCTTTCGCAAAAGACCAAGACGCACTTTCAATGCCGATTTTATTGCCTTGCTGATATGGGAACACAATTAACGATGGAATGCCACCCATAATATAGTTGACATTCATCGCTTCGCCTAAGCGGCTTTGACAAGGAGCTTTCCATGGGCACTTTTCTACCGTAACACCATAAGGTTGCATGCTTGTGATGAGCTTTTCGCAAAAGTCTTCATACATAGCGTTACTACGCTTGGGCGCAGTAAGTTCCGTTCTCGCAATATATACAGTCAAAGGCACAATAGACTTTTGTGCGAGGAACTTTTCCCGCTCCATCAGAACAGAGAATACAGATTGTTCCAATGGCCAATATCTATTCAAAAAATCATGAAACTCTATCTGCTTCTTTCGAGATTCATTTTGAGATATAGTTTGTTGAATTAGGTATTGGCGACCCAATTCATAACATTCTCTACGAAATCTCAACTGCGCATCCAATCTTTCGCGAGCAAATTCATTTCTTAATTCTTGCATCCGCTCACGAAACTCCAAATTGGACTGCAAAAGCTCGTCTTGCTGTTCTCTAGCTTTTGCCCCAAAAAACACAGACTGGATTGCACTAGTGAAAAAGAACGGAGAACATCCGCAACCTTGAAGTGTATTTATAATCGCATCTATTCCCATATCAAATATTCAAATTATCAATAATTCCTAGTTCATCATACGAGTCGTTGAAATTGAGTTCATTGTCTTGACGCCTATGACAGTCATCATTATCATCTTGAATGTGCATCACACCAGACAAATAGTCATTTGCAATACATATGATATCATCTACTGACTGTTCCCAAGGGGAATCGATTTGTTCGGTTTGAGACAACTCAATTTGACTAACATTGTTTATGTTATGTATGGCCGCCATACTAGCAAAATCAGGAAAATCCAAAGATCCAATAGACTCTGAATCCAGATTTGTACCATCTGATTCAACAGACTGCACCAAATCTGAAAGGTCGTCATCTATGCAGAGAAGATTACTAACTTCTCTGAACTCTGATCCTCTTAAATTGCCTTCCACATAAGCGCCTAGCATCTCTTCCGATATAGAGAGATCTTGAAGGTCATCAAACTTATCTTGAAAGTCTATCATACGATACCCTCCTTTCTCAAAGCAACGTAGAGTTGAGCTTTGGCCAATTTATGTTTGTTATAGTAATTCGACATGGTCATGGATAACGATTCAGCCGTCTCCTCGTTTGTTCTATCGAGGATATATCGCAACTCAATGAGGCGGCGATACCGTTCATTAGGCATTTGCTTCAGGACTTTGTAGGCATCTTCCATGCTGAGATTTCTTATTTCTTTATCTACAGAGCCACCAATGCGCTCTAAACTATCACCATCACCATAATTATTATCTGTTTCGATACGCTTGGCAAACAGCTGATGACAATAGTTCTCAACCACAATCTTCAGCCACATTGTCAACGTGCATCTGAATTCGAATGCTGCAAGCTTCGAGATGCCTGTCTTCTTCTGAGGAATCATAATATAGACATATATCTCGTTTATAAGTTCAAAACAAGATTCACAATCGGTATAATATTTGTCATAAACCGCCTTGAACAAGGGATAGCACTTTCTATATAGGAATTCCTTTGTGATTGTGGTGTCCCTATCCAATATCGCCTTGACGATTTCTTGGTCGGTGTAGTTTTCTATCTCCATCGTATCAGCAACAATATAATTGATGCAAATATACGCAAAATCTCACAAAATCAAATTTTGGGGCAGGAATTTTCACACTTCAATTCTTCATCAATACACACTTTATTTCAGGTCCTTTTTGGATAAAAATAAGCTTTTTCCACCATCAAAACACCAATTTTCTTTGCCAGCAAACAATTAGTTACAACAACGGTTCGGAAGAACAGTTCTGGCTTTCGGTGTTCAATGCCAAGCCCACGATTTCCGACCGCAAGAGTACGCAAAGTTCCATTTTTATCAGACGTCCCTATATCTCCGTTATCGGTACCATCCAAAAGAAAATTCTGGGCGAACTGGTCAAGGGCGAGCGTTCGAGTAACGGTTTCATAGACCGTATTCTTTTCGTGATGCCTGAATCTGTCTTGAAAAGCAGATGGAACGACCGGGAAACTCCTGAAGAGCTGGAAATCCAGTGGCAACAAATTATCGACAAGCTGATCGCACAGGATTGTCCGCATGACGAGAATAATGAGTTGCAGCCTCAATGCCTGCCATTCGATGAAGATGCCAAGCAACGGCTTTACGGTTGGCAGCATGAAAACGCCCGCCAATGTGATATGGAAACCAATGATGCGTTGGTAGGTATTTACTGCAAACTGGAAATCTACATTATCCGGTTTTGTCTGATTATCCAGCTTGCCCGATGGACTTGCGGAGAGTGCGACAAGCATACGATTGACCTTGAAAGCGTGAACCGTGCCATCCTGCTGACTGAATATTTTCGGACTACAGCTGTAAAGGTGCAGACTGCCGTCAGCAAGGAACAGTTGAGCGAATTGCACCGCAACATCTACCTGAACCTGCCTCAGAGGTTTACAACGGCAGAAGGTATCGGCATTGCTGAAAGTTACGGGATGAAGGAGCATGCTTTCAAGATGTTTCTAAAACGCCACATCGGAACATTATTCAGAAAAGAGAATCATGGAGAATACAGTAAATAACCTGTTACTACGCACATTTTCGCAACCGAGGGGTTTGTGAAGTTGCGAAAATGTGCATAGTAACATCCAAACAGAAAGAAAAATGAACTACAGATTCACATTAGAACCATACAAAGGTGTCAGCACCCGGCACACATGCCCGAACTGCCACCGCAAAAGTTGTTTCGTCAAATACATCGACACGGAAAAGCAAATCAGTTTCCCTGATTATGTAGGGCGATGCAACCATGAACAGAAGTGCGGCTACAACTATACGCCCAAAATGTACTTTGACGAGAACCCGATGGCCAAAGAACGATTGAGTGAAGAATTTGTGCCAGTGTCAAAGCCTCGTATCAGTCTGTCTCCTGTGCCATCCTTTATTGAGCCAGAAATCATGAGGCAGTCCCTGAAGCTTTATCACACGAACAAGCTGTTTCAGTTCCTGAGTTTCCATTTCGGACAGGAGGCTACCGAAGAGCTGATGTTGCGCTACCATGTAGGAACCTCGAAGCATTGGCCGGGAGCTACGGTCTTTTGGCAGGTCGATATTTCCGGACGTGTACGCACCGGAAAAGTGATGCTCTACAATCCTGGAAGCGGAAGACGGATTAAAAAGCCGCACAACTACATCACGTGGGTACATTCCCTTTTGAAGAAAGAGAATTTCAACCTTCGGCAATGCCTGTTTGGTGAGCACCTTTTGGTCTCCGACCAGCAGCGTCCGGTTGCCCTTGTGGAGAGTGAGAAAAGCGCTTTGATATCCAGCTTCTATCTGCCGCAATACCTCTGGATTGCTTCGGGCGGAAAGAACGGAGCATTCAATCGGGATGCCATGAGCGTATTGAGAAACCGACGTGTCCTGCTCTTCCCCGACCTGGGTGCAACCGACTATTGGAATAGTAAAATGGAGATGATCCGGAGCCTAGGAATAGAAGTTTACCTCTTCGATTTTATGGAAAGAAACGCAACAAAAGAAGAACGTGATGCGGGTTATGACATCGCCGATTTTCTGCTGAGAGAAGAGACAAAGGACGCAATTTTCAATCGTCTTATCACGTTGAATCCGGCCTTGAAAACGCTGGTCGAAACTTTCGATTTGCAGCTCGTCAATGTGGAGAAAGCACCGCTTTCAGCAAAGGTTCAACGTACCCGGAAAGGACTTTTTAAATGATAACTTTCAGATGTCTGATTCACTTCTTTTTCACTGGAGCAAGTTTATGCCGGTGTATTACATTTCCCGGCCACTTGCTCACCTCAAAAGAAGGTGAGACGGCTCCCGATGGTCACAATTATTAATCTCAAAAGCAAATATTATGGACAAGAAAAATACAGTTACAATCCGTCTTACAGACGAACAGTTCGGCTGGCTCAGAGCACTCAGTCGACGCAGTAAACGCAGTCAAAGCGAAGTAGTGCGTTCACTCATCGAACACGGTACGGTGCGCGAACGGATTACGAGAGAAAATCTTGACATTATCCGAAAACTGATTGGCGAAAGCACGAACCTGAACCAGCTTGCCAGACGAGCCAACGCTTACGGTTTTTATCGTGTGGCCGATGAGTGCCAGACCGCCGTTCAACAGATTTCACAACTCATAAAACAGCTCAAGGATGATAGGTAAAATTGTCAAGGGCACATCGTTTTCCGGGTGTGTAAACTATGTGCTGAAAGAAGATAAGTCGCGCCTGCTGAAAGCGGTTGGTGTCTACGGCTCGCCTGAAGAAATAGCGGAGCAATTCGAGTTGCAGACTTTACTGAATGACAAGGTCAAGAACAAGGTCGGCCATATATCATTGAGTTTTTCCGCAGAGGACGGAGACCGCATCCGTGATGATGATGGGCTGATGCTAAAGATCGCCCACGACTATATGAAACTGATGGGAATCGAGAACACACAGTTCATCATCGCTCGACATACCGACCGTGATCATCCGCATTGTCACATCGTTTACAACCGGGTGGATAATGACGGGCGCACCATCAGTGACAAGAACGACCGCTACCGGAACGAAAAGGTCTGCAAGATGCTGACAGCCCGTTACCGTTTGCATTTTGCCGAAGGAAAAGAGCATGTGAATTTCATGCGGTTGCGCCATCACGACAGGGTTAAGTATTTTATCTATCATGCCTTGAAACGAGAAGTTTCGAATGCCCGAAGCTGGAGTGAGCTACGACTGGCCTTACGGAGATATGGAATTGATACGCAATGGAAGCTAAGTCGCACGACCGGGGAGATGCAAGGTGTCAAGTTCACATGTGACCAACTGACCTTTAGCGGTTCCAAGATTGATCGCCAGTTCAGTTTCCTGAACATTGATCAGGAGCTGAGATATAACGCTCTTTCTGCTACCATGAACCGGCGCCAGGCACAGGCAGAAACCATACGCGAGGAACCTCGTCATGAATACCAGCAGGAGAATCATTCCAGCATCAGTGTGGGATTGTTCACGCCCTCTTCTACGGATTATGATACGGAGGAAGCGATACAGGCCAACCGGCTTAAAAAGAAGAAAAAGAAACCGAAACGCAAGCGAGGTTTCAGTCTATAATCAATTTTTTATTAACCATCAAAATTCAAGTTATTATGAACTATTCCGATTTTATTTACGATTTCAATCTCTATTTGTGCGAGAGATTCGGTTACAGAAACCGTTGTTCCGTCATGCATAACGCCAACGGCATTTGTGTTTCTGTCCATGTAAACGAAATGGATTTATACATCCGTTTCTGGGAATACAGTTGTGGTGTTGGCAGTATCCCCGACTGGAGCATTATCATTGTGCGAAGCAACTTCAAACGAAACCAGCAGGAAAACCTGAAAGACCTTGCCCGATTCTTTAAGGAGTACGCCCCACGCTATGGTTACAAATACCTCTGCACCGAGGATGATGACTACAAGTATTATCAGACCCTTGGTCTGAAACTTATCCACAGAGGATTTTTCAGACAATATAATTATGGGTTGCCGTTGAAGGAATTGAATGTCTGATATTAGGTTTAAAGAAAATGAGGGGATATTTCCTCTCATTCTCTTTATATACTGATAAATCAGAAATTAAGGATATGGAGACAAAATCAAGCATACATGTCAAACCCTGCAGAGTCACATCAAGTGGTGCTCATAACAGGGGAATTGCCGGGTATATATGCACAATACCAGCGAGTCCAGAATCTACATCGTGTCTGAACTCCCTGCCTACAACGAGCAGTGGACAAATCCCGACTTCGACAACCCTAACCTGTAAGCGCACATGATCACATCAAGCAGATGGTCAAGGAAAAGATAAGCCGTGCGATGCAAGAGAAGGAGTGTGAACGCAAAGGCAAGAACGGGAAATTTATCAAGGTGGCGGGATGCTCGCCAATTCGTGAGGGCATACTACTCATTAGACCGGACACGACACTGGCAGTTGTGCGCAAGTTTGGCGAGGAGTGCCAGAGACGCTGGGGTATCACTCCTCTCCAAATCTTCCTGCACAAAGATGAGGCGCACAGGCTGAATGGTCAGCCGGAAGTGGAAAGGAGGAAATGAAGCGGCTTGATGCCACGAGGCAATACCGGGAACATCAGCTGGAAATGGCGAACAAAAAGATGCAGGAAACGGAAAACATTACCATTGCCCTTATCGAAAAGGCAAATGAAAAGGAACGGCAGAGCGAAGACCTTGACAGGGCTATCAGCGAGAAACGCTCCAAGCTGAACAGGGAAAAAGGAAGCGAACTTCTGAATGCCGCTGTCGGCTGGGCTACCGGGAAATCGAAAGCCCTGAAAAATGAAATAGAGGATTTGCGCTGTGAGGTTTCTACGCACGAGGAAACCATTGAGCGGTTACAGGATAAAATCCAAACCATACAGAGTGACCACCACCGTGAACTGATGAACTTGAAGGGCAAGTACCAGTCTGAACTGAGCCGCAAGGAAACGGAACATGCACAGGAGACCACAAGGCTTAAAAACCGGATTGCATGGCAAAGCCATATCATCGGCTGTCTCAGTTTTCTGCTGCTCAAAACGATCGACATCTTCCGTAAGGCGGTACACAGTGTCATCCGTTTCGCCCGTGATTATTACAAGCCACGTTTTGACACGGAACAGGTATCTGACATCAAGAGTGCCCTTAACCTGTTCGGTGATGACAGGCAATCACATCGGGCGGCAGGGGATTTCCTGTATTTCACAGCCAAGCAAAAGGGCGGGTTTGACAATCGGGAACAAATCAAAGCCAGACGGGAGGTTGACAATGTGGTGGAAGGGAATTATGACCAACAGCCGAAAAGAGGTTTTTCGATGAGAAAATAAAAGCCATAATGTAAAATAGTCAACTAAACAATTAAAGGGGATAGTGCCTATCATCCCCTTTAATTACTTGAATAAAGACTGATATTCATCATCGTCTTGCATCTTTTTAACTAAAAACTCAACCCATTTTTCTGTATACAGATAACTATTATTAGGTTCATCATATAAACAGTATTCTGGCTTTGTTTTTTCAGGGTTATCTGAATTCCTTTCTGGGCGAACTTCATATTTTTTCCAACACCTCGTATGAGTATCGGAATTAAATTTATTAACTTGTTTTTTCCCTCTTATAATCTTAGGGTTACCTAACTGTTCCTGAACTTGTTGTATTACGGTGGCAGGTTTTAATGTCCCTTTGTTTACAACTGGAATATGCTTTTCCTTGATTAGTCCTGCGATTCTTTCAACTTTCTTTTTTTCATCATCTGTCAGTTTATCATATGGGAAGAACTGAACAGGAAGAGCATCTACTGACTTATGGTTAGCAACTTGAATCAAGAATGCTTTAAAAGAATACTCTCCGCTCTGCATAATATCTGTACTTATTGACGCTCTATATTTATACGTGAGTTCGGTATAAGAAAATCTTTAAAAAAGTTGTGGGAATGAAATATTTTTAGTACCTTTATAGTTGATAATCAATAAGTTACATAAAACATTCATTCCCATGACAGATGCAAATTTAATAGA
>OJKC01001295.1_pt1 | contig 16231 bp, 18 predicted proteins | sample 1596401 | NCBI WGS metagenome assembly OJKC01 (sample SAMEA4350162, study PRJEB24818) | metagenome | biome: human; feature: gut; material: faeces | place: Denmark | collected 2013-09 | reverse complement strand
AGAAGATTCTGTATACCATTTGTAGCATTTGATCTTGCTTTCTGTAATTCTCCTAGGGTTTGATTAAGATGTTCTTGTAATGCCACAATCTGTTTATCTTTCTCATTCAATTCATTCATATGTACCTCTTTAACATGGAGTGATTCTTTCATATGTTTCTGTTTTTGTTGCATCAGTTCAATGTCTTTGTCCCATATCACTTGTTGTTGTTGACGTTTTGCATCCATTCTATCATTATCGATTACCATTTTTGCTTGATTGAGCATTCCTCGTAACTGTTCTATCTCCATATTCTTTTGATACAATGCTTGAAGTATTTCTGGATTATTGTTGATATTACTGTAGTATGCTTCAGCAGAAGCAAACATCTCCTTCATTGCAATCAATTCTTTAGACAACCCATCAGCATTCTTCTTAGATGCAACAGCATCTGCTTGAGTACTAATAAGCTCATTCTGAATCTTTTTCAGTTCTTCATTATTGTCCCTATTCTCTTTTCCATATGTTGCATAAGCAAGAAGAAACATATCAAATGGATTATCTGGATTATAGTGATATTGAGAACCCAGTTCTATCATTTGTTTGTAATCAGGTGCATTCGTATAGAAATCATAGTAAGCAATGTATTTCCGGTTTTCATTATCACTATCATTTGTTGGAAGCCATTTTCCATTGTATTTAAAGCATTTCCTGTTATTGATAATCATTGTTGTTGTCTCTTCACTAGTATTCTGAGTATGATTTGACTCTTCTTCAGACATCCTTTTCTTAATGGAAGAAAACAATCATTTAGATTGGATGTGGATGAAGATCCATCATCTGAACTGGTGGTGGTTCATGTGGATGTAAATCCATCAGATTATCAGACTTATCATACTCAACTCGAGTTGTGCCTTTAATATCATTAAAGCAGTGTTTCCAAAATGCTTTATGTAGTTGATCTCCTCTTCTATCTTCAATCTTTTCTAATATGTTATTGATACTCGATTCATTGAATTCACGTACACCAGATGAGAATCGAGAATAATTATCACTCACCATTGTTTGGGACATTTCATTCTCAAGACTTGAGATGAGTTTCCGTATGAATCGAGTCTTGTTACTATCTCTGCTATTTATGAAGACAATTGTGTTCTCGGAGAATTCATCATGTCCTTGGATAGTTCCATTCTCGATTTCTACCATCTTATTATACACCTACCTACAGAAATAAAGAACATCCAGATTTGTCAGAGCTGACTCTTGAATAGCCACTTGATTCGGTTGCATTTGTGTTGAATCTGGATCTTCTACACTATATATTGATTCAACTGGATTGTTTTCAACACTGTTTGATGTATCTGTTGTAGGTTGTGCTGAACTTGTATTAGAATTCTCATTCATATCATTTACAGAAGGCATTATAAAACCAGGAACTACTGGATTGAGAACAGGCCTGGGGACTATAGTCTGATTGTTCTCGACATTTCCTTTATCAACATCATTCCAGTTGATTGGTTTGTATACCGATTTCTGTATCCAAATGGTTCTTGCTTGAATAGATCCCATAACAAGGGGTGATCCATAAGCATAATTGATTCTGTATCTCTCATTCAGTTCCAAATGAGAAGGATCTTGATTGAGAACAGGATATTGCATCCACAAATCGAAATTGTAGATCACTTGTTCTTTAGCTCCTGTTCGACCAATTCGTGTACCGAAGTAGTTCTCTGGAGGAGTATCCTTGAGTTGAGATTCAGTCATACCAAGAATCTTCAATACCTTATCTTGTTCTTCAGAAGGTATATTCGACATATCAACAGCTCGATTCACTTTCACATCTCCAACCATTTTCCTCATCCTATCAGCGATTCTTAATCGTTTGTTAGTAGAATTGTTCACATACTTGTCAACGAGTTTTGGTCTTTCGGTGTTCATCTTTGTGTATGTAAGATCAAAGGAGAATGGTTTCATGTAATTGACAGATGCTGGATTCTTTGTAACAACATTTGTGTCATACTTGAAGATTCTATCAAATGGAACAGATTTGTTATATCGTGGTGTATATCCTTTCAATTTCGCATTCTTCTTGTTCAATTCTCTTGTCATCCAATCTAAAGGATTGTTTTGCCATGGACTAAACTCTAATGGATCATTCATTTTACTTATTCAAAGTAAAAAACACTTCGTTTGCATCTTTTTCTCTTACTATAGTAAAGAAATGTCGCTTGTTCATCTATTTGAGAACAGAACACTCACTACTACTCCACATCCTTTCAACAGTGTTAATCAATACACTGTCCAACTATCCAGCACACAGGATGATCATCTCTATGATCTCTACAACAGCTACTTCACATTCAAAGTGCGTGTGAAATTCACTGCTTCTCAGTCCAGTAAGGCTTCAATTGTTGCATATGCAGCTCAACAACCTGCAGGCATTGTGAAGAACAGTACAGTGAACTATCAGTACATCAATGAGAATAATGAGGTTATGAATGTTGTATTACAGGATGAATCTCAGTACATTGGTCAAGCACGAAATGTGTTGACCCAATTGTTCACAACCAAGAATGCTCATGATCAGGCTGTTGGTCTGACCGAATTTGGGTACAATAGTAGTGGATCAAGTATCTTTACTGGAGATATCCCATTGACAAAACATAGTGATACTGAATGGGATTTCGATCTGAATGTTCCTTTAAGTCAAGTTTTGGCAGGATGTAACAGTCCATCTTTCATCAATCTGAAGATGTTGAAAGCAGATTTGACATTCGTTGAACCAGATGAGTTCTTCCAGATGGCATCTGATGGTTCAGGAATCTATACTATATCTGGTGGAACTTCTTCTAATCTGGCTATCAATAAGGATGAATGTTCGATTGTTCGATGTGATCTAACTCTTCATACATACTCAGGTGATGTATCGAGTGTAACTCCTGATTTGCGTATTTTGAAGAACACTCAGCTTAAGCATGATATTATCAAGATGAAGAATGGAGATCAGGAGTATGTGAACCAGATCACAGTTCCATTCAAATCAAGTTACTTGATCATGTATATGACAGATGAGAAAGGTAATCATAAGACTTTATCAACGGATTTGAAGATCAAACAATGGCGTGTAGGATTGACTGGTGTTGCAGACAGTTATAAGACCACATTTATGGATTCTACAGTAAAGGATCCTTATTGGTACTTCATCATGAACTATTGTGCGAATGTTGGTAGAGATGATGCAACATTGATCAACTACACTTCATGGCATGATGCTTATCATTATTACTGTTTACCACTCAATGAGATGCTTCCTCAACAGGCAAACAATCTGTTCAACTTTTCATTGAAGTTGCAAACTGCTATATCAGCTGCAAATGGAAGATTGTTGCATTTGATTTGGGTGAAGAGTGGTGCTGATGAATAAGTGAAGTGTAGTAGTGTAGTAGTGTAGTAGCCTCCAAAATAATTGCTACAAAGTAATTTATCCAAAAAAGTTTTGGTGAATTGAAAACAGGCTACTACACCTACTACACCTTCATAAATAAGTCAGTTAAACCCTCATAAATAAAAGAATATCCCCCCATAAACAAGCAAGTTTATGAGGGTTTAAGTGTAGTAGCCTACTTCTTTGTAAGCTACTACACTAACTACTACACTTTCAAACAAAGTAAATGATCCAAATGTGGATTGTAACTTCACTTTGCTACTGCCTTCTTCTTTCTATTCTCCACAATCTTATTCTTAACTTCTATCATTTTGGGTTTACAAACCTCTGTTTTCGTAGGTTGTACTACTGGATGAGCTGGTGGTTGCTCTTCATTCGAAAACTCACAATCATCTGAATCATCATCTTCTGTATCTACTGTAAGTTCAGTCTCTAACCATTCACCTTTAGCATTGTACACATTAACACCATGAACACCATCTTCTGCAAATGGTACTTTTGTTGTTGAACTAATGTTTAACTTGTGTTCACAATTGCCTTGCATTGTGTTTAACCAACGATTAAACTCTTGTTCCCTATCTTTGCAATATAGAAGCAGGATATCTAATGGATCAGCATTCCTGGCGAATTGTTTGTTGTCAAGAAAACCAATATCAACACCCATCTGTTCCAACTTCAAGATCTTGGTGATCTTCCTCATATCATATTTGTAGGTCTTGAATATGTTCTGATATTTGGGATTGTTTGCAAGCTCTTCAAATTTGTTAATTGTTTCCATCTTAATTAATGATATTTGAAAGAGATATTATTATGACTTTTATCTAATTAGTTTAGCTTCTTAATCAACCATTTATTATCGCCTCCATATTACAAGGCGTTAAATATTGATTATTCTTTATCAACTGCAAGAGCAACATGAATACGATAAGGATCTGTGATTTGTAGGGAATGTTGATATCCATCTTTCCATACTGAAGGACCTAAACTTACACTACATACACAATTTGATTCAGGTAATGTGATAATGTAGTGATAACTATTGGAATGTGTAAAAGGAGCATATGTAGAGTCAATTACTCGTTGTCCACTACGCAGAATCATATGATAAAGCACAGGATCTTGTATGAAAACATCATCAGGTAGTCCTAGATCATTTGTGCAATTTGGTAGTTCTAAATCCTTGTAATAATGTTCTTTCAAGTTGTTCAAATGATATTCCAACAATTCGGATAAACATTTTCGTTCATATTCAGTTGACCAGGGCATTCTTTACTGTACAAAGTAAAAGAACAACATCATTTGTAATAATTAAAGCTTTAAGTATTATGGCTCTTCATCAATATCACAACGCCAACACAAATCATTACGTACTTGCTTAAGAGCCATTCTGATACTATAATCAAAATCTGAATCATTATCATCCCAATTACAAATAGGAATAACAAACTCTGAACGTTGTGTACCCATAGCATGTCCACCATAGCGTTCAACAATCTCCTTTACACGATCAAATGCATTGTATCTGAATGTGTATCCATTAGGAAGATTCTTAACGTAGTAGATTCTATTCTTTTGATTTACATAGTTTCGAAGTTTCTTACGATTATAGCTGGACATTAGATGTACAAAATGATCATCTCTTTTGACAATCTTCAAAACATATGTCCATTGCTGCTCTTTTGTATCTTCAATGTAACGATTCTTGTATATGGCAGTTTCTGCTAAGGCAGTCTTAAGACCATCCTGTAATGTTTCGATTTGATGATTCTTATCATTTAGTACACGAACCATCATATCATTATCCACAGCACGAAGATTGGTCAAGAATGTTAGCACTTTGTTGGCAAATACACGATCAGCCCACATCAAACAATCAATTAGTAGTTGTTCACAAACAACATATCTATTGTTATGTCCTCTTGATACATTCGAAATGATAACATACTGGATGACATGAGGAATATCCCATAATACTGCTTTATCATCAGCGTTTTCAACTGTAGTACGTTCACGGCTCGAATCCGAGCCGTGATTGTTGCTGTGCAACTTTTGATCTACGACCAAATCATCTACGTTTTCAACCGTGTTACATTGATGGCTCGGATCCGAGCCATCAGTATCATTTGGCCAATTCATGAGTAATTCCTTGGTTTGTTCGTTACGAAGATAGTTTTTGAATTTCTTGTTGGTATTATGTTTCTGATTGTACTGATTTAGCAAATCTGATACAACAAACATCTTCACACCATCTATCAGTAGAGTAGCAATCTTGTAATCATAGAAATCAATATAATTCAACTTAAAACTTTGGAACTTCATTATTGATAGTTTGTTTCTTACTAATCCATTATTATCATTTTAAATGGAATTAGTACTTTTCACTTTGAATACATAGTTTTGCTACTTCAAAACAACTTCTTGAGGAGTGATAACAATATCTGAACCAGAGTCATCATCTGACTTTTCATCATAGGCAATAAGACAGCTTTTGCAACAACAGCATTTGTCCTTACAATCTCCTTTAATAACAAGTTTTCGTTTCTTTGAATGACAACAATCAAACCCATCAAACAGTTTTGATAAGCTTGTAAACCATGCTTTCACTTTCTCCATTTACTCTTAAGCTACAAAAACACTTTCAACTATCATATCAATACATACATTGCTTAATCCATTGTAGTTCGTATTTGTAACCATCTTACATGCTTCATCCACCTCTATGTATCTACAGAAACTGAACTTGATCAATGGATTGGCTGTATCAAGCAAGATTGTTGTATCAACATCAATGAGATCAGTAGGATCTGATAGATGGATTAGTGTTTGGATGAGATAGGGTTGTTGAAACACTTCCTCAATGTTGTTGAAATGATCTAGAAAGCATAGATCTGTGTTAATGGCTTTGATTGTACCATGAATGATGTATTTGCCAGGATTAAGATTGATTTCATTATCAAATGATGTGTATGTGTATGTGTTGACAATCCCATTACTCTTAACAATAATCTGATCTGCATTCTTGTATACAATTCCTGAAGCAGCTGTATCAACTGCTCGTATCTTTCCATCCTGATTTAAGTAGAGGATGCTCATTTTACTTATTCGAAGAATAAGGAAACATGTTTCTACGTAATAAAAGGAAAGATTATTGTTGTTTGAAAGAAATGATAATAATCACTTAGAAAGTGATCTTTGGTGTATCAACAATCTGATTGACTTGTTCTGGAGTCATATCTGATTTCTTGAGTTCATGATAATAGAACAATCGTTTGTTCGCATTGTTAATCTCTTGTTTGTGTTGTGGGAAATCTCTAGGTTGTGATCGTCTTGTTAATCGAGTGAGTCTGTATCCATATGGAAGTGGTTGATTTGATGTGTCATTCACTTTGAATAGATCTTTGGACCAGTTTGGCATTAAGGATTTCTTCTGAAGTGGCATTAATGATTTGTTATACTTGAATCGAACAATGTCTCCTTCATGGAATACCTCTCTCTTGTCCTTTGGTTTCAGTTTCTTCGGTTCATCACTCTCATCATACTTCCTTTCTGAAGTGTATATCTCAAATGGACTTTGTTTCACAATACGATCATTAATCTTCTTTGAAAGAGCAGTGTGTGGACGATCATTGTACTCATCAACAATCTTCTTATAATGATTCATCCAATAGTTGTTCTTCTCTTTCGTCACATAATAAGATAGATCTTCTTTGAATGTTTTGATGAATGATTCTGCAATTGCAGCACCATACTTGCCTTCTGCGATATAATGAATGATATTCTTGCTTTCAAGCCATCTATCAAGTGCTTTCAATCCCATTTCTTCATCACTTGCAATTCGATTTGGTTTTGCTTCACTTGCTGGATGTGTTATCACTTCATTTGCTTGTTTGAATGTTTCTTCTAAAGCATCTTTGATGGCTGCTGTATTCTTCGATTTCATGGGTACAGTGAATGCATATCTACTGTAGACATCAACAGCAACCAGAATGTAGGAGAAGTGACGATTGATGGTTTTGTCTTTGTGAAAATCGATTAGATCAACAGCCCATACATTGTTAGGAAAGTCACCAATCCATTTTCGTGTAGTGAGATGTTTAGCAGTTCTTCGTTGTGTTCTTTCTCTTGCATCTTGTTTGATAAGATGTCTCACAGTTTCTGTATGTTCTTGATCTTGCTCTTCTGGCATTTATTCAAACAAGAAATAACGCTACTAATTGTTGATAGTGTAGTAGTGTAGTAGTGTAGTAGCCTCCAAAATAATTGCTACAAAAGTAATTTATCCAAAAATCTTTGCAAAATTGAAAAACAGGCTACTACACCTACTACACCCTCATAAACAAGTCACTTAAACCCTTATAAATAAAAGAATATCCCCATAAATGAGCCAGTTTATGAGGGATTAAGTGTAGTAGTCTACTTCTTTGTAAGCTACTACACTACCTACTACACCCTACTACACTTCAATCTATTTGAAGAGAATGGAGACATAGATAGGATAATGGGATGTATACAAATGATCATCTTCATCAACCAATCTGAATGTCATTTGTGAACATGTTCTAAGAGGGATATCACATTGTGTTTGATAGTAGAAAGTGTTTGGATCAATCACATTATCAATCATACTATCAACCTCTTGTCCATGCAAATCCATCTGACAGATACTATCTAATGATCCTGATTTCATTCCTGGTTCCTTGCATCTTTCAACTTGATCACAACATATTCGAATCGATTTGTTGATTCGTTTCGTAAGTACTGTTATGGCAACAATATGAAGATTGACAGGAATTCGCCAATCCATCACATACTTGTTTTGTATCTCAAACAACTTGTTCATTTACTTAGTAAATGAAAAGCAATTCAATCTCATTGAATAAGTCGCGTAGCAAGATGAGTGCAACTCCTATCGATTTCTCAGACAAGAGCAAACAATCGATATTCAAAGCATTGTATGAACATGGTAAGTTGAATAGAGATGCTCCTCCATTACGTGTTTGTGATGTTGAGGATATAGCCAAACGAGCTGGATTTCATTCATTCAAAGTGTATTCTCCTGAAGAATACAATTCAAAAGCAGAGAAGATGAATGAACCAAAAGAAGCAGTTCTATTCATAATCAAGAAGAATGCAAATGTTGGACACTTTGTTGGTGTGTTCACAGATGATCAGAATCGAATTCATTATGGTGATTCATTTGGATCAATGAATGAAGTAGCAATCAATCCATCCAATAGGAAACTGATTGTAGCTCATAATGCTGTTCAAAATCCTTCAACAAGTAACTGTGGATATCTGGCATTGTTGTATGCCCTCACTCATAACAAGTTGAGACCCATAGATAGAAACAATCACTAATTTATTGTTTTTTGCTAATAGTAAACATGAGTCAATTACTCACACAATTCAAACTTGATTATGGTAAGTACTTTGATCAACCACCTGATCCTAGAGAATCAACTCCATCAACAGCTGATCCAGATAACATATTCAACTTTTCCAATCAACTACGTGAGGACTTACAACCAACTAATGGATTAGCACCAAAGACAACAAATCCAAATAGTGAGAAAGTATCTGATATCGTTTCAGACATAAAGGACAAAGCAATGAAATCAACAAATGAAAGCAAGTTTGAAGGAGCTGAAATTGGTGGAGGTATGGAACAAACTGATGATATGAAGACAACTCCTGATGTAGTTGTTGAACAGATCAAAGAAGCAGCTCAATCAGTTCCAGATCCTAAGTCTGAAGGATCTGGATCTACAGAAGCAGTTCCAAAAGTGAATAGAGAAGAAGTTGAACCAGGTGGAGCAATGGCATTCAGTAATGCTCGATTACCTGCTGGTGCTTTAGCATTCAATGAAGAAGGATTGAGAAGATTGAAGAAAGGAGATGATATCAAAGGAGCAGGAGCAGTAACTGCAGCTCTTGTATCATCTTTGATTGCATCTGCACCACAAATCATCAAAGCAATCAGTGATGTTCGAAAAGCAAAGACAGAGAAAGCAAGTGGAAAGATAGGTGGTAGATGGATGAAGAAGTGTGGTGGATCTGATGTGAACAAATTGTATCATTTGAGTGAGTTATCAGATGATAAGCTAGATGAATTGGAAAGTGTGATGAAGAAGATTCGAGGACAGGGTCGATATCTGTCTGGAAGTGGTGTGATTGGTTCAGGTAAGTTCAGTGATTGGATGTCAAATGCATGGAACAAACTGAAAACGATCTATAACAGTGAACAATTCAAACCAATCAAGAATGCACTTGTTACTGCTGCTTCAAACACTGCTCAGAAGTACATTGACAAAGGAGCTGATACGTTGGCAAGTAAGACAAATAATGAAGATTTGAAGAATGTAATCAACACTACTCGAGATGTTGCTAGCAACTCACATCAATCAATAGAATATCAACAATCATCAACTCATATGTTAAAACTGATATCTTGGATGGCTTCTACTATTGTTGTCACATTTGCTTGAAGATTATAAGAGAGATATGGACTCCAATCACGACGATTTGCACATGAATCACTCACTGGTTTGACATCTTTGATGAGAATGTAATTGAGAGAGGCATAATAAGATAAGAATCGATAGAATGGAGCATTCAACAATGGATGCATTAGTTCTATCACTGTACTTCCTGGTTGAAGAAAGATGATATTGGATAATCCTGCTCCATGTATTGAGATCAATACTCTTGTGAATCGTAATGAAGACACTTGTTCAGCAAAAGTCATGTTCTCAAAATGAATCACTTGATGACTAAGATTTTCAGATGCAATAACTCCTCAGAGATTATCAGATTCTCTTTCAATTATGTGATCTATGATTGAATAGGAATATCAATGAAAAAGGGATAGATAAAGGAGTATAACAATTGCTTTTCTTCAAATGATTATAGAACTGAACACCACAGAATCATGGAAACAATCCCATTTCCTCCTTTCTGTTGTTCTAATTGTTAATGAAATCACATTTCTTGAAGGATATAAATGAAGGTGAGTCTATTATGAGTGTCAAGAATAAGAATCACCATGAAGAGAAACTGAGAAATGAATAGAATGAGAAAGAGATATTGTATTGAGTACATTCTAAAAAGAATTGTTATTCATCTGTAGTCAAGAAAGCATTGATAATAGTGTGGAAACGTAGTAACAAGGTTTTTGGTGAGATTATCAATAACCCAATGAAGAAGATAGAAGAATGTACTATGAACAACTACTGAAGATAGATTCTATGTGTGACAGTCCAATTCGAAATAGATCCTTCAAAACACAGTTTTGGAATGAGTATAGATCTGTAATATACTTATAGACTTGTTTCAGAAATGTATTGAAGTGATTAACGAATTCAATGAAGTCATATTGTTCATCTCAGCTTATACGATTATCATACGAATCATTATTGATCCAAATGAGAAAGAAACAACTGTTAACTGGATCCATAGTTAGAGGATTGTTCAATATGTGTTTGTTGAAAAGTCTAGAATCATCGGATCACAAAGTATTGGAAACAGAATGTGTATCACAATGAATCCATCAGATATGTAGCTTGATGATAATGAAGTCATTAAGAGATACATAGTGGATTATTAGTTTCGATTCATACTCAATAAAAAGTAATAGAGAATATCCATCAATCATTACTCATTATCTTGATATTCACTATCTATTGACATGACTAGAAAAGAGTGTTCTTATAGATCATTGCATATGCTCAATATCTCCCTTCGTTCTAATACTAGACTGATTGTTGATTTGCAACTACAGAAGGGCAAACTAGTGACTGTTGAAGAAATGAACTCTGAGAAACGATTCCTTTTGATGATATTGCTTCTTCACTGTACTGTTGATCAAGCAAAGAAGAAGCTCTCTGGTTGTGGTAGCAATCTTGCTAGCAAACTGAACTGAATTGGAGAATGAAACAAAACAGGAAGATGGATATCATCTGGAATTCGGATCTACTAGCAAGAAAGCTGTCATCATTAAGCCCACTTTGAACAAGTTGTTTGTATTGAAGGAAGAAATCCAGAAGCTCTTTAGTATCGATATTGCAAAAGACTGTCTAGAACAAGTACTCTACACTTGTATCGAGAAGGATGTGGATTCGGATCTGATGAAATGCCATCATCAAGTGCGTTTGGAATTAGGTGAATTCAAACTGGAACCACAGTTCTAGAATGATTATCACTTGATTAACCCATTCTGATTCGTTCCTGTTAATAATGAATAACAGTTGATTCTGATCTAACAACAACTCATTATTCATATTGTCTTAAGGATGGATTGAAAGTGATGTGAGGATAAGAATGTGTTGTTGAAAAGGGTTAGTGAAAGAAATGAAAACAAGAACGGTCATATCTAGTGGAAAGCGCCCTAACCCGTCTGATCTAGGAAGCTAAGTCATTACGAGTTGAGTTAGTACCAGTGTGTTTAACCCGCTGAGAAGTCTCAATGCTGTTCTTTTCTCTTTCATTTGAATCAGTATGAATCATCATTTCTGTTTTGATGGAGATGTGAATGAATGAGAATAGTGGAATGATTGGAATTGTTGAGAGTGATTGTGAACAAACAGATGAATGAAGTGGTTCAATTCCAAATGCATATCCAGCAATTCCTCCATAATTGGCATTCGTTTCAGAAGAAGTCATTGGAAGTCTGAGTTGGATAGGTTCACAAGGAATGATTGAGACATCCACCAACCAATAGGGATGTTGAGACTGACTATCATATCCCTTCACCACTCCCATTACTGATGGTTCATTGAGTACTCCAATGAAGTGTTGATTGGATTGAGGAGGAACAAATCGGAGATTGTTGATACTGAGAGCAATGAGAGACAATGTTGGATATCCCTCACTAACCAGATTCATCAATCCTCCCTTGTTCCTACCCTCCATACCAATCATATTGAAACGATACATGTGATTGAATCGAATATGACAAAGATCATCATGAGATGACACAGATTGATACTCTTGTTCAGTGATGAGACCTACATCAGAGAGAAATCTAATACTACTATGAATCATATTCTTAAGATCATCTTGTACCACAATAGAAAGAATGACTATTCCATCTTCTAGTTCACTCTTCTTATGATTGTGTTCATGGAATGAATGACATAATCCATTCGAATGAATGATATAGAATAATTGGAGTCATCCAATCCTTCTGTTCATTATTAATCTCCATATAAGCATTTCTCCAATTCAATTCTTTGATATAGTGAAACTATCACTTCTCTTTATGATAATCAATTCAATAGAGATCAATGAGATGAATATGTAACAAACACACTTAATCAACATACAAACTGACAAGAGTATGTGTTGAGTTGATGAAATGGTTCAAAACACATTCTGAATAAGACTCATTACATACATTACACACAATAGGATTGGAGTCATTTGTTCTTGCTGGAAATCCTAACACTCTAGGATGATACTGTTGCATACATGATGAATTGAAGTAATAGAATGGTTCTATTGCTTCTGCATGTTTAAGTGATTGAGGAGCTTCATTCTTCATCATGAATGACTACAATGAATAATCCTATCCATTCTTACAGATTCTCTGTATCCATTCTTCAGTTGTTGAAGAACATCCCAATAACAATTTGGTCCTTCTTGATTACAGATTGTACAGAATCCCTTTCCTTTTCTACATTTGATTGGAGGAATGATGAGAATTCGATTCAGTTGATTTGAAAGAGAAACAAGGAGTTCGAGTTGAGAACGAATGGCTCTTTTATCGAATGACAAACTCTCAGCTGTAAGATACAGATTTGATTCATTATCCTTTTCTCTCCTTTTCATCAATCCCATTTCAAGCATTCGTAGTCTCTTACATTCATATCCTCTAATGTAATTGTTGTGAATCATTATGAGTGAAGGAGATACTTCATCCCATGAATACTGATGAGAATAAAAGAAGAGATCACCATTCATGAATAATGAATTGGGTAATAGAACTGGAGTCAGATTGAATGTCTTGTATGACTCTATCATTCCATATTGATCACCATTCTTTGTCATGTTAACAACTTGAAGAGAATGATCAAGGAGATCAATAGAGAGAGGAGTAGGTTTAATGAAGAAGAAACCAGTACAGATTGATCTTGTTGGAAGATGATTGAAGTAGTATTGATTGAATGTAGATAATGAAATGGATTCTGGAATAGAATGATATCAGAATCTGAATAGAGAACACTCACATTCAAAGTCAATAGATATCGAACAACAGTGAACTTGAATGAAGAAACAACACTGAATTGTTTGGATCCTTGAGAAATGAAATCTAATGGTTTATCATAACCAAATTGATTATAGAGTGCCACTGGAATCTGATGAGAATGGAAGAACTAATTGAGAATGAAGATTCAATGACTACTTGATATGAGATAACATCATGAACAACAACAAAGAAGTTACTGTATTCCTGAAGATGGCTTGATTGATAGAAATCAATAGTGAACTCTCGATACCCATATGTAGCTACTGTGATGAATACTTCATTGTTCTCCTTCTTCATCATTACCATCTTATCAATATCAATCAATTCGATGTCTTTCTGTCGTATATCAAGTGATAATTGATCATAGAAAGAGTAGGAAGAAAAGAGATCTGAGAATCCTTGTAAAACAACACTGAACAGAATCACAAGATTAAGAATCATTCTAGAATCACATGTTTGAATTCTGTATATTACTCCCTCTAATGATAGACCAGTAGATCATAACATTTGATTGATATCAAAGTATTATCCATTTCCATATGAATGTGAATTTGTCTTCTCTTTCTCATTGTCATTCTATCAGTTATCACAGATTCATTGTAACAATAGAAATGGATAGAATCAACAGAAATGATTGAAAGAGATGAATAGATAGTTGATGAGATTCTATTGACAATAGAATAAGAGAAGAATGATACTAAGTGTTGAAGATGAAAGAAATGATAGTATGAAATGGAATATTGGTTTATTAGAATGAAATCAAGAACTGAATATCGATATTGGAATGAATTCAATCAATATGAACACTGGTTGATTGATAATGATCTATTGAATTCAAGAGAATGTTATTGTTTGACTCATAAGATATGTGATGAATACTTGATTGGATTGAGTGAATATGTTCTAATAATGAAGAAGAGATACAAGAGGAATACAGTGAGATCCAAAGTGTCTAGATTGATTCAGTGTTTCAGAAGTGCTGTTAGTGGCAATATGTTGGATTTGATAAGAGAGTCTTGTAATGTACCAACAGTTTCTGGTATATAAACAATGATGATCAAAGGTCATTGACATATTATCTACTGAACATGCATTGTTAGTACATTCTTTGATACAATACACAAATCACTATTCCATTGAATTATCCTTTCTAGAAGTATCACAATATCAATAGACAACTTGTGTTCTGAAAGATTGTAACATATTGAAGAGACTTGATATAAGAAGAATGAAATGATAATGTGAAAAGGAATGAGTTATTGAATCAAACATGATAGAATAAGAACATGTCTCATGACATATCATTCAATAACTACAAACAATCATATCATGTTGTCAAGATATGTCTCAATCCTGATATCTATTGAATAGATCATTCACTGATGAATACAATGTGATCAATAGAAACAATCAGTTATCGTCTTATGAATAATCACATATTCATCTTCACTATCATTCCCCTTATTCCATCTCCATTTAGGAATCATAGTACAAGGAATACCAACAAGACTCATTGCTCGACCCACATTCACATCTTCATTATGAGCAATGAAAGGAAGATATCGATATCCAGTCAATAACTTCGGTAATGCTTTCATTGATATCATGTATCCAGCTCCTGTTGAATAGTATGCGATTCTTGTCATTGTTCCTATCAGTGATTTGGGTACATAGTTCTTTCGACTTGAATTCCGATAGTTGTAAGTGCTTCCATTCACACAATCTCCAACATAGTCTCCTTTCAATCCTTCAACAATTGAATTGAGACGAGGAAGATTGATGATACAATCTGAATCTGTTTTGAAGAGATACTGTGAAATGTGAGTGTATCGAGATAGATAATGAAATGCTGAAAGAACTGTCAATGAGAGATTGTGATAAGAATCAATGATATCAACCTGAAGAATGTCCTTGAATTGATGATTCTCTTTCTCAATCTCATGATCCACAGATTCATTTCGAGCAAGAATGAAGATGTATCCCATTGAATACTTCATTGTCTGTTTGAATCGAGATCGAATGATTTGTCGATGTTGAATCTCAGATACAGATGAAAGAATGAGAATCAATACTCGAAGTGTTGATGAATCGTTGAGTTGAGGAAACTGAAGATAATGCAAATCCATTCCGTAAGGAATGATTGGATAACTGGTTTCATTGGATTGTCGGAAATGAAAGGGTTGTCCATAGATCTGATTCAACTCCAATTCCAATTCACATTGTCCACAGACTTGATAAGGAAATGGAATTGTATTGAGAATGTGTTGACATTGAGGAGAAGGAGAATGAAGACAAGGATATACTGATTCTAGAAATGATAGAAGAAGAGTAATCGATATCTTGAATCCATTTGAATTGATTATTGAATTGAGAATGGATATGATAGATGAATGTGAATATGAATAGGATGAGAATGAGAATCAAATAGGATTTCATAAACAATACTCCAAACAGAAATCAATGTACTGGATGAATCAAGTGATTCTTCTCATTCTTCTTGTTTCTCTTTATGTTATCATTGGAATCAAATCCTATTCATTAGGTGTTCAATCTCATTTCAATCA
>OJKC01001257.1_pt1 | contig 16508 bp, 17 predicted proteins | sample 1596401 | NCBI WGS metagenome assembly OJKC01 (sample SAMEA4350162, study PRJEB24818) | metagenome | biome: human; feature: gut; material: faeces | place: Denmark | collected 2013-09 | reverse complement strand
GCAGACAGTACCCATACAGCATAACGACGGCTATACCGAAAGCATGTTTTCATATGTGAATAACATACCAACAACTGAAGGCGGCACCCATGAAACGGGCTTCAAGGCGGCCTTAACCAAAGTCATGAACGACTACTGCCGTAAGGCCGGCATACTCAAGGATAAGGACCCGTCGCTTTCCGGAGAGGACTTCCGCGAGGGCCTGACGGCGGTGTTATCCCTCAAGATGCACAGCGTGCAGTTCGAGGGGCAGACAAAGACAAAGCTGGGAAATACGGAAGCTAGGACGGCCGTAGAATACGTGCTGACAGAGCACCTTGCGCCTTACCTCGATGACCTTAAGAATGCCGATACGGCTAATAAGATAGCCGAAAAGGCGGCAAAAGCCGCAAAGGTTCGTGAAGCTACCCGCAAGGCCAAGACTATGGCCCGGGAAAAAAGCAAGCTGGAAAACGCGCCTCTGGTGGGCAAGCTGTCGAGCTGTACGGGGCGCAACGCAAAGATAAACGAGCTGTTTATCGTGGAGGGAGACTCCGCAGGCGGCAGCGCCAAGCAGGGCCGGGACAGGCGGTTTCAGGGCATACTGCCGCTTCGGGGCAAGCCGCTGAATGTGGAGAAAAAGCGGCTGGATCAGGTAATAGCAAACGAGGAGTTCCGCTCCATAATAACCGCCCTTGGTACAGGCATAGGCGAGGATTTCGATATAAGCGGCCTCAAGTACGACAAGATAATAATACTCTCCGATGCAGACCAGGACGGTGCGCACATAAGGGCAATACTGCTGACATTCTTTTTCCGCTATATGAAGGAGCTTATAACCGACGGTCACGTGTATATAGGCCTTCCTCCTCTCTATAAAATACAGAAGGGCAAGGAGATCAGGTACGCATATTCCGATGGGGAGCTTGCAAAGATGACGAGAGCCATCGGCAAGGGCTACACCCTCCAGCGCTACAAGGGGCTTGGAGAGATGAACCCGGAGCAGCTGTGGGAGACGACCATGAATCCGGAGCACCGTTCGCTGGTCCGGGTAGAGCTTGAGGACGCGGCGGACGTGGACCATATAGTGACGCTGCTCATGGGGGATAAAGTCGGCCCCAGACGCGAGTACATCAGCGAGTTCGCCAACTTCAACAAGACGGATACCTTTGAGGAAAAGATGACGGCACATCCTGCCGCCGAAAGGTAACAGCGTATGGCAAAAAGAGATGATAACCAGATATCCTTCGAGGGGCAGACCATAATCACGAAGGGCATGGAGGCGGTTATGCACGACTCCATGATTCCCTATGCGGAATATGTAATAATGGAGCGGGCGCTGCCGCGGATAGAGGACGGCCTGAAGCCCGTTCAGCGTCGCATACTTTATACCATGCTGGAACTGGGGCTGACTCCGGACAAGCCGCATCGCAAGAGCGCGCGTATAGTGGGCGACTGCCTCGGTAAATATCACCCCCATGGCGATACATCGGTATACGATGCCATGGTGCGTATGGCTCAGGAATTCAATATGCAGATGCCCATGGTGGACGGACACGGCAATTTCGGCAGCATAGACGGCGACTCTGCGGCGGCAATGCGATATACCGAGGCCAGGATGACCCCCGTAGCCATGGAGATGCTGCGGGATCTGGAGAAAGATACGGTAAAGTTCAGCCTGAACTTTGACGATACGTTAAAGGAGCCCGACTTGCTGCCCGGCCGCTTTCCAAACCTGTTGGTAAATGGCTCCTCAGGCATAGCCGTAGGTCTGGCGACTAATATACCGCCCCACAATATGGGCGAAGCCATAGACGCAGCCGTAATGTATATGGATGATCCGGAAGTATCCCTGGACGAGCTGATGAAGGTAATGCCCTGTCCGGATTTTCCGACAGGGGGTTATATACTGGAATCCGACGAAATCAGGAATGCTTACGAAACGGGCAGGGGAAAGATAACCATTCGTGCCAAGGCCGAAATAGAGGAGCAGAAGAACGGCAAGAAGCTCATTGTCGTGACCGAGATGCCATATCAGGTGAACAAGGCAAAGGCGCTTGAGGATATATTGCACATAAGCGAGGAAAAAAAGGCGCTGTTTGCCGGCATAGGCGGAACGCTTGCGAGCGTTCTCATACCCATGTTCACGGTCGGCGACATGGCCATCGGCGGCAGCACCACCGTTGCCTACGGCAAAATTGCGCTTATAATCTGCATAATCGCTCCGCTGTTTTTGTGCTTCACAATTTTCGGTGTGCGTGAAAACCGTGAACACACCGACGCGCCCCCTATAAGCTTCAAAAAGATCTGGACGACCATCACCGGCAACGATCAGCTGCTTTGGATAAGCCTTATCTTCCTGCTTCAGCAGATAGGCAACGGGCTTATCGTCGGCGGCATAGGCTCGACATATATTTATTTTGATTTCGGATATGAGGGTGGCCTGTTTTCGCTGTTTTCGATCGTCGGAATGTCCGTCACAGCATTTCTGATGATCTTCTATCCGGCAATTTCGCGCCATATTAAACGCAAAAAACTCATGACCATACTAGCATGCATCTCGATGGTCGGCTATGCGCTCATGCTCGTTGCCGGACTCGCCCTGCCCTCAACGATGCTCAAATTCTGGGTCGTAACCGTCGGCTACGCGCTTTCAAACTTCGGTCAGTACGGCTATTATCTCATCATGATGATCTCCATCATAAACACGGTCGAATACAACGAATACCGCACCGGCTCGCGCGACGAGGCAATAATCACCTCGCTGCGCCCGTTTTTGACCAAGATGTCATCGGCTCTTATCGTTCTCGTCACAAATCTCAGCTACATCATCTTCGGCGTTACTAAATACACCAATCAGATATCCGATTTTGAAAACGAGTGCGCACGCAATCTCATATCCGAGCAGGATAAGATCATGGCGTTCGACAACGTCATTGCCGGCATTGAGCCGTGAAAGACGTTGGCTCTGCTGCTTTGCATGGTCATTGTCCCCTGCGTACTGATGCTGCTCAGCTACTTCCTGTACAAAAAGCACTACAAACTTGACGAGGATGAGTACGACCGCATTTGCAGCGAGATAGCCGCGCGCAAGGAAGCAAAGGCATGAGCATAACAAAGCTTGCGATAAAGCTCGCCTCTCCCCTGCCACAGCTTGAAGGCTTCGAGCGCTGTCTTTTCATCGGGCCGCATCCTGACGATATAGAGATCGGCGCCGGTGCCACGGCGGCAAAGTTAGCCGAAAGCGGAAAGGCAGTTGCGTTTTTATGCTGCATAGACGGCAGATACGGCTCCGCTTCCGTTCCGCCCGAGGAGCTTATCCCCATTCGGCAAGCCGAGGCAAAGGCGTCGGCCGCAGCCCTCGGCGTGAGCGACGTTCGCTTTCTTCCGTTTTGCGACGGCGGATTTTACGACGCTCGCGAGCTTACGGCCGCCATTGCAAAGGTCGTGGGCGATTTTAAGCCTGACGTCATATTCTGCCCCGATCCGCAGGTGAAAAGCGAGTGCCACCCCGATCACCTGAACGTCGGCAAGGCCGCATCCGAGGTCGCTTACTTTGCTCCATACGAGGGCATAATGCAAAGGCACGGCGCGGCGTCCGCCCCGGTAAAGGCGATAGCATATTACATGACTGCCTCGCCCAACCGATACGTCAAGACCTCGAAAAAGCTTCTTGACCGGCAGCTATCTGCGATATTCAACTGCCACAAGAGCCAGTTTCCCGACGGCAGCAGCGAGGGCAAAGCGATTGCGCTGTACCTCAAGCTGCGCTCGCTTGACTTCGGCGCGCGCAGGCTGTGCCTGCACGCCGAAGGCTTCAGAATGCTCGACACACTGCGCATGCATTGCCTGCCCGAGGCCGGAAAGTAATACTTTACATGCAAAAAAGCTCCCCGTGTGGGGAGCTTTTTCTACGTTCTTGATTATTCTGCGCAGCTTTCACAATCGTGCAGCTTCTTGCTGAACAGCTCGGGATCGTATGCTATGCCGTTGCGGTCATAGTAATCCTTGACTGCCGCTGCAACAGCTTCCTCTGCAAGGACGGAGCAGTGGATCTTATGTGCGGGCAGACCGTCAAGAGCTTCAACGACTGCCTTATTGGAAAGCTCAAGTGCATCCTCGACTTTCTTTCCCTTGATGAGCTCGGTTGCCATGGAGCTGGTGGCAATTGCGCTGCCGCAGCCGAAGGTGTTGAACTTAACATCGGTGATGATGCCGTCCTTGACCTTGATATACATCTTCATGATGTCGCCGCATTTTGCGTTGCCGACTTCACCTACGCCGTCTGCATCGTCCATTTTGCCGACATTACGGGGATTCTGAAAATGATCCATTACCTTATCGCTATAAAGTGCCATAACTAAGTTCCTCCTATTATATCACGATGTGTTGTTTATTAAATAAGATGCTTCTTGGTGCCGTTTTCAAGCTCCTCCCACACGGGGGAGATATCGCGCAGATAGGCAACGACCTCGGGAACGACCTTGATGATGTGGTCGATCTCTTCCATGGTGTTGTATTCGCCGATGGACAGACGCAGCGAGCCGTGAGCTACCTCATGAGGCAGGCCGAGTGAGAGCAGAACGTGGCTGGGGTCGAGCGAGCCGGAGGTGCATGCGCTGCCGGAGGAGGCGCAGACGCCCTTATCGTCCAGCAACAGCAGAAGGCTCTCGCCCTCGATGCCCTCAAAGCACATGTTTACCGTGCCGGGAACATGATGCTCAAGGCTGCCGTTTATCTTGCTGTGGGGGATCTTCGACAGCTCCGCGAAGAGCTTGTCGCGCATGGGGATGATCTTGGCGTTGTTGGCCTCCATATTGTCGCATGACTCCTTGAGCGCCGCGGCCAGAGCGACTATACCCGCCATATTCTCAGTGCCGGCGCGCTTGCCGCGCTCCTGCGTGCCGCCCTCGATGAGAGACAGCAGGGGGATATTGCGCTTGACGTACAGCACGCCCACGCCCTTCGGCGAATGGAACTTATGGCCGGACATGGAGAGCATGTCGATATTCATGGCCTTGACGTCGATGGGTATGTGCCCCGCGGCCTGAACGGCGTCGGTGTGGAATGGAACACCGCGCTCACGGCAGATCGCGCCGATCTCGGTGATGGGCTGCACGGTGCCGATCTCGTTGTTGGCGAACATCACGGTCACAAGACATGTATCCTCGCGGATAGCGCCGCGCAGCTCGTCAACGCGGACTACGCCGTCCTCATGGACGTCCAGCAGCGTGACCTCCCAGCCCTCTTTTTCAAGCTTCTTGAGAGTGTGCAGCACGGCGTGATGCTCAAACTTGGTGGAGATGATGTGCTTTTTGCCCTTCTTCGCGCCGAGCTTCGCGGCGGAAATTATGGCCTGATTGTCCGCCTCGCTGCCGCCGGAGGTGAAGTATATCTCACGCGGCTCGGCGTTGATGCACTGGGCAACGGTGGCTCTAGCGTTTGCGAGATCCTCGGTGACTATCTGTGCGAAGGCGTACAGGCTGGATGGGTTGCCGTATCTCTCGGTGAGGTAGGGCATCATCGCCTCGCGCGCGGTCTTGCTGACGCAGGTAGTGGCTGCGTTGTCGGCATATACGAACATGGTTTTCTTTCCTTTCTAGGCTGTTTAATCCTGCGGTACTTTAATCTCCTATCATTCTGATAGGAATTATATCATAGCTTCAGCTTTTGTCAACGTTTTTATTCCCGCGCCATTTTTCGCCGGTGAGAAGATCGGAGAGACTGACGGTGTCGAGGTAGGCGTTTGTGATATCGTCCAGCTCTTTCCACATCGGAACGGTCAGGCAGCTGCTGGCGTGGTCGCAGGTGATGCTGCCGTACCTGATGCAGGAGACGGGGGCGAGATTGTCCTCGATGCAGCGCAGGATCATGCCGGCGGTGTACTCCTCCGGCGCGCGGTTGAGCTTATAGCCGCCCTCCTTGCCGCGGATGCTGTCCACAAGCTCCGCTTTCTTCAGGCTGCCGACTATCATCTCAAGGTACTTCATCGAAATGCCCTGCCGGTCGGCGATGGTCTTGAGCGATATGAAGCCGTCGTCCGGATGCTGGGCGAGGTCGATCATGACCATGAGCGCGTAACGGCCTTTGCTGGTAACATTCATTATAACAAGTCTCCTTTAATTCCTACGACTTTAATCTACCATAAATTCAGTAGGAATTAAATAGCCGCGGCTAACATTTCTGCCGGAAACGCTGTGCAAAAAATGCACAACATGCAGCGAAGAAAACTCTTGCTTTATTACGCTAATGTGATATTATACTACCATGCTGAAGCAAAAAGGAGACTGCACAAAATGAAAAAGATAATTGCTATTGCTCTTACCGTTATAATGATGCTCGCGCTGTGCGCCTGCGGCGCAAAGGATTCCGGCGCCGACAGCGACCTGAAGTATGTTCAGGACAAGGGAACGCTCATTGTGGGCATAACCGACTTCGCGCCGATGGATTATCAGGACGAGTCCGGCGAATGGATCGGCTTCGATGCTGACATGGCCAAGGCCTTTGCCGAGAACATCGGAGTCAAGGCGGAGTTCGTTGAGATAAACTGGGACAACAAGGTGCTTGAGCTGAACGCCAAGAGCATCGACTGTGTCTGGAACGGCATGACCCTAACCGACGAAGTCACGAAGACCATGAGCTGCGGCGAAGCCTACTGCAACAACGCGCAGGTCGTCGTTGTGAACAAGGACGTCGCCGACAAGTATCAGGACGTTGAAAGCCTCAAGAAGCTGAACTTCGCGGTCGAATCCGGCTCCGCCGGTGAAGCTGCCGCGACCGAGGCCGGACTTAACTACACCGCGGTGCTGACCCAAGCGGACGCGCTGATGGAGGTTTCCGCCGGCACATCCGACGCCTGCATCATCGACCTGCTGATGGCTGGCGCGATGATCGGCGAGGGCACGAGCTACCCCGACCTGACCTACACTGTCGCTCTCACCAGTGAGGAGTACGGCGTCGGCTTCCGCTCCGGAAGCGACCTCGCGGCGAAGTTCAACGAGTTCTACAAGGCCGCATATGCTGACGGCACGGTCATGGAGATAGCCAACCAGTACGGCGTACAGGAGTCCGTCATCGCAAAATAATACCGGCGATATTCCAAGCTCCCCGAAAGGGGAGCTTGGTCTGCCCGAATAAATTCAACCGAGGTCTGATATGTTCCAAACCGTTCTGTCGTCCCTGAATCAGGGTTTTCTGAAATCGCTTGAAATATTCGCTCTGACGCTGGCCGGAGCCATTCCGCTCGGACTGCTGATATCGCTCGGATCCATGAACCGGCTCAAGCTGCTGCAATATCCGGTGAAGTTCATCGTGTGGATAGTGCGCGGCACGCCGCTGATGCTGCAGCTACTTATTATATATTACGGGCCGGGCATGCTCCTCGGAAACAACTGGTGGGGCAGCGGCAGCGGCGGACGCTTCGTCGCGGCCATCGTCACGTTCATTTTCAACTATGCCTGCTATTTTTCGGAGATATTTCGCGGCGGCATCGAGGGCGTCCCCAAGGGGCAGAACGAGGCAGGGCAGGTGCTTGGCATGACCAAGGGGCAGATATTCTTCAAGGTCACGCTGATGCAGGTCATAAAGCGCATCGTGCCGCCCATCGGTAACGAGATCATCACGCTCGTTAAGGACACCTCGCTCGTGCGCGTTATCGCGGTGTACGAGATCATGTGGAACGGCGAACGATTCATCAAGCAGGGCATTATCTGGCCGCTGTTTTTCACCGGCGTTTACTACCTGCTGTTCAGCGGCATACTGACGGTGCTGCTGGGCAAGCTGGAGAAAAAGCTGGACTATTTCAAGGTGTGAGGTGCGGACATGGCGCTGCTTGAGGTAAAAGATTTATATAAGAGCTTCGAATCATTGCAGGTTCTGCGGGGCATCAGCTTCTCGCTGGAGCAGGGCGAGACGCTGTCCGTCATCGGCCCGTCCGGAGGCGGCAAGACCACGCTGCTGCGCTGCATGAATTTCCTCGGCCTGCCCGACAGCGGCAGCATCTCCGTTAACGGCGAGACGCTGTTTGATTCCGGCAGCGGGAAAACGCTGAGCGACGCGGATATACGCCGCAATCGCCTGCACTTCGGGCTGGTTTTCCAGAACTTCAACCTGTTTCCGCAGTATACGGCGCTGGAGAACGTCATGCTCGCGCCGCGGCTTCAGGCCAAAGAGCGGTCGGATTTCCGCGCAAACAGGAAGGCGATATACGCCGAGCTCCGCGCGAAGAGCGAGGAGCTGCTCGCACGCGTCGGCCTTGCGGACAAGCTGGATTACTATCCGCACCAGCTCTCCGGCGGACAGCAGCAGCGCGTCGCCATTGCGCGCGCGCTTGCGCTCAAGCCCGAAGTGCTGTTCTTCGACGAGCCGACGTCCGCGCTAGACCCGGAGCTGACCGGCGAGGTGCTGAACGTCATAAAGCAGCTCGCGGCGGAGAAGATGACGATGGTCATCGTCACGCACGAGATGAGCTTTGCCGAGGCCGTGTCCGACCGCGTGATCTTCATGGACGGCGGCACGATAGTCGAGCAGGGAACGCCGCAGCAGGTGTTCCACGAGACGCAGGAGGAGCGGACAAAACAGTTCCTGCGCGTGCTTGAGAAATGATCGGATAATGAAACACCCCCAATGCGGAGAATTCTCCGCATTGGGGGTGTTTGTTAGTTGTCGGGAAAACGGGTGGCAAAGTTCTTTTCCAGAATCTCTATCCATCGTTGCAGGTTTTCGAATGTGGGACTGCTGAGTGCCGCGTCATACACCGCGGCTGCATCAGGGGCGTACTGCTGCATATATCGCAGTGCCTTTTTAGCACCGAAGAAGTATTCACCGACGATGTTGCAGTAAATCTCCAAGCTATCAGTCAGCAGCCAGCATCGGCGGTATCGTCCTTCAAAGTCTCCGCGTTCTGTTCGCGCCAGCATCTTCCTGCACCAGTTGAGATTCTGAAGGTTTTCCTCCCGCCCCTTTGCTGCCGTGCTGTGTATGTACTCGCGGACTTCCGTTTGCAGGCTCGAAAGAAGCCCCGTTTCATCGGAGATAATGATGCCGTCCCAAATTTGCAGAAATTCGTAGGCATCGTGAGGGGCTTCGATTTTAACTCGCGGATATACCCAAACATCAAGTTCAACGCCGGATATCACGGAACTGTCGTGCAGCTCCGAACCGCTGTCGGTCAGAAGCAGCGCGTCGAAATCGCTGTTAAGGTTGCTTGTACCATCCGCATATGACCCGTATACGATCATGCCCAGCGGATGATATTTCGCTTCAAGCGCCGTTATTATCTCGTTCATCAATAAATCTTCCATGGTTTTCACAAACTCTTTTTCCTGTATACCGCCGTGGATATCGCCCACGACACGGCGAACAGCGCCGCCGCGATGACCGGCAGCAAGAACACCGACGCGGTGCTCATACCACCGTCCAGCGAGTTAGATGGCAGCGCGAACGGTATCGCGCAGGCGGCGCCGATGCAGAAATAGTACACGATGCGCCCCTTCTCCATGCCGAACTTATACACTGCGGGCAGCATGACGCACGGCGGCAGCAGACCGACGGTGAAGGTCAGCGCCGCAATTAGGCCGAGATCGTCCGGCGCTTCGCCCGTCCTGCCGGATGCCATCAGCTGCACGGCGACAGAACCCGCTGTGAGCAGCAGCACCGTCGCCGCAGTCAGCACATATTTCTCCGCCACAACGGCAGCGCGTCTTATCGGCATCGTATCGCAATACTGGTTCCAGCGGAACGTTTCGTCATATGACAGCAGCGTCGCCGGTGTGACCGAGCCGACTATCACGGGGAAAAATGTCCAGAATAGGTTACCAGAATCGGCGAATATCGACGCGCCCCAGAATATCACCACCATCAACAGCACCGAACGGCAGTATTTTTTCATAATGTAAAGGTCTTTCAAAATCAGTGCGCTCATTGCCTGCTGCCCTCCTTGACCATGAATATGAACAGCTCCTCGATGCTCACCGGACTGAGACTCAGCCCAGCCGGAGCCGCGGCGCGCCGGATTATGGCCTCACTGCCATAGCGCCCGTCGCGGCGGCCAATCATGCTGCCGCGGTCTATCGCGTCCAGTTCCGCCGCTGTACCGCGCGCGAAGCAGTATTCGGCCAGCAGCGCATCCTTCTCCTCGCATAGCATAAGGCGGCCTTGGTGCAGGAAAGCTATGTAGTCGCAGAGCTTTTCGAGATCGCTGACAATGTGCGATGAGATCAGAACGGAGTGTTCCTCGTCGCGCGTGAAGTCCGAGAACAGCTCCACCACCTCGTCGCGCACGACGGGGTCAAGCCCTCTCGTCGCCTCGTCGAGGATAAGCAGCTTCGAGTTGTGCGACAGCGCCGCCGCGATGCCGAGCTTCATTTTCATCCCGCGCGAGAAATCGCCGAAGGGCTTGCTTTCGGGGATGCTCAGCTTTTTCAGGTATCCGAAAAACGCGTCCTCGTCCCAGTTCTTGTACGCCTTGCGCAGAACCTTGTTTGTCTGCGCGGCGGTCAGGCAGTCGGGGAAGCCTACTTCGTCGAGCACAACTCCAATGTCCTCCTTGAGCGCGCGCTCGGAGTTCGGGCGGCCAAAGAGCTTTATACTGCCCGCGTCGGGCTTTATCATGTCGAGTATCAGGCGGATGGTCGTGCTCTTGCCCGCGCCGTTTTCGCCGATAAGCCCCATTATGCAGCCGCCCGGCAAGCAGAGATCAAGCCCCGCCAGCTCAAAGTCGGGGTATGCCTTCCGCAGGCCGGTTATTTCTATTGCGTTCATGTCAACTCCTCCTCGGAAATCAATGTGTACATCTCGCTCAGTTCCTGCCGCGTCAGGCCGCTCTGCACGGCGAGTGCAGAAATTTCGCGCATGTGCTCTTCGATGCGGCGCAGGTTTTCCTCCCGCAGCAGCTCCGTGTTTTTCGGCGCGACAAAGCTGCCCTTGCCGGGGAGCGTATATATGAAGCCCTCGGCCTCCAGCTCGTCATAGGCGCGCTTTGTCGTGATGACGCTGATGCGCAGATCCTTGGCGAGACTGCGTATCGAGGGCAGCGCCTCATCCTGCCGCAGCGCGTCGCCGATTATCTGCGCCTTTATCTGAGAATATATCTGGTCGTATATCGGCACGCCGCTTTTGTTGTCGATGATTATGGTCATACGCGCCACCTCGTTATAACTGTATATATGCAGTATACACAGTTATAACGCCATTGTCAACCGCAAAATTCCGAAATATGCTGTTGGGGCGAAATATGCTGTTGGGGCAAAAAAATGCTTGACTTTGTGTGGCCTGTGAATTATAATAACCAAGCTGATAATTGAATAGCATGTTCACTTGAGCAAACACGGAGAAGTCGCGTAGTTGGTCGAGCGCGCACGATTGGAAATCGTGTATACCCCATAAGGGTATCAAGGGTTCGAATCCCTTCTTCTCCGCCATAAGTCCACCGTAATTTTGATAGAATTACGGTGGACTTTTTTAAGCAATGTAAATAATTGAATCCACATACAGGAGTGCGATTTCATGCGTGAGGTGCGATTCCATATTCATCGGAAATCCACATTTGCGGGAGCTCTTTTGCCGTATCGAATGTACATTAACGGTCAGTACATCGGAACAATACGCAACGGAAAATCACTGGATGCAAACGTTCCCAAAGCAGGCGTTTATTATATTGAGGATGATATTCTGTCTTCTCGAAACGCTGTGATATATGATAATGGGCTATCCGAATATAGCGTTGTAATAAAGCGAGCAGGAGGGTGGCGCACGGAATCATACAACGAGTTTTACATGGAGAAAGGTAACGTCTTGGAGCAACTGCCGTCTTTCCACTGGGAAAAGCTCTTTGAACTGCAGCATTCTATGTCTCAGAGTGAAAGACTGCTCGCCCTTAGCGTGGAGTTTTGGATGTCCGCCGTGGACGATTTGCAGGAGGTCCTTGCTTCAGAACATCTTTTTGAAATCATAACCGCTTTACAAACAATCGGTGCACATAAGTATCACGATTTTCTTCTCAAAATTATGAATGACGATTTTGTTGATGTCCGTTTTCCGTTGGACGATAACCAGATCGAGCAGATGCAGCCGAAAATCGAGGACGCAAACCGGGCATTTTGGAAAAATAAGGGCGCAGAAGCGGAGTTTCGTGGAGCAGTCACGAATTTTCTGATAACAAACCTGGATGCTTCTGGCCACGTTTTTGAAGGAATAGATCAGTCATGAGAAATTTTTCCACATAGGGGCGCATTTCCGAAAACTACTGCACCCCCTTTTGCGCCGAAAATGCACCCCCTTGAAATTCTATTAAAGTTAGGGTTATTTGCCAAATAAGTTGCCTGATTTGTCTACCAGATAGATCAGGCAATTTTCTCGCTTTTAGGGCAAAAACAGCCCAAAATACTGTAAAACCAGAGAAAACCGGCTTCGGAATGGCGATAACAGCCAGACTGAGGCTGGTTTTTTGCATTTTCAGGGTAAAAATTCCGCGCACCTTTTGGGGCAAATGCACTGAGCAAAGTAATCGGAAAAAGTTAGCGGTGGGTGGATTTGAACCACGTAACGCCTGAATGGTGGGAGAAAAATCGACAAACGGCGCAGAATTGGCGAAGTAAAATCTTGTGATTTGACAAAGAGCGTGCTATACTTTTAACTGTGTAATTATAGCCTTTGAAGATGTGGTGGATACTCCATAGTACAAAATACATTGACGAACGCTCGTATAAAACTCTTTCTGCAAAATGTACATCTTTGCGTGTTATGCTGATTGCATCCTGCAAAACCGCAAAGGAGAATGTGAAATGAACATAACCGGGGCTTGACTTATCCTTGTTCCCGGTGTATGCTATATCTGTCAGTTCAACTGACAGATACATGGGAGGGAGCATTACTTGCCGCACGAGGAACAACGGGAGAAAAACATCCGGCTGGTTACGGAAAAGGCCCTGGACTGTTTTCTTGAAAACGGAATCGAGAAAACAAAGATTGCAGACATTGCCCGGCTGTCCGGGCTTACCGAGCGTTCGGTGTTCCGATATTTTGAAACCAAGGCGGATCTGGTTTTGTCTGCTTCCCTGCTGTACTGGAACCGGGTGTTGGAACGCATTGACCGGATGTTTCAGGACGACAGCCCCGGAGACAGCACGACCGGCTTGGAGGATGCGGCAAAGCTTTTTGTCTGCTATTCCAGACTCTACCGGGTGGATCCCAAGGGGATGAGGTTCACCCTAGATGCGGAGCTGACGCTGCACAGTGCGGGAAAGCTCCACGAAATTAAGAACCAGCCCCCCGAGCCCTTTGAAGCCTCCAACGGTCCCATGGCCAAGGCTATCCGGAAGGGACTTTTGGACGGCTCCATCAGTCCGGATGTGGACGTGCGGGAGATTTACTACAACTCCTATGACGCAATTCTTGGAATCATGCAGCGCCTTTCCATCGGCGGCACGCCCAGCGCCAGAGAGTTGGACTACGACAGCCGGATGCTCCATTTAAGCCAGCTTTTCGTAAGGGCTTTGAGCGGCAAATAACTTTATACACTTCAAATCCCGATTCATCGGGATTTGCGTATTCCCGCTTGTGTCAGTATGACTGACACAAGCGGGAGAGAAAAAATAGCACAGAGAAAGAAGGGCGGCAATGAAAGAACTGAAGCATTTGATCTACTTCGAGAATCTTCTGGAAGACGCAAACAACGAGTTAGTGAGGAAAGCGGAGGCGGAGGGGGACCTGGCCATCGGTTACACCTGTTTCCATGCGCCGGAGGTACTGCTGAACCTGGGGAACTGTTTCTCGGTCCGGCTCCGTGCCCCGCACACCAACTCCATGGAGTTAGCCACCTATTACATGGCAAACAATAGCTGTGAATTTTCAAGGGCGCTTCTGGAGAGGGCGTTGGAGGGCAACTACGGCTTCCTCCACGCCATGATAGGCGTTGACGTCTGCGAAGCCAACAACCGGGCCATTGAGAACATGGAAATCATGCACACGCAGGGCGAAGACAAGGACAAGTTCTTCTACTGCAATCTGGACATTCCCTATTCCGACGACGAGGACTGCGTCGAGCACATCCGCGAGCAGGTCTCCAGAAAGATTTTGAAGCCCCTGCGCGAAAACTACGGCATCGACACCTCGGACGACGCCATCCGCGCCGCCGTGAGCGAGCACAATGAGGTCTGCCGCATCCTCACCGAGATAGGCGAGCTGCGCAAGCTGGATATCCCGCCCATCACCGGCTATGAGTACGCCGTTTTGGTTCTGGTCAGCTACACCTGCCCCAAGAGACTCATCCTCCCCTACCTGCGCGAGACGCTTGAGGAGATAAAAAGCCGCAAGACCGACGCCGAGAAGGACTACCGTGTCCGCGTTGTCGTTGTCGGCTCGGAGATCGACGATCCCCAGCTCATCAAGCTCATCGAGGGCTGCGGCGCACTGGTGGTCGCCGACCGCTACTGCTACGGCTCCTTCCCCGGTAGACAGGAGATAGAGCTCTCCGATACCGAGGACGCACTCACGCAGGTCTGCCGCTGGTACCTGCAAAACACTGAGTGCCCGCGCCAGAGCGCTCTGCACAGGGTCAAATACCGCAATGACCATGTGGCTCAGCTCGTCAGGGATTTCAGGGCGGACGGCGCCATTTATGAGCAGATGAAGTTCTGCACCTACTGGTCGTATGAGCGCGTCATCGCAAGTCAGGTAATGCCCCGCGACTACGGCATCCATATGCTCTCCATCGACCGCCCCTACATTTCCGGTCAGAGTGGACAGCTTCGCACGAGAGTGCAGGCATTTGTGGAGAGCCTTGAAATCAAAAAGCTCAGGACAGCTCAGAAGGAGGAAAACTGACATGGCATACAACCCCAAAACCGGCAAAGGCTTGGGCAGATATTACGATGCCGAGCACCGCGCCTTCCGCGCCCGCGAATGGAGAGGCTTTAAGGACACCTTTTACGATTTCTTCCGCTGGCTCTATCTCTACGGCTTCATGGCCGCAAAGCTGGGCTGCCACCCCATACTCATGGTCAAATCCATGCTGCGCTACCGCTGGATGGTCTCCTACCTCACCGCGGCGCACATGGTCGACCGCCACACCATGGGTCTGCGCGGCAAGGAGCTGCGCTATGCCCACAACCAGTTCTTCTCGGTTCTGCATAACTCGGTTCTCGGCGTTCGTGACATCATCGTGCGCGACGAAAACCTGCGCCCGAACAGCAAGCGTGCGGCAAAGCTGCGCGAGAACACCGTCATGTTCGACGAGATGACCCCTCATTTGATCATGATGGGCTTTCCCACGGTCAAGTGGATCGACATTGCCATGTTTGCCATCGGTCTGCCCTCAGAGGTGGATCAGAACGCCAGCATGTACTACATCGACGCCATGGAGCATCTGGGTCTGCCGGCAGACGTCTGCCCCGAGCCCGCCTCCGAGTGCGGCTGCGCCGTTGTTGACGACTATCCCCGCGTCGGCAAGTGCTACTTCACCGGCACCATGCCCTGCGATGGTGCGATCTCGCAGACGAATATCCTCACCCGCCACTTCAAGGATCTGCCCTCGTTCCAGATAACTCCCCCGCAGAGAATAAACGAGCCCGAGGTACAGACCTACGCGATCAAGAACCTCAAAAAGGGCATCGAATTCCTCGAGCAGCAGTTCGGCGTAAAGTGGGACTGGGACGCATTTTGGAAAAACGCCGAGATGTACAACGAAAGCTCCCGCTGCATGGTCGAAAAGTGGGACGTCAACTGCACCGACTATCCCCAGGTCTGCGGCGCTGCACTTGCGCTCCAGCGCGAGTATGAGTTCCAGGCTGCGGCTTGCATGGACGAATTCATGCTCAAGACCGACCGCAAGGTCACCAAGATGATGCTCAAGGGCTACGAAAAGGATAAGGCCGCAAACGCACCCAAGCCCAAGTACCGCTGCCTCGTCTGGGCGTGCCCCGCACATTATTATACCAACTTCACCTATTGGACTCAGCACTGCTGGGGTGTCACCTGCGTAAACGACATGGAGGCAATGCTCAGCTACCTGCCCATCAGCACCGACAACAAGGATCAGGCGCTTGCCGACCTCGTTCGCTGCTATGAGAGAATGATGATGCGCTCTCACACTAACGGAGGTTATGTAAATCTGCTGGATGAGTGCTGGAAGATGTGCGAAAAGTTCAATGTGAACATCGTCATCATGTACGACCATGTATCCTGCAAGAACGTGGGCGGTCTGCACGGCCTGTTTGAGGATCAGGCGCGGGAGCGGGGCATTCACCTCATCTGGATTCCCCACGATGTTATGGACCCCCGCACCGTTTCCCGCCGCGAGATGCGGGAAGCCTTCAACCAATACATGATCACCGTCTTGCGGGAAGAGCCGCTGGATCCCACGCTGTTGGATTACGAAGACGCACTAAGCTGGTAAAGGAGGATAAAAAATGGCCTGGTACTGGATTGTTCTGATTGTGGCTGCAGCCCTTTTCGGTCTGCTGTTTCTTGCCTATATGACCAATGCGGACATGAAGCTCATTGAGAAGCTGTACGACGCGCTCATCAAATAC
>OJKC01001255.1_pt1 | contig 16521 bp, 8 predicted proteins | sample 1596401 | NCBI WGS metagenome assembly OJKC01 (sample SAMEA4350162, study PRJEB24818) | metagenome | biome: human; feature: gut; material: faeces | place: Denmark | collected 2013-09 | reverse complement strand
TTCGGATGGTGGCGATCAGCTTGTCAAAGTTTGGTATCTGGCCGATGTTGGCAAATTCGTCCAGAAGGCACCGCACATGGACAGGCAGCCGCCCGTTATAGAGATCGTCCGCCTTGTCGCAGAGCAGATTGAAAAGCTGGCTTTGCAGCATGGCGATGACGAAATTGAAGGTGGTATCGGTATCGCTCATAATGAGGAACAGCGCCGTTTTCCGGTCTCCCATCGTGTCAAGCTCCAATTCATCCTCCGTCATAATGTCCCGCAGCTCCTTGATATCGAAGGGAGACAGGCGGGCGCCGCAGCTCACCAAAATACTTTTGAGAGTTTTGCCGGCCGCCATTTTGAATTTGACATATTGCTTGACGGCGAAGTGCTCCGGCTGCGCCTGCGCCAGCTCGTCAAAGAGGATATCCACGGGGCTTTTATAGGTCTCGTCGTCCTCTCTGGCCTCGCAGGCATTGATAAGCTCCAGCAGGGTGATGAAGTTTTTTTCCTCCGGCTCCGCCTCATACCAGATGTAGCCGATCAGGGCACAGTATAAAAGACGCTCGGCCTTGATCCAAAAATCTTCGGAGGATTTTTCACCGTCGCCCTTCGTGTTGGCGATGATGACATTGACCAGCTTGAGGATATCCTTCTCGGAGCGCACATAGGCCAGCGGGTTATATTTCATGCTTTTGGAAAAGTTGATGGTGTTGAGGACCTTGATGCGGTATGGCTCATAGACGACTTTGCCGTGCTTATCCCGCACCGGCTTTCCGTTCTCGTCCCGCTTCGGCCCGCCGTGCGCCAGGAGTTTTCCCGTCTCCCGAAGGAGCTGTCCTTTGGGATCGGTGACCACATAGGAGCTGTGCATTTGGAGCAGGGATGGCTTGACAAAGAACCTTGTCTTGCCGCTGCCGGAGCCGCCGATGACCAGGATATTTTTATTTCTCGCCGTTTTTGGATCCTTCGGGCGGCTGGTCATGGTGAGGCTTTCCGTCCGGGTCAAAGGGATGTTCCAATCGGGAACAGGGTCTATGTAGGGCGCGATATCCTCCGGCCGGCCCCATCTCGCGCTGCCGTACTCCACGCCGCGGCGATATTTCTTCGCGTTTTTCGCTTTCAGGTACACCGCCAGCCGGACAAGCGCTGCCACGGCAACGCCCAGCAGCAGGTCCAGAGGATGCAGGCTGAGCCAGAGGGAGGCGAAGGCCTCGGTGAAGCCCTGGGCGATACGAAGCAGCTTTTCCGAAGCGCCCGCCCCCGGTGAGAGCCGGACCGCCTGGCAGAGCTTGTCAAAGAGCCAGGCAAACAGCAGATACGGAAGGTTCGGCAGCAGGGCCTTTTTCAGCTTTCCCGTCATCGCTCCAGCCCCCGGTCCCTGTTTTTGACCTTCTCGCCCCGCTCCAGCTCCTGCCGCTTCGCCTGCTCCTTGGCCTTGGTCAGCCGCCTGCGGATGGAGGGCTTTTTCTCCTTCGCAAGATTCTTAGCGGAGAACTCGCGGAAGGCCGCCGTCACCGCGTCGGCGTCCCTGCCCTTGAAGAACACCAGGTAGCGGGGGATCTCCCCGGTGGTATCTTTTTTCAGGGCAAAGTCGATGCCGTACTTCTTCGCCGTGGCGGAGAACGCCTTGATATTCTGGTCCGTGATCTCGATATTGGACACGCCGGCTCCATGCTTCATAAGCTGCCGGATGGTCTGCTTGCCGTGATGGAGCTGGGGATTCGTCTTGTGCTTTTCCATATCCGCCAGCACCTTCTTCATGGCCTGCTGCAAGAGCTGTGCGGTCATTTTGCTGGCCTCCACACATAGCGCAAGAGTTTTCTGCGTGATTTCTTCCTGCAAGGCGTTCACCTCCGATCTCCGCTGCCGTACAGGTCATGGCTGACAAGGGATGTGTAATAGCTGTCCATCGTGACCGGCGCGTTATACAGCGCCGCCAGCAGATATTTCTTGATATTGCGGACATAGGTGGTGTTCTCCCGCATCCGTTCCAGCACATACTCGATGTGGGAGCTGTCGATCTTCAAGAACCGGGACTTCACCACCTCGGCGGGGTAGTCATCCCCGGCGATACGGATCATCTCCCGGTTGGAGCAGACGGTATCCACCATGAGCTCCACCAGCTCGTCCAGACGGTCCCTGTCCAGCTTTTCATCCTGGGTGAGGATATCGTAGTCGATATTCTCCAAAATGATCTCCCGGTAGCTCTCGCGCTCCCGCATCCTGTCCTGTCCGATCCTGCTTTTTTCTCTGGGGGTAGGGGGACTTGATGGGATAGGACTTGATCCTTGCGTAATTGATAATTCTTTATTTTGTTCTTTAGTATTTAATTGGGCGGGGTTCTCCTGAATTGGAGCGTCCAACATTGGATTTGCCTGTACGGGATTTTCCCGTATAGGTTTTTCCTGTGTAGGTGACGGCGCTTTAGGCTGTTCCAGAATGGTGTATTCGATAGAGCCGAGCTGCCCGTTTGCGCTGCGGACACGCGAACGGATCAGATAGCCGTGCGCCTCCAGCTCCCGGATGCCGCCGCTGATACTGTCGATGCCGTCCTTGCAGATGCGGGAAAGCCCCTTCATGGTGTAGTCCCAGTCCTCCGGCAGCGACAGCATGAGGGACAGCAGCCCCTTCGCTTTCAGGGACAGCGACCTGTCCCGCAGGTGGTAGTTGGACATGACCGTGTAATCTCTGGTCTTTTCGATGCGGAAAACTGCCATATCCGGCGCCTCCTTTCTCTGGTTTTGAAAAGTGTTGATTTTGGCGCAAAAAAGCCCCTGTCCTGCCTCTCGGACGCTTCCCATGGGAAAACACCCACGCCGCCTTTCAAGCGGCGCTCTGAGAGGAAAAAACAGAGGTTTTCGCACCCTAATTGATACATTTTTCAGGTGAGTATAGGTACGGATATGAAAAAACGCCATAGGGCGGCTGCCTATGGCGTGGGGACAGGAAAAGGGCGCTGATGTGAAAATCAGCGCCCTTCGTGCCTGTCAGTATGAGATTTTTTGACTTCGTACCGTGTTCCCTGCCTTTGAAAACATTGATTTTACTGACTTTTTCATGTTTTCTTATTAGGAGGCGAGGGAAGGCCGCTCCGCTTTTGCACGCTCCGTAAAAAAATATCATGCCGCCCTGCCTTTTGCTCATTAGAGCAAAAATGGGGCGGCGATTTTGTGCAGGATGGAGAAAAATTTTCACGGTGACGATTTTTCCTCTTTTCTCGTTGCAAGGCGGGCGGTTCTATGGTACAGTACGGGTGAGTGTTAGAAAATTAACGAAAAACAGACCGAGAGAACAACACTTACATTAGGAGGAATCGGCATGAGAGCAGGACAGGAGAAAACGGCGGCTATCGTGCGGGCGTACAATTGCGATAGCTCACGCCTGATCGCTATTCTACAGGAGATCCAGGCGGCGGAAAACTATCTGAGTCAGGAAAATATGGAGTTGGTGGCGGATATGCTCCATATTGGCGTGTCCAAGGTGTACAGCGTGGCTACGTTCTATGAGAATTTTTCGCTGGAGCCTAAGGGCAAGCATATTATCAAGGTATGTGACGGCACGGCCTGTCATGTGCGGAAGTCCGGCCCCATCTATGATGCGCTGTATGAGTATCTGGGGCTGGAGGGTAAGCGCAAGACCAGCGCCGACGCCATGTTTACATTGGAGACGGTGGCCTGTCTGGGCGCCTGCGGTCTGGCACCTACGATGACCATTGACGGCGAGGTGTTCGCCAAGATGACGCCGGAGGCGGCCATTGGCGAGCTGGAGGCCATCAGAGGAAGGGAGGCGGCGGTATGAGCAAGCTGACGCGAAGCGGGTTCCATGCGCTGCATACACAGGCGGCAGAGCTGATGGAGCAGAGCCGGGGCAGACTGAATGTGCTGGTGTGCGCCGGTACGGGCTGTATTGCCAGCGGCGCCATGAAGGTATACGATTACCTGCGGACCACCTGCCAGTCCCGCGGCATTCCGGTGGCGGTATGTCTGAAGGATGAGGCCGGTAAGGAGGGCATCCACCTGAAGAAGTCCGGCTGCCACGGCTTCTGCGAGATCGGTCCGCTGGTGTGCATCGAGCCGCTGGACATTCTCTATGCCCATGTGAAGGTGGAGGACTGCGACGAGATCATCGAAAAGACGATCCTGGGCGGCGAGGTCATTGAGCGGCTGCTGTATACCCAGAACGGAGTGTCCTATCAGCGCCGGGATGACATTCCCTTTTATAAGAACCAGCACCGGGTGGTGCTGAAGAACAGCGGCAAGTCCGACGCGGAGGATATGACGGAGTATCTGGCGCTGGGCGGCTATACCGCCTTTGAAAAGGCACTGTTCACCATGACCGGTGAGGAGATATGCAGGGAGATCGCCAATTCCGGACTGCGTGGGCGCGGAGGCGGCGGCTTCCCGGCGGGGCGCAAGTGGGAGAGCGTGCGGCGCCACACGGAGGAGCCGGTGAAGTACATCGTGTGCAACGGCGACGAGGGCGACCCCGGCGCGTTCATGGATCAGGGCGTGATGGAGGGCAACCCCCATTCCGTGCTGGAGGGTATGATGATCGCCGGTGTGGCCACCGGCGCGACGGAGGGCTACATCTACGTCCGCGCCGAGTATCCGCTGGCGGTGAAGCGGCTCCAGATCGCCATTGAAAAGGCCACGGAGATAGGGCTGCTGGGCGATGACATCATGGGCAGCGGCTTCAGCTTCCACATCCACATCAACCGGGGCGCGGGCGCCTTCGTATGCGGCGAGGGCAGCGCGCTGACCGCATCCATCGAGGGCAAGCGGGGCATGCCCCGCGTGAAGCCGCCCCGGACGGTGGATCAGGGACTGTGGGGCAAGCCCACGGTGCTGAACAACGTGGAGACATTCGCCAATGTGCCGGGGATCATCAACCACGGCGCACAGTGGTATAAGGGCATCGGAACCGAGTCCAGCGCCGGCACCAAGACCTTCGCTCTGACGGGCAACGTGGTAAACACGGGGTTGGTGGAGGTGCCCATGGGCACCACGCTGCGGGAGATCATCTTCGATATCGGCGGAGGTATCCCCAATGGGAAAAAATTCAAGGCTGTGCAGATCGGCGGGCCCTCCGGCGGATGCCTGACCGAGGAGCATCTGGACTATCCCATGGACTTCGACTCGCTGAAGAAGCTGGGCGCCATCATCGGCTCCGGCGGACTGGTGGTCATGGACGAGGACACCTGCATGGTGGAGGTGGCGCGGTTCTTCATGCACTTTACCCAGAAGGAGAGCTGCGGCAAGTGTACGCCCTGCCGGGAGGGCACGAAGCGCATGCTGGAGACGCTGGAGCGGATCATCGCCAACGAGGGAAGCCCCGACGATCTGGAGCTGCTGGAGGCGCTCAGCGATACCATCACCGACACGGCGCTGTGCGGTCTGGGACAGACGGCCTGCAAGCCGGTCATGTCCACGCTGCGGCATTTCAGACAGGACTATCTGCACCATGTGGTGGATCACCACTGTCCTATATGCAACGGACGCAGACGGCGGTTGGAGATCAAGGCGGATCTGTGTAAGGGCTGCGGCAAGTGCGCCAAGAACTGTCCCATGGAGGCCATCTCCGGCCAGCTCCGCATGCCGTATACCATCGACAACGAGAAGTGCATCCATTGCGGCGCATGCTGGGGCGCGTGTCCCTTCGGCGCTATCGACGCCATAGAGGAGGAGTGAGCCATGGCTAAGGGAATTATGGTCATCGACGGGCAGAGGGTGCCTTTTGACGGGGAACGCAATGTGCTGGCGGTCATCCGCAAGGCGGGTATCGACATCCCCACATTCTGCTACTATTCCGAGCTTTCCGTTCACGGCGCGTGCCGCATGTGTATCGTGGAGGACGTGAAAACCGGCAAGATCGACGCCTCCTGCTCCATGGAGCCCCGGGACGGCATGGAGATCCGCACCAACACCGCACGGCTGTTGAAGCACCGGCGGATGATACTGGAGCTGCTGCTGGCGGCACACGACTGCTCCTGCACCACCTGCGCCAAGAGCGGCAACTGCCGTCTGCAGGAGCTGGCGCAGCGGTTCGGCGTGCGGCATATCCGGTTCCCCAACAATAAGCCCCGGTATGAGAGGGATTACACCAGCTACGCGGTGTTCCGCGACCCCAACAAATGTATCCTGTGCGGCGACTGCGTGCGGGTGTGCGAGGAGCTGCAGGGACAGGGCATCCTGAACTTTGCCTTCCGAGGAAGCGAGCTGCAGGTGATGCCCGCCTTCGATAAGAAGCTGGAGGAGACGAAGTGCGTGGGCTGCGGTCAGTGCGCCGCTGTTTGCACCACCGGCGCTATCACGGTCAACGATCAGATCGGCACGGCGTGGGCGGCCATCCACGACCCGAAAAAGCGGGTGGTGGTGCAGATCGCTCCGGCGGTGCGCGTGGCGGTGGGCGAGGCCTTCGGCATCCCGGCGGGCGTGAACGTCATTGACAAGATGACCACGGCGCTGAAGCTCATGGGCGTGGACGAGGTGTACGACACCAATTTCGGCGCGGATATGACCACCATACTGGAGGCCGAGGAGTTCTTGCAGCGGCTGAAAAACGGCGGGCCGTTCCCCATGTTCACCAGCTGCTGTCCCGCGTGGGTGCGGTATCTGGAGTTCAACGACCCCAAGTATCTGAAGAATATCTCCACCTGCAAGTCCCCCATGGAGATGTTCGCCGCGGTGATCCGCGACAAGTACGCCGCTAAGGACGAGGCGGACGGCCGGACAACGTACAACATCGCCATCATGCCCTGCACCGCTAAGAAGATGGAGGCGGCGCGGCCGGAGTTCGTGCACGACGGGCGGCCGGACGTGGATCTGGTGCTGACCACCCGTGAGCTGGTGGACATGATGCGGGAGACGGGCGTGCAGCTCAACGAGCTGGAGCTGGAATCCCCCGATCTGCCCTTCGGACTGGGCAGCGGCGCGGCGGTGATCTACGGTGTGACCGGCGGCGTGGCGGAGGCGGTGGTGCGCCACTGTCTGCCTGATAAGAGCAAGAACACGCTGCGGGCGGTGCGGGTCACCGACCTGCGGGGCGACGGCGCCATCCGCCATGTGGAGCTGAACGTGGACGGACAGGAGCTGCACATCGCCGTGGTCAACGGGCTGGTCCACGCCAAGGAGCTGATCGCGGACATGGAGGCGGGGAAGTGCTTCTACCATCTGGTGGAGGTCATGACCTGCCAGGGAGGCTGCGTGGGCGGCGCGGGACAGCCCTACGGACTCAGCGACGTAAAGAAGAAGCGGGGCGAAGGGCTGTATGCCGCCGATGCCTCGGCCATGTTCAAGCGGGCGGAGAAGAACCCCATCGTCACGTCCCTCCTGAAGGAGTATGGCGAGGAGAAGTGCCACCAACTGCTGCATGTGCATTACGGAGAATAAGTAAGATAAAGCCCGGCGCGGAAGCGCCGGGCTTTAGTCTGTCGAAAAAGCCTGTCATTGCGAGCCAGTGCGCACACTGGCGCGGCAATCCGTTCCTAAAACGCACAAATTCTGCGCTTTTCGCAGGTTTCTGTCTGAAAAGATACGGACTCCCACGTCGCTTCGCTCCTCGGAATGACAGGGGCGGGGTTTATCGACACGCTGAGCCCGGCGCGGAAAGCGCCGGGCTTTAGTCTGTTCGGGTCAATCCAGTATGCGGCCGTCGGTGGAGATGGTGACCACCTGCCAGGGGATGAGCTTGCCGCAGCTTTGCAGGGCGGTCTTTACCGCGTGCTCCAGCCCGCCGCAGCAAGGCACCTCCATGCGGACGACGGTCAGATCCTTTATGTCGTTGCTGCGGAGGATGGCTGTGAGCTTTTCTGCGTAATCCACGCCGTCCAGCTTGGGACAGCCTACCAGCGTGATGCGTCCGCGGATGAATTTCTCGTGGAAAGCGGCGTAGGCGTAGGCGGTGCAGTCGGCGGCGATCAGCAGCTTCGCACCGGAGAAATAGGGCGCGGTGACGGGTACCAACCGGATCTGCACCGGCCACTGGGACAGGCGGCTGGGCTGCTCGGCCGCGGCAGCGGGCGCGCTGTCCGCGGGTCGGATGTGCATGGCGCGGGAGCCGGGACATCCGCCGCCGCTGGGCGCGGCGGTGCCGATCAGCTTCTGTGCTTTGTTGGCCAGAACGGCGGCCTCGTCATAGGCAGCGGCCTCCCGCTCCACGAAGGTGATGGCACCGGTGGGACAGGTGGGCAGGCAGTCGCCCAGCCCGTCGCAGTAGTCGTCGCGCATGAGCTGCGCCTTGCCGTTGACCATGGCGATAGCGCCCTCGTGACAGGCGTCGGCGCAGGCGCCGCAGCCGTTGCATTTTTCCTGATCTATTTCAATGATGCGTCGTTTCATGTGAAGATCCTCCTTGCGGTATTGGCAGTAGTATACCACACTCTGTCAATAAATCTATCAGCGGAGGGACAGAATCGGCAAAGGAAAAAGCCCAGCGCTCCCGCGCTGGGCTTGAGACTGGCGAAAACGTGTTTAGTCACAAATATCGAAGGGAAGGATAGTGTGAAAGGGAACCGTCAGGGTTCCCTTTCGCGTTCAATCATCCGCCGCAGCGACCAAAATCGCAAAATAAAATGCAGTTTTTTATTTTGCGATTTTGCAGGCAGCTTGTCGAAAAAGTCCGAACGGACCTTTTCGACAAGCTGAAGCCCGGCGCGGGAGCGCCGGGCTTTGCTGCGGTGCAGGGGGAGGGAGGGTTCAGCGTTCGGGATCCCATTTGGAAGAGGAGGGATCCTTCTTCGCCGGCTGCGCCGCAGCAGGAGAGGGAATGAGGTCGGATGCGGTGAGGTACTTGTTCAGAGGCTTGTACGCCACAGCAAAGACCAGGAGGGTGATAGCAATGTTGGGGAGCATGTACGCCAGATTGTACAGCAGGGAGTAGAACCAGGGGCTGTGCATGGTCATACCAAAGAAGGTCTCGGGCATATACGCCGCCCAGACAGTGGCGCCGACCACATAGTGCACCAGGAAACGGGCGAAGCCGGCGATCAGCGTGCCGGTGAACACGCCGCTCTTGGTGCGGGCGACCAGACCGGCCAGACCCAGAACGGTGAAGGCGACCAGATAGTCGCCCAGGATGGACTGCCAGCCGATGGCAAAGCCGCCGTCAAACATGAACTGCAGCACGCCGAAGGCGAAGCCGCCCAGCAGACCGGCACCCAGTCCCCAGCGCACTGCGTACAGCACCAGAGGGATCATGGACAGAACAACGCTGCCGCCCCAGGGCATTTCCCACAGCTTCAGGTAGCTGAGGATCTGCGCCACGGCCACCAGTACAGCGCCCTCGCAGAGAGAGCGAAGCTTCATGTGATTCATTTGTGTTTACCTCCGAAAAAAGAATTCCCGCATGGCGAGCCACGCGGCGTCGTCATGCGGAAATCTGAAATCGATATGATCGCATTCCTACGCCGGCATTACCCGGATCAGGTTCGAGGGACTGGACGGCGATACGTCACATCTCAGCCGGCATGCGCCAGCGCCCCTTGGATTGTGGCACGATTGTAGCACGGCGGCGGGGCAATGTCAAGAGGGATATCGCCCCATTGCCGCCATTTTTACTGCTCGTCCCCGAAATCGGCGCGGTACGCCGCCGCCAGCTTCTCCGGCCAGTCCCCGATGGGCTTCAGCACGCCGGTGAAGAACCGCAGCGTGGCCGGCTCGTGGACGAATTCCAGCCCGCCCACCAGCTGGCGGTGGTCAAACAGCCACTTTACCCGGTCGATGACGTACTCCGTCTGTGACAGGGTAAACACGCGGCGCGGGAAGGCCAGCCGCAGCAGCTCCATGGAGGCGATGCGCTCCGTGCCATCCGGCTCGCGCTCCTCCGACAGTGTGCCGCGCTCCATGCCCCGGATGCCGCCGCAGATGTACAGGGCGCAGGACAGGGCGCCGGCGGAGTATTCGGACTGGGGCACATGGGGCAGGAACTCCTTCACGTCGATGTGTGCGCCCAGACCGCCGCCGGGGGTGATGACGGGTACGCCGTATTCATCCAGCCGCTTGACGCAGTAGTCGATGAACTGCGGCCCCTGGGAGATCACGTCCATGTCCATGCTCTCCTCGAAGCCCACGGTCATGGCCTCCATCTCCTTAACGGACATGCCGCCGTAGGTCAGGAAGCCCTCGAACATGGGGATCAGATCCTCCATGGAGTGGAACAGCTTCTTGTCCCGCACCAGGATCGCGCCGCCGCGGGCGAAGCCGAATTTTCGGGCGGAGAAGTAGATGATGTCGAACAGGTCGGCGATCATGCGGGTGATCTCCCGCACGGATTTGTCCTGCATACCCTCCTCACGGGTCTTGATGAAGTACAGGTTGTCCTGCAGAAGAGAGGCGTCCAGCACCGTCAGGATCTTGTATTTCCGGCAGATGGCGGTGGCGGCCTTCATGTTGGCGTAGGAGATGGGCTGACCGCCGATGAGGTTGGTGCCGGCCTCCAGCCGGACGAAGGGAACGTTGGAGGGAGTCTCCTTCAGAATGCAGGATTCCAGCGCGTCCAGATCGATATTTCCCTTGAAAGGCAGGTCGCTGTGGCTGACAAGACCCTCCTTTTTGACCAGCTCCTCCACGCGGCCACCCAGACGGGTGATATGCGCCTTGGCGGTGGTGAAGTGGTAGTTCATGATGACACAGTTGCCGGGCTTGACAAAGCGGGTGGCGAGAATGTTCTCACAGGCACGCCCCTGATGGGCGGGCAGGCAGTTCTCGATGCCGAACAGCTCCTGGAGCTTGGCCTGCATACGGAAGAAGGTCTCGCTGCCGGCATAGGCGTCGTCAGCCTGCAGCATGGCCGCCTGCTGGCGGTCGGACATGGCGTTGACGCCGGAATCGGTAAGCATGTCCAGAAAAATGTCGCCGTTGTGCAGCTGGAAGGTATTGAACCCGGCCTGCTGCATTTTTTCCAGGCGCTGGGCGGTGGGCAGCAGGTGCAGCTGCTGGACGATCTTGACCTTGTGCATCTCCATGGGGATGGGTTCGTGCTTGTAAAAAGTAATGGCAGGCATAGTGTGCCCCTCCTTGTAATTCATAATATATAAGTAGTGCGTAATGCTACGCGGCGCAGTGCTGCGCGAAGTCGTTGTTGTGATCCCGCCGCCGCGGGTATCGCCGAATGGGAAGAAATGCAGTCATCGTAAACGCTCCTTGAAAACAAAAACGTCCTCTGCGTCCAGAAAGGACACAGAGGACGAGAATAAACCCGTGGTACCACCTCAGTTTACCGCTTGCGCGGCCTCATAGGATACTGACATATCCGCAGCGCTGTAACGGGCGCGCCCGGCGTCGCCTACCACTCCGGAGAGCTTCGGAACGCGGCTCAGGACGGTAATTGGGGCGCTGCTGCTCCGCTGCCTTGCACCGACCGGCAGCTCTCTGCTGTAAGCGCTTGCAGCACCTTACTGGGTGTCCTTCATCGCTGTAACTGTGTTGCAGATACTTTAACACTTTGAACCGGGAATGTAAATAGCAATAATTGACAATTGACGGGGAAACAGAAGCGATTCTGTTGTACATCGTGTATGGGATGAAATTAGCGCAGCTTATGATAGCAATGCTTCTATCTGGATGATGAGAAATCGAAAAATAGGGGTTGCAAAATGATTCGGTGTATGGTAATCTAACAAAGCTGTCCGACAGGGCGGCGCACATGAGTAAAATCCGGTCGACGAAAAATGTCTGAAAAAGGTAAAAAAGTAGTTGACAAGATGGCAGACATGTGGTAAGATAATGACTGTTCCGCGGCTGTGGGACGTGTACCTTGTAAATTAAACAACGAACGAAACGAAAAGCACCAGACGGGAGCGCATCGAAAGATGTGCAACTGAAAACTTGGCGGAACCGGGTTAAGTCAATTACCGGTAAAGCTAAGTATAAAAAGTTTTAAGCTATGACAAATAGCTCTGTAAAGATTTGAACGGCTTCGGTCGTTTAGATACAATTTATAGAGAGTTTGATCCTGGCTCAGGACGAACGCTGGCGGCGTGCTTAACACATGCAAGTCGAACGAGAATCTGCGGAAAGAGGATTCGTCCAATTGAAGCAGAGGACAGTGGCGGACGGGTGAGTAACGCGTGAGGAACCTGCCTTTCAGAGGGGGACAACAGTTGGAAACGACTGCTAATACCGCATGACACATCGGGGTCGCATGGCTCTGATGTCAAAGATTTATCGCTGAAAGATGGCCTCGCGTCTGATTAGCTAGTTGGTGAGGTAACGGCCCACCAAGGCGACGATCAGTAGCCGGACTGAGAGGTTGAACGGCCACATTGGGACTGAGATACGGCCCAGACTCCTACGGGAGGCAGCAGTGGGGAATATTGGGCAATGGGCGCAAGCCTGACCCAGCAACGCCGCGTGAAGGAAGAAGGCTTTCGGGTTGTAAACTTCTTTTGTCAGGGACGAGTAGAAGACGGTACCTGACGAATAAGCCACGGCTAACTACGTGCCAGCAGCCGCGGTAATACGTAGGTGGCAAGCGTTGTCCGGATTTACTGGGTGTAAAGGGCGTGTAGCCGGGAGGGCAAGTCAGATGTGAAATCCACGGGCTCAACTCGTGAACTGCATTTGAAACTACTCTTCTTGAGTATCGGAGAGGCAATCGGAATTCCTAGTGTAGCGGTGAAATGCGTAGATATTAGGAGGAACACCAGTGGCGAAGGCGGATTGCTGGACGACAACTGACGGTGAGGCGCGAAAGCGTGGGGAGCAAACAGGATTAGATACCCTGGTAGTCCACGCTGTAAACGATGAATACTAGGTGTGCGGGGACTGACCCCCTGCGTGCCGCAGCTAACGCAATAAGTATTCCACCTGGGGAGTACGATCGCAAGGTTGAAACTCAAAGGAATTGACGGGGGCCCGCACAAGCGGTGGATTATGTGGTTTAATTCGAAGCAACGCGAAGAACCTTACCAGGGCTTGACATCCTACTAACGAAGTAGAGATACATCAGGTGCCCTTCGGGGAAAGTAGAGACAGGTGGTGCATGGTTGTCGTCAGCTCGTGTCGTGAGATGTTGGGTTAAGTCCCGCAACGAGCGCAACCCCTATTGTTAGTTGCTACGCAAGAGCACTCTAGCGAGACTGCCGTTGACAAAACGGAGGAAGGTGGGGACGACGTCAAATCATCATGCCCCTTATGTCCTGGGCTACACACGTAATACAATGGCGGTCAACAGAGGGATGCAAAGCCGTAAGGTGGAGCGAACCCCTAAAAGCCGTCCCAGTTCAGATTGTGGGCTGCAACCCGCCCACATGAAGTCGGAATCGCTAGTAATCGCGGATCAGCATGCCGCGGTGAATACGTTCCCGGGCCTTGTACACACCGCCCGTCACACCATGAGAGTCGGGAACACCCGAAGTCCGTAGCCTAACCGTAAGGAGGGCGCGGCCGAAGGTGGGTTCGATAATTGGGGTGAAGTCGTAACAAGGTAGCCGTTCGAGAACGAGCGGCTGGATCACCTCCTTTCTAAGGAGACCTGTCAGTACCGACCCGAATTACATGGCGCGCGCAGCGCGACATATAATTCAACCAAAAGTCGGAACAAATACTGGCGGATATCCTGGTCAGACGTCTGGGCAAACGCGAAAGCGTTTGCAGCGATGTGCGAAGCACAGCGCGCGGATTGTTCGTTGTTTAATTTAGAGGGCACAAGTCCCTGGGCTGTGGATATGGGCCCGTAGCTCAGCTGGCTAGAGCGTACGACTGATAATCGTAAGGTCGGTGGTTCGAGCCCACTCGGGCCCACCAACAGTCTAAAAGAGATAGATGGGGATATAGCTCAGCTGGGAGAGCGCCTGCCTTGCAAGCAGGAGGTCGCCGGTTCGATCCCGACTATCTCCACCAATTTCGAATTGAAGATGGATGGAAGCGGACAAAGGCTTGTACGTTTCGATCTGGTTTCAAAAGAGACTGGAGTTTGCACCTTGAAAACTGAACAACGAAGAATGTGATGAAAAGCAAGGCAACAGAGAGGTCTTTCAACGAAAGTTGAAAGAAGTTTGTAAAACATTTAATTGTGGAACATCTGAAAAGATGTGGGTACAATTACAATTTTGCGAAGTAACCTGTTGATTGCCTGCATAATTCAAGAGAACCAAATGTATCTCTTTGGTCAAGCTATAAAGAGCGCAAGGGGAATGCCTTGGCATCAGGAGCCGATGAAGGACGTGACAAGCTGCGATAAGCTTCGGGGAGGAGCAAATATCCGTTGATCCGGAGATTTCCGAATGGGGAAACCCACCAGAGCAATACTCTGGTATCGTGCGTTGAATCAAATAGGCGTACGAGGGGAACGCCCTGAACTGAAACATCTAAGTAGGGGCAGGAAAAGACATCAACCGAGATTCCGCAAGTAGTGGCGAGCGAACGCGGAGGAGGCCAAACCGGAGGATTTATTCTCCGGGGTTAGGACTTGCATCACGATCAGAGGAGCTTAGAAGAACGGCATGGGAAGGCCGGCCACAGAGGGTGAGAGCCCCGTATTTGAAAAGCGAGACTGACAGCGAGTATCCAGAGTACCGCGGGACACGTGAAACCCCGTGGGAAGACGGGTGGACCACCATCCAAGCCTAAATACTACCTGATGACCGATAGAGGAGCAGTACCGTGAGGGAAAGGTGAAAAGGACCCCGGGAGGGGAGTGAAAGAGAACCTGAAACCTTGTGCTTACAAGCACTCAAAGCACGTTAAAGTGTGATGAGGTACTTTTTGTAGAACGGTCCGGCGAGTTATAGTAACGAGCAAGCTTAAGGTATTCAGTACCGGAGGCGAAGCGAGAGCGAGTCTGAATAGGGCGCATAAAGTTCGTTGCCATAGACCCGAAACCGGGTGACCTAACCATGAGCAGGCTGAAGTGAGAGTAAAATCTCATGGAGGGCCGAACGCACGTTCGTTGCAATGACCGGCGATGACTTGTGGTTAGCGGAGAAATTCCAATCGAACTCGGAGATAGCTGGTTCTCCCCGAAATAGCTTTAGGGCTAGCGTTGATTTAGATTACCGGAGGTAAAGCACTGAATGGGCTAGGGGGCGATAAGCTTACTGAACCCTATCAAACTCTGAATGCCGGCTAATTGATGATCAGCAGTCAGACAGTGTGAGATAAGTTTCATTGTCAAAAGGGAAACAGCCCAGACCTACAGCTAAGGTCCCAAATGTATGCTAAGTGGAAAACGATGTGGAGTTGCGAAAACAACCAGGATGTTGGCTTAGAAGCAGCCATTCATTAAAAGAGTTCGTAATAGATCACTGGTCGAGTGACTCTGCGCGGAAAATATAACGGGGCTAAGCATGCAACCGAAGCTTAGGATTGTTCATAGAACAGTGGTAGGGGAGCGTCGTGTACGGGGTGAAGTCTGAGCGGAAGCACAGGTGGACTGTACAGGAGTGAGAATGCCGGAATGAGTAGCGAGAATTATGTGGGAATCATAATGGCCGAAAATCTAAGGTTTCTTGGGGAAGGTTCGTCCGCCCAAGGTAAGCCGGGAGCTAAGGCGAGGCCGCGAGGCGTAGTCGATGCACATACGGTAGAAATTCCGTAGCCACCGAACTTTAAACCAGAAGGACACTTGCAGATAGCGGAACCCAGCCGTTGGTTGAGCTGGGCGCAAGGGACTGAAATATAGTAGGGAAGTCCGCGATGCTGTGAGGCGAGAAAAGCTCTGGTGAATACTAAGGTGCCCGTACCGCAAACCGACACAGGTAGATGAGGAGAGAATCCTAAGGCCAACGGGAGAAGGGTTGTTAAGGAACTCGGCAAATTGACCCCGTAACTTCGGAAGAAGGGGAGCCTCGAAAGAGGCCGCAGTGAATAGGCCCAAGCAACTGTTTACCAAAAACACAGGTCTATGCTAAATCGAAAGATGACGTATATGGGCTGACGCCTGCCCGGTGCCGGAAGGTTAAGAGGAGAGCTTAGCGCAAGCGAAGGTTTGAATTGAAGCCCCGGTAAACGGCGGCCGTAACTATAACGGTCCTAAGGTAGCGAAATTCCTTGTCAGGTAAGTTCTGACCCGCACGAATGGCGTAATGATTTGGGCACTGTCTCGACAGCCCGCCCGGCGAAATTGTAGTACTGGTGAAGATGCCAGTTACCCGCAACTAGACGGAAAGACCCCATGGAGCTTTACTGCAGTTTAATACTGGGAATCGGTAATTCATGTACAGGATAGGTGGGAGACTGAGAAGCACGGCCGTCAGGTCGTGTGGAGTCACCGGTGGGATACCACTCTTGGATTGCTGGTTTCCTAACCTGCGGCCCTGAATCGGGTCGGGGGACACTGTTAGACGGGCAGTTTGACTGGGGCGGTCGCCTCCAAAAGAGTAACGGAGGCGCTCAAAGGTTCGTTCAGCACGGACGGAAATCGTGCATTGAGTGTAAACGCATAAACGAGCCTAACTGCGAGACCGACGGGTCGAGCAGTAACGAAAGTTGGAGTTAGTGATCCGGTGGTATGTGAGTGGAAATGCCATCGCTCAACGGATAAAAGCTACCCTGGGGATAACAGGCTGATCTCCCCCAAGCGTCCACAGCGACGGGGAGG
>OJKC01001247.1_pt1 | contig 16606 bp, 19 predicted proteins | sample 1596401 | NCBI WGS metagenome assembly OJKC01 (sample SAMEA4350162, study PRJEB24818) | metagenome | biome: human; feature: gut; material: faeces | place: Denmark | collected 2013-09 | reverse complement strand
CCGCTGTTGTTTGGGTGGGCGTCAGAGCCCATCACATGGAGAATGGCGGCGTGGTTCGTGCCGAGGCAGCTTGAGCATTTGTTGCAGGGGTTACCATTCTCGGGGTGCTCGCAGTTGACTGCCTTGGCGAGGATCTTTGCGCAGGTGGTTTTGCCCGTGCCGCGCGTGCCGGTGAAAAGGTAGGCGTGCGAGAGCCGTCCCTCCGCGACCTGCCGCTGCAGCGTTTCAGTGACATGCTCCTGCCCGACCACGTCGGAGAAGGTCTTGGGCCGCCACTTGCGGTACAGCGCCTGATACATACCACATTGCCCCTTTCGTGAGGATAGAAAAGGTCCTCCGTATACAGCTGCGTGACCGGCGCCCTTGCGGCACATGACTGGTCCCGCTTAATGCTGCTCGGTTCCCCGCCTGACATGGTTCGCGGGCATTCATTGCGCAAGACCGATCCCGCAGCTGTATGCGGAGGACGGATAACAACAGATATTATACGATACGGTTTTCGGAAAGGCAACAAAAATTTTTTGAAAAAAGTGAAAAAAGGACTTCACAAATGAGAAAAGCTGTGGTATGATATGCGGGCTGAAAAGTTCATGGGCCTGTAGCTCAGTTGGGAGAGCGATCCCGACATAAAGCGGGCCCACTTGATGATCGATATTTTCAGCCAAGTTAATATTTGGGCCTGTAGCTCAGTTGGGAGCGCAAGCGGTATGGTTTTAGCCCCCACTTTTGGTCCGGTAACTCAAATGCTACGCATTCGGGTTACATCTCAATTTAATAGTTAGTCAGGTAACTCGTATGGTATCCCATACGGTATAGTTACGGGCCTGTAGCTCAGTTGGGAGAGCGTACGGTTCGCATCCGTAAGGTCGTGGGTTCGAATCCCTTCAGGTCCACCATCAAGCAGAAGTCTGAAGCAGTGATGCTTCGGACTTCTGCTTTTTTTGCGTTTCCTGCTCCAAAGTAAACACCTTGAAGTCCTCAAAGGACACATTAAACTCTATCTCAATTTCATAGTCCTTATGAACATACACGCCTTTCACAAACTGCGCCACGATCATTTTCTTTGCTTCAAAGGAACAGTTATCGTACATTTCGGCCCAGCTCACGATTTGCGAGTATTCGGCCTGTATGCTCTGTGTACTGGCGATGCAGTGCTCAAGAGACTGCTGTGCTTCTTCAACGGCTGTCTCAGCCGCTTTCAGTGCGGCCTGCGTTTCCGTTACAAGGCTGTTGAGAAAATCCACATTAAACTTGCTGATGCCTTGTGCGACCTTGATGCCCTCGGCCTTTAGAGCTTCATACTCCCTCATTTTGTTTCGCTGGTTATCCTGCGCCAGTTTCAGCTTTGCCACGGCCAATTCAACGTCTCGCGCCTGCTGTTCCCGAACGATTGCTTGTGCAGGGACATTCTTGATGTGCTCAAATTGCATACGGATTACTCGGTCTACGATGGCGTCCAACTTCGTCACACCGTAGCCGGACTGTCCATCACACGCCCCAGGGTGCCGTTTGTTGTAATGGCATTGATAGCGGGCGCGGACCTCACGGCGAACGGTGCCGTCCTTTCGCACATACTTTCTACCGCTCGTTGTCAGTGTGAGCCGACCGCCGCAGTGACCGCAATAGATGTTTCCCACCAGCAAGGACTGCCCGCGCGTGTTGAGCGGGACTTCATTGTGGTGTGTCTTGCGTTTTTCCAACACCTCTTGCGCTCTGCGGAAAATATCATCATCAACGATACGCAGTTCCTCAATAGGCTCGGACTTGCTTTCGCCGTTGCTGATAATTCCCGTATAGAGTACATTTTTAAGAATGCGGTTGATGGTCGTTGTCGGGATATTTCCACCGCGCTGATTACGGATTCCCTGTTCGGACAGGAAATTGCAAAGGCGCTGCGCTCCATAGCCCTCAAACACGCACTTCTGAAAGATAAGCCGCACGATCTCCGCCTCATCCGGAACGATCTCCAAATCATAAACTTCCTTATTGCGCTTGTTCGTTCGTCCTCTATTGATGGGGCGATAGCCGTAAGGGATCATCCCGCCGGTGTAGTGGCCCTCTTCGGTGAGCTGACCGATCCTCGTCTTGGTACGGATAGAGGTCTTGATGCTCTCACCGGATGCCTGCCAATAGCGGATGTAGTTCAGGAGCTTGTCCACATGGGTATCAAACCTCTGCTGTCCCTCGGTCGCGCTCCATACCTCAATGCCATTCTTGACAAACCACTCTACAACAAACGGCGTCTCGTCGTCGCGGCGGCCTAAACGGTCGAACATGAACACAAGGAGAATATCAAACTTTCCTTGCAGGGCATCTTTCTGAATTTCCAAAATGGCGTCACGGTCCTTTGCAGATACCTTGAAACCTGAAATACCCTTTTCCGAAAACTCCTTGACGATCTCCCACGTTCCCATTTGCTGACAGTATTCCCGACAGCGCTTTCTCTGCATGGGAATGTCGTCCTTTTCCACCTGCTCTAAGGTTGAGACACGATATAGGCAATAGACACGTTTTTTCTCTAAATCTGTGTTCGATAAAATCATATATTCCTCGCTTTCTTGGCGAAGGTGTATATATGACTTCCAACTCAATTTTCAAGGTTCATATCTATGGACGAGCGTGACATTGGCAAAGATCATGCGCTGGTCGCGTGTACTCAGGTCGTCTAAAAACTCCTTGGTTTCCCCGCGAAGCTGCTCCAGCTCGTAGGGGATGCTTGCGGAGAAATTGTTGTTAGCGTTCTGCTTTTGCTGCCATCGTGTAATGTCGGATTCGATCCCTAAAATGCGGGACTGTATCTCCTGCACGGCTTCATCGGTCGGGATTGGGAGAAGGTCGATGGACAGCATGAGGTCACGGGAAAAGTCGGATAGCTCGGAGATCATGCTGTCTTTGATGTAGCTTGCATATTCGCGCAGGAACAGAACGCGCCCGACCTTGCCGCCCATTTCAAAATGGCCGGACTTGAAGCACAGCCCGTCAGGGCAGATATAATCCTTAAAGTCATGTCCCTTACGCATCGTCTCTGTGAGGTCAAGACGGAAGAACTGCTCCTCCCCAGGACAAAAGGCATTGTGCAGGATACGAAGCCGTTCGTAGTTGTTCAGGGCCTTGGCCGTGCTGTCCAGACCGCTCAGGCTCTTTTCAAGGTCAGCATCCACGCGCACGAAAAAGGCGCGAGCCTCATCAATGTCTTTTCGGCACACAGAGATGGTAATATACTTGTCCTGTAAGAGATTGTTGCTCTCGTCGGCCTTATCCGTCAGCATGGCGTTATACTCATGCCGGTACTCGTCCAGCCCGTCCCCACGCTCACAAAGGAGCACTGTGCGCCGAAAATCTGCCATGTCCATGCGCCGGTTATTGATGGTGATTTTGGTCGTTGCGTCCGTCGGCAGTGAGTTAAGGACGGCAGCATAAGCAAGGAACATTTTTTCCTGATCCTCATGCGATGCGACAGCATAGTTAATGTCGGTGATCTGCCACGTCTTACTATACTTATTCCCGACCTTCCAGATGCCGCCCTTATAAATTCGATGTATAGGGATGCTCTGCTGGACGCTGCGGGGAACACGAAAGGCTTCCCGTTCGCTGCGATTGGCTGCAATCAATGTCTTAATCATGGTCGTACTTCTCCTTGTCATGCAGGGCGTCCTGATAGATGTTCCCTGCTTCAAATTTTCGCGGTGCAGCACATAGCAGCTGCGATTTAATGACGGCCCATAGAAACGCTTCCAGCGTCAGGCTGTTGTACTGAAAGAAACCTGCGGCTGCGAGTGGCGCTGCGGCCAGAATGCAGACCCAGCTTGCCGTCTCCCTGCCAACGGTATCTTTCAACGCGAAGTAAACGCCAACCGCTGCAAACACGGCCAGCAGCGCGCAAAGGAACTGACGTGTGCTCAAGCCGAAGAATATCGTTTCCTTGTGTCGTCGCACTTCTTTTGGGATTTTGATTTCCATATTCGATCCTCCACAAATGCAAAAACCCGTCTCAATTTGGCGCTGTTGACAAAGTCTCGCAACAGCCCTCGCGGTATGTTATAATGAGGAAAACGACCTGAGGTGATGGGATGCAGCTGGCGATGCACATGGTAACGATCGAGGACTTAATGCCCCAGGGACACTTCCTCCGAAAGTTGGAAGCAGCGCTGGATCTGTCGTTCGTGTACGAGGAAACAGCCCCGCTTTACAGCAAAAAATACGGCCGCCCGGCCATCGACCCGGTGGTCATCGTGAAGTATCTGCTGGTGGGTTTCCTGTACGGCATCCCGTCGGAGCGGCAGATCGAGCGACGCGTCCAGACCGACATCGCCCTGCGCTGGTACCTGGGCCTCGACCTCTTCGACCGGGTGCCGGATCACAGCACCGTCTCGCAGCTGCGCCGCCGGAAACCGTCCTTCCGCAAGGTGTTTCGGCGATTATTTGAAGAAGTTGTGGGGCAGTGCGTCGAAAAAGGTCTTGTCAGCGGGCGCGTGGTGGGGGCGGACTCGACCCATGTGAGGGCCAACGCCTCCCGTGCATCGGAAGAACTGGTGGAGGTCGCGGAGAAGGCCGGCGTTTACTGGGAACGGCTGGACGATTATGAGGAGGAAGGGTTGGAGGAACTTGAGCGGCGAACCGGAAAGCGCCGGAAAAAGCGGACAAAGCAGATCAAACGGGACAACCGCCGCACCCACAAGCGTGTCAGCCGCACAGACCCAGAGTCGGGTCATCTGAAGCGCCCGGGGAAACCGGAGGGGCCTCATTACCTCGCCCATCAGGCGGTGGACAGCGACTACGGCATCATTGTAGGCCAGACCGTGACTGCCGGAGATGTGAACGATTCCGTGCCGTTTTTGGGCCTGATCGAGCATATTCACGAAAATGTTGTACCAATTCAGGCTGCCACGGCGGATGCCGCCTACGATTTTCCGCTGGCCCATCGGGCGCTGGGTGAACTGGGGATCGGCTTTTTCGTGCGGCCGCAAAAGACCGCCGCGCGGGTGTCTGTCCAGTTTACGCGGGACGATTTTTGCCGCGACGAGAACCGTGATGTGTACCTCTGTCCCATTGGAAAAGAGCTGTGTTTAAGGCGGCTGGCCCGCAGCGCCAGCGGCCTGTTTTGGGAGTATCAGGCGGATAAGCGGGACTGTGCGCTCTGTCCGCTGCGGGAAAAATGCCTGCGCGAGAGCGACAAACGCGGCGCAAGAAAGGTGTCCGTCAGCTGCTTTGCGGCAGACCGACAGCGCAACCTGGAACGCCGTTCCAGCCCGGAATACCGGGAGGCTCTGAAATTGCGGCAGGTCTGGTGCGAGGGCTCGTTTTCCGCGCAGAAGCGCGAGCACAACTTAGCGCGCGTTTTGCGACGAGGCTTAGAGGCAGCGGAGGACCACTGCCTCTTGTCGGCGACCGCATTGAACCTGAAACGGATGATAAAACACGCCGGATGACGCCAGAGGGCGTCTTTTTTTGTTGGCAGGGCGGAGCGGAGCGAGACTTTGTCAACAGCGCCACGGTGGGACGCATTTTTCGACGATTTGTGTCTGCACCCATGACGGTTCAATTTTCACTTTACCATATTGTGGGTATAATCACAATATGGTTTTCTCAAAATACCACATATAATTTCATTATTCGGCAGGAAATGTGGTGATGGCGATAGTCGATTACGGACCGTTGTGGGAGACCATGGAGCGAAATAATGTGACGCAGTATCAGCTTTTACAGAGCGGCATTGATAACCATACGCTGGATTCTCTCAAGAAAAACAGGAATATCACGATGATTACACTGGAGAAGCTGTGCAGGATCATCGGCTGTACTCCGGACGATGTTGTATCGTTCAAATAACGGCTGTCGGCACTTGCGCCGGTGGCCGTTATTGTTTTAGGCCAATATGAAAAAAGCAGGGCGGGGACAGCGTCCCCGCCCTTGATAGTAGGCAGAATGTGGGTATACAGGAAGTCAGAGCTTGTGCTATAATGATGATGTGAGAATATGTTTTGCGGAGTGTGATTCGATGGATCGGGAAGAGCTGAGACAATTCGTATTGAGCAACTACAGCGCAGAGCCGGACCGCCCGTGGCTCAACCATCCCCGCTTTGAGGTGTTCCGTCACAGCAATAACCAAAAGTGGTTTGCCTTGGTAATGGACATACCGAAAAGCAAGCTCGGCTTGCCGAGCGCGGATATGATAGATGTCGTCAACCTCAAGTGCGATCCCATTCTGATCGGATCGCTTCGGGGCGATGCCGGTATCTTTCCCGCGTATCACATGAGCAAGGCGAATTGGATCACGGTCGCTCTGGACGGCAGTGTGCCGGACGAAAAACTCAAGATGCTGCTGGATCTGAGCTACGAGCTGACGGCGACGAAGATGAAAATGAAAACAAAACAACAAAATCCCATTTAAGCCTATATCGTACTTAACATATTTGGGGAACCAGTAAAAAGTAAATTTACACTAAAAAAAGATAGGAGAGAACAAATGTTGAAGAGGCATATCAACAATCCGTATAAATTGAATTGGAAACTATATTGCCTTATTTGTGTAGGTTCTGTGGCAGCAATGATTGCTGCAGTTATTCATAACACTATTACTGGCAGTACCGTTTCGGATATAATCAAAAACTTGGCATTGGGGGTTGTTGCGTCTACATTCGTTGCCTTGTTAATTGAAATTGGAAATGTTAGGGAAAGAAATGAAAAGGCAAATAGTGTATACGATGCAGTATATAGTAACTTACAGTATCAGATAATGTGTTATATCCAAACTTGGTCATGCTTGTGTTGTATTGCTTACAAAAACAACGACTATTCCATTGAGAAGCATACATGGACTGAATGGTACGAAACAACAAAGAGAGAATTTGCAGAGTGTGATAATAATAGGCAAACAGAGTTAATGTCATTTTTTAGCAGACAGTTGAGGGAACGCATAGATGGAATTGAAAAAGCTATTGCTCAAATAGATAACCAACAATACATACTAAAAATTAACGAGGTGTATGACGAGAGTTTAAGATTTATTCTTGAGGACTATCGTTTTGAATTTGATGCGGCAAGGCTTACCTTGGAAGGAAGACTTGATAGCGATAGCTTTTGGCAATCATTTGATGCAATAAATAAGGACCTGGTAAATTATATAGGTAATTGGATAGATATAAAATATTATAATTACTGTAAATTTAGGCCTTGTAGTTTTTACGAAGATCTCGCAGAGGTAAAGCGCGCAATAAAGTGCAGTACAAGTGCGGAAGTTTAGATTGACGTCTCTGCATAATTGCTGTATCATAGGGTTGTTGAGGGCTTTCACAGCGTATGTGAAAGCCCTCAATCATTTGTGTAGTATACGGGACGACCGACCACAACAAAGCCTTCCTTTCCGGTAATAACCACGTTGTTGTAGCTGCTCGCACAATGCACGATCTGAATGCTGCCGTCCTTGTCCCAGCCTGCCACAATGCCGACGTGTTCATCATCCGGATAAAAGGCGAGGTCGCCGATCTGTGCGTCCTCCCAGCGGACTGGCGTACAGTAGCTATGCTGCATAGCTGCACCCCCGCCGTGGCCGATAACATAGCTGCCGTTGGTCGCGTTGTAAAAGGCCCAGTCTACCATGCCGGAACAGTCTAAACCGTATGGTCGGTAAGTGCCGGTGGTGGAGCTGCCGTCCGCTGTGACCTTGGCAAGTTGCCCCCAGCGGTCGTCCCAGCCGAACACAAGGCTTTTGCCGCCCCAGAAGTAGTTGACCTTTCCGGCGAGCGACAACGCCCGTTCCACCACGGCGCGGCGTTCTTTGGATAGATTTCTTGGCAGGGCGCGTCGCAGCATGGCGGCGTCGTATTGCAGGCTGTCGAGGTCATGGAGCAGTGCATCAAGGAGCGCAGGATCATCCAGCAGCTCGGCAAGAGCCTTTTTCTGGTACGCTGTGAAGCGATAGTCTGTACTCATTTCTTCCGCTGATTTTGCTGCGACGGCAAGGTGCAAAATGTGTTCTGTCCAGTCCTCACCATTCTCGCCGCCGTCATGGTAGATCGTATCGACCTCGGACGTGATCTCGGTCATATCCCAAAAGACGGCCCTGAGCCTGTCTACACGGTCAGCATCCATTGTGGCAACATCCACGCCGTTTTCTGCGCCTGCGGTCCTCACGGCAAAAACCGCTATGACCTCCCGCCAGCCTGGGAGTGCGCCGGTCAGGTCAATGCTGTCGTAATTGCCGTCTTGTAGCTCCGTCAAAGTAGAGCAAACCTCTTTGCTGACCTCTGCAACAGCAGCATTGAGCGGGATCGTATCGGGAGACGGCTCGTTGGCGAAGAGAATGCCGAACGGCGACGCCATGAGCGCCGCAACGAGGACGATCCCGCTAAAGAGCACGAACGCAGTCACGGCGCCGCCTGCTGCGAGAAAGAACGAGGTCAAAGCCTTTGCGCCTGCTGTCGTCACAGCCGCACCGCGCCGCAGCCAGTCAAGAATTTTTGCACCGGTTCGTTGAATCAATGTTGTTGCGCGCTCCTGCCGTTTGCGCTGCATGGCAAGACGGCGGCCACGCTCGGACGCTGCTGCTTGTCGGCTGCTTTGCGATGATGCGGGTTTGGCTGATGCGCGAGCGGATCTTGACCTCGCACGATATTCTGCCCTTTGTCCATTTTCCGCAGAAACGGGCCTGCTGCCGCTGCGCTCTGTCCGTATGTTTTTTCTCCTCTCCTCCTTTGCCTGCTGCCGCCATGCGTCGGCAGGCTTTTTTGCGTTCCACGGCACCGTTTCGTCCGGTGCTGTGGTTTGATCCGATGGATGGATAGATGGGTCATTATTAGAAAAAGCCCTTTCGTTTCCGGTTCGATTTTTCTCTCCACGCAATAGGGCGCTTACTCCGCTGGTGAGCCGTGCTGCACCCTCCTGCGTTAAAAGCTCAGCGCTCTGTTCGGCCTGCTCTGCGGCACGGCTCTCCGCTGTCTGCTCCTGCCGTTTCTTTCCGGCCAGTTCTTTCTTGAATTTGGCGGTAAGCTGGCGCTGTGATGCACAGCGCTTTTGTGTACGCCTGCTTTTCTTTTTTGCCAGCTCGCGTCCGTAATCCCGTTTGTGTATATCTGACATGACAGGTCTCCTCTTTAAATGTAAAATGCGTCTCACGGTGAGATTTATTTCTCTGAAGCCTATTCCCGCAGCGCGGCGGCGATGCCCGCCATGATGTAATCGGCACAGGGCAGCGCAATCGAATTGCCGAGCGCCCGATAACGGTGCATCGACGGGATCGGCTCGCCGTTTTCACCGTACTTTGTCCACTTGTCCGGCAGGCCCATGAGCCGTTCGCTCTCAATTTCTGTTGGAAAACGGATGCAGCCGCCCGCTGGATCATCCGCGTACCAGAAGGCAAAAGGCGTGACGCCACTGGCTAATAGAGTGGGAAAAGGGTCTGCTGCCCGTCCAAAGCTGCCGCGGAACTGCGTGTGCTGCCCATGCTTAGCTGCTCCCCGCATCCGGTAGAGCTGAAAGGGACGGAGGATGGGTACACGCCCCCCTGTTTCAATAACAGGGCCTCGATCTCTTTCGGCGGCGGGCAGCCCGCCCGCTGTGCAAGGGCGAGGAAGTGTGAGCATTGCGCGGGGCTTAAACAGTATTTGGTGAGCACGCCGCCCTCCAAAATCGGCCACGAGGAAAATTCGCTGCCGCCGCGCCAATCGTCCGGGGCCTGCCCAATAGCGGGCATCCATAAGCCGCCAGGCGAGATCAGGACATCGCCCTCGCACCATTCCGGCGCCTGCCCAGTTTCCAGAAGTAGGCATTGAAATCTCGGTGTCCTCGAACGCTCCGAGCACGGCTCTAAAATCCATCCCGTCATTTGATGTAAACGCTCCCATGACGTTTTCCCAAAGACAGATAACTGGAAACTTACCTCCACTTGCATCCCTCATTTCCTGTATGATCCGAATTGCCTGAAAAAACAGGCTCGACTTCTCTCCGGCAAGTCCTGTGCGCGTGCCGCAGAGTGAAAGATTTTGGCACGGGGAGCCAAAGGTCAGCACATGGACGGCGGGTATCTTCCCGCCGTCCAGCTTCGTAATATCGCCTAAATGCAGCATATTGGGGAAATGCCGCATAGTGATGGAGATGGGATATTTCTCAATCTCGCTCGCCCAAACCGGCAAAATGCCGTTGCGTTCGGCGGCATAGGGGAATACTCCGATCCCGTCAAAAAGGCTTCCTAACGTAAGCAAAAATCATCCTCCTATCGCCGAAAAAATGTGTCCCACGGTGGGACACATTTCGTCATATTTCTATTCATAATTCAAAACTTTTCATTCGGCGTCGTTGTCATCAGGCGGTATAGCTCCGTGTCCTTGGGGATCGTATTGACGAACGGAACGAGCGCGCCGCCCATCCGCAAAAGGCCATGACCGGCTTCCACATTGGTCACATAGCCCATCTGCGTATCCGACAGGCGCAGCAGCTTCCCCAGCTCCGCGCGGTCTGTCGCCGCCTGATTGAAAAGCAGCAGAAATTCGCTGTTTGCCAGCATGAGCCGCGCCGTCTCCGATTTCAGGCACTCCTCCACATTCTGCGTCGCGGCGGTCAGCGGCGCACCGTATTTGCGCCAGCGCTTCCACGCACGGTACAGCACATCGGCAGAGTATTTGTACTTGAAATAAAGATAGCACTCGTCAATAAATACCCATGTGAATTTGCCGCGCTTGCGGTTGGCGGCGACGCGATTCTGGATCGCCTCCAGCATCACAACAAGCGCCGTGGGACGCAGCTGCTCACCCATCTCATAGAGGTCAAGGGCGATAATGCGGCTGTCCATATTGACATTGCCGGCGTGCGCAAATACATTCAGACTGCCCTCTGTGATCAGCTCAGCCGCCAGCGCGATCTCCCGCGCTTCGGGATCAACCTGCCGCATGACTTCATTGCGCCAGTCCGTCAGGAGCGGCGCGGGCCGCTTGCCGCGGCTTTTAAGATAGGGACGGTAAACATTGGCTGTGCAGCGGTCAATGATGGACTTATGCGAACCCGTGAGTGTTCCTGCACCCATCTGCTGTTCTAAAATGCTGGTGATGACTTCTGCCTTGACCGCGATGGGATTCTCGTCGGTGTCGTAGCCCTCGCCCAGCTCCAGCGGATTGATGTGATGCGGGCTGCTCGGGGAAATCTCGATGATCTCGCCGCCCAGCGCACGGACAAGATCGCCATACTCCCGCTCGGCGTCGATGATGATAATATCATCGTTGGTCGAGAGCGCGATGCTGGCAACGGTATTCTTCATGCCGACCGATTTGCCGCTGCCCGATACGCCGAGATAAAAGGCGTGGGGCGAGATCAGCCGCTTGCGGTTGCAAATGAGCAGGTTTTTGCTGACGGCGTTGACGCCATAGCAGATGCCGCCTGCGTCCTGAATCTCCTGCGCGCGGAACGGCATGAGGACCGCCGTACTCTCGGTCGTCAGCGTCCGCAGCGCCTTGATCCGGCGCAGGCCGTAAGGCAGGACGGTATTCAGGCCGTCCTCCTGCTGGTAGTAAAGCGTGGCGAAATGGCAGGAGTGCTCCCGCCCGATCGTGCGCAGCGTCTCTGTGTCGGCGTTGAGCTGTTCGAGCGTGTCGGAAATATGAACGAGCGTCACGACGGCGAACATCATGCGCTGGTCGCGCACGGTGAGATCGTCCAAATACTCCTTGGCCTCTGCGCGCAGCTGCTCCAACTCATAGGGAACGGTCGCAGAAAAGTTGTTCTTGTCGTTCTGGCGCTGCTGCCAGCGCGTAATGTCCGTCTCAATGCCGAGGATGCGGCTCTGCACCTCGCGCACCGCCTCGTCCGTGGGGATCGGCAGAATGTCGATGGAGAGGACAAGGCTGCGCGAAATGGCGGAGAGGTCTGCGATCATATCGTCGCGGAGATAGCTGCCGAAATCCTTGAGGAACAGGACGCGGCCGAACTTGTCCCCCATCTCAAAATAGCTGTCGCGGAAACGCAGCCCATCCGGGCAGATCAGGTCGCGGAAATCCATGCCGCGCCGGAGTATAGACGCCTGTTCATACGAAAACATTTCTTCTTCGCCTGGGCGAAAGAAGTCATGCAGCAGCCGTAGACGCTCCTGCATGGAGATCTCCCACGCGCCCGAGTCCAGCCGCCCAAAGCTCTGCGTGAGGTTTGCATCCACGCGCCGGAAGTAGGCGCGGCTCTCCTCGATCTTGCGCTGCGGGATGGAGATGGTAACATACTTTTCCTGCACAAGATTATTCCCTGCGCCCACTTGATCTGTAAGTATCCTGTTATATTCTGCGCGGTAACGATCCAGCGCGTCGCCGTGCGGCTTCATCAGCACCGTGCGCTCACAATCCGCGTGGTTCATACGGCGGTTGAAAATAGTGATCTTCGCCGCGGCGTCGGTCGGCAGGGCGTTCAATACGCTTTGATAGGAGCGGAATATGCTCTCCCGATCCTCGTCCGACGCGGCAGCATAGTTGACGTCGGCAAAGCGCCACGACTTGCTGTGCCGCGTGCCGACCTGCCACACGCCGCCCTCGTAGATGTGGTGAATGGGGATCGACTGCTGCACGCTGCGCGGAATGGAAAACTTGACTTTCTCGCTGCGCTCGGCAGCGGCAAGCGTTTTAATCAAAATCGTCACGCTCCTTTCGGCCTAATGCGGTATAGTAGAAATTCTCCGAGACAAAGCCGCGCCCGCGCGCACAGAGAATTTGTGACTTGACAAAAGCACACACAAATTCCCCAAAGGTCATGCCGTTGTAGCGGAAAAAGCCTGCAACGGCAATAGGGGCTGTCGCAAGGATACATACCCAGCCGGCCGTCTCCTTGCCGACAACAGGCGTCAGGGCAAGATAGACGGCAACTGCGGCCAGGACCGCGCCGAGCGAGCAGATAAATTGACGCAGCGACAGGCCAAAGAAGATGCTTTCCCTGTGGCTGCGTATCTCTTTTGGTATCTTGACTTCCATGGTGATAATCCTCCGATTTTTTGACAGGTTTTTGCAGGCATGAGATAATAATGGTAGAAAAATTTGCAAGGAGGCTTGACAGCTATGACGATCCCACAGCAGCTTTTGACTGCGTTCCTGATCCTTGTTTCTCTTCCGCTCGTGCTGAAGCTCTTATGGAAAATACGGCTTCTGCCATTTGTGCTTGGCCTTTCGCTCCCCTATCTCATGGGGCAGCAATGGACCGCAGAGCACAAAGCGGTGTACCTCGTGCTCCTGATCGGCGGCGCGTTGTTCGCGCTGGCGGTCTGGACGTACCGCATCGTGGATGCGGTACGCACAGAGCGGTGGTACAGGAAGCGCCTTTTGGAACGGGCAACGCCGCTATATCGTGAAGAAGAGAGGGACGGTTGACCGCCCCTCTCTTCTTTGCCGTCACAGCCTCAAAGGGATATATCGCTTTGTACTTCGTTCCCCCATACATCCCAGCCGGTTGAGGACTGGCGGGCAAACAGCTCCACACGCGGCACATCGCCCATGAGAGCTTCGATGCGCCGCCGCACCTCGTCCGGCTTTTTGCTGTGCTCTTCCACATGGGAAATGACGATTTGGTGGATGTTCTTTGCCTGCCGTTTTGGACTGCCTTTTGTGGCAAGCAGACATATTTCCGCATTGGCTCTTGTCCAATGCCCCATGCCCCAGAAAAGCGAGTTGGACATGCGATTGAGCTTGACCCATACGAAAGCGACGGTCTTAAAGTCAAAGCCCCAAGCCCGCATAACACCCCACGCTTCATGGAGCATGGGGAATGTGATCCATAAAAAGAGCGCGCAATCCTTTGCGGCCAACTCATCCACTGGTAAGGCTGCAATATCTTCTATGCTCATGGTAGGATAATGCTTGTCTGCTGCGCCGCCGCCCGACCATACCTTATAGCGCCACGGTGGATCAGCGTATATGACATTGTATTTTTTCACAGCCCCAACATCTCCTTCACGATCCGGTCCGCGCCCTTGACAAGCCCTGTAAGGATCAACATATTGAATACGAGCTGCCCAACATATTGCCACACCATTGTTACGGCCGGAAGTGTTGTATCTGCCGCCGGTGTGCTGCTGGAGAGGAAGGCAGAGTAGATCAGGCAGGAAAGCACGATCACCGCGCCCTCCATGCACACGCCGGTATAGGACTTCAAAAATGCCTTGCCCGCGGCGCTCGTTCCCTCGCCGGCAAAGGCAGCCAGCGGGATCGGCGCAAGCGCCGTATAAAGATAGAGCCGGAAAAAGCGCCCGTAGACAGTCAGGATCAAAATAAAGGACAAAACGGTAATAATCAGACTTCCCAATACGGAAACAAGCCACAGTGGGATGGATTGCAAAATCGTCACATCCTCTATCGCCGTTACGATCTCGCCCGGCAGTGCAGACACCTCCGATACCGCGCCGCCCATACCGCCCACGACCGTACCAATGATGCCGCCGCAGATGTTGAATACAGCCAGCATCAGCTCCATGCCATGTCCTACGGCGACCTTTGCACACAGGAAGCGCACAAAATGCCGCAGGGCAAATTCGGGCCGCTGCATCTCACGGAACGACGCGGCAGATTGAAAGATGCCCATCGCAAAGAACAGCACGAGCAGTCCGTACCCGACACCCTGCAGCGCGGTATTGATCTGGACGATCAGCGTCCAGATGTCGCCGCCCTTGAAGCCCTCCGGCGAGGTCGTCAGCAGCGTCCAAATCTCGGCAAGTTTGCCGTTCCAGCCATCCAGCGCATTTTCCAGTGTTCGTATGATCCAGTTATCGCTGATAGAAAATCACCTCCATGCTTCGACAGGAAATGCGTCCCACCGTGGGACGCATTTCCTGCGTTTTCTTTTATCGCTCTTTTACTGTTTTGCAGGGTTGTCCGAAAAGCAAGCCTGCCTCACGGTCAAAGTCCGTATGCCGTGCCATAGAAAGCGCCTGCCGCTTTGAATAACCGGAATACAGACGGTGGTGGAGCTGGTCATTCGGCGTCTGCACATAGATCATGTAGCCGCGCGTGACCGTCTCACAGCTCAGAATACGGTTTTTCTTTCTCATACCACACCGATCGCCGACAGAATTTCCTTGGCAAAGGCGATCAGCAGCCCGCCGAGCAGGCAGAGAAAGCCCTGCGAGCGCTGGCTGGCATCGTGGCTCTGCACGCTCATACCGACCTGCACAATGCCCCAGCCAAGGATGATGACGCCGACGGCCTTAATGCAGGAAAAGATAAAATCGGACAGATTATTGACAATGGTGAGAGGATCGTCTGCGGCCAGCGCAGGGACGGTGCAAAGGGTAAGGCAAAGAATCAGCGCCGCGAAAAAACGGCGCTTTCTTTTGGGATTCATTTCCTTTTTCATAGGGATTCCTCCAATTCTAAAACTTCAATTTCATTCAAGGTCTCAAAGGTAAAGGGCAGATCGTCCACGGCATAGATGCAGGTCGCATGATGAACGTATGGTGCAGCGCCGCCATATTCCGTCTCGTGGATGTTTGGGTGGCGCATCAGTTCGTACTTCTCGTCAATGACTGGCTTTTCGCCGCGCACAAGGAGAATGGAGAGCCGGTTATCCAGCATCCGCACCTCGTCCGGCGTCATCAGCTCGCGGCCTATGAGCTGCGTACTCTTGCTGTATGAGCCGCTGCGTCCCTTGCTCTGGCTGACGCTCTGCACCTGGATCGTCTCTTTCCCCAGCAGCTCCGATACATACTTGTGCGTGCTCTGTTCATTCCCGCCTAAATAGAGAAAGGCATCCGCGTTACCGATGATGCCCTCCCAGCTATCCTTGAATAAGGCTTTGAGCTGCGAAATATTTTGCAGAATAATAGTCGCCATGAGGTTGCGGCTGCGCATAGTCGCCTGCAAGCGTTCGTAGCCATCCGGCAGTGCAACATTGGCAAATTCGTCGAACAGCAAGCGGACTGGGACCGGCAATCGTCCACCATGCACCTTGTCCGCACGGTAATAAAGCTCCTGAAACGCCTGCGTGTAGAGCATACCGACGAGAAAGTTGAGCGAGGTATCGTTGCTGTCGGGAATGACACAGAAGATCGCCTGTTTACGCTCTCCGAGCTGTCCCAGCTCCAGTGTGTCGTGGCTGGTGATGCGCTGGACCTCCGGCAAGGTAAAGGCAGAGAGTCGAACGGCGGCGCTCACGAGGATGCTCATAGCCGTCTTGCCAGAGACGAAAAGTCAAGGACTTTTTCATCAAATTCAAGAAGAAGTCACATTTTGCGAACTTCTTCACGAAGCATACGCTTGATTTTGTCCTCCATCGTCTCCTTGGCGGTCTGGCTGAAATGCACACGCACGATATAGGTTGTCTTGCCGATCTGCTTTCTCACAGTCGGGCAAGGGGTACTGTTGGTTGCGGTATTGTTCATTCAAAATCCTCCTGTAAATGAAAAATGCCCGGTGACTGTTCATCATCGGGCGGTGTCAGTATGAGGGAACAAGGCAAGGCGGCAACATTAAGGTATCTATAAAACCCTTGCCGTCTTTGCCACGCTTGCCGTGTTCCTGTTGTCAGTCTCGGAGATAGCAGACCCATGCTGTGCCGTCTTTCTCGGTCACAAGTCTGTCCCCGATACGGCTCTTTGCCGTTCTCATGGTGCGTGAGGAAATCCCACGCTCATTGACTGCCTTTTCCAGCTCTG
>OJKC01001241.1_pt1 | contig 16635 bp, 19 predicted proteins | sample 1596401 | NCBI WGS metagenome assembly OJKC01 (sample SAMEA4350162, study PRJEB24818) | metagenome | biome: human; feature: gut; material: faeces | place: Denmark | collected 2013-09 | reverse complement strand
ACCTTATACGGATGTCAATTTTATCAGTTTGCCGGGAGATACCGCAACGCTGTCGGTGAAGGTGATGGCTACCGGTCCGGTGAAAGCGTATGACCGGATTTTTCTGGTGGAAGTCAATCCCGATAGTACCGATCTGACTGAAAATGTGGGTTATCTGCCCTTGAACCGTGAAGGTGTGATCAAGGCCGGAGAGTCTGCCGCTGAGGTAGAAGTCCGCCTGATACGTACCGATATTTTGCAGGAAAAAGAACAGAGATTGGGCTTGAGATTGGTGGCTAACGAATATTTTTCTCTGGCTTTCCCGGAATGGGATGCCTTGATCGGTTCACACCGGACCGGGCCGGTGTATGAGCATTTCGATGCTTCATTACATACCTTGCGTATTGCTGATTTTATGGTAGAGCCTAAAGTTTGGGTCGGTACTGCCGTTTCTCCCTATAATGGAGGGTATGAATCCGGAAATTGGGGCGCTTTCAGCCGGAAAAAACTGGAATTGATTTGTGAGCGTTTTAATTTGACGTATAATGATTTTATGAGTACTGAAACGATGCCGAGTGCATTGCAAATGCTGATATATAAATCTATGTCCACCTATCTGATCCAATGCTACAATGACAAAAAACCGGTTTTGGAAGAGGATGGGCGTTTGATGTGGTTCAGCGGTTGTCCCTGGTTATCGAAAGTAGGTGTACCCTGGGTACCGGAAGAAGGTTATTACGATTAAACAGAAATAATTATGAAAAGATTAGTATATATTATTGTATTCGCATTAGGGTTGACGGCATGCTATGATGACAAAGGCTCGTACGATTATCATGACATTTGTGAGGTGAACATAGAGGGGTTAGAGTCGGTTTATGAAACGGTTTACCGGGAAAGTGTGCTGGAAATCGATCCTACGGTGACGGTAACGGAAGGAAATATCGGGGATACCACCCGTTTTGCTTATGAATGGAGGGCTAACGTGCCCTATAATTCGACAGAGTTGATCGGTACGGAACGGATATTGAACTATCGGGTTGAATTAGCTCCGCGTGATTATACCTTATATTTCAGGGTGACCGACCGGCAGACCGGTGTCGTGACGGTGGCTACTTCTACATTGAAAGTTGGAACCGCTTATTCGAAAGGCATTTTGCTGATCGGTGAGAACACTCAGGGAGAGGTAGATGTGCAGATGTTGTCAATGGTGAAAGATACGGTTTTATACAAAGAATTATTGAAAAACAGCGGGCTGCCGGTCCTGAAAAATCCGGTGGATATTATTCATACGGGAGCGGCCGGAAACAGTAACTATATCAAATTATGGGTATTGACCGGGTCCCAGGCTTATTCCATGGATCGTAAAACTTTTGCCGGTTCGGAAAGTGATGTGTTCAGTAAATTATTGTTTATGGATCAGACCTTCGATACGGAATTCGTACCGGTAGATATTATTCCGCGGGTGAAAGATAAATCTGGTAAAAACGGTGGGTCTAGCTACTATCGCACAGTCGTATGTAATAACGGATATATTTTCAATGCCAGTACGTTATTGATGGGAGGAGACTATTATAATAATCCGGTGAATTGTCTGACTTCGGATCAGAATACCTATTATAAAGCTTTTCCTTATCTGTTCTATACATTGAATAGCTATTCGGGTAGTTTTTTATGGTTTGATGTGGAGAATCAACGTTTTCTGACGGTGAAGAACAGTATCGCTGTTTCTGATTTGCTGGAAGATCAGGCAGGAGATCCGTTTCCCTGGAATCAGGGAACGACGGGACGGACTCTGGTTTATGGGGAAAATACCCTGGATGTCGGGAGCTCTAACGGTAATTCGTTCGCCATCCTGAAAGATCCGGCCGGAACTTATTATCTCTATAAATTCCGGGCAGTCGGTTCCGGACCGACGAAATTGAATTGTTATACGATCGGTGCAGGGGCTGTAGATTTCGATAAGGCCGATTTTTATGCCTTTTCTTCCCGGAGAACAGTGGTGTATTATGCCGTAGGTTCTACTTTGCATGCTTACGATTACAATAAAGGCAATGAACGGCATTACACTTTCGATATGGGCGACCAGATTACAATGCTGTATTGTGATACTGCGATCGAACCGAATGAGAATCCGCTGTATGTGGCGACTTACAATGCGACAACCGGAGGAAAACTGCAAAAATATATCCAGGGAGTGAATCCGGATAAGGTAGAACTCGAGGCGGACGAAAAATCATGTTGGGAAGGGCTTATGAAAATCAAAAAAATGGGCTGGAGGGCTGTTGAATAATTTAATATTTATCCTATGAAAATCATAAAATTACTTATACTGTTATTGGTTGCTTGTTCTTTATCGGCAAAGGCCGGAGTAGTGAAGATATCCGGTTCGCTGAAACAATTCGGATTGGACCGGGTATCGATGAATAGTGATGGGATCGCAGCAGAAGTCTATCATGATAGGACGATAGAAATTATACTCGATTCCAACGGCCGTTTCGATTTAAAATTGAAATTAAAACAACCGGCCTATTATAAAGTGGGACATAATACCTTGTATTTGACTCCGGGCGATGATCTGGAGATTATTTTCAACCGGAATACTACGAAAACCACTTTTAACGGTAAAGGAATAGAAGCCAATAACTATTTGCGCAACAGTGCGAAACTGAGCGGTTGGGAGATCGCTAAAATAGGACGGGAGCTAAATGAATTCGGCCTTCCTAAAGAAAAAGTGAGTTTCGAGGTTTACCGCTATAAGGTGGACAGTATTGTAGATGCCAGCCTGGACGCCTTAGCCCATTTGACCGCAGTGACTCCGGAATTTCGGGAATTGGAACAAATCCGGCTGGAAGCCTATCGGCTGGCGACTTATCTGGATTATTTCTCTGTGGGGTAATTGAGTAACTACGATGATGCTCCTGAGGTAAAACTCGAAAAGAAACAGGCCTTTTATCGGGAAGTAGCGACACTGGCCGAACCTTTGTTAAAGAAGATCGGTGCTTCCGATCGCTATCTTGAAATCTCCGATGTACGGAATATATTACGGGAATGCCATGAGACTCAGGTGTTTCAGTTTGCTCTTTCTCCGGCTTTTAGGGAATGGATGACGGTTTTAAAAAATGCAGAATTGTTGGATCAGGGCTTGATGCTTAAGGATTATCGGATGTATACCGATTTTTCCCGTCAGATCCGGAATAAAGAGTTACGTAATTCTTTTCAGGCAAAATTGCAAGAACGGGCAAAATTGATGGAAGGCCGGCCGGCTCCGGATATTCCTTTTAAGGATATCGACGGGAAAGAAATGCGGCTGAGCGATTTTAAGGGAAAGGTGTTGTATGTCGACTTTTGGGCTACCTGGTGCGGTCCCTGCCGGGCTTTAGGCCCCACGCTGGAGGAGATGGCCGCCAAATACGACGACTTCCAGATCGTGAAGGTGAATGTGGACGAGTGCCGGGCTCTGGCGCTGCGGTACGGCATCGAGGTGATCCCCACGCTGCTGGTATTAAAGGGCGGACAGGTGGTAAATCGCGCCGCCGGGCTCATGGGCGAGCAGGAGATTTTGGCGCTGGTGCGCGGGTAAAAATCATTGAATATAGCAAAACATCGCCACTGCAACTGCGGTGGCGATGTTTTCTTTCATCTAAAAATCATTCTTTTCAAAAATTTTGACAATTGTCAAAATCACTACGATAACTAAAAATGAGATCATCGCACTTTTGCAAGATAGTCCGCAGTCAAGGACAGATACCCTCGCTCATTGCGGGCAATACCGGCCCACTCCAGCACGGCGGCCAACACAAACACAGGGTCGAAAACATAGGTCCCGTAGTTGGCTCCAAAATAATGTGCGCCAATATAGCCGACAACCGTATCCTCGGTGCAGTGGCCCTCGCCCAGCCGGGAATTGCGCCCCAAGCCTTTGCGGGCCGAGCCGCCCTCACGAATCAGCAGCTCAACAATGCAGTCAAAAACCGCATAGGAAAAAGGCGGCTTAATAGGCAGCTCATTGCAGAGGAATGTTTTCCCGTCACTGCTTGCCTTGATGACATATGCCTTGCCGCTGACAGAGTACACGGTAGCCTTGCCGCCGTTTTCATAGAGCTTATTGCGAATGATGTCCGATGCTTTTGTGCTGGCTGTCTCTGTTTTTTTGAATAAACTCATGTCTACTTCCTCCTCATTTTCTTCCTCACCGCGTAAACCTAAACGCAGCAGCAGTTCCTCCAGCCGTTTCTTGGCAGTGGGATAGGAAATATTCATTTGCGCTTGCACATCCTTCAAGCTACCGCGGCAAACCAGAAAGGTTTTCAAAAACTGCGCATCTTCCTCGGACAGGTAATTATAGGGCAAAAGCGGTTCATCTGTAGGAAACTCCGCCTTGCACCCGGGGCACGCCAACCGGGCCAGGTGCAGATGTTCCCCACACACGGGACATTGACCGGAAAATTTCATATTGTTCCCTCCTTTGGCCCAAGTATAGCGCATATACACACTCTTGTCAAGTAAATAATAAAAATTATTAAACTCTTGTTTGCAAATGAGTTTTTATCATCTTTCTTGTAATGCACATTGTCTTGCGCACAAGTCTAAGTTTGCACTTTCATTTGTTGACATTTGGGGCGGTTTTGAGTAGAATTGGGACAATCCATTTTAACCTACGGGGGAGGTTTTATTATGAACATTGGACTTTTGGGCTGCGGCGTTGTGGGCGGCGGCATTTTGGATTTTTGCGCAGGTCGGGAGGATCTGACTGTGACCAAGGTTTTGGTGCGGCGGCCGCGGCCTGACCTGGGTGCGCTGGCGGTGACGGACATCGCCGACATTGTAAACGACGAGGCTATCGGCATCGTGGCAGAGGTCATGGGCGGGCTGCACCCGGCTTACGAGTACATCTGCGCCGCGATGAAGGCGGGCAAGCATGTGGTGACGGCCAACAAGGCGGTCATCAGCGCCTACTACCCGGAGCTGACGGGTCTGGCCCGGGAATGCGGTGTTTCCCTGCGCTGCACCGCTGCCGTAGGCGGGGGCATTCCGTGGCTGACCAACCTGGAACGGTGCAAGCGGCTGGACAGCATCTGCGAGCTGGGCGGCATTATGAACGGCACCACCAACTTCATTATGGACGCCATGCACGCCTCCCCGGTGTCGTTCCCGGAAATTTTGAAGCAGGCCCAGGAGCTGGGCTATGCCGAGGCGGACCCCTCCGCTGACATCGGCGGCGACGATGTGCGCCGAAAGCTGACCATCTCCGCCAACATCGCCTTTGACGCGCTGGTGCAGGAGGAGGACATCCCCATGTTCGGCATCCGCACCGTCACAGACGGGGACATCCGCGCCTTTAAGGCCCACGGATTTGTCTGCAAGCTTTTGGCCACGGAGCTGATCGTGCTGGATAAGGACGCGCAGCCGGCACTGGAAAGCTCCGCGGGCTACCAGCAGTTCCTCATCGGTGCGCCGCACTATCTGCTCCTTATGTCCGCCCGGCACATCCACGCAGGCGTCAACGCCGGGTACATGATGGAGGATCTTGTCCTCAAGCTGACGGAGCTGGACATCGACACCTGCTGGCTGACCTTTACCGACAGCGACAAGATCAAAAAGGCTCTGTCCCTCACCACCCCGCTGGAGGTGGCGGCCATCGTGGCCTTCGGCTACGGAGAAAAGACGGCGAAAAAGCTGCGGATGAACATTCAGAGCATGTCGCAGATCGATGTGCAGGCCGAGCAGCAGTATTACGCGCCGAAAAAGAGCGTGCATGAGCTGGTTCACATGGAAAGCTGGAGCAACAAGTCCGGTCTTGATGAAATGATGGACTTCTATGACGATATGCTCTGGCAGGCCTTCTACGCCGCCTCCCTGTCCCCCAGCTACCTCAACCGCCAGCCCTACGGCTTCCTTGTCCGTGGCCACAGCATCTATCTGGTGCAGCAGGAGGACGCCTACACCGACAACCTCGACGCCGCGCTGGATCTGGGCATCGTGCTGCTCCACTTCTCCGCCGTCGCCTCCCAGTGGGCGGGAAGGGTGCGCTGGGAGCTTTCCCCGGATGCACCGGACGGCCTGCCTGCAGGGCATCGCGCGGTGGCCGTGTGCCGGGTGTAGAGGTGCTGCTTTCAGCCCCTATTGGGAGCATTTGCTTCAGATAGAAAAACCGGCCAATGCCGGTTCAAAACAGAAAATCAGGAGGTGTTTTTCCGATGGCCATCCGAACGGTAACGGATGCGATCCGCTATGTAGGGGCGGACGACAACACATTGGCACTCTTTGAAAACCAGTACCCCGTCCAGCCTATGGGGGTGAGCTACAACTCCTATATCATTTTGGATGAGAAGATCGCTGTGATGGACAGCGTGGGCGCACGGGCGGCGGAGGAATGGCTCTCCCATGTGGCGCAGGTGCTGGAGGGGCGCAGCCCCGACTACCTTGTGGTCACGCACATGGAGCCGGATCATTCCGGCAGCCTTATGCATCTGGCGCAAAGGTACCCGGAGATGAAGCTCGTGGGAAATGCGAAAACATTTACCATGATCAAGCAGTTTTTCGGCACAGGCACGCTGACGGAGGACCGTATGCTGGAGGTGGGCGAGGGAGATACGCTTTCCTTAGGTACGCACCGGCTGCGCTTCCTGCTGGCTCCAATGGTACACTGGCCGGAGGTAATGACGGCGTATGAGGAAACGGAAAAGATCCTGTTTTCGGCGGATGCCTTTGGCCGCTTCGGCGCACTGGAGCGGACTGCCCGCGCCCCGTGGGCGCCGCAGGCGCGGCGGTATTATTACAATATCGTCGGGAAATACGGCGCGCAGGTGCAGGCTCTGTTGAAAAAGGTCTCCGCGCTGGAGATCAAAATGATCTGCCCGCTCCATGGCCCCATGCTCACAGAGGGATTGGAGGAATATCTGCGGCTTTATGATCTCTGGTCACAGTGGAAGCCGGAGGAACCGGAGAGCATACTGATCGCCCATGCGTCCATCCACGGAAACACCGCCCATGCGTCGGAGCTCCTCAAGGGCAAGCTGGAGGGAAAAGGCGTGCGGGTGACCTTGTGCGATTTGACCGTGACAGACCTCTCCTATGCCGTGACCAGCGCATTCTACTGCGGGAAGCTGGTATTGGCCTGCTCCACCTATGACGGGGGGCTGTTCCCGCCCATGAAGGCGTTTTTGGAGCATTTACAGGCCAAGGGCTTCCGGAGCCGACGGGTCGGCTTGATGGAAAACGGCTCCTGGGCTCCTGCCGCCGCACGGCTGATGCGCGCTGATCTGGAGAACATGAAGGAGCTCCGACTGTGCGAAACGGAGGTATCGCTGCGCGGTGCACTGAATCAAACCAGTGAGGCGCAGATGGATGCTCTAGTGGCCGAGCTCTGCGCGGAGTAGGCACCGAGTTTGGTTTCATCCGGCTGCCCGACGCCTCAAAAGTGAAATGTCGTCACTGATTTAGACGACAATATGGTGCTGCGTGAGGCTGAAGCCTTGAGAATGAATAAAAGCGCAGCCGCAGATGTTCTCTGCGGCTGCGCTTTTTGCTGCACTTCCTTGCAATTTACAGCACTGCCTTTTTCCATTTCCTGATCTTCGTCCGAAACATTCCGAAGGGTGCGACGGTATTGATGTGGATAAATTTGTAAACCTCCCACACCGCTGTTTTGGTGGCGTCATCCGCCCACCGTCTCATGTGCGGCTGGAACAGCTCCTCCTCGCTCATGGAATCGATCATGGTCTGGATAGCGGCGATATTTTCACATAATTTGCCCTTCAATTCCGCCAAGGACAAATGGGCGTAGGTGTCCGTGAACCATTAGTACAGGCCGCCCAGCTGGTTCCACTTGAACTGCTCCGACGGTGTTTTCGCGTCCATTCCGCGCTTCTCGTCAGCCTCCCAGCTCAAAAGCAGCGTTGTCCATCCCACCTGATACGCAAGATTCTCTGCCGGTGTCCTGTCCACACCGAGTACTCTTTTATCCTTCAGGGCTTCCGGGACCGTATCAAACTCAGAAATGTACTTTTCAAAGCTCTGACGGATCTCGCTTTTGAGATCCTCTTTATCCCTGTATGTTCTCAAGACAGTCTCCTTTACCGGTTCTCCGCCAGATATTCCTCCGCGTAGTGGACAGCCACCGCGCCGTCCGATACGGCGGTGACCACCTGCCGCAGCGCCTTGGTGCGCACGTCGCCTGCGGCGAACACGCCGGAGAGGTTGGTGCGGGTGGATTCGTCCGCCACGATATAGCCGGATTTGTCCAGCGCCAGCTCACGTCGGAACAGCTCCGTGGCCGGGGCACGTCCCACGCTGATGAACACGCCGTCGCAGGCAAGGTCATGTTCCGCGTCGGTGTTGACATCTTTTAGCCGAAGCCCCGTCAGGCGGCTGTCGTGCAGCAGCGCGGAGACGGTGCTGTTCCAGCAAAATTCCACGTTGGGCGCGTTCATCAACGGCTCATGATAGACCTTCGTAGCCCGCAGGCTGTCCCGGCGGTGGATGAGATAGACCTTTTTTGCAATACGGGACAGGGTCAGAGCGTCCGCCGCGGCGGAATTGCCGCCGCCCACCACCGCCACGGTCTTGCCCCGATAGGGCGCGCCGTCGCAGGCGGCGCAGTAGTGAAGGCCCTTGCCGACGAGTGCCTCCTCGCCGGGAATGCCCAAGGGGCGGGGTGTCGCACCGGTGGCGATGACCACCGTGCGCCCCTGAAAGACGCCCTCGCTGGTGTCCAGCGTCTTGATCCTCCCGGAAAGGCTGGCCTTGTAGACCTCCGCCAGCTCCGTCACCGCACCAAAGCGCTCGGCGCTCTGCTGCATTTTTTCGCCCAGCGTAAAGCCGTCGATGCCGTCCTCAAAGCCGGGATAGTTGTCGATCTGCTCCGTCAGCGCCATCTGCCCGCCGGCGGAGAGCTTTTCCAGCACCAACGTGGAAAGCCCGGCACGGGCGGCGTACAGAGCGGCGGTGTATCCGGCGGGGCCGCCGCCGATGACGATCATGTCATAAATCTGCTCCATAATCGTGACCTCACTGTGCCAGCGTTTCCTGGATAAATGTCTCGATGGCCGCCTTGGAGCCGGGAGCCACCACAGAGCCGATCACCTCGCCGTTCTTAAAGAGCATCAGCGTGGGGATGGTGTCGATACCGAAGCGCTCGATGAGCTGCGGCTCCTCGTCGTAGTTGATCTTGCCTGCCGTCAGAGTGTCGGCGTACTGCTCCCCCACCTTGTCAAAGGCCGGAGCAATGCGTCGGCAGTAGGGGCACCACTGGGCCCAGAAGTCCACCAGCACGGGCTTGTCCGCGCGGAGAACGTCGTTTTCAAAGCTGTTGGTCGTAATGGTAAGCATCGTAAAATCCTCCTATTTTTGTGTAAAAAGTCGTGTTTCAATATCTGTGATCGTAATGCGCGAGAGATAGGCGGCGCATTCCTCGTTCATGTTCCGGTACAGGGCGTCCATCACGCCTGCCATGCCGGAGCAGATGGCGCAGTCCCGGTCGATGTCGCCGCTGTGCCACGCACAGTCCACAAAGCGGGTGTTTACCGCCTCTGCCACCTGCCGCAGGGTCAGCATCGCCGGGTCTGCCGTCAGGCGGTAGCCGCCGTCCAAGCCCTCCCGGGTCTCCACCATTCCCGCCTTTTTCAGCCCCGCCAGCACGCGGCGGACGCGGGTGGGATTGGTGCAGATGTTCTCCGCCAGCGCCTCGCTGCTGAGGGAGCGTCCGCTGTGGCTCAGGCAGACCAGCGCGTGAACGGCCAGATTAAAGGAACTGTCCATGGTCATCCCTCCTGCGATAATCTGTGCTTGCGGCAAGTACAGTTTCTACTGTGACTATAACAGATACAGTTTGGCATGTCAAGCTTTTTCGTCAATTTTTTCAGCGGAAGCCCTCCATAGCTGTTGACAACAGGGCGAATATGCGTATAATGGAAAACAAGAATAAGAATAGTTCTTATTTTGGAGGGGCGCAGTATGCCGAAATACGCAGAGGAGATATTGGCCGCCGTAACGGAGCTGCAGCAGCATCCCACGGCGGAGCAGGTGTTCCTGGAGATGAAGAGGGAGCATCCCCGCATCGCTCTGGGTACGGTATATAAGCACCTGAACGGTTTGGCGGAGGAGGGGCTTTTGCTCCGCATCACCGAGCCGGGTTCGCCGGACCGGTACGACCGGACAGAACGGCACGATCACCTGATTTGCAGCCGGTGCGGGAAAATCACGGATGTCCGATTGCCGGATATGCAGGAGCGGATCCGGGAGGCGCTGGGGCAGGAGATCCTCTCCTACGACCTCAGGATCCGGTATATCTGCCCCGCTTGCCGGGAGCAGGAAAAAGACAACATTATGGAGGAGAAGCACCATGAACGCTAACGTATCTAAGCTGCTCAACGAGCAGATCAACAAGGAGTTCTACTCCGCCTATCTGTACCTGGACTTTGCCAACTACTACGCCGCCGTCGGACTGGATGGCTTTGAGAACTGGTACCGGGTACAGGCGCAGGAGGAGCGGGATCACGCCATGCTGTTCTATCAGTATTTGCAGAACAACGGCGAGGGCGTCACCTTTGCGGCTATCGCAAAGCCGGAGTGGGAACGAGGCGACCACATGACACCGCTGAAGAAAGCGCTGGAGCATGAGAAGTTCGTCACCGCCAGCATCGATGCCATCTACGCCGCCGCGTATGAGGCAAAGGACTTCCGCGCCATGCAGATGCTGGACTGGTTCATCAAGGAGCAGGGCGAGGAGGAGAAGAACGCCGCCGACCTTATCACCAAGATGGAGCTGTTCGGCGGAGACAGCAAGGGGCTGTATATGCTCAACAGCGAGCTGAAGGCACGGGTCTACACCGCGCCCTCCCTGGTGCTGTAAGCCGGGCGCGGCTGCGGGCCTTCGCATCAGACAAAAGGCAGACTGCGTACAGGTGGCCTGCCTTTTCTTCCACCAGGCGGTTAGAGTAGACTAACTGCGTATAAAACAGAAAGGACTTCAGAACTTGAACAAGGAAAAGGAGATCGAAACCGTTACCCTCATGGTGCGCCGGTATTGCCGGGACGTGCATGGGGGAAGGGGTGAAGAGCTTTGCCCGGCGTGTGCCGCCCTGCTGGAATACGCCCGGCAGCGGCGGGACAGATGCCCACACGGGGAGATAGATAGCCATGAGTGAACACAAGAACTTTTGGGACAGAAATGCCGGTCGGTACGACCGCTTTATGCGAAAGGATGGGGCGGCGTATGACGAGATGTATGAGCTGATCCAGCCAGTCGTGCGGCACAAGACGGTACTGGAGCTGGCCACCGGCACGGGGCTGATCGCCAAGCACATCGTAAACGCGGCGGCTCTTGTTGAGGTGACGGATGCCTCCCCGGAGATGATCGCAGAAGCGAAACGGGACAATCACTCGGCGAAGCTGCACTTTTCCGTGCAGGATATGTTCCGCCTGCCCTATGCGGACCAGTCCTTTGATGTGGTGATCGTGTCCAACGCCCTGCACATCGTGCCGCGGCCGGAAAAGGCCCTTGACGAGATCCGCCGGGTACTAAAGGACGACGGCGTGCTGATTGCGCCGACCTTCACCCACGCGGGAAATTCGTTTCGCGGCAAGGTCAAAGCCTTTTTCATGAGGCTGGCGGGCTTCCCGCTCCACAGCAGGTGGACGAGTGAGGAGTACCTGCGCTTCCTGCGGCAAAACGGCTGGACGGTGCGGAAAAGCACTGTTCTGAAGGCGTCCTTCCCGCTGACCTATGCGGAATGTGTGAAATCGGAGGTGTGATAAGATGTCATTTTTTGAGAACACCAGAAAGCCTGTGGGGGTTGGCGGGAAAATCATGGTCGCCATGATGAATCTGGGTCACAGTCCCGTGGCACGGTGGGGGCTTCGGTTTCTGAATGCTGCGCCGGACGCCAAGTTGCTGGACTGCGGCTGCGGCGGAGGGGCGAACATGAAAAGGCTGCTGAAAAAATGCCCACAGGGCATTGTCAAGGGCATCGACTATTCGCCCGTCAGCGTAGAGAAATCCAAAAAGGTCAACGAGACTGCCATCGCGGAGGGACGCTGCACCGTCCTGCAAGGCAGCGTGGCGGATATGATGTTTGCTGACAACTGGTTCGATGCGGTCACAGCCTTTGAAACCGTCTATTTCTGGCCTGATCTGCCGCGGTTCTTCCGGGAGGTTTACCGGGTGCTGAAGCCCGGCGGGACATTTCTCATCTGCAACGAGAGCAGCGGCGATACGGACAAGGACAAGAAGTGGACGGAGATCATCGGCGGCATGACCATCTACAAGGACGTTGAGTTAAAGGCGTATCTGGAGCAGGCGGGGTTTCACGATGTGCGGATACACAAAAAGAAAAGCTGGCTGTGCATCACGGCGCGGAAATGAGGGGGCTAAATCATGAGTATCTTTGCATCTATCTTACGCAGCGTATACAAGCTCTCCGGCGCGAAAAAGCGTTCGCCTTGCCGGAGGATGCACTGCGAAAGGAAATTGAAAAGCAGAACCGGCATCGTGGCGTTTTTACGCCCACCGACCGCAAGGCATATTATGAAACAATCATGGTGAGCAGCTTTCCCTGCCTGATCGTGCGAGAGCATCCGAAGCCGTCCGAGCGCGCGATTCTCTATTTCTTCGGCGGCGGTATGGTCATCGGCCCGGACAAAGGCGACCTGCCTGTGATGCGCAAGCTCTGCCGCGAGACCGGCTGTGATGTGTGGTTTCCGTTTTACCCGCTCTGCATGGAACACTGCATTACTGAAGCCTACGCAATGGTGTACGAATGTTATCGAAAAATGATTGCACTGTATGGCGGCGGAAATGTCAGTACCTGCGGCTTTTCCTCCGGCGGTGCGCTGGCTTTGGGGATCGCGGCGCACAACAACGCGCAGCCCGAGCCGCTGCCGCAGCCAAGGCACATCGTCGCCGTATCCCCCGGCGAAGTACCGTGGAACGACGCGGAAAAGGCGCGGATGCAAGCACTCAACAAAAGGGATGTTTCCATCGACTATGCCTTCATGGTAACAGTGGAGAAGTTCATGCGGCATGGCTGCGAGAAGGTGCCGGACTATATGCTCTCCGGCTCCCGGGGAGATTTTACCGGCGTGGGCGATATTCACTTCTTCTATTCTGCCGACGAGGTGCTCTACGGCGCATTGCCGGACTTTGAGGAAGCCTGCAAACGGGCGAATGTCCCCTATACGGTGTCCGCCCGTCCGAAGATGGTGCATTGCTACTGTATGCTGCCGATCTTCAAGGAGGCAAAAGAGGACTTCGTAAAGATTGTAGATTTTTTGAAAAAATGAGACCGGAAACGGTCATGTGTTGATTGAAACACGGAGAGAAAACCATGGAACGAAAAGAGGCCATTCGCAGCGCATACCGACTGACAGGCGAAAGCAGCTTTTATGACGGCATGATCACCTGCTCCACCCTGAGCGGAAAAGCGGTGTGCCGTTTGGTGTGGGCAATGAACAAGGCGGAAAACGACGATTATCTGGAAAAGGCACTGTCCGGGATTCCGGAGCATTTCTCCGGCAAGCTGCTGGAAGTGCCGGTGGGAACAGGGATTCTGACCATGCCGGTTTATCAGACGATGCCCGAAGCGGACATCACTTGCCTCGATTACTCGGCGGATATGATGGGGCAGGCACAGGAAAAAGCGAACCGACTGAATCTGAACAACGTAACCTTTCAGCAGGGCGATGTGGGTGCGCTTCCCTATGCAGACGACACCTTTGACATCGTTTTGTCGCTGAACGGCTTTCATGCTTTTCCGGACAAGGAGGCCGCCTATCGGGAGGTTTACCGGGTTTTGAAGCCCGGCGGGACATTCTGCGGCTGCTTTTATGTGAAGGGCGAGCACAAGCGGACGGATTGGTTTGTCCGGCACGTTTATGAAAAGGCGGGATTCTTCACGCCGCCCTATGAGACGGTTTCCAGTCTGAAAGCACGGCTGGATGGAATGTATACAGATGTGGACATGGGAAACCTGAAAAGCATGGCGTGGTTTATCTGCCGAAAGGCAAAATAGGAGGCGATGATATGTCAAAGAAAGCAACCGAGTTTCAGAAAAAAGAAATGAGCAAGATGTACCGAGGCAAGGAGATCTTCAAGCCGCTGAATACCGGCTGGATCGACGGGAGTGTCGCCTGTGTGCGCGAATGGGTGGCGAACATCTTCTTCTACCGCAAGGGCGATACGGCCATTATGATCGATGCGGGCTATAACTACGACCGCCTTGCCGAAAAAATGAGCTGGCTCAGCATCGATCCGGCATCCGTCCGGCACATCCTCATCACGCATCAGGACACTGACCATGTGGGTGCAGTGGAGGCCGACAGTCCGGGACTATTCCGGGACGCAAAGCTCTACATCGGCGAGGTTGAGAACCGCTATCTGACCGGCGAAGTGCGCCGCAAGGTGATCTATCGCCTGTACAAGCTGCCGCAGGTCACGATCCACAACGAAAAGGTACTGTTGCATGACGGCGAGGTTTTCGATATTGGCGGCATCAAAATCGAATGCTTCCTTGTCCCCGGTCATACCTGGGGGCACATGGTATATCTCATTGACGATAAGTATCTGTTCACCGGCGACACGCTGTGGTTCGGTGCGGACGGCGGATACAGCTTTATTTCCTCTCTGGCAGAGGATAATAAGCTGGCTGTGCAGTCACTGGCGGAGCTGGAACGGAAACTGCGCGCCCGTGGTCTGCATCCGTATTTCATCACCGGTCACACGGGATGGACGGACAATTTGGAATTTGCTTTTGCCCATAGGGACAAGCTCTGTTCGCCATTCAAGAAACGGGTACACGACCCGTCGGCGCCCTATGATGCCTACGACGAATCGGACGACACCGAAGAAAATGCAAAGAGCGGTTTCTTGAAAGGCGTGGGAAGATGAAGGACAGCGAATTGCAATTTGACCGCAGCTGCCATGTGCTGTATTCCAAGCCCTGCAAAAAGGAAATTCTGGCGAAAATCGCTCTGCACTATCCGGAAGCGGAGCGCGAGGCGGTATGGGAGCAGGTGCAGTTAAAATACGCAGAGCTTCTTTCCAAGTGGCGCACCGACCTCGGCGGGAAAAAGAATTTTCACAACGGTGTAGGCGGCACCTACGACTGCATCGCTATCATGTGCTTTTACGACGTGTGTCGGGACGTGGTCACATTCCGCGAAATAGAAGAGATCGAAGAGAATCTGATCCTGCCGGCCTTCCGGAAGCTGCGCTTTGTTGACATCAATAAGCCGTTCTGGAAAAAGCTGATGTACCGGGCATTCACCACCGCCAAAAAGCGCTGTGACAAATGGCACGATTACGAGATGTCGGTTGTGCCTTATGAAACCGACAAGCCCATCTATTATGAATTTACGGCGTGCCCGGCAGCGGAATTTGCCAAGCAGTTCGGATTTACGGACATTATGCCCGCCCTGTGTAATGTGGACTTTGCGTCTATGGAGCTGCTCCATGCAAGGCTTATACGGGCGACTACCTGCGTGAACGGCTGCCGGTGCGACTATACCATCTGCGGCGACCAGGACCCGTATGTAAAAGAACATCCCGAATATCGGGATGAGGCGGGCTTCAGAAGAAACAAATAAAAACGCAATGCAAAGGCGGTGAGACAAATGGAAGCCTTTCTTGGAATCATGATCCCTTTCTTGGGTACAACGCTGGGTGCGTCCTGCGTGTTTTTTATGAAAAGATCCCTTGGCGATCTGGTGCAGCGCGCCCTTGCCGGCTTTGCCGCCGGTGTGATGGTGGCAGCGTCCATCTGGAGTCTGCTGATCCCCGCCATTGAGCAGTCGGAGGATATGGGCAAGCTGTCCTTCCTTCCCGCCTTTATCGGCTTCTGGGTCGGCGTGCTGTTTTTGCTCCTGCTTGATCGTTTGATTCCCCATCTTCATGTGGGAAGTGAACAGGCCGAGGGTCCGAAAAGCAAGCTCGGGCGCACCACCATGATGGTGCTGGCTGTTACCTTACATAATATCCCGGAGGGAATGGCAGTCGGCGTGGTGTATGCAGGCTTTCTTTCGGGAAATACGCAAATTACGGCGGCAAGCGCACTGGCGCTGTCCCTAGGCATTGCCATTCAGAATTTTCCCGAGGGGGCGATCATCTCCATGCCGCTCCGGGCGGAGGGGGAGGGCAAGGGCCGAGCGTTTCTCGGCGGCGTGCTTTCCGGCGTTGTTGAGCCAATCGGCGCGGTGCTGACGATTCTCGCGGCACAGCTGGTGATCCCGGCGCTGCCGTATTTTCTGAGCTTTGCGGCGGGCGCCATGCTCTATGTGGTTGTGGAGGAGCTGATCCCGGAGAAGTCTCAGGGAAAGCACTCCAACATCGGCACGATTTTCTTTGCCGTGGGCTTTAGCGTCATGATGACGCTGGATGTGGCGCTGGGATAAGGAAGTAAATGATGATTTTACAGGTGATTTTGGAAGGCATCGGGCTGGGCGTTCTGCTCATTTTGGTTTGCGCCATCGGTATCCGCAAGGGCGCGGTGGACATGGTGCATCTTTACAGCCAGGAGGTGCAGGAGCGGTGCGTAACGCTGGGGCTTACAACACACGAAAGAATAAAGCGGAACGCTTTGCTTTTCAAAGCGGTATGCGTTCCCGGCTACATTGCCTATGTGCTGGTGTGCGTCTATGCACTCAACGGTGCGCGTGGTT
>OJKC01001236.1_pt1 | contig 16698 bp, 18 predicted proteins | sample 1596401 | NCBI WGS metagenome assembly OJKC01 (sample SAMEA4350162, study PRJEB24818) | metagenome | biome: human; feature: gut; material: faeces | place: Denmark | collected 2013-09 | reverse complement strand
GCACCGTGACGCGATCATTCAAACCGATGGCTTCGGCGAAAAGTCCTTCGAGCGGCTGCAGGCGGCCATTGAGAAAAGCCGCAAATGCACGCTGGCAAAATTCATCGCCGGGCTTGGTATTCCGACGGTCGGGCGTCATGCCGGGCGCGAACTTGACCGCTGCTTCGGCGGCTCTTGGGAAGCGTTTGAATCTGCGATTCAGAAAGGATTCGACTTTACGCAGCTGCCGGACTTCGGCGCTGTGATGCGGGAGAACCTTTACACATGGTACGCGGACGCAGAAGAAGCAAAGCTCTGGCGTCCGCTGTTGAAAAAAATTCATTTCATAAAGGAGACGACACCTATGAGTATTACGAAAGAATCCCCGTTATATGGCAAGATCGTTGTGGCGACCGGAAAGCTGGAGCATTATACACGCGACGGCATCCAGAACAAGCTCTTGCAGATCGGCGCAATTCCGGCATCCTCTGTGACGAAAAAGACGAATTACCTGATCGTTGGCGAGAAGGCCGGGAGCAAGCTGACAAAAGCGCAGCAGCTCGGCGTTCCAACTTTGACAGAGGAAGAATTTGAGGCACTGCTCGCAGGCTGAGCACACATAAACCGGGCGGCGCAGAATGGTTCTGTGCCGCCCACAGTTATAAAAAGAAAAGAGGTTTTTACGAATATGAGCAGTGAAATTTATTACGACAAGGCATTTGTTTCTGTTGGCGATCGGTTTGTTCCACTTGTCTGCCACGGATCGACCAACACCTATGAATTCAATGCAGATGGTCGCGAGGTCGCGGAGCGGTACTGGTCTGTTCTGAATCTCCCATATCGGGGCAGGCTGCTGTTTACAAGCGATGAGATCCAGAAGATCGCGGAAACCTATGAGGGCTTCAGCAGCGGCAACCGCGGCGGGATGCGCAAGAGCCGAAACAGCGCTTTTGAAGCCGGTGAATTTCAGCGATGGTTCCTCGCGGGCCCGAAAAACGCGCATACGATTGAGGAATACCGTCAATACGGAAATTCCGTCGTTCTTACAAACCAGCATACGTTGAAAATAACGTATGCTCCTACAACAGAAGCCTTTCTGACTGCGCTTTCCCGTATCGGTGAGCAGAACATTGCCATCCGTTTCGATTCCTGCCGCAGCTTTTACCATCCGCCGCGTGTCAGCAAGCAATCAAAGTTTGATAAGCTGAAACAATTCTATGTTCTAAAAGCATGGAGCGGATACTTTGTAAAGCGGACGCGGCACGGCGTCATGACCATCCGCACCGCCGATCCAACGGTTGCAACTGTGCGGAAATTCAGAACGGAAAGGGCCGCGCAGAAGTATATGGAGGAAAATGCGCCGTTCTTTTCCCGTGTTCCTTTTTTTGTTGAGTGTGTCCGACCGAAGCAAGCGCAAAAGGCAGCATGATGTGCCTAGCGCACTATTCAAGAGAAAGGTGATATAACATGAGCGACCATACTAAAGCACTACGCTACAAGCGCCCAGCGCTGGCCTCGATGGGAGCGCAAGAAATTATGTTGGAACTTGAATCCATCGTTGAGGCTTGTGATAACGTTCGGTATTACATCGAACAAGCCGATAGCGACGAAACATTGCTGAATGCGCTGGACGGCGATGAGGATGCGGAATGGGAATTTCGTATGGCGTTTGCAGATTTATCAGCAAGAGCGGATCAACTGCAAGCCTTGCTTTATGATCAGAATTTTGAGGATTTTTACAGAGACTATGATGATGCGACCGTTGCGCTGATTGGAAACCGATACAATATGGTCGGCTATGACGGCGAGGAGGAAGATTATTTTTCACTTACGAGCTACGAAGAAGGACTGGCCCAAACAGAAGCGGGGAAACGTCTTTCCCGGCTTACGAAAGCGGAGATGCTCTCCCGTATTGGATGGGCATTCGGGATTCTGCTGGCATTCTTTGATTTAAGACAGCAGTATGACTACCTCAGGGCAACGTTTGACATTCTGCGTGATGAAAACACATCACTGCTGGATATCATCAAGGACATTGAAAAAGCCTACGATGAAATGGAAGCTGACAACTTCCGCGAATGGGCAGACAGCACGCTGCATTTTGATCAGATGCTCGCTGCGCTTCCAGATCGCGCATGGCTGGAGTAAGCATATGCGTCGTATTTAGTCGTTTGCAGGATGGGCGTCGAATGGACTGTATCTCGTTCTCGGCCTTGCAGCGCTTGACGAAAGTACATAATTCGTCTATAATAAAGGCATAATAAATCCTTGGAGGGATGCTATATGATGATTCGATCTGCAACGGCCCTTCGGAATGACTACGATGGCATGGTGAAGCTCTCGACCGAAAAGCAGGAGCCGATTTATCTGACGCGCAACGGCGACGGCGAAATGGTATTTCTGCCGATCGAACTTTGGGAAAAACGTCAGGCAGAACTGGAGCTCTTTGCAGAAATGCTGCGCAGGGAGCAAAATAAACTCGCCGGCGCAAGAACATATTCCGCAAGCGAGCTGCGTGCCGACGTGGAGGACGTCCTTCGTGAGAGTTGAGTGGTTAAATGAGGCGCGGAATGAGTTTCTGGCCTTCCTGAAATTCTACAAAACTGAAGTCGGCATTCCTTACGCAAAGAAGTTTGCCGAAAAGATTCTTCACGCCACAGAGCAGCTTGCAGACTTTCCGGAGCTTGGCGTACTCAAATACGATACGCTGATGGGCAAGCACGGTTTCCGTGCTCTGTTCATCGACCAGTATGTCTGCATCTACAAAATTGAGATGGATACGGTTTATATCTACCATTTTGCAGATGCCCGAAAGAATTACATGTATCATATTTTTGGAATGGAATAGGCGACTACATATCCAGTATGCTGTCCACCGTACACTCCACCATTCCAATCTCATCATCCTCAGCCAGATCGCAGGCGGGCGGCTGCTCGCTGTGGTCTGGCTGTTTTTCATTGTCGGGCGGTTTGGGGATGTTTGACGGTTCTTTCTGAACAGGTGCTTGCTTTTGCGGCGCTGTCTCGGCTTCGTTTCTCCGCCACTCCGGGATGTAGTCAATGACGCGGCAGGTGGTGAGGCCGGCGTAGTCCGGCAGTTCCTCTGGCGTCATTTTATAAAGGAGCGCGGGCTTGTGACCCTTGAACAGCGCCAGACACTTCCGGTTCTCCAAGCGCAGGACTTCGTCGGGGTTCATCAGGTCGCGCTGGGTGTTGCTTCGTGTCTGGGAGTATGGGCGCGTGGACGAATACACCGGCGAGAACAGCGGCATCATCGGCATCTGGTTATTGAGAACGGAGATCGTCACCTTGCCGCATTTTTCGGAAATGTATTTGGCCGAGGTCAGATCGTTGCAGCCCATGTAGAGCGTCTGGTCGAACGTCGCCAGCTGATTCTCCCATTCCTTTCCCGGATACTTTTCCTGCCACTGTGATAAACTCTGCACGACGATCTGTGCGGACATATTGAAGCCGCGGATGCTGTTCAGGCTGTCCGCCACGCCATCCAGATAGCCGATGTTGCAGTATTCGTCCAGGCAGAAGTTTGTCAGCACCGGCAGACGACCACCCGCGCATTGCAAACGCGCAAAGTTGGAAAGCTGCGGCAGCGCCAGCGAGAAGAACAGTGAGGACAAAAAGCGGTACGCGCTGTCCTGTGCGGAGATAATGACGAAGTACACACAGGGCCGCTTGCCGGGGAGCAGAAGGTCGACATCGTGGTTGCGCGTGATCTTATCCACCAGACGGCTCTGAAAGACCGCCAGCCGGTTGCCGAGACCAATGACGATGTTGCCCCAGAGGTTTTCTTTTGCTTTGAGGAACAAGCCGTGCGGGTATTTGGCCGGATGATCCGGCGGGAGAGCAGCTAACCTGCGGTTGATTTCCTCAATGCTCTCCGTTGCGATCATGCGGTACACATCGCCTAGGCCGCGCTGTTCAATGGGGAGCAAATTCCCGTTTGCATCGCGCAGATTGACGACATAGTGAATGAGCGCCATGAGCAGATTCAGTTCTGCCCGGCTCCAGAAGTCGTTGGCTTCTTTCGGTCCCGATGTGTTCTGCACGATCGTATTTGCCACCGTCTGCACGAGCTGCGGCTGGGTGTCCAGACCATACAGACAATTCCAGCCGTCCGAATGCTCCATGTCCAGAAAGTTTACCGCTTTCACATAGAAGCCATGCTGCCGGAAATATGGAGAAAGGCGTTCAAAAAGCTCTCCCTTGGCATCCGTGATAAACGCGGACTCGCCGCGCTTGGCGCAGCCCATGAGGAACGGAATGATGAATCCGCGGGATTTGCCGCTGCCCGGTGCGCCGATGCAGAGCAGGTTATTATTGTCCCCAGCGACCATCCGATGCGCCGCGTAGAGCGCGTAAGCATCCGGATCATCCGGATGCTTTTTGACTTTGCCGAGGATCATGCCCTCCGTTTTGCCCGCAGGCGAGAGTTCCAGAAATTCGCGCATTTCCTTCTCTGTCAGAAAACCGGACGTGCCATGCGTACCGTCCGGGAGAATGTCAAACCCGCGCGGGTCATGCGTGTATTTATAGCCGGAGAACCAGATATAGCCCTTCTTCGTGATGAGGCAGATGATAAGGATAATCACCAGTGTCGTCACAATTCCAAAGCCGGTGAACACTGCGCCCCAGTTTTTGAACGGGTTCAGCACCCAAATACTTTTGATCTCATCCTCGCCGGTGTGAAAGGTCGAAGTAATTCCAAGCCGCAGGGAGTTGAGGAACATCCCGTAAAAATACCAGCCGACGATCACGGCTGGCACGCGCATGGGCAGTTTGGCTTTGTTGCGGGCAAACCAGTTTTTGAATCTTGCTTCCGATTTGTCCTCCAGCTTTTCAAGGAGCTTTGAGAGGCGGAACATCCAGAACACTTCCTTCCGATGTGTAAAATGGCAGGTCAAGCGGCGTGTATGGCGCGGTAGTTCCAAGCAGTTCCCGCAGCGCCGATTCCGTGATGGTAAAGACACGCGCTTTCCCGCTTTCACGGTAGCGGCGGTTCAGAACGGTTTCTGCCTGTTCCGGCAGCGCGGCCAGCACGATTTGAAAGATACCATCCGAACGGGCCGTTTCTACCGCTGCGTCGATGCGCCTCAGATCCATATCCGCCGCCATGACGAACGGCACACCCTGATATAGTGCGTCATACATCGCTCGATTTGTGGGCGGCAGAACGTAGTGCGACTTCAGGATGATTCTCGCCAGAAGTTCGCGGTAATTGGATACACCCATGATACGGAGCTGCAAACAGCCTGTGCCATTGCATGGCAGCAGAAACAGCGGCAGCTTCAGGCAGTCGTAGACTTCACGATAGGATTGCAGGCGTGTACTTTGCTTCTCTTGTACGGCATCCAGTTCGGCAAGGATTTCCTCGTAGCTGGACGCGGCAAAGATCATGGCACGCTGCGCTGCTGGAATTGCCGCCGTGTGATTTTGGAATGCTGTCAGCTCATCCGTCAGCGCGACGCAGCCGATACCGGGATTGACCCAGTGGATCGCGCACATGAGGTCGCCGGTATGGAGCAGTGCCGCCACGCGGGTGCTGCCCCACGGATTGGAGCCGCGATTGCGATGCAAAAACGGCAAAAACAAAGATGGCTGAGATCGCAGTTCAGATTCCTTTGTCAGAAATATATTGACGCCGGCGGCATACGCCGTTGTGACGATCTGCGCCAGCCGCAGTCTGCGCGTAATATCTTGTTCCCGGTATGTGGGAGCCGTTGCAGGCGGAAGAACGAACCCAGCGAAATCTAAAGCACGGTTACCGCATGGTGTCAGGAGCCAGGCTTTTGCCGCGGCAGAAAACCGGATCATCTGCGCAGCACTGAGATTCGTAACTTCGTCTTTGGAGAACGTCTCATAGAGTTCTTTTGACCGGATCATTCTGCACCAGCGGAGCAGCCGCAGAATATCAAGGTCACGACAACTCAGCATCATGCAGCTTTCCCACCCTTTCTTTCCTGCGGCTTGCCGAAACTGTTCTTGCGCCGCTTCCGGCGCAATCACAATTTCGGCAAACACGCCTATTTTTCCTGCCGCGTGTGATGGGTTTGCGTAGATGACAGCTTTTCTCACGGCTCGTGATGGGTCGGCACATGAAGACCCATTGATTGATAAGAACTTTTTGCCGTTCCAAGCCATCAGCAGGTTGCCGGTACAGATGATGCCTCCGAAACCAGCGAAAAATTGACCATTACGGATGGCTCCAAGGGACTGTACGCAATGCCTTTCTGATGGAATCGGAAGAACTCCTCAGCGGATTCCGGCAGCACCAGACTGATGTGACAAACGTTTTCCGCGCTGCGGCTGGACATCATGTGAACAGATAGATGGTACTGGTCGTCATCGTCAATGACCAGACCTTTGAGCGCATTGCTCACGGCTTTCCATCCCTTATTGTCCTGATCGAATACATGCCGGCCATCCACGTCGCTGTGTTCGTCGATCACCAAAAGCATCTGCTTGAAATGCAGGCGGAAATTCGTGTGCTGCGTATACGCGGTCAAAAGCTGACGCACGGTGTCCGTCAGCCAAGTCGCGGGCATATATCGGCAGTGCGGCAGGAGCGTGTCGATCTGCATATGTACCCAACCTGCGCCCGCGATCTCAATGTGCCCGGACGGGAGCTGGAACTCCAGCCCATCGCGCCGCCCGTATCCGCCGACGCCCGGCATCTGTGTTTCGCAGAGGGCGCGCAGATAGAGCGTCGCAGACTCAAAGAAATATGCGGTTTCTTCCAGCGTGAGCTGTAATTTCTCGCGGCTCATTTTGCCGCCGTCCGCAAGTGCTGTCAGCGCATTGGCCTTCTGCAAAGCCCTGCTGACGACCGACTGGATCTTCTTCATTTCCTTTGCAAAGCGTTCTTCGTTCATGCTTCTCGTTCCTTTCTGTTCAGCAAGTCTGTTGGGGACGTTGTAATGGCGTCATATTCTTTCTGCGTTGCGTAGAACGCGATCGGCACATGATTATACCCGATGCACAGAAGCCCTTCGCCGCGGCGGAATCTGGTGATCTGACGGACTTCTTCCTCGGATAAATTCAGGACATTTTGAATCAGCCGCGCTTCCTGTTCCTCCATCTGCATGACGATCTTGATGCGGCTGGAATCCAGAATGCCTTTGCCGTATTTGCCGTTATCCAGTGAGAACAGGTCCTGCATGCCCTGTGTGGACGTGATCGCGATACCGCCAAGGCCGCGGATGGTCTTGACCATTTCCTGAATATAGCCCGCCGCCAGCGGATTGGAGTTTGCACCGACCAGCGACCATAGATCGTCTGAGATGAGCGCCGAGAGCTGCCCACCCGCGCCGGAAATGAGATCGTTCGCAATATCCGTCGCCCAGAAGATGCCGGGCAGAAGCAGATCATCTGGCATACCCGACGTGTCAATGACGATATATTTGTTGTCGAGGTCGATCTCATTGCGGCTGCCCATGGCCGAGGCAGAGCCGGTCACATACCGCGCCAGCACAACGGCCAGATGCCGCGTGTCCGCGCTTTCCTGAAGCACGTCGTACCAGTCTGCCAGAACAGGCATTTCTCGAAAACTCCCATCCTCGTTCAGAACGGAAGCATTGTCAAATGTGATGCCGTATCGCCGGTAGCACTCGACCAGAGACGTGTCCAGATAGTTCCGGTCCTCATCGCTGAGGTCGCGCTTTTGGAGGCTGTACCAGATGATGAGCCGCGAAATTTTATCTGCCAGAACGGAATCATCGCGGGAGGCAAGACCTTTAAGCCCTGCGTAGGTGTCCAGCGATTTACGACGGATGGCCATGATGTTCGGGCAGTCCGGCGAGGATGGGGACATTCTCAGGTATAGTCCGCCGAGCTGCTCACAACGCGGACGGAACTCATGGCCCTTCTTCGGAATGATGTAAATAACGCGCTTGCCCTGCTGCCGCAGACGCCCGCCGACGCACTGCAATGTAAACGTCTTGCCAGCGCCGGACGAGCCGCCGATCCAGATGTTGCCGTTCGTGTATTTGTAGTCATCATAGGGATTCAGAAATACCGGAGAACGGTTGTACATATTGAGACCGAGGAAAATGCCGTTGCGGTCAGATAACTCATAGGACGCGAACGGAAACGCGGCTGCCACGCCGCTGGTGAGCGCATTCCGACGCGATTTGCGTTCAATGTCCGGGTCAAGATAGAGAATTGGCAGCATGGACAAAAACGCCTGCTCCTGCTTGTATTCGCAGCGGCGGGCGATCATGTCCACAGAGACACACAGCTTTTCTACCGCCGTAACGCGATGCTCCAGCGTCTCCGGATCGCCGGCTGTGACCTCGATGAGTGTGTGCATATAGTAAAAATCCTCGCCCTGCCGGTTCATCACGTCCTTGAGGTACATACCGGACGCAATGGCGCTGTCCAATTCCTCAAAGTCCTGCCGGGTGTCCGCAACGTCGCGCATCCGACTGCGGTTCATCATGGTCTGCTGCGAGATCTTTGCGAGGATCTTTTCCTTGGATTGCTTGTCAAAGTGGAACGAAATGCTGACGCCCTCGCCGGCCTCGACCAGCGGAGCCAGCCAGCTTGCGCCGACGGTCGTGGAGTAGCCATAACCCGTGATGTAAAGATAGGCATGAAAAATGCCGTCCACTACAATGTAGTCCCGGCTTTTCGTATCCACGCTCGTGGGCGAGAGGATATCCAAGATCGTTGTTGAGCCTGCCTCCAGCTCGCTCAGATCCGGCGTTTCCTCGCCAAACAGCAGACGCTTGAGAAACGGCTGCTTCTTCGGCTGTACCTCAATAATCTGCTCCTGCTCCGGCGGCAAGCCGGGCGGCGGGGCGGGTTTGTTCTTGCGGTGCTTTTTCAAGTGGATCACACTCCTTGAAATTATTTGGGTTTTGGATATAATAGAATCAGAAGCAAGAGAGGTGAGCGTTATGATTCTTTATCACGGCAGCAATATAGCAGTTACAGAGCCACAAATCATCGTTTCCAACCGTGCGTTGGATTTTGGTGCAGGGTTCTATACGACATCCAGTGAGGAGCAGGCCATTCGCTGGGCAAAGCTGCAAGCACTTCGCCGCGGCAAAGGTATCCCGACTGTGTCGGCCTATGAATTTGACAACGCAAAGGCATCAGTGCTCTCCGTTTTGCGTTTTCCGTCCGCAGAGGGAGAATGGCTCCGGTATGTGACAGATAATCGCAAAAGTGTTTACAGCGGTGAAAAATATGATATTGTGATCGGCCCGGTGGCAAATGATAACACGATGCCGGTCATCAGCGATTACATGGCCGGAATCATAAACGAGGAGACAGCCTTGATTCTTTTGAAGCCGCAGAAGCTGGCTGACCAGTATGCGTTTCTGACTTGGAAAGGCTTATCCATGCTTCATTATGTAAGGGGAAACACCTATGAATAACAGGACTTTGCCGCCAATCCTTCAGAACATTGATTCAGAAGTGGCGGAACTGATTTCAAAAAGCCGCAATATATCCGATATGGATGCGCTTCGGCTGTTTCTGTCTTCTAAAACACATGAAATGCTATCAGACAACGCTCTGCGGCTCTGGCATTTCAGCCCGCTTGCGATTTTTGACATGTGGGAATCGGAGCAGGCTACCGGTGATCCGCGAAATTCTCTGTATTTACGGGGTGATGAAATTGAGTAAGGAGTTTCGATTTTTCACATATTTGCTGGAAAGCTACGCCCAGCATAAGAACACGACAGCAGGCAACGTGCTGAAAACGTTGGACGAAAAAGGGCTTACCGATTTCGTTTATAAGATGTACGACCTGTATCATGTCGAAGCGATTGAAAATGCGTATATGGACTTGGACAGTCTGATCGCAACGGGTCAGCCTGCATGGTGATATTTTGAGGAGCGGATGCGTCCGCTCCTCCTTTTCCTTTCATTCTTCATACACCCCATGCACCTCCGTCGTCATATCGAACACGCCTTCCGGGAGCTTGACGCGCAGACTCGTGCCCTTGTTGATGAGCTCATACAGGAGCTTCAGCACGAAATCATCCGTGTAGCGCGGCTCTAAGACCTCCAATTCGCAGATATCCAGATACCGCCGCGCGGTGTCCGCTTCTTCGTTCAGGCGCTGGATGATGCCCTTGACGGTGTTGCGCTTAGCACGCATTTTTGCTTCATACTGAAACACGAGGAAGAACCGGTGGCGGATAGATTCGCTGGCAATGCCGAGGCCGATCTTTTCAATATTGTCCTCGATCTCCGCGCGGCAGTTTTCGCTCTCCTCGGTTTTCTGGAACTGCCGCATCTGCTCGACATATTCGCTTGTGTCTGGCGGGAGCGTGCGTACCTCGCAGCTCATACTATCTGGCGCAATTTTCAAGTACGCGGCGTAGGACGTAATGATATTCTGCTGGTCGGACGGGGATTTCAGATAGAAGTTGACCGGCAGCACCTCAAGAATTTTGATGAACCGATTGTCCTTTGTGATGACCACGCCGCCAATGATGTTCTTGACCGGCAGCCACGCCTGAATGCTGTCACGATAGGTTGCGCCGCCGTGACTGGATGGCGCGGCTGTGCCGAAAATGGCGTCCTTCATGCTCATAGACGCACCTCCCCGCGGTAAAAGATCATGCGCCGGTGCTTGCGCCAGTGCATCCACGCCTTGAGCCATCTGGTGAGGCTGTCGCCGCCGATGCCAATGAGCGCAAAGCCGCCCACGGGGACGAGAATCGCCATTGTGACGATGATCTTCGGCATAAGCGTCAGCGGCAGAAGCGCCAGACAGAGAAAGAGGATGGGAATGCACAGAAGAACCGTTTCGACTGCGTTGCGAATTTCAAACACGCCGAACAGCTTGCCCGCGTCCGTAAAATTTACGGGGATATGATAGGTTTCATAGCTCATATTCGTATTCTCCCACGCGCTCCATCAGACTGTTTTTGCAGGCGATATATTCTTGCTGCAATGTATCAAGTTTTTCTCCGCGCTGCGCGATGATCGCCTCAAAGCCGCTTTGGATTTTCTGTACAGTCTCCGCCGACGGCTTGTTTTCGCTCAGTTCCAGCTCGCTGATGCGCTGCGCGGATACGCCGCAGGCCCGGCCAAGCTCCACCATACTGACATGGTGCCGCAGGCGGAGAATGCGGAATTTTCTGACCTTCATAGGCCCCTCCTTTATTCGTCATATTGTATGTACGGGATCTTGCACCAGCCCTGCCAGCCGCGGCCTTCGACCTTTGTGCGCACCACGCCGTACTGCGTGCCCATCGCTTCAATGGCATAGCCGTTCCCGACATAGACGCCCCAGTGTCCCTGCTTCCAAAGACCAAGTCCAACGATATCGGGCATCGTGTCCATACCGCCGTACTCGGTGCCGTTTTCCTTGGCAGACGCATACATCCGGTCGGCATTGTAGTCCGGCATCCCGTTTGTGTTGTAGTCAATGGTCAGCGTATCAGGGTTCAGCCATCCATAACCCTTCAGCAAGCCAACACAGTCTGTTGTACGCCTGCCGAGCCAGTGTTCGCGGATAAATGCTTCCGACGCGCCGATGTCCGGATACTGCTCCAGCTTGTATTGGAGCATGGATTCCGTCAGAACATTCCCGAACGTGCCCCACACATACCCCCAGCCGTGTTCCCACGCCTGTATCGCATAGGCGGCGAGATCATGGTTGTTTTTTGTGCGCGGGTTTACAAAGCCGGAAATATCAATGGTATTGTCGGCGCTGCCTCCACTCTCCGCGCCGCCTCCGCCACCACTGCCGCCAGGGGAGGATTCTGCCGGGCCGGTATAGCCGGTATCGCCCGCATAGCTGGGCTTATAGGCTTCAAATTTGTCTTTGTATTTACCCAGCGCGTCGCTCTCATAGATCGTCTCGAACAGCGCACCCGCCCACGTTTTGGCATCCTCATCGAACCCCAGATCATCCATGAGCTTGTCTTTATCGAGTGGCTGGAAGATAATACGGAGGACAGTCTGGTCGCCGGAGGATTCCAGCCGCGTCGTGTGCTTGAGATTGGAGATCAGAAGTGACTGGATCTCCTCCGGCTTCATTTCTGACAAGTCCTGCTTGTGGGCGACGGAGTTGATAGCGATGTACCAGCAGAGATCTTCTTCATCAAATTTGCTGGACACCCGAATTTCATCAATTGTGACGCCCTGATTCTCATACGCGGCAGCTTCGCCGGTAATAATGGTGTCCTGCTGCGTCTTTTCAAAGTCCTCCAACGATAGATACGCGCCGCCGATGGAAAGCGCCTGCTCCCGCATGGTGATCTGCGGGTCCTTTTCGGACGTTTCGTAACCGAAAAACATATTTGGCATAGCGGAGATCACGAACATTGGGATCACGATGATGGCAATGAGAACGCCGACGGCAAGCTTGATGATCGTTGGCAAAAGCTCCTTCGCAGCGGCAGCCGCCGCGCCGTGAAGCCCTCCTGCGATTGCCGCCCGCACGATGTTGACAGCTGCCTTGACCACGCGCGCCGCATTCGCCATGACCTCCGCAGCGGAGCGGCGGTTCTGGTCATTCATCCAATGTCACCTCCGGCTTGCTCTCCTGCGGGCGCTTCGTTGTCTTCTGTGAGGCTTCATGCAGATCGAGATGCGACGGAATGGATTCCGGGGTTCTGCCGGTCAGCGGAACGAACGGCTTCTTTGCCGCCTTTTCCGCGGAAGGCTTCTGCGCCGCCGCATCTGTTGCGGCTCCAACCGCTGTGGGCGCGATTCCTGCGGTACCGGGGCGGTGATAAAGCGTCTGCTCCTTCTTCTGCGGCTCCGGTTGTGTACCGGCCTTGCGTTCCTGCGGTACCGGACGCTTGGCGGAGGATTCTGCTGCAGGGCTTCTTTGCAGCCCGCGCGATTCCTGCGATACCGGAGCCGACGCAGTCATGCTGCCCATAGCAGATAGGGGCGCCGTTTTCCTGCTCTGCCGTTCGGAAGAAGCGGCGGAAACAGGAGAAGCTTGTGTGCCAGTCTGCGGTATCGGCTTTTCTGCGCTGCCGCTTTGTGCGGGAATTGGGCGCTGCGAAGTGCGCTGTTCTGCCGGACGCGCCGCATCAGACCGCGCGGTCGAGCGCGGAGGCGTACCAGTTTCGCGGTTGGAAGATGGTGGTGCCGGAGATACCAGTGTTGTGGGCGCGTGATGCTCCCGATTTGTAGAGCGGCCATCCATGCGGGCTCCGCTGGACGGCTGCACCGTGCCGCCGGACTGCTGGGCTGAAACATGATTCTGCTGCGTGATCTGGGTATTCCCATTCGCGGAAACGCGTGTCGTCTGCTGCACAGGCTGGGTATAGCGCCCGCCGATGGACGTGCGCTGTGTTCCTGCCGTACCGGGCGTTGGCGCATTCTGCGGACTGCCTGGTTGCTGCGGCCGTGCACCAGTTCCTGCGGTATCGCGAATCAGTGCAGAACGGGAGGCATCTGCCGAATGGGAAGCTGGCTGTTTTCCTGCCGTACCGTTTGGTGCAGATGTTGGCTGCACACCGATATGCGGCGCAGACGGGTTTCCTGCCATACCGGATCGCGGAGAGGTAGGAGAAGACGGATGTTCTGCTGCTGGCTGCGCGCCTGCCATGTTTGGAGCTTGCACAAAGGTACTGCGCTGCTGAACGGATTCTGCTTGCGTATTTCGTACCTGGCTGCCGTTCGGATGGTTTGGCATTCCTGCGCTGCCGACAGGTTGTGCCGGGCTGCGCGGAGTGGCAGACGGCAAAACAGAATTGTTCGGCATTGCATTTGGAGCAGCTGCCATTCCGGGCGCTCCGCGTTGTGTATCAGGCGGCTGCACAAAGGTGCTGCGCTGCTGTGCGGACTCGGCCTGTACCGTCTGCCCCTGTGCGTTGCTGCTGTGATACGACTTTCCTGCGGGACCGGTCGGCTGAACGGTAGTGCGCGATGGATTTTGGCCTGCCGTTTTTCCTGCCGCACCGAACGAAACTGCGCCAGCATGATTCTGTACCGATGCGCTGCTGCGCGGATAGGATTCCGACTGGGAATGTACGGTCTGCTCCTGCTGCACATTTTGCATGACCGCGCTGCCCGTGCCGGACTGCGCAGTTCCTGCGGGATGATACGGCGCGCCGGGCGAGGCTTTTGCTGCTGTGGACGCAGCTTTGTTCTCTGGCGCTGCCACATGGCCCGGTGCACGTCTGGTGCCGGGCGGCACGGCGGTTTTGCGCGTGGAGTTCGGCTGCTTTCCGGTGCCAGCAGGCGCGGCTTGTGGGAATGCGCCCGCCATCTTTTCGGCGGCGGATTGTACGGTATCCGTCTGTGCAGCAACCGTCTGAGCCGAAATAGATTCTTGATTGAAGGCAGGATTCGCGCTGTTTTGCTGCGCAGACGTGCTATGATGATAGCCGTTTGCGTGCGAGGGCGCATTGACATTGGAAGTGCTGCCAGCACCGCCAGAGCGCGGTCCGGTCGGTGCATTCGGCTTGGAATTTCCGCTGCCGCTGCGCGGCTGATTGCCGTTCCTGCCGATGGTATGCGCTGCATTGGACACCATTGAGCGAACGACCATCATTGTCATCGCGCCGGGGAGGCCGCGGCCTAATGGATCGCCCGTCATGGCAGGATTCAGGCCGATGCGCGCAAGGATGCTGTCCGCTTTTTTCGCCACCTTGACGATGGTAATGACCAGTACCATCCACGGCAGCACGTCAAGGCCGCTCGGATAATACGACAGCACAGATAGGAGCATCTTGACGAACATCACATTCGTCGCCATGAGCAGACACATGGAGCCGAACATCCGGCACCAGCCATTAAAAATGTCCGACGTGTTCCGGCTGCCGCCCATGCCAAAGGCCAGCGGCGAGGTGATCGTCAGCACGGCGAGGATGAAATACCGCTCCGCCATTTCCGTGATGAGCTTGAACGTCTGGAACATAACGATGATGCCGCAAATCACGACAAGCAGCCAAGAACCGGTCAGACCGCCGAAGGAGGCTTCATCCGCAAATGTAATATCCACGGCGTCCGGCATTTGCAGAAGCTCGATGACAGTTGAGGTCATGTTCAGCCCCAGCTCGCAGATCTGCGGGCTTGCCACCAGCAGAAACGAAAAGGCAAACGTCCGTGTAAAAAGCAGCTTCGGGTCTTCCGCGTCAAAGCCGAGTCCTGCCGCCATGCCGCGCGTTGCCTGAAAGACGAGATTGCCGATGAGAAGCGCCCACCCAACGCCCAGCATGATCTGGCGGATGGTGTCTATGATGGGAATGTGCTCGCGCAGGTACGCGAAATCCAGACTCATGAGGTCAAACAGCACAGACGCGAAATACTCCCAGCATTCCAGAATCAGGCCATAGATCCATTCGATAAAGCCCTGAAAGAGCAGTTCCAGCAAGCGGCCCGCACCTCCTTTTCAACCGGATGATTCCCTTTAGCCTTGGATCGTTGCAAGACCCTGAAACAGCGGCGCAACATAGGCAATGAACGCGCCGATGCCGTTAATGACCGCCCACGCGATCCAGATGCGGCGCAGCCAGTCCCACGCCTGATCGACCTTGTGCTGGTTGTTGGAGAGCTTCGCGCCGACAACCGCGACGGCGGACATCAGGCCGGCCAGCACCGTGCTGACGCCTGCAATTTTGCTGTAAACGTCCACGATGATGCGGTTCGCCGCCGTCCACATATCCTCGACAGCAAACGCCTGCACACAAAACAGGCTGACGCACAGCAAAAGCAGCAGGCAGAGTGTATAAAAACGATATAGCTTTTTCATGTATTCCTCCAAAAATGGATGTACCGAAGACTAAGCAGCCCCCGGCGTTGAAATGTTCACATTTGAACGGTAAACTAAAAATGTAAAGGAGTGAACGCCATGCTCTACGCATGTAATACCTGTGAGCAAACCTTTTGGGGCTTTGACCGCTTCATGCCGCAGCAGTGCCCGGAATGCGGGTGTATGACGGTGCGCAAAGCAACCGAGGAAGAACAGATCGCCTATGAATTGGAGCAAGCCCTATCCTGGCAGGCTGCGCACCGCAGAATAGAAGCGTAAACCTGAGAACGGAATATCCGTTCTCAGGTTTTTTGATTATTCACCGCCCCATTCCAGCACAAAGACAATGGAGAGAACTTCCTGTTCTGTAACTGCTTTGGACACAGCGCTGACAACGGCATCATAGGAGATTGGAAGCTTGCCGTTCTCTGCAATATCCCACGGTCCGCGCAAAACGAGTGTTTCTGTGTCGCCGGTTTTCGCCGTCACAGAATCGTTGATCTTGAAACCAAGCTGTTTTGCATCAACCTTGACATGCGCCATATCCGTATTAAACGGAACAAGCTGCCAGCCGTTCTTAGTTGAAATGCTGACAGAGGACACGATGACTTCACCGGTAGAACCGTTGATAATTTCTGCTGCGCCGGTGTGAACTTCACCGTTTTCATCTACGGTCAAAGGGAGCACAACCGGAACCGTAACGGAGAAGACCTCGGTGATCTCCCAGTGGGCGTAATACGTTTTATCTGCGGTTTCCGTGAAAACGTCATTTGCCGTTACCTGCGTACCGCCGGTTGCTTCGGTGAACCAGCCTAAAAACTCCGCATTTTTGCGCGTCGGCTCGGTGGGAAGAATGAGCTTTTCCCCGTAAGTCTGCTCGGTCGTTTCGCTCTGACCGGTGCCCAGATCCCATGTTACGGTGTACTTGTTGGCCTCAAACTGTGCGTAAAACGTTGTGCTGGCTGTGATCGAAGTGACGGTGTTGTAGAGCTTGCCGCCTGTTTTGGCCGTGTACCAGCCCTTAAAGC
>OJKC01001234.1_pt1 | contig 16704 bp, 10 predicted proteins | sample 1596401 | NCBI WGS metagenome assembly OJKC01 (sample SAMEA4350162, study PRJEB24818) | metagenome | biome: human; feature: gut; material: faeces | place: Denmark | collected 2013-09 | reverse complement strand
GGGATTTTTCGTCTGATGAAGTCATTTTTCCGCAGGAATACTTTGTGTATTGCAAGGAAAAATGGCGTACAGCAGGCGGAAAAGACCCGCTGTTTGGGCATGTTGACGGTTTTCAGATAGACCCTAAAATCTTTTTTAAAGATTTTAATTGGAGTTCAGTATGAGAATCCTCCGATTGGTACAGCCCGTCCGGATAGCCGGAACAACCTGTATCCCCGAGGCCATGATGTCAAAGCCCTCAACTTTGCTCATCATATCATGATTTTGCAGGAAACGCAACGAAGAATCTACCCATTAAAACACTTTTGCACGCATCCGCAACCAAACGTCCATCACACAATACAGCCCGGCAGGGGTTTGACCCCCGCCGGGCTGTAAGTCTCGTATTTCAATATATTCCTGCAATTTGCCCGAAGCACACGGACAAAATCGTCTCTTCTGTCCGCCGTAGAAAATCTCCCCGCGCATTATCTGTTTTTAGACTGGTGATGCCCGCGGTGTGCTTGAGGGGTGTATAGACCGCCTCATATACCCCGCCCAGCTTCAAAAAAATGTCGAGACGGATAGCATCTTTGGTGCTTTCCCGCTTTACAACCACCCGGTCCAGAATCGTTGCTACCAGTGCCGTATCAACGTCCCCGGTGAAGCTGAGTGCCCGGTCCAGGGCCTGACGGATGGCCGGGATGTCCAGTTCTTCGGAGGACCTGCTTTCTTCCTCCTGCCGGATTGCGGTCAGCTTTCCCTGGCAAGCCAGGATTCGGGCGTTAAAGGCATCGTTGCGCTCCTGGAATTCCTCCACCGTTAATGCCCCGGCGATGCTCAAATCCAGCAGCCGGTTTTTCTTTCGCTCCAAATCATCCATCTCATTTTCCACCTGGCAGCGGAGCTTGCCATAGTCCACTTCTTTGGGAATGTTGGTCAGCACCGTCACCAGAGAATCGATAATTTTCTGCTTATCCAGAATCAACTCCTTGAAAATGTCGCTGAGGATAAAATCCAGGTCACTGCTGCGAATCTGTGGTGCCGAGCAGGCCGCCCTTCCGTGGCTGCGGTAAACCTTGCACTGCCAGACCTCCTGCTGTCCCTTTTTTGTTTGAATCACCTGCCGGTGAAAGGTAGTCCCGTGTTCCTCACAATAGATTTTTGTGCTGTAGGGATAGCGATTGTGAAAGCTGAGGCCGCTGCTGTGTGACTTCATTTCTTCTCTCCTTCTCTTGTACAGGGCGTTGGCCCGATTCCACAGTTCTTCCGGAACGATAGCCGGTATAGAGGGATCCGGGTACGTCACCCACTCGCTTTCGTCCAGCAAAATATTCCGCTTTGTCCGGTAATCCACGCTCTGGCTCTTATTCCCACAGTACCAGCCCTTATATTTTTCATAGAGGATCGCCGCCTGATCCGTAAATCGGGTCAAAATCACCGGCGTTCTTCCTGCCTCCAATGCTTTTTTCACATCTGCTACAATCAAGCCATTGCGGTTTTCGTTCCTCCGCAAACGCTCATAGGCATGGGTCACAGGAAGCTTTTCCTGACCGAAGGGCAGCACCGTTCTTGTAAATCTTGGCACGAGGTAGTGGCCGATTCCCTGCTCTGCCGCTTTTTCCTTGGCAGAATATTGAAAGCGCACCGGGCCAAGAAGCATTTCGTTGATCTTTTCCAGCCCATCTCCACGAAAAGGCGTTGCCGTCACGCCGTAAACATATGTGGCATGAACTTCTTGCAATACGGAACGCAACGTCTCCGAGGCACTGTGGTGGCACTCGTCTACCAGGACCATACCATACTCCCGAAGCCTTGGATGGAACACCCCTTTTTTACACAACGACCCCGCCATAGCAATGTCCACAATGCCTGTGGATGTATCCTTAGGGCCGTGGATCACGCCTACAACGCTTTTCCGCCTTCTTTTCCTTCCGGTTTTTGTTTCATACTCCGGCAAATCTTCCTGAAATTCCAGAAACTCGTCCAGTGCCTTTTGCCACTGGTCGATCAGTGCCGAGGATTCCAGCAAAATTAAGGTGCTGACTTTTCGCTCCGCAATAAGAGTGCTGCATACGACCGTTTTCCCGAAGGCTGTTGCGGCACTTAAAATTCCACATTCGTGCTTCAAAAGTGCCCCTACAGCTTCCTTCTGTTTTTCCCGCAGCTGTCCTGTAAATTTGGCAGTTAATGTCCTTCCCTTTGCTCGTTCATCTGTCAGTTTCACCGGAATTTCGGCATCCCCGCAACGGTCCAGCAGCGCATCCAAAAGGCCCCTTGGAATACATAAGAAGCCATTGTCATCTTCTCCCAAATATATAAACCGGGAACTTGCGTAATTGGATAACCCCATGGCTTGATTCCTGTAGAACATGGGATTTTGAATTGCCGCCATTCGACGAATTTGATTTTGCAGCCTGGGTTTTAGATTCCCGGTTTCGATATAAATTCGGTTTGCCAGGGTCATACACAGCTGGCCGTCCACATCTTCTGTGTGGAAGGATGTTTTTCGTTCCCAAGGTTTGGTGTCTTCCGGCAAAAAGCTTCCTCGGTCGGTTTCCGGCACATTCCACCTTTTGATGCAGCTTTCCATTGTCTGTGCGGATAACTTTTTCACTGCAAACAGCACTTCCCATTGGTCTGGGTAGGCATTCCAGTTCTTGTCCACAAAAGCGCTGTTATCCTTCTTCAATGCCTGCCCCTGCAATGGCAGCGCAATCAGATAGCCCAGTTCTCCATCTCCAGCACTGTCCTGCGCCGGGAGCATCCGGTCATAAAATCGAAAGGACTTCAGATTCACCGTCTCCGCGCCTTTTTGCAGCAGGGCCATTCCAAACCGCCGGGCAAGGGCCGCTTCTACGGCACTTTCGAAGAAAATCCACAGATGCCCGCCGCGCCCGGACCGGGACCTCTCAACCAGGCACGGAACTTTATTTCTCTCGCACACCTGCCGCAGGGCGTCCACTTCCTCCATCCAGCGGGTATCCGGATTTCCAAAATCCAGAGTTTCCGCTCCCTTTTCGTGGTTGTCGAAATCAAATACCAGTAATCTACAAGTCCCATCCGGGAACAGAGGGTAAATTCCAATCACATCAGAGCCATCCGGCTTTTCTCCCCGCAGGTGCGCCATGATCTGCTCCGCTTCCAGCTGCCGCCACTTCCGGTTGGCACAATCCCGGCATTTGACCTTCTTCCCGGACTTTTTCGGACAAATCCCATCCTTCCACAGATTCTCACACTGAGGATAGTATCCAGCTTTTCCTGTAGTTTTGTTCACGCTTCGCTTGCTGTAAGCATCCGTCCGGCCCCAGAAATAGGAATAAAATCGGCGGGCTAGCTGCTTTGAAATTTCCGCTGTGGGCTTTGAGGCTGGCAACACATAGGAAATACCCACCTCGTCCAGGAGGCACTTGAGGAATGTGTTCTCCGCCTGGAGCTTTTCAATCTGGGCTATCAGGGCTGCTATTCGTTCGTCCATAGGTTGCCTCCAAGCACACATGTTGCAGTTATGTCCACATATTCTTACACAATTCATTGTTATTATAATCGAAAACGCAAATAAAGGCAATGACTTTGGGCAAAGTACAGGAGGGACTTCTAATTCACGATTTAGGGGTGGGGATATCACGAAATCAAGCAGGTGGCTGCTTCCCTGGTCGACATCTCACACCGCCAAGTCTATTGTTCGGCACTCTGCGATTCTATTATCAGCAAATTATCCAAGAAACCGAAAGTGCTTCTGAATGGCTTTCTTACTAAATATCTCCTAACCTAGCAGAAAACGCCATCCGTCCGTTTACCCTGGGCCGCAAGAACTTGCTGTTCTGCGATACGCCCAAAGGTGCCGAGGCCAGTGCGGTGGTATACTCCATGGTGGAAAGCGCAAAGGCAAACGGAGTAGAACCAATTGCCTGTCTACAGCGTGTGCTGGTGGAGCTTCCATACCTGGGAAAGTCGCCCTCCCATGAAGGATTGGAGGCTTTCATGCCCTGGACACCCGGCATCCAAGAGGATCGTAAGATTCCAAACTCCGATGCTTATACAAATACATATCTTGAGTAACAGCAGGCCCTGGGTGTGGGGCCTGCTGTCTTTTGGTGGGGACGGGGAATTATTGAGCACTTACATCACAACAAGGACGGTCAAAAGAAAGGCAAGGACTTTTCGATACATGGTGTAAAACCTCCTTTTTGATTTCGCGCTTATCACACATGGAACGGTAATGATTATGCTCTCTTCCTGTGATATTCCAGATACATCATGGGGATCAATATGACAGACAGCGTAAGATATAGCGGAATACTGACATCTAAAGTACGGAAAACCTTACCAAAGATGGTGAGAATATTGAAGGAACCCAGATTCTGATAGAATTCCAGCAAATGAGACGGCATGAGGCTCAGAATTTTATCCAACCAGTTTGCCATTCCCTCCAGGAAAGAGGGGAGGAATATCAGAATAAATGGGGTTGTCACCGCAAAGACAGTAGACTTTGTCTTGGCGGAGATCCACATGGTCAGGAACGCCAAGAAAAGGTTGCCGATGTAGCCGGATATGAGAGCCAGCATCCAAGCTTGCCACATATTAAGATTATAGATACTTTTCCAGAACTGCCACTGGATGACGCAGCTTGCGCCCTCGAAGCCGAGATAGCACAAGGTGAACAGGCTATAAATAAGCATGGCTCCCCAGTACAGGACTGTTACCAGCAGAAAACCTGCCTTAATCTTGGCAGAGGTAGCTTTATTCCTGCCACAAAGGGTGGAAAAATACACCGCATCCGCTTTCCATTTGAATTCGTTAGAGAAGATGCCAGCCAGCAGGAAACACAGAATCAGAATTCCCAGTGAGGGAATATATCCGGCGTTTTCCAGAAGCTGATGCCAACCTTCGTAGTATGTAAAGTAGAAGGGAGTCTGCAATTCCTTGTACTGCTCAATGATGTACTGCTTCTCCGATTCGGAATACTTGAAGTAAGCCCCATCGGTTTCATCATAAAGCCAGTTTTTCACTAATTTCTCACGGTTGGCGTAAAAGGTATCTTCATCGATGGCAGTGAGCCTGTCAGCGGTGTAATAATCGTACTCCCGGAAACCATTTGAATAGGACTCATTCAGAATTTTCCGGATGGGTGCGAAACCCTGTTTCCAGCTATACGCGATTTCATTCTGCTGCACAATATCTGACTTTGCTTCGGGTGTTGCATTGATCCTTTGATTTTCCTGAATCACTCTGCTCAACTTATTCTGATCAACCCAGCCTTCCCATTCCTTCTGGGCTTCCCACAGTTTCCTGACAGCAGCTGGGCCATATTCACTTTTCCCCTGCTCATTCACCCACTTTACCTCGGCATTCAATGCGCCAGTCGATGATAACCAACAGGACAGCGCCAAGACGGCAATGTACAATATCAGGGCGATCTTGCCACCAACGGAACCAAACACCTTTTTTAGTTCATACCGTACCATCGCTATCACCTGTCCTTTCTCCAAAATAACAGAGGAAAACATCCTCCAAAGTTGGTTCTACCCTGACGGCATCTTCTGCCGGTCGTCCCTTGGAAACGATTCGCAGCTCCGCACCTCCAGGAATCGTCTTCACGTTTGCAACTTTGTATGCCTTCAGACAGGCATCGATCCTGCTTTTGGGCACAGTACAGCTCCAAACCAGTTCTGGCATGGAGTCAATGAGTTCCTCAGCAGTGCCGGAAATGGCAAGGCAGCCGTCCTTCATCAGCAGAATGTCACCTGCGATATACTCAATGTCCGATACAATATGTGTGGACAGCAGCACGATTCGATCCTCTGAAAGCTCGCTGATCAGATTCCGAAACCGAATCCGCTCGCTGGGATCCAGACCGGCGGTAGGCTCGTCCAGAATTAGAATCTTGGGGTCGTTCAGCATTGCCTGGGCAATACCTGCCCGGCGCTTCATGCCGCCAGAAAGGGTTTTCATTTTCTTGTACCGGGCTTTCACCAGACCAACTTGCTTCAGCAGTTCCTTGACCCGCTGCTTTGCCACCGCAGGGCGTATACCTTTGAGGGCGGCAATGTACATCAGGTAGTCGTAGATGGAAAAGTCTGGATAGTACCCAAAATCCTGAGGAAGATATCCCAACAGATTCCGGTATCTGCCGTCCATGGCAAAAATGTCTTCTCCATCCCAGATAATTTGCCCGGATGTGGGTTTCATCAAGGTAGTAAGCATCCGCATCAGGGTGGTTTTACCAGCGCCGTTGACGCCAAGCAGGCCATAGACGCCGCAGCTTAAATCATAGCTGAAATGGTCAACAGCTTTGAAGCCGTCAAATTCTTTTGTTAAGCCTCTAATTTTCAAATCCATAAAGGTTTCACCTCCATAATCGTTTGCCATTTTCTCTGTCCGCGATAGAGGGTATATCCCATGAAGAAAACAGATGCAGCCAGCAAAGATACCCACGCAGGAACAGAGATGGCACGGAAAACAGCATCATTCAGAATGAGCACTGACCAGGCTCCAGCCCAAAGGACACACAGAAGCAGGGAAAGTGCCTGAGAATTGATCCGCTTGCTGTAAAGGGTTCTGAAGCAGATACAGCAGGTCACATTGAAGGGGAGCATAAACTGTGTAAGCATTTCCCAGAGAGTCATTCTGCTAAGCAGGGTTGCGACCGCATAGAAGGCTGACAGCAGCACCATATCTACCCCGGCAAAGAGGGTCAGCCGTGCCGCATAGATGGAACGAAGGGTATAAAATGTTGTACATTCGATTTCCAAAGCATCGCAACTTCGGTTTTTCCAGATTTCCGGATAAATCAGAATTACAAACAGCGATCCGGTAAGCCCCAGAATACGGCGCACGGTGAAGTCGGTTTCTGAGTTGTTAAGCAAGAAACATACAAAGGCAAGCAGCAGCCCTTGCATCAGCCACCAGCGTTTCTTGATGAACTTACTCTGCTGATACAGAAATTCTATGTGGGAAACGGTTTGTTCCGATTCCTCAGAAAGAAATGCTTCCTTGGAAACAGAAATGGTTTTCTGTATTTTGGATTCATCGCAGGTCACATCAAAACGAAAGAGTTCCTTCATTCAAAATCCTCCTTCCCTAAATAGATCGTCAATAATTCTTTTGCACGTTTGATCCGGTACTTCACCAGCGGCAGACTGATCCCCAAAATTCTGGCAATTTCCTTTTGTCTGACTTCCTGAAAGAAATACAGGATGGTTACTTCCCGCAGTTCCTGTGGAAGACGTTCCAGTGCCATATGGACATCCATCCGTAAATCCAGGGACTCCGTCAGGCAGACAGGATGCTCCGGCAGTTCCTCCATCGGCAGTTCTTCCGGCTTTCTGTAATAATCCCGGCACAGATTGCCTGCAATCACATACAGATAATTTGCAGCCTTCCCATAGTGCTGGTACTGATGGAGCGTGCGGAAGAACCGGGCAAAGGTTTCCTGGGTTAAGTCTTCTGCAAAGCCGGAGTCTTTGATATGTAGGTGGCAGTAACGCAATATCTTTGGGTAATACTTCCGCACAAAGGATTCGATGGCCTGATCATCGCCATTTTGCATTCTGTGCAGGAGCAGGAAATCGCCGTCCATGTTTTTCCTCCTCTCCTGTAGATTAAAAGCGCTTTCATTTAGTATAACGAAGCAGAACGGGAAAAAGATAGTCTGAGATGAAATATTTTTACGCTGGAGCTGTTAAAAAAGCCCTCCCCAGAAAAACGCAGATCCTCTCTGGAAACAGAAAGGGTCTGCGTTTTTGGGCATCGAGGCTGTGGATAACTTTTTAATTATACTCTAAATGGGCAAATTCATAAAATAGACAAAACGCCCCTATAGCGACGTGCACCCACGTAGAGAGGCTGGGGAACTCCATCTTTGCAGGTCAGGAAACACCGTTACAAGATGAAATTGGTCTTGTGTGCGTGTTTCCGCATGAGCAAGGTCTGTAATTGTCCTTTTTCCCAGTTTTATTTTCACCCCAAAGCAGGTGGAAAATCAACTGCGGGCTGTAATGGTCCACTTTTGATATTACGCATATGCGGCAGAATCCGCACCGACCGGCTGATTCACCGCCATCTGTAAAGATATGCTGTTTGCGTTTCTAATCGGTGGGAAAGAATGCGGAAGCTTTTCGCTGGTATTCGCAAAAATGCACGATCCCCGGCAAGCGTGATTTGCCTGCCGGGGGCCGTTTCCTTTTCAAATATCTTATCCACAATGGTTCTGCATTACAAACGTCAGACTTTCCCGCAGCTCCTGGCTATGGCTCCTCGTCATCCCAGCCCGGATACTGCGCCGGCGGGTCTCCAACCGCTTTGATCACATGGAAAGACTTCGTTTTCTCCACCAATTCCTGCATCACTCTGCACTGAAAACGCCATTCATCTCCAAAATCAAACAAGTACTTAAATTTATCGCCTTTTTCCAGTCCCAGTCGTCCAAGTGGCATCTTGTAGGATATCCGGCAGCCCTCATCCATATCGTCAGAATAATAGGCACCTAAATCGCTCCAATACCGATCGTCCATAAAGAACGCATGGCAATGGTCATCGTCAAATTCGAAAGCACTCAAAATCGCTTCACTCAATGCGCCAAGGGTTTTCTGCTTGCCGATTTGAATGTACCGGTAGCAGCTGCGTCCCAGAGACACCTTGATCACATAGCTTTCCACCGTGCCGGTTTCTTTTTCCTTATTGGGACGACGTTCCGGTTCGCCGCCGCTTAGGGAAAAACGGATCGTATTGTCCTCCTTGGCCTTTCTGTAAATATCCTTAAACGCTTCACTGTATCCACGTCCGAAATGGAACGGATAGGCCTTAACCAATCCATCCGAAATAATCGTATCCTTAAAGGGGATCAACACGGCATCCAGCAGTACCGGACCTTTTCCCAACATCTCCTCCCAGGTGGAAAACAGCCCTTTCACCACATAGACCATCTGGTCATCCTCTGAAATGAACACGGTTCCCTTTTTCAAATGCCGTTCCATAATGTACTTTCCCGGCTTGCACCGCACCCACCCCGCCACAATCTGGGCCTGCTCCTCCGGCAGCTTCGCCTGGGCCAGGTATTCCTGAAGCACCTGCGTGTGGGACCACAAATAATCTGCAATCTTCTTCGCATCGGCAGCATCGACGCCTCGGCTCCGGTCAATGGTTCCCGTGCCGGGACATACCCGGTATTTTTGATTCACAAAGTCCAGCAAAGGGAACCAAAGCTGATAAAAAAGCTCCGCATCTTGTTTTTCTAATGTCATATGCTACTCCTTATCTATTGCGCTATTGTTCTTCCCGCAGGATGTCCATCAGATGGTCCAGAATAAACCGCTGTGCGTTTGTCCCGTAGTACACCGCCTGAAAAGGCCCGGCCTTCCCCTGCATCTCCCGGACAGACAGGCCCAGCTGCTCTCCTGCCGCCGTTGGCAGCCGCTTGGATTTTCCGGCTTCGTCAACCCGCTTTTCCAGGAAGCCTTTTTCTATCAACCAATTGGTGATCGTGGTCGCCTTCAGCCGCTTCCTAGCCGGATCATGGACCCCGTCCGTGATTCGATCTGCAAACCGGGTAATTCGAAGTGCTTCCTGAGAAGGCTGCAAACGGGAAATCTCCTCTTGGGTGATATAGAAATTCTTCTCTCCCGAGATTACCCTGCCGCCGTTGGCAATGACCTGATCCAATATCCCGGAAACATAGAAAAAGCACCTCGCCAACCGAACATTGTTCAGCACGGAATCATTGGGGATCTCCTGCCCCGAAATGGGGTCGATCCCCTGGGCCAGCTTGTCCAGATACATTTTCGCCCGCTGCATGGTTTCCAGTTCTGTCATAATAGTCCCCTCCTCGTTATGTTTTTAGCTTAGCACCTTTGCGCCAGACAGGCAACGGAAATCGTCAGTTGAAACGAATATTCGTCTTTTTCACCTAGATCTTTTTTTATTTCTGTGCAATATGACATAGATAGGCTTTTATCCGATAACCGCCCTATTCTTTTCCCATTGCACTTTCCAATCGCTATTCGTTCTACTCCCTCTAGCCAGCGGACTTCTCTTTCTTTGCGAACCGACTTTTCAATACCTTTTCGACTTATTTTTCAAGACTTTTCAGCAAATATATCGGCCCCAAAATCCCACTTTTCAAATATTCAGGTGGCAGCCTCCCAGCTTTCTGTCCTCCACCCATAGACAAGCCCCGGCAAGCAACATTCGCCTGCCGGGGCCATTTATATTCATCTTAGCACCACATCCCAGTAAATTTTCGCACTGTGGTCACAGTACGCAGACAGGTACACCCCATCCGTCCGCCACACGGGGTTGCTGCGGGCTTCATCAGTTCTTCATAATGTGCGCCACCAGCCGCAGATTCCGTTCTATGAGAACATTCCTCGCTTCCAGATCCCCCTTCCCCGCCAAATCCAGATAGTACCGTTCCTCTTCCTCCGTCAGCGGGCGGGGAAAGCTGCCCGAGGACAGCTGCAGTGAATAAAATAATGAACTGAGCATCAGCCAGGCCGCTGCCAACATGTTCGCCACCTCCACTGTCACTGTATTCCCCATTGCCCGTCCTTTTTCCAACAAAATACCGCCGGGGCATTTTGCCCCGGCGGCGAAAACTGTTATTCCTTTCAGGCGCTGCGGTATTGGTCGAGAAAATCCTCCCACGGATATCCGTTGATCGTTCCGTTCTCAGACATATCCAAAACAATCATTACTGCCATTGTATCACAGCAAACACCCGGTGTCATCAAAAACCGGCACATTTCCGCGCATCGATAACGGGGCAGTGGAACTATGGTCATCATACACCATAACTCCCCGATGTGAGGTGCGCGGCACGCAACTTTTTTCAAAATTGTCGCACGCCGCGCGACCATAAGTTGAAGGAATCTGCTATACTAAAATTGCCAAATAAGCAGTGGACAATAGCATCAAACGGTGATATTATTTTACCGTAATGGTTCCAAAAATCGGCGGGGAAGCCCCCGAAAGAAAGAGGAATGGAAAATGGAAGTACGCAGATGCATGAAATGTATGCACCCGCTGACGGCGGGAGAAACCGTCTGCCCGGAATGCGGACGCGCCTACGGCAGCGCGAACGCGGAGACCTTCGCCCTGAAACCGGGAACGATTCTGGAGGGAAAGTACCTCGTGGGCGAAATGCTGGGTCAGGGCGGTTTTGGCATCACCTACATCGGCTTTGACCTGCTGCTGGAGCAGAAAGGTCGCCATCAAGGAATACTATCCCATGAGCACCGGCATGGTCAGCCGGGAGGGACACTCCACCGTGGTGTGGAGCAGCGCCATGATGGGAAAAACCGGCACTCAGAAAGGCTTCGACAGTTTCCTGAAGGAAGCCCGGAAAATGGCAAAGCTTGGGGGCATTCCCGGCGTCGTGGGGGTAAAATCCGTTTTCATCCAGAACGAAACAGCCTACATCGTCATGGACTTCATCGAGGGCGAGACCCTCCTGAAAAAATTGCAGAAGAACGGCCCCATGGACTTTGACGGCTGCGTCAAACTCATGACCCCCATCATGCAGGCACTGGCAGAAGTCCATGCGCACGGCATTATCCACCGGGACATCAGCCCGGACAACATCATGGTGCGGCCTGACGGCAAGCTGATTTTGCTGGATCTGGGCGCGGCGAAGGATTTGGACATTCAGGGAAATGACGGCAGCGTCCAGTCCTCCCAGATGGTGGCCAAGCACGGGTTCAGCCCCATTGAGCAGTACAGCAAGAGCGGAAAGGTCGGTCCGTGGACGGACATTTACGCCATGGCCGCCACCATCTACTATTGCTGCACCGGCATTCTTCCGCCCCCCGCCACCGACCGCACCATAGACGATACGCTGGCCTGTCAGCCGCTGCTGACGCAGACGCAGTTCGGCATTCTGGCAGACTGTATGCGTATGCGCCCGCAGGATCGTCCGCAGAGCATGGACACGCTCCTGCAAATGCTCACCCACCCGCAGGGGGAGGCGAAAGCGGAACCGTTTAATGTAGTTCCGGAAGCGGAACCGCCGAAACCGGTCGAACCGAAGAAGGCTCCGCCCAAACCGGCAGAACCCAAAGTGGAACCGGCAGAGACGAAACCGGAGCCAAGGCCCCAGCCCGACGCAAAACCAAAGCGGTCGCGTCTCATATGGTTGGCGGCGGTAATCATTATTGCGCTGGGAATTATCATTGGCGTTACAAGCGCACTGTCTGCAACACCGTCCACCGCCGCGAAAGTGTCGTCCACGAATACCTTTACAATGGCAAAAATGCCATCTGCCTCTGGCTCATACTTCTGGGGCCAAACGGAATATACACGCAGTGACGTAAAAACCATAACCTTCCAAAACTCTAAAGGGAATGTCCCCCGCACGGCTTGGGACGTATCATGGGAGGGAGATAAAAGTGTACTCGCATGGATGACCAGCGGCAACCTGCATGTGGCAGCCGCCGGAGAAATTGCACCAAATCCCGATGTCTCCTATATGTTTGCGCACTTTACAAATCTTGAGAAGATCGATTTTGGCAATTGTTTTGATACCTCCAATGTAACAGACATGAACGGCATGTTTTACGGCTGCAGCAGCTTGACCTCCTTGAACTTGACCGGCTTTGATACCTCCAATGTAACGAACATGGCTTACATGTTCTCCGGCTGCAGCAATTTGACCAGCTTGAACTTGACTGGCTTTGATACCTCCAATGTAACGAGTATGAGCTACATGTTCTCGCGATGCGGCAGTCTGACCAGCTTGGATTTGACAGGTTTCGATACATCTAACGTAAGGAATATGACGGGCATGTTCTCTGATTGCAGCAGCCTGGTTAGCCTAGATTTGACAAGCTTTGATACCGCTAATGTGGTAACCGCGGAATACATGTTTGCACGGTGCCGGAACTTGACTAGCCTAGATTTATCCAGTTTTGATTCTTTCTCTCCCAGCGTTGCGTATGATGTCTTCTCTGGCTGCGGCAGACTGACAAATCTCAAATGCTACAACAGCGAAATTCTCTGGCTATACAACAATCACGATTAACAAGAAACCGCTACCCGCCCGGCTCTGCCATCCAGAGCCGGGCAAAATTTTTTCAAAATTGTCGCACACCGCGCAACCGCAAATTTTGTAAATTTGCTATAATAAAATCACCAGATAGGCAGTAGACAACATCATCAAGCAATGATATTATTTTACTATAGTGGTTATCACCGGGAACACGGAACCGAACGTCAGGCCACTGAAAGAGGAGAGAAACATGAAATTTGACCGCTGTTTTGGCTGTATGGAGGAAATTCACGGCTACCCCTGCCCCGTCTGCGGCTTTGACCCCGCGCAGGCCGCCGCACCCAATTATGTGCTTCCCTATGGGGCGATTTTGAACGGCAGATACATCGTAGGAAAAATGCTGGGTCAGGGCGGCTTCGGCATCACCTATATCGGCTGGGACCTTGCCATGGAGCGGAAGGTCGCCATCAAGGAATACTACCCCTCCGGTCAGGTCAGCCGGAATCCCGGCTCCCGGGATTTGACATGGTATACCAACGAGCAGTCCCGGCAGGCAAGGCAGAACGGTATGCAGATGTTCCTGAAAGAGGCCCGAAAAATGTCCAAGGTGGACAATCTCACCAATGTGGTGCGGGTGCGAGATATTTTTCAGGAAAACGAGACGGCCTATATCGTCATGGACTTCGTGGAAGGCGAAACGCTGAAAGCACGGCTGGATAAGACCGGCCCTCTGACATGGAAGCAGGCGAAGGAAATTTTCGTGCCCGCCATGCAGGCCATGGAGCAGGTACATCAGGCTGGTCTTGTCCACCGTGACATCAGCCCGGACAATCTGATGCTGACGCCGGACGGCAGGGTAATGATCCTCGATCTGGGCGCGGCAAAGGATCTGGCAATCAATAAAGGTGCGTCCTCGGCGATGGTCGTGAAAGGCGGCTTCAGCCCTCCGGAGCAGTACGCCCAGCAGGGCGGGTCCGGCTCATGGACGGATGTTTACGCCATGGCCGCAACCATGTACCACAGCCTGACCGGCGTCGTTCCCCCCACCGCTGTAGATCGTATGCAGGGAGAACCCGTAAACTGGGCATTGCTGGAAACCGGCGGCGTTCCGAATCATGTAATTGCGGCCCTGCAAAATGCAATGAAGCTCAACGCCAGAGAAAGAACGCAGACCATGGCAGAGCTTCTGCGTCAATGTCAGTCCGAAACCGCGGTCGTGGCCAGGAAAGAGCCGCCGGTTTCCGCGAGAAAAGGGAATTTCAGAATAATCGGTTTTGCCGCCGCTCTTTGCTTGGTCGCGGCATTGGCGGTAGCGCTTTTTGTCAAAGCAAAGCCCGCACCGCAGCCCGTTTCCTCCCCAACCACAATGCAGGCCGTTCCCACAAGATCCACCACAAAGCCTACAGAGCCGGACAGCACAAATTCCAATCAGACACAGCCAACGTTATCCACGCCCCCGGCAGAAACCAGCAGGAACAGACCGTCTGTAAGCGTGAATGATATTCTCACCTTTGGTCGCTATGAGCAGGATGGTATCCGCGGCAACGGCGCTGAGGATATCGAGTGGCTGGTGCTGGACGTTCAGGGAAACAAGGCCCTGCTGCTGAGCCGCTATGCGCTGGATTCCCAGCCGTATAACAGTGCTTACGGGAAAACCACTTGGGAAGCGTGCACCCTGCGCAGCTGGCTGAACAGCACGTTCTTTGACGCCGCGTTTACCGCAGAGGAAAAAGCGTCGATCCTCGTGACAGAAGTTGACAACGGCGCATCGCAGAACAATAGCGAATGGCACACCAAGGGATGCAATAATACGGAGGATATGGTCTTCCTGCTCAGCTATAACGATACAGATCGGTACTTTGATGACCGCGACGCCCGTATCTGCACGCCGACAAACTATGCTGTTTCCATGGGGGCGGATACCCGGACTCTCGACGATGGCGTTACGGATGCCGCGTGGTGGTGGCTGCGGTCTCCGGGAGAAAACGAAACGCAGGCATCTTTTGTAAATTTCGATGGCACCCGCTACACAAATGCTGTCGGAAATGGGTATCTGTCCGTTCGCCCTGCAATATGGGTCGAGATAGCGGACTGACCTTCCTCCCGTTTATGAAGACACGGAGCGGGTCTTCCCCGGCCCCTAAACGCCAAGGGGAAGGAAGCCGCGCAAAAAGGAGAGAGAAATATGAAATTCAACCGTTGTTTTGGCTGCATGGAGGAAATTCAGGGCTATCCCTGCCCCCACTGCGGCTTCGACCCGCGGAGCGTCAAAGGAATCGAGTACGCCCTGCCCATGGGAACGATCCTCGCGGGGAAATATCTGGTCGGCCGGGTGCTGGGTCAGGGCGGCTTCGGCATCACCTACGTCGGCTGGGATATCGCGCTGGAACGGAAGGTCGCCATCAAGGAATACTACCCTTCCGGTCAGGTCAGCCGGAATCCCGGCTCCCGGGGACTGACGTGGTACACCAGTGTGCAGTCCCAGCAGGCGAAACAGAACGGTACGCAGATGTTCCTGAAAGAGGCACGGAAAATGTCCAAAGTGGACGATATCCCCAACGTGGTACGGGTGCGGGATCTTTTTCAGGAAAACGAGACAGCCTACATCGTCATGGACTTCGTGGAGGGCGAAACGTTGAAAGCGCGGCTGGAAAAGACCGGCCCGCTGCCTTGGGAACAGGCGAAAAACATTTTCCTTCCCGCCATTCAGGCCATGGAGCAGGTGCATCAGGCTGGCCTTGTCCACCGTGACATCAGCCCGGACAACCTGATGCTGACGCCGGACGGCAAGGTGAAGATTCTGGACTTGGGCGCGGCAAAAGACCTGAGCATCAACAGCGGCGCGTCCTCCATGCAGGTCGCCAAGGGCGGCTTCAGCCCCTTTGAGCAGTATACCCAGCGGGGCAGCTCCGGCCCATGGACGGACGTCTATGCCATGGCCGCCACGGTCTATTACACCCTGACCGGAAAACTGCCGCCCGTCGCCACCGACCGGGTGGTGGAGGACACCATCTCGTGGGACGAACCCGGCCTGAAAGTGTTGTCGGCGCAGGCGCTGGAAGCGCTGCAAAAGGCCATGGTGATATCCGCCAAAAACCGGATGCAGAGCATGGAGGAACTGGAAAAGGGTCTGTACAGCACAGCGGTGGAACCGGCCCCCACGCCAGCACCTCAGCCGGTGCAGGAAGCCAGACCGGAACCTCAACCAGAGCAGGAGGCCAAACCGGCCCCCCAGCCGACACCGGAACCCGCACCTCAGGCTCAATCGGAACCAAAACCAAAAGCGGGGGAAAAGTCCGGGAAAAAGCTCTGGATTGCTGCGGCGGCGGTCATTGCCGTCGTGCTGTGCGGAGCGCTGGTATGGGCAAACGCCGGTAAACCCGCCGATGATACCGATACAGCCGCATTTGCAGCGACTACCCCGACCACTGTTCCAACCGTTGCCGCAACCGCCGCCCCGTCTACCGAAATGCCTGTTTCTATTCCGTCTCCAGCAACCTTACAAAGTCTTGCGGAGGAATATGGAAGGAAAAAAGTTGTGGCAGCTGGCGACCATTTTGCAGTTGGCATAAAGCCTGACGGATCGTGCATTGCAGCGGGAAACCCTAAACCATATGTTTCGAGTTGGACGGGAATGTGCTCACTCTCAGCATGTGGAGATACTGTTGCCGGATTGCGCAGTGATGGGACGGTAGTCTGCTCAGATCCAACCTTAAATGTCCGAAACTGGAAAGACATTGTGC
>OJKC01001233.1_pt1 | contig 16706 bp, 19 predicted proteins | sample 1596401 | NCBI WGS metagenome assembly OJKC01 (sample SAMEA4350162, study PRJEB24818) | metagenome | biome: human; feature: gut; material: faeces | place: Denmark | collected 2013-09 | reverse complement strand
CCGTTCCAAAGGAACAGGAACAACAGCGGCGGCATGAACTTGAATAAATTTCTTTGAAAGACGCTGGGCGCAGCTCCCGGCATCCTGTATAATGGAACTGCGGAAGGAGGTTTTACCGATGACAAGAAGCGAAGCAATCAAAGCATTTTTCTTCAAAAGCGTATTGCCCGTGACCGTGGCGCTGATCCTGTATTGTATCTTCAAATCCGCCTGCGTGAAGAACGGAGAGCTTGACTATGTATGGCTCTGGATACTCTGCGGGCTGCCGTTTGGACTCCATCGGATGTGCCTCTGGATCGTGCCTGGCGGCGGCTCCCTGGGTGGAGGGATCGCCCTGTTTGCATTGAACTTCATTATCGGCGGCGTGATAGGTGGTTTCGTTCTGGTATGGCGGCTGATCGTAGCGGTATGGTATGTGCCGCTGACGGTGTACCGGCTGATCGTTGGATGATTTTCTTGCGTTATGGAAATATGGAAAACTGCCGCTCATGCCGATGGAAAAGCCATTCACAACCTGATGGAAAAAGACAAGCCTTTTCCCACAAGTCTGCAAACAGCTTTCCCACAGCCTCACAATCCTGGCAGTTTACACACATTCCCACAACGCCTACTGCGGCGGCTATCCATCCTTTCCTATCCAATTCTAATGAGAAAATACTATGATTGTTTCCTATTAGGAACGCTGTAAATACAAGGCTTTTCGGAGCCTACGAACCACAAAAAATAATATTTGATCTATCACATTACACAAAAAGCCGTCCGGCGTTCAAATCGGGCGGCTTTTTTGCGTGGATAGACCGGAAGGAGGCAAAAAAATAATTACAGAAATTCAACCCGCAAAATTGTGCAACTTTCACGAAAAGGAGGATAGTGAATGGCAGATGAAAAATTGAACACAGGCCCCGGTGAGGAGAAGTTCCCGGAGGCTCCCGCTCCTGTTACGGTTGACGAGCCCCAGGCTCCGGCTCCCGAACAAACTGCCGCTCCCACACCCCAGCAGGAGGGGCCTGCCCAGCCCGAGCCCGGTGATGTGGTGGTGTCCTTTGACAAAATCAATGAGCTGATGAATGAAAAGCGGCAGACAGCCCGGGCCGAGGTAGAAAAAGAGGAGGCGGCAAAAGAGCCGAAGGAGAAAACGCAGGAGGAACCTCCCACCGCTGGGGATGATGAACCTAAAAAGGCCCGTCGGGGCCGTCCCCCAAAAGAGGAAAAAGCGGAGCCTGCTGGCAAGGAGGCGGCGAAGCCCCGCAAGGGCCGCCCACCCAAGGCGGATAAGGCGGCCCCCGGCGAGGACACGCCGACTAAGCGAGACAAATTGTCCCGAAGTGGGAAAAAGGCTGCGGAGGTTAAAGCTGCCCCGGAACCCGAAAAGGCCCCACCCGAAAATGCGGCTCCGGCCCCGGAACAGGCTCCGCCTGAGCCAGCCGCTCCGCCCCGTCCTGTGGAGGAAGGAAAGCTGGTCTATCTGAAGCTTTCCGAAATGCATCCGTTCCACACATTCCGCCCCCACCCGTTTAAGGTGCGGGACGATGCCAAAATGCAGGAAACGGTAGCGTCCATCAAGGCAAACGGCGTAATGGTTCCCGGTCTTGCCCGCCCGGAAAAGGATGGCAAGGGTTATGAAATTGTGGCAGGCCATCGCCGCCATCATGGTTGTGAGCTGGCCGGGCTGGAGGAAATGCCCTTTATCGTCCGGGAAATGACTGACCACGAGGCGGTACAGGCCATGAAGGACAGCAACAAGCAGAGGGATCAGACGCTCCCCAGCGAACTGGCCGCCCTGTTGGAACTGGAAGTGGAGGACATCAAGCACCAGGGCGGGCGGCTGAAAAATGTGGCCGAGGGCGATATTGGAAAACGCTCCGTTGAGATCGTGGGCGAGGCGCACGACATGAACTATAAAAAGGTCATGCGTTATCTGCGGCTGAACTCCCTTGTGCCGGAACTGCTGGACAAGGTGGACGATAAAAAAATGGGCTTTATGCCCGCTGTGGAGATTTCCTATATCCGCCCCAAAAACCAGCGGCTGATCGCTGTTTCCATTGACGGAGAACAGGCATCCCCCTCTCTGGCCCAGGCGAAAAAGCTCCGGGAGCTGGACAAGGACGGGAAACTCAATGGTGATGTCATTGATGGCATCTTATCAGAAAAGAAAAAGGAGGATCGAGGCGTGATTATTTCTACCGCTGAACTGGAAAAGTATTTTGGCAAGGAAGCCACTCCCGCCAAAATGAAGGAGCAGATCATGACTTTGCTGGACGAGTGGAAAGAGAAACAGCCGCCCGAACTGGCGAAGGCTCCGAAAAAGATGGAGCAGGACAAGTAACCACTTCGAGACATTTTGTCCCGAGGGCCCTGCCCTCCGCATCATGGCTCTGGTGGTATATATCCCCCGTCGCCGCCTGTTTTTTCGTACAGCCGGGAGCGGGCTGTCAAGGGTGCATCGCACCGCCGTTTTACGGCGGCCTGCCCTTGACGGTCTGCCCCGGCTGTGCTATTTCCCCGGCAAGCGGCGGGGGTATATCCTCCAGAGCCACCCCCTTTCCCATGATTGGGAAAGGGCGGGGGGATTGGGTTGAACTTTCTTATTAAAATATCGGAGGTATTGACTATGAAGCGTCCCCTTGCATACATTACCGCCGCATGGTTGAGCGGCGACAGTGAAAACGCAGAACAGGCCGCCCGCTACTGCCGGGCGGTTTATGAGGCAGGCTTTTCCCCAATCTGCCCGCCCCTTTATCTGCCCCTGTTTCTCAATGACGCAGTACCCGAGGAGCATAAAAGCGGCATCGACATGGGCCGTGACCTGCTCCGCCGCTCCCATGTGCTGGTGGTCTGCGGCCACACCATGACCGAGGCCATGAAAAATGATATTGCCGTGGCCCAGCGGCTGGGAATTACCGCCACCACCCTTGAGGGCATCCTGACCGTCAAGGGACAGGGCAAACGCTGATGGAGTCTGTTTTTGAGGCTTTCATTTCAAATCCTGCCCTTTACAGTGCGGGGCATCTGGTGGGGGAAACGCTGCATTTCCCCACCAACACGGAGGAGGTGCAGTCCCTCTTAAAGCGGATCGGCGTGGACGGGGTACGCTGCCAGGAATACTTTATTATCTCCTTTGACAGCGACATTCTCGGCCTTTATGACTATCTGGGCGAGTATGAAAACATTGACGAGCTCAACCATCTGGCCCATCTGCTGAAGGAGCTCTCCCCATCAGAACGGGAAACGCTGGAGGCGGTTATGGACAGCGGCCAGCATTGTGGCTCGGTGCAGGACTTGATCAACCTTACGCAAAATCTGGACTGCTACGACCTGCATCCCGGTGTGGACAATGAGGAAATGCTGGGCCGCCTTTATGTGGAGGATATGGAAAGTCTCGAAGTGCCGGACAATATAAAACCCTACTTTGACTTTGAAGCATACGGGCGGGACATTTCCATCAACGAAAACGGACACTTTGCACCGGGCGGCTATGTGACAAAGGTGAGTGACGATTTCCGGGAGGTCTACCACGGCCCCCAGGACATTCCCGCTGAACACAGGGTTTTTGCTTACCCCCAGCTTTCGATCCGGGAGCAGATGGCCGCTTATCAAGAAATTATTGACGGTTCCTCAAAGGAGGGGTTCCGGCGGCTGACTGAAAAACACCATGAGGAACGGTAACTGGACTTCGAGACAATTTGTCCCAAGGCGAAAGGAGGCGGTGTAACTGATTGATGAAGAAATTTCCCGGAGCTCCATAGCGATTTCTGTCCGGGCCAGCAAACTGACAGCCCGGGGGCTGGCCTATGTGCTCCGGGCGGCGGGCCGCCAGATCGCCAAACGGCATAAGAAAGCCCAAAGGCCCCACGGCAGGCAGAGCGTGAAAAAGCTCATGGCTCACGGCGAAAATGTGAACAGCATCGAGGTGGAGGCCCCGAAGCTCTTTGACCGCATGGCCCGCCGTTTCAATGTGGACTATGCTTTTTACAAAACCGGGCCGGACAAATACCTGCTGTTTTTCAAGGCAGGACAGGCGGATGCAATTACCGCCTGTTTTGAGCGGTACTCCCGCAGGCTGTTGGAACAGTCAAAATCCAGCCGCATCCCCATCCGGGAACAACTCAAAAAAGCGGCGGAACAGCTTGTAAAGGAACCGCTCAAAACACAGGAACGGACAAAGGAGGTGGTTCGTGAAGAACGATAGCATCAAAAAATACTTTATTCCTAACATTCCGTATCTGTTTATCCTGTGGGCCTTTCTCAAGCTGGGGACGGCCTACCGTCTGGCGGCGGGTGCGGATTTTGCTCATAAGCTCATGGGGCTGGGCCAGACCATTGGCCCGGCCTTTGCTGACTTTGCCCCGGGGCTTGCTCCCTTTGACTGGCTCGTTGGCATTGTAGGGGCTGTGGCGTTCCGGGTAATGGTCTATGTGAAAAGCAAAAACGCCAAAAAATTTCGGCGGGATGAGGAGTATGGATCAGCCCGTTGGGGCTGTCCGAAAGATATAGCCCCTTTCGTAGATCCAAAGTTTGAAAACAACATCATTCTGACCGGGACGGAGTTCCTTACCATGAATACCCGTCCGAAAAATCCGGCCAACGCCCGCAATCTCAATGCCTGTGTGATCGGTTCGTCCGGCTCCGGCAAAACCCGGTTCTGGCTTACCCCGCAGATTTTGCAGGCCAGCGCAGATAAAAACGGCGGATGCAGCTATGTGTGTGTCGATCCCAAAGGAGGCGTTCTCGGGCAGGTGGGTCACTTCCTGCAAAAGCGTGGGTATCGGATCAAGGTGTTCAATTCCATTGATTTCACAAAATCCATGCACTATAACCCGCTGGCGTACATCCGCAACGAGGCCGACATTCTTAAATTTGTGGACGCTCTCATTTCCAACACAAAAGGCGAAGGCAAGGAAGGCGATCCATTCTGGACAAAATCGGAAACCCTGCTTTACTGCGCCCTCATCGCCTATATCATTTTTGAGGGCCCCGCCGAGGATCGGAACATGAACACCTTGGTTGACATGATTTCCGGGATGGAGGTCAAGGAGGATGACGAGGATTTTATGAACGCCGTGGACTATATGTTTGCGGGCTTGGAAAAACGAAAGCCGGATTGCTTTGCGGTCAAGCAGTATAAAAAGTACAAACTGGCCAGCGGCAAAACAGCAAAGTCGATCCTTATTTCCTGCGGCGCAAGGCTGGCTCCCTTTGACATCCCCCAGCTTCGGGAGGTCATGGCCTATGACGAGCTGGAGCTTGACCGCATCGGGGATCGGAAAACGGCGGTGTTCTTTATCATCTCGGACACTACGCAAACCTATAATTTCCTTGTGGCTCTGGCCTTTTCGCAGATGTTCAATCTGCTGTGCGAGAGGGCCGACAATGTTCACGGAGGCCGCCTGCCCCACCATGTACGGGTGCTGTGGGACGAGGCCGCCAACACAGGGCAGGTTCCCCAGCTTGAAAAGATCGTGGCTGTCATCCGTTCCCGTGAAATCAGCTTGACGCTGTTCTATCAGCAGTTGGCTCAGTGTAAGGCGATTTACGATAAACACGCCGAAACCATTTTGGGAAATATGGACAGCGTGATATTTCTCGGAGGCCGGGAGGCCAGCACCATCAAGGAAATATCCGAGAACTGGCTGGGTAAGGCTACAATCTCCATGCAGACGGACAGCCGCTCCCGTGGCCAGTCGGAAAGCTACAGTCAAAATAACCAGCGGCTGGGCCGGGAGCTGATGACACCCAGCGAACTGGCGACCATGCCCGGGGATAAGTGCATTTTACAGCTTCGGGGCCTGCCCCCGTTCTATTCCCCGAAATACGATTTGAAAAAGCACCCGAACTACCGATATACGGCTGAAGCCGACAAAAAGAAAAACGCCTTTGATCTCGACAGGCTCATTAACCGCAAAAGGCGGCCCGGGCCGGACGAGCTGTGTGAGGTGTATGCCGTGGCTGTGCCGGACGATGGGCTCACAAGCGAGGACGAGGACATCCTCAATTATGATGACATCGACGATCCGGACGCCTTTGCATAAATAGGGCTTTGGGACAAAGTGTCCCGAAGTATGTAACCTGCCGCCAGAAATGGCGGCTTTTTTCATGGCCGGGAATACCCCGGAGAAAAGGAGGCTCTATGCAGTTTTTCACTTCCGCTATTGATACTTTGCAGACTCTTGTTGTAGCCCTCGGCGCTGGACTTGGCGTGTGGGGCGTTGTCAATCTGCTGGAGGGCTATGGATCGGACAACCCAGGTTCCAAGAGCCAGGGCATGAAGCAGCTCATGGCTGGCGGCGGCATCATCCTTTTGGGAACCACGCTGATCCCCCTGCTGTCTGGCTTGTTCTAAGGAGGGCTTATGGATTTTCTCACCGACTGGCTCACGAACTGGCTGAAAGAGCTGTTGATCAGCGGCATTATGGGGAACCTCGAAGGGCTCTTTGATACCGTCAATGCCAAAGTCGGAGAGATTGCGGTACAGGTAGGGACTACCCCGGCGGCATGGAACGCCGGGGTTTTCTCCCTCATCCGCCAGCTTTCCGAAATGGTGATCCTGCCGATTGCCGGATTGGTGCTGACCTTTGTTGCCACCTACGAGCTGATACAGATGCTTTTGGAAAAGAACAATATGCACGAGTTTGATGTGGCGAATATCTACAAATGGGTATTCAAAACCGCTTGTGCCATCCTCATTCTTTCCAACACCTTTAATATTGTCATGGCGGTGTTCGATGTGTCGCAGAGCGTGATTGCGGATGCGGCGGGGCTCATCCAAGGCTCCACCGACATTACGCCGGATATGCTGACGGAGCTGGAAACCACGCTGGAGGGCATGGACTTGGGGCCGCTCCTTGGCCTGTGGCTCCAGTCCTCTGTAATCGGGCTGACCATGCAGATCATGGGGATCATCATTTTCGTTCTGGTGTACGGAAGAATGATTGAAATATATTTAATGACCAGTTTAGCCCCCCTGCCCGTTGCCACGCTTTCCAACCGGGAGCTGGGCGGCACAGGGCAGAACTACCTAAAATCCCTGTTCGCCGTGGGCTTTCAAGGGATGCTCATACTGGTCTGTGTTGCGATCTATGCAGTGCTCATCCAAGGCATCGCCACAGGCGGCGATCCGATTGGAGCGATATGGGGAACCGTGGGCTATACGGTTCTTCTGTGCTTCATGCTGTTTAAGACAGGCGGCATCGCCCAGCGCATCTTCGGGGCGCATTAAACGGACGGACTTCGGGACAATTTGTCCCGAGGCCGGGAAAGGAGGAAACAATTTTGAGTAAGGATGTCATATTAACCCCGGAACAGATCGCCGCCGAGGAGCGGCGCTGGCTGTTCGATGCGCCGATTGCGGAGCTGGCCGAGGTAAAAGGCGTGACGGTGGACGAGGCGGTTAAGCTGCGGACGGACGCAATTTTGCAGGAGGCCGCTGTTCCCATCGAAGTCACGGTTCGCCCGATTGAGCCCCAGGGCAAGCTCATCGGCTTTGCCAGCGTCAACTATGGCGGTGTAGTGATTGACGATTTCAAGGTGGTGGATGGTAAGAACGGGATTTTCCTCGGGGCTCCCAGCAAACCCGATCCCACCAGCAGGACGGGCTACCGCTCCACAGTGCGGATCAATGACCGGGCCACCCAGGAGCGGCTCAATGCGGCGGGAGCCCAGGCGTACCATTCAGCGGTGGAAAAGCTCATCGCCCGGGCCGAGGCAGTCCGCCCCACCTCGATCAAGGAGCAGATGGCACAGGCCGCAAGGGAGGCCGGGAAGGAAAATGCCGCCCGAACCGCCCCGGCAAAGAAAAAGGAGGCCCGGGATGACAGGTGATGTGACCTCGAGACAAATTGTCCCGAAGTCTCCAGCCTGCCCGGAGGGGCTGTTTTTGATGGACGGGATTGAAGGGCTGCGCTCTTTGCCGAAGCACTCGGTTGATATGCTCCTAACCGATCCGCCCTATGGCACTACCCGGAACTTTTGGGATGTGCCGCTCCCGCTCCCGGAGCTGTGGGAGGCGGTCAAGTGGGCTGTCAAGCCGGAGGGCGCAGTGCTGTTTTTCGCACAATGCCCCTATGATAAGGTGCTGGGGGCATCCAACCTCGCTATGCTCCGCTATGAATGGGTGTGGTACAAAAGCAGGTGTACTGGCTTTCTCAACGCAAGGCGGGCTCCCCTAAAGCGGACGGAAAACATTCTGGTGTTTTATCAAAAATTGCCCTATTACGATCCGCAGTTTGAACAGGGCAAGCCCTATAAGAAAATTTTCCGGACAGGGGACAACAGCCCCAACTATGGAAAATTCCTGCGTTCCAGCAGCGGATCAGAGGATGGCCTTCGTTTCCCCGGAAACCTGCTGGCCTTTTCTTCCGTACAGCGTACCGTCCACCCCACGCAGAAACCCGTGGAACTGTGCGAGTATCTCATCAGAACCTATACCCGGCCCGGGGAGGTGGTGGCAGACATCTGCGCTGGCTCCGGCACGACTGCTGTGGCTGCTGTCAATACGGGCCGCCACTTTGTATGCTTTGAAACCGCCCCGGCCTTTTACGCCCCGGCTACAGAACGCATCCGGCTGGCTACTGAGGCGGTCAAAGCCGGGCAGAAAGGAGTATGACTATCGGAAACTATTCTATCATTTACGCCGATCCCCCTTGGCAGTATCAGCGCAGTAAGGTACAGGGGGCGGCAGAAAACCATTATCCCACAATGGGGATTGACGAGCTGTGTGCGCTCCCGGTGGCTGATCTGGCCGCCCCGGACAGCGCACTTTTTTTGTGGGCGACTTTCCCCCAGCTCCCGGAGGCCCTGCGGCTCATAGAGGCGTGGGGCTTCCGCTATAAGTCGGTTGCCTTTGTCTGGCTGAAAAAGAATAAAAAGGCGGACAGTTGGTTTTATGGCCTTGGCTTCTGGACGAGGGGAAATGCGGAGATCTGCCTGCTGGCTACCAGGGGCCATCCCAAACGGCAGGCGGCAAATATCCATCAGTTTATCATTTCCCCGATTGAAGCCCACAGCAAAAAGCCGGACGAGGCCCGGGAAAAGATCGTGGCCCTTATGGGCGACCTGCCCCGGGTGGAGCTCTTTGCCAGACAGTCCCCGCCCGGCTGGGAGGTGTGGGGAAATGAAGTGAAAAGCACGATCCCGGACTTTGGGCTCATGGGGCCCCCGCAAAATCAGCGATTTTGTGGGGAGAGGAGGAACAACGGAGCGGACGGACTTCGGGACAAAGTGTCCCGAGGTAGTCAAGCGGAGTTTGTGACGACGAGTCCCGAGGTTAAAGGGGCCGGAAAGGAGGCTGATCCATGCCCTATGTGAATGTACCCAACGACCTGTCAAAAGTAAAAACCAAAATGGCCCTAAACCTTACCAAGCGCCAGCTCATCTGTTTTGGCTGTGCGGCGGCGGTAGGCATCCCGTCCTATCTGCTGGCCCGGGGCTCTATCGGCAATACCGGGGCCATGTTCCTTATGCTGGCCGTGATGCTCCCGGCGTTTCTTCTGGCCATGTATGAAAAAGACGGGCTCCCGGCGGAAAAGGTGCTGAAAAACATCATACGGGCCCGGTTTCTGCGGCCCGGAGTCAGGCCCTATCAGACACAAAACATTTACGCCACCTTTGCCGGACGGGGCGCTGTGAGAAAGGAGGATGCGATTGCGAAAGACAAATCCAACCAGCGGAAGAAAAACCGCAAAGGCTAAAAATCGGGCGGCCCTGTCCGCCCAGCAGACGATCCCCTATGTGGCGATGCACCCGGACGGGGTATGCAAGCTCCCCGGCGGGCTCTACACAAAGACCGTGGAATATGAGGACATCAATTATTCCGTGGCATCCACCGAGGATCAGACTGCAATCTTTGGAGGCTGGAGCTCATTCCTCAATTACTTTGACAGCTCCCTGCCGTTCCAGCTTTCCTTTGTCAACCGCCGCTCCCACTCCCGGAGCCGCTATAAGGTAAACATTCCCCAGGCGGATGATGATTTTAACAGCGTCCGGGAGGAATTTACCGGGATGCTGAAAAACCAGATCGCCCGGTCTAACAACGGGATTGAACGCTCCAAGTACATTACTTTCGGCATCCCAGCCGGAGGGATCGTGGAGGCCCGGCCCCGTCTGGAGCGTGTGGAGGCCGATGTGATGGGCAACTTTAAGCGGCTGGGCGTTCCCTGTGAACCGATGGACGGGCGGGCAAGGCTGGCCCTGCTTCACAGCCAGATGCATCCGGGCAACCGGGAACCGTTCCGCTTTTCATGGAAGGACATCCCGCAGACGGGGCTCGGCACCAAGGACTATATCGCCCCGGACAGCTTTGACTTCCGGCACTCCCGCCTGTTCCGGGTGGGCCAGTATTGGGGCGCTGTTTCCTACTTGCAGATTTTAGCGTCTGAGCTCTCGGATAAACTGCTGGCGGAAATTCTGGAGCTGGATGCGGAAATGACCGTAACCCTCCATATCCAGACGGTGGATCAGCTAAAGGCTATCAAAACCATCAAGGGAAAAATCTCCGACATCGGAAAAATGAAGGTGGAGGAACAGCGGAAGGCTGTCCGAGCCGGGTACGATCCCGACATTCTCCCGCCCGACCTCATTACCTTTTCCAAGGATGCGGCGGAGCTTCTTGCTGACCTCCAGTCCCGCAACGAGAGAATGTTCCTTTTGACTTTTACGGTAGTCAATATGGCCCCTACCCGCCAGCGGATGGAAAACGATGTGTTTACCGTGGGCGGCATCGCACAGAAATACAACTGCGCCCTCAAGCGGCTGGACTGGCAACAGGAGCAGGGCTTTGTGTCCTCGCTGGCTCTCGGCTACAACGAAGTGGAAATCCAGCGTGGTATGACAACCAGCTCCACGGCAATTTTTATCCCCTTTATGACAAGGGAGCTGCGGATGGACGGGCAGGCCCTCTACTATGGCATGAACGCCCTTTCCCACAATGTCATCATGGCTGACCGTAAAAAGCTGAAGTCGGCCAACGGAATGTACCTCGGCTCTACGGGCTCGGGAAAATCCTTTGCGGCAAAGCGGGAACTGCTCAATGTCTTTCTGACCATTCCCCAGGATCGGATTATCATTGTTGATCCGATGGGTGAATATGCCCCGCTGGTTCGCAGGCTGGGCGGACAGGTGATCGAGATTGCCCCGGACAGCCCCCACCACCTAAACCCGATGGATGTGGAGCTCAACATGGCCGCCGGGGAGAGCCCCCTTTCCATGAAGGCGGATTTCCTGCTTTCCCTGTGCGAGCTGGTGGTAGGCGGAAAGGAAGGCTTACAGCCCATCGAAAAGACAGTTGTTGACCGCTGTGTGCGGCTGGTGTACCGGGAACAGGCCCTTGGGCTTGATACGGGAAAAACCCCGCTTTTGCAGGACTTGTACGAGGAGCTCTTGAAACAGCCGGAGCCCGAGGCCCGGCGTGTGGCAACCGCCCTTGAGCTCTACTGCACCGGCTCCCTCAACCTGTTTAACCATCCCACGAATGTGAAAACCGACAGCCGGGTGGTGTGTATCGTGCTGAAAAACATGGGAGAAAACCTCCGCAAGATCGCCATGCACATCACAAATGAATTTGTGTCCCAGGCGGTAGATACCAACTTCCGGGAGGGCGTGGCGACATGGTGCTATTTCGATGAGTTCCATGTCCTGCTCCGTGATCCGCTGACCGCCAGCTATTTTGTGGCGGTGTGGAAAATGCTGAGAAAGAAAGGCTGCGTTCCCAGCGCCCTCACGCAGAATGTGAAAGACCTTCTGGCCAGCCGGGAGATCGAGAACATTCTGGACAACACCGACTTTATGATTTTGCTCTCGCAGGCGCAGAGTGACCGGGCGATTTTGGCAAGACAGCTCGGTATTTCCGAGCACCAGCTTTCCTACATTACCCACTCTAATTCCGGCGAGGGCCTGCTGTTTTACGGGAATGTGACCATCCCGTTTGTGGATCGGTTCCCGAAGGGGGAAATCTATGACCTCTTAACCACCCGACCGGAGGATATGAAGAATGAAGCGAAAACCGAATAAACCACGCCCGGAGTCCCAAACGCATACGGAACCCGGAAACGGGGCTGCCGAGCCCGAGGGCTCTGCTTTTGGGGCTGGCTCTGAACAGGAGCCCGGGGCGGCTGGCACTTCGGGACAAAGTGTCCCAAAGTCAAAATTCCGGCAGAAAAGCCAGCAGGAACAAGCGGCGGCATCCAAGCTCCGCATGGAAAAGCGGGGCGAAAAACGGGAGGCCGCCCGGGAAAAGCTGGCAAAGCAGAAGCCGCCCAAACAAAAAGGCCCGATCCGTAAGGCGGCGGGGGCCGCCGGATGGAGCGTTCACGGCTTTGTGCATGGCAAGCTCTACGAGGTGGAACAGGAAAATGTAGGAACGGAAGGGGCCCACCGCTCGGAGCTTGCCGGGGAGGTTGTCCTGCGGCATGGCTCCCGGTTTGTAAAGCGCAAAGTCCGGGAGCATCCGGCAAGGGCGGCCAGCCGGGCCGAGGCCAGGTATCAGAAAGCGGCGGCGGATTATCATTTCCACACCGCCGCACAGGAGCACCCGGAGCTTTTCCAAAACTATTTTACCCGGTACTGGCAGAAACAGCGGCTTAGAAGGCAATACCAGAAGCGGGCGAAGGAGGCCGCAAAACAGAGCGCAAAAGCCGCCGGGAAAACAGCCGCCGCCACGGAAAAGCTGACAGCCCGGGTCGCCGGGTTTGTGAAGCGCCATCCAGTCGGCTGCCTGCTGGCGCTGGCCTGTGTCCTTGTGATCGTCCTGCTCCAGTCCTGTTCGTCCTCGCTGGTGTCCATCGGCAACGCCGGAGCCGGGGCGCTGGGAGCCACCACTTACCCCTCTGAGGATGGGGCGATTTTAGGGGCGGAGGCGGCTTATGCCGGGCTGGAGGCTGAACTGCAAACCTACCTTGATACCTACGAAAGCACCCACGATTATGACGAGTACCACTTCGATCTGGACGAGATCGAACACGATCCCTATGTGCTCATTTCCCTGCTGTCGGCGCTCCATGAGGGGGAATGGACGCTTTCACAGGTGGAGGGCTCCCTGCAAATGCTCTTTGACCGCCAGTATATTCTGACGGAGCGTGTGGAGGTGGAGACACGCTATGACAGCGACGATGAACCCTATTCGTGGTACATCTGCTATGTGACGCTGGAAAACAAAAACCTGTCCCACCTGCCTGTTTCCCTGTTGAGCGAGGAACAAATGTCCCGGTACTCCATCTATATGTCCACCCTCGGCAACCGTCCCGACCTGTTTCCCGACTCCCCCTATGTGGACAAATACATTACCAACCCGCCGGAGGGCTATGAGGTTCCGGGGGAATATCTGGACGATGAAACATTCGCCGCTATTTTCTCGGAGGCAGAGAAATACATCGGCTATCCCTATGTGTGGGGCGGCTCCAGCCCGTCTACATCTTTTGACTGCTCCGGATATGTGTCATGGGTGATCAATCATTCCGGCTGGAATGTGGGCCGCCTTGGGGCGCAGGGGCTTTACAACATCTGTACTCCGACCAGCTCCCCAAGGCCCGGCGACCTTGTGTTTTTCAAGGGAACCTATGATACCCCGGGCGTGAGCCACTGTGGGATTTATGTAGGCGATGGGCGGATGCTCCACTGTGGCGATCCCATCGGATATGCAAACTTAAATACAAGCTACTGGCAGTCTCATTTTTACGCCTACGGGCGTTTACCATGATTGGAGGTCATTTATGGCAACAGCAAAAAGCATGAAAATCCAGGCCGAGATTGATAAGGTCAAGGCCAAAATCAGCGAACAGCAGGCCCGGCTCAGGGAGCTGGAGCAGAAAAAGCTGGAGGCGGAAAACAGCGAGATCGTGGACATCGTGCGTGGCATGAGCATCCCCCTTGCGGAACTGCCCCTGCTGTTTGAAAAGCTGAAAGGCGGCGGGGCTTTGGGACAAAGTGTCCCGAAGTCCGATGATGAGGAAAAGGAGGAAAACTGAATATGAAACGGTTTCGAGTTTTGACAGCGGTGCTTTGTGCCGCTGTTTTGTTATGCGGCTTTAGCGTTCCCGCCTATGCCTACGCAGGCGGCGGCGAGGGCGAGGACTACGGCGATCCCACAATGGAAACCCCGGCCCCGGAGCCGACTATTACGCCGGGCGAGGGCTTTTCCGAGGAGGGAAACCTTGTAACCCGTGATCTGCTCTATGACGAGCACACCAACAAGCAGTTTATTACCGTCCAGACCAGCGGCGGCAATACCTTTTACATTGTCATTGATTATGACAAGCCCGTGGATGAGGAGGGCGAGCAGTATGAAACCTACTTTTTCAGCGTTGTGGACGAGGGGGATCTGCTGGCCGCCGCTGAAGCCGCTGGCGTGGAACAGGCGGTCTGCTCCTGCCCGGAGAAATGTGCGGCGGGGACTGTGAATACAGACTGCCCGGTGTGCTCCGTCAATATGGGGAAATGCGTAGGTGCAGAGCCGGAGCCCGAGCCTGCCCCGGAGCCCGAGCCTGCCCCGGAGCCCGAGCCGGAACCCGAAAAGAAAAGCAATTCCGGGATGCTCCTGCTGGTGCTGGGGATTGCCCTAATTGGCGGCGGGGCTGGCTGGTATTTCAAGGTTTACCGTCCGAAACACCAGCAGGCTGACCAGACCGAGGAGGACGATGGCGGGGATTACCCGGACTATGACGAGTTTGAAGATGACGGCCCCCCGTGGGACGAGGAGGACGAAACCGAAGAAAAGGAGGAAATCAGATGAATTTTACCAGCAGTCCCTTTGAACGAATGATGAAAGAAAAACCCCGTCCCCAGGCTCCTGCCAAGAACAGGCCGCCCAGGGGCTCCGCCTGTTATGGCTGCTGTTACTGGCGGGGGATCGCCTGTGTGTCCTGCTACAAGGAGCTTTTGAAGGCCGAGGCTGGCGGGAGGTGATGGATTGTCCCGTGAACTGACACGCAAGGAAAAGACAGCGATTCGCTCTCTTGTGGTAACATGGTGCGCCAACTATGACCGGGAATACGGATGCCTGCCGCTGGACAGCGATTGCTATATGCTGGGTAAATGCTGGACGGGATCATACTGCCGCTATTTCCGGGAGTCCGTCCTGCCTCTTGATCCGGCGCTGGAAGCGTCCCTTATGAGCGAGGGCCCAAGACCGGATTTTAAGATATGCCCGGTATGCGGCGGGCCTGTTCCCCCGGACAGGCGGCAGGCGTACTGTTCGGCGGCCTGTGCAAAGAAAGCCCACCGCCGCCAGCAACGGGAATATATGCGGAAAAAGCGGGGGGCATCCGTTGACAATTAGGGCCTGCAAAACTCGCTTATATCAAGGCTTTCCGGGGCCGTTCCGTTGGCCTGCCGTATCATTCTACGGTCTGGCCCCGTTTGCCCCGATGCTGTCAACATCCATACAGCGGGACTTTGGGACAATTTGTCCCGAAGTACCCGCTTTCTGAGAGGAGGAATTATGCCGAAATATTACCCCATCAATGAGGAGGCCGCCCGGCGTGCCAAAAACGCCAACAGCTTTTCCGACTATGTTCCCGGCTCCGCCACCGCCGCTTACCGTGAAATGGTGGATCGGGCCTATACCCTCGGGAAACAGCAGAAAGGGCGTGTCGATCCCATGTACCACGAAAAGATTGACGGGCTCATAGACCGCTATGCCCGCAAGCTGGCGGAGAACATCAACCAGTGCAATCTCATAGATGCCCGTGTACCCTCGATCCTCATCGCCGGAGGCTCCAACTTCCCGGTGCGGAAAAAGGAAAAGCAGAACGCCGCCCGGGATAAGAATATGGGCGAATATATGCAGATCGAGGGCCTGCTGGATAAGGTGCGCTCAACAGGTATGGGCGGGATCAGCGCAGACGATGACCGGGCCGTGGAAAAGCTGGAGGCGAAGCTGGCAGGGCTGGAGGCCATGCAGGAGGAAATGAAAACCGTCAATGCCTACTACCGCAAGCATAAAACGCTGGAGGGCTGTCCCGTCCTGTCCGCCGAGGAAATTGGAAAGTTCCAGTCCTCTATGGCATCCGACTGGCGCAAAAATCCCGTACCCTATCCGTCCTATCTGCTTACCAACAACAACGCCAACATCCGCCGCACACGCCAGCGCATTGAGGATTTGAAAAGCCAGTCGGAATATGCGGGCTGGGCCTTTCCCGGGGGACGGGCGGAAATCAACGAAGGAGAAAACCGCTTGCAGCTCTTTTTTGAGGAAAAGCCATCGGAGGAACAGCGGCGGGAACTGAAAAGCAACGGTTTTAAGTGGGCTCCCAGCCAGGGAGCATGGCAGAGACAGCTTACGAAAAATGCCATATATGCGGCGGGCCGGATGGAATTTTTGCGCCCGGAGGATGGGCAGAGCCCTTACCAGCTCCAGCCCTTTGCCCGGAAAACGGAAAAGGATATGACACGATGAAGGAGGTGTATTTGTGGACAAAAATCAAGGCTATTCCATTTTGAAGGCTGTGATGCTGGAAAATGGCAGGGGCTTTGCGCTGGGGCATCATCCCACAGCTCCATCCCCCTATGTCACATGGGCCTGTTACGATGATAAGAACGGCCAGCGGCAGTATGAATGGGGACATTACGGCAACGATCTGGCCGCTATGGAACAGGATTTTTCAGACCGGGTAAAGGACTATCAGCGGCTTTACTATGTGGGGATCGTGCAGACCGAGGCCCCCGGCCTTTACAAATATTACTCTACCCAGCGGCCTGTGGACATCGGGACATTCCCC
>OJKC01001229.1_pt1 | contig 16745 bp, 10 predicted proteins | sample 1596401 | NCBI WGS metagenome assembly OJKC01 (sample SAMEA4350162, study PRJEB24818) | metagenome | biome: human; feature: gut; material: faeces | place: Denmark | collected 2013-09 | reverse complement strand
ACCAATAGGTAAAAACTTGCTCATGATAATACTCTCCTCATGTTCAAAAGATCAGCCCCGAAGCGTGAGCTCCGGGGCTGGCGGGGGTTATAGGAAACGACCTCTCTCGAGATCAATATCCGGTCTTGGGAAGCGGGTTGTTGTTGAAGCGACAGACGGTGGTGACCCAGGTGGCCTTGGCCGTCTGCCACTCGTTGAGGTACTGACCACCCACATCAGCTCTGTTGATGATTTGGTAGCCGTTGCTCACGGTGCCAAGCACCTGCACACGCATGGTGGGCTTCACCACGGACGCAAAGCCGCTGGGCACGGTGCCGAACTCGAACCGGACATCCGTGACATACTCGCCCTGAGCAAGGCCGAGGGTTGCTGCATTGAGGCTCAGAGAGTAGTTGTTGGAGGTCAGCAGGTTGCTGGCCAGAGTCCGGTAATCGCTCAGATTGGTCTTGAAGGTGACCTTGTAATAAAGCCTCGCATTGTAGGTACCGGTGGTCACGCTGATTGCGCGTGTGGCATCGGTCGGAATACGGTCATGCCAGAAGAAACTGTTCAGCGCAACATTGGAGGTGTTGCCGATACCGGAGAAGTCATAGCTCATGACCTGTCCGGGCTGTACCTCGCGGTTGCCGGTCTTCTTAATGGTCACGCCGAGATTGGCGGACTTGTTGTAGGCGGAGAGTTTGATGATCTGGTTTGGATACTCGATCTCGGCCTCCATCTTCTCACTGCTGAGCTGATAGTACTTGGGTGCGGACACCTCCGTAACAAAGTAGCGGCCCAGAGGCAGAGGATCGGAAGCGGCGACGCCGCGTGCATCGGTCACAATATAGCCCACGACCTTACCGGAACGGGCCTGCGTGATCTCAAACACCGCGCCTTCCAGAGCAGAGCCGGCGCGCTGGCCAGTGACGAGGTTATCGTCAGCACTATACTTGCGGACCTGGATCTGACCGGTTACAGCGCTGTTCTCCCATTCGATCTGCGCGCACTTACCCGCCTCAACATAGACGGTTTTGTACTGCTCATCGCGGATGTAGCCCTCGGCCGCCTCCAGTTCACGGATATAGTACTTGCCGGGAGTCAGCTCGTCATCAATGTAGATGTAGCCATCCTGATCCGTCGCATACTCGCCAATGGGATTCTTGCCTGCATCGTACAGGACGAACTTGACACCATAGATACCCTCGCCGGTAGCCGCATCGACCTTATGGATCATAATCGACGCCATGCGCTGATTGGTAATCTCCACCGTGGTGGTCTCACCGTCCTTGACGCAGACATTGACGGGCGTGGCATCCAGCTCGTAGCCCTCGGCTGCCTTCAGCTCGGTGATGGTATACCATCCATTCTCCGCATTGGGGATGCTGATGACACCGTTGCGGTCAGTCGTGTAGGTGCCAAGGATCTCGCCGTTGATCTTCCGAACCTCGAATTTGACACCCTTGATGCGTGCGCCGGTATCCTCATCAGATTTGATGATCTGGAGACCACCAGCAGGTCTGTTATAGAAGGTCAGCGTCTGAAGATCATCGGGATCGATTACGACGGTCTGGGATCTGGTCTCTTCATCGATCACATAGCCGGAGATGGTCTTCGTCTCTGTGACGACCAGCGTGCCAACGATGCCGCTGATCAAGATCTCACCGTTTTCGTCCGTCCGATAGATCCCGTTGGAAGACAGCTTGCCACCTTCATCAGGCACATAGCTGCCATCGGCGTAAGCCACACGGAACTCAACGCCTGCCAGAGGCTTGCGAGTAACACTGTCCAGTTTCACAATGCGCAGGCCGCCGAGAGGCTGATTGCGGAACTCCACCGTCACGACCTCGTGGGAGCGCACTTTGACGGTCTGTGGCGTGTCGTCCAGGACATAGCCGGATTTTGCACGCACTTCCTTGATGACCAGTGTAGTGTTGGGATCAAGGCCATCGATCAGAATGGTGCCGACGCTATCGGTTACATACTTACCGTTTCTGTTGCCCACGACGGTGCCGTTGGACTCTGTGACCATGAATTCCACATCGGACAGAGGCTCGCGGGTAATTGCATCAATCTTTTTAATCAGGACACTACCCTTGGCCTCATTCCCGAAGGTGACGGTGATGACATCCTGTTCGTTGCCACTCAAATATACCGTCTGAATATCGTTTTCGCTCAGCACATAGCCGTCTGGTGCGGAGATCTCCTCAACGACATAGGTGCCAGCCTTCAGACCTGTGAGGATGAAAGTGCCGTTGGAAGAAGTCTGACGCTCAGCGATGACTGTGCCTCCAGTACCGGAGGTGCCGCCAAGGAACCGCACGCGGAACCATGCACCCTGAAGAGGATCACCGGTGCTGGAGTCTACCTTCTTGACGATGATGGCGCTCAGGGGGGTGTTCTCAAAAGTGACGACCTTGCCGCGCCCCGCTTCCACATAGACCTGCTGGGAAGTGGGATCTTTGATGGAATAGCCCGCAGCAGGCTCCAGCTCGGTGATGGTGTACCAGCCGTCATCCAGCTTATCGATGAAGAACTGACCGTTCTCATCCGAGTAGTAGGTACCAAGATCACGAATCTCACCGGTAGAGGTCTTATCGGAACGGAAAGTAACATTGAACTTCGCACCCTTAATGGGATCGCCGGTAATGCTGTCGATCTTATTGACTGTCAGGGTGGGCTTGGGATAGTTCTGGAACTGGACGGTGCCAGTCCTGTTGGGAAACAGCGTGATCATCTGATGTGCTTCGTTGAGCAGATAGCCATCGGGTACTGACTGCTCCCAGATCTCATAGACACCGGGCATCAGCTTTTCCAGATAGCAGCGGCCATTCCCGTCAGAGGTCACGGTGGTCAGTGTGGAAGAATCCACACGCTTGACGGTAAAGGTCACACCGGCGACAGGCTTTCCAGTAATGGCATCAGTTTTTAGGATCTCCAAATTGGGCATCCGATCATTGGAAACGACCAGTTCGCTGTTCTGACCGGGGAACAGCTCCACATGATACTCACGGGAGTCCTTCACATATCCTTCCGGAGCATCCATCTCCACCACGGAGTAAATGCCGGGTTCCAGATCGGAGATGTTGATTTCGCCCTTGGTGTCAGTTACGCGATCCAGGTAATGCGAGCCGTCCTCAATCTGCGCAATTCTGAAGGTCGCACCAGCGAGGCCGAGGCCGCTGTAGCTATCCAGCTTCACCAGACGGAAGCTGGGCTTCTGGGTGTTGGTGAACACGAACTGGGCATTTTCGTTACCGTTAATCTGGATGACACGAGTGGCGTCATCAATCAGGTAGCCATCCGGCGCGGCCTGCTCCGTCACCTTGTAGGCACCAGGCTCCAGATCGGTCAGGTCGATCTCGCCATTTGCGTCGGTGGTGTACTCCTTGGAGAAGGTGCCACCGACAAGCTCAATACGGAACCGTGCGTTGGGCAGAGGCTCCAAGGTGGTGCTGTCCAGCTTTACAAGATGGATACCCGGCTTCTGATCATTGAAGAAGATCAACTCCAGAATGCCATCGGAGCCTTCCAGCTCAATCTGCTGAGGTGTGGAATTGATGATGTGAGAGGAGTCGGTAGCGACTTCCTTTACAAGGTAGGTGCCGGGTTCCAGATCGGTTAACAGGATCTCGCCGAATTCATCAGTCTGGAAGGTGCCCAGAGACTGTGCATCTTTGGAAATTTCAAAGGAGATATTGGGCAGAGCCTCGTGAGTCTTAGAGTCATACTTGATCACACGCAGGCCGGGTTTCTCCTCGTTCACGATAGGAATTTCCACAGTGTCGCCGGAGATGACGGTTGCAGTATAGACTTCATCGGATTTGATATAGCCGGCAGGCGCTGCGATCTCCTGGATGCGATAAGCGCCAGGCTTGATCTCGGTGAAAACAGCAGTACCGGCATAATTGGTTTCTCCGGTATATACGGCACCGGACTCAATGTGCTCGATTCGAATCGCGGCACCGGGCAGCTGCATACCGGAGTCGGAGTACTTCTTCACCATTAGGTTGCCATACGGAGCATTTTCAAAAGTCACCGTAGCCTGCTTGCCGTACTCAACTTTGACATTCTGGGCGGGTTCCTCGCTAAGCAGGTAGCCATTAGGGGCTTCGCACTCATAGACGGTGTAGTTGCCGGCCAGAGTAAGAGGAATAACGATTTGGCCCTTGGAGTTGGTGGCAAAGGTTCCGACCGATGCGCCTTCGGGATCAACCACTTCAAACATCGCGCCCTTCAGGGGGATGGTCGTGCCTTCCTCGTACTTGAGGATTTTCATGCTGGTCTCGGTGGGTTCCTCTTCAGGGGTGTCGGTGTAGTTGCTGTATGCCGTCAGAGCCAGAGGCGTGGTCGGATCGGTATCGCACATGTAATTTTGCAGGTTGCCATACTTGTCTTTCTCGGCGCACACAGCGTAGTAGATGGCGTACTTATAGACATTGGTACGAAAGCTCAGTTGGACGCTGCCGCTCTGTCCATCGACTGCGCTGGCAGGATACAGGACCTTGAACTGTCCGGCATATCCCTTTCCGATGGCCTTGGTGGTGATGACATCAATTTCCTTGTTGTCCATATCAACGATCTTCGTGCCGGCAGGAACCGCAGAGGGATCGCTAAAGGCAACATTTACAGCGTAGTTGCACACCCAGGTTTCAGAAGTGACCGTGAAGATCTGCTGGAGATATTCCTGACCATTGATGGTTGCAGGATAGGCGGTCTCCTGGTCGGCTTCCACCGTGACATTAGGAGAAAGGGCAGTGCTCCATACGGTGCCGCGACGGTAGATATCCTTCACGGCTGCCAGCATCTTATTGGCACGCTCCAGCTCCACTCCGGTCAGATTGGGGTTGACCTTCATGTTGTTGATGTCCCAGTTGGGCAGCAAGTACGCCCAGAGCGCCATTTTGGTCGCATAGTATGCCTGATACTTATTCTCCAGCTTGAGTTCGCTCAGACTGCGATGGGGATAGCCATTTGCAATGATGCCCATGACTTTGGGATCACTGCCGATTTCGTTGGCGAGGTACTTGATGCTCTCACCGGGAGCAACAGTCTGAGGTACACCCTTGATATTGGGGTTGACGCAGTACGCAGGGATTTCTTTCGTCTGACCGTTGCGATCCACATAGTTGTAGTAGGTATAGATCAGCTCACGCACTCTGCCGTTGATCGACAGGTAACTGAGCTTCTGCTCGCCGTTGTAGATGTTGACTTCTCCAAGCGCCTCTTCGACAGAACCGGCTGCCAGAGCTGTGCCTGGAAACATACCAAGCATCATGACAACTGCGAGAAGCATCGAAACAACTCGTTTTTTCATTTGGATTGACCTCCGTGCTTATTATCGTGAATGCATAAAGCATTCTTGGGTTGGATCGGTATGGAAAAAGGCAGTGTGCGTATTTCAGCACACTGCCTCCGCAGGGAACAATATTCAGTTTTCATTTTACGGAGATGTAATATTCCGTGTACTGGAAGGCTCCGTCACAATAGACATCCCATGCCTCAAAGGCGTACTCGCCGGGAGGGCAGGAATTGAAAAGTTCGACGATCTGGTCGGAACGCCAGGGCCAGAAGCTGTTGGCTGCCACGCTTTCGGGAATAGACAGCTTCACGGTCACAAGAGGGCTGCCATCCGCTCTGGTTACGGGCTTTCCGTTCTGCCAGGTCTGCGGATTGTCGCCGATGGCGTTATAGAGGGTGTACTGCATGCGACGGGTCTCAAAGAGGTTGCGCACGAACATGTACTCCTTACCACCGGAAGTGAAGTGGTTCGCCTCGGGTTCGGGCAGAGTCGGCTGATCCAGCAGGCTCCAGTCACAGGTGGGGTCCGGCAGGGTGTCAGTTTCCTGCGTAGCGAACATACTGTTCTGGTACTTGCTCACATCGGTGATCTCATACACATAGCCGTCGCTGCAGGGGATCTTGTCGCCCGCCTTGGGCTCGGGCATGACATCCGCCTGTGTGTAGTCAGCTTTCTTAGCTCCCACTGCCACGCTCTGCGTCTTCGCGGGAGCTGTGCCGGTATACGGCTTATCGCTCTCAATCTGGACACAGCCGTTGGTGCTGTCCCAATGAACATTGAAACCAACCGCCTTGCCGATATCGCGGAGCATCACATAGTTGTTGCCGTTGATAGCGTATGCGGTCATCTTCACTTCCTGACCATCGACAAAGAACCGATGGCTGCTCAGCTCAGCAACGACGCCGGCCGCATAGGCCACGGAGCCGCCAAAGAGCATGGTGCCGACCAGAAGACCGGCGATAAAGGATCCGATTCTCTTCATTTTCTTTCACCTCATCAAGTGTATTCCAGCCACTCTCTGCGGGGGAAAGGCGTAGGGATGAATTACTGATTGCAGTAGGCCTGGAGGCCACGCAGGAAGATGTCTTCCTTGGTTGCCCGCCTGTTCTTAACCAGATCTCTCATCTGGTCATAGGACTCGCGAGGCAGGCGCAGCCGAATGGCTACGCTGGACTCGGTGGGGATGGGCTTGGTACGACTCTCACGATTGCGGGGCTTATTGGTTTTCATAGTGTTCCTCCAGTTCATTTATCGAATCTCTACTGCCTGCACGCACAGACGCAGAGAGGGCTGGTTAGCGATACAAGTGATCAAGGTAATTCGGTTATCTCCCATCTCATTCAGGTACGAATAGTCGGTATAGGAGATGGACCCGACAAAAGTCACTTGGTAGGTCTTGGTGCCGATCGCGGTCTTGTACTCCACGATGTCACCGATCTTCACATTCTTCAGCTTAGCAAAATAGGCATGGCTGCCACGATTGTGGCCGAACAGACCAATGTTGCCGGTATAGATGCCAGACGAGGTATAGTGACCAGCTCCTTTGGACATTGAGCTGTCAGTAGCGCCTTCATACACCTTGCAGCTCAGGCTGACACGGTCGATCGAGACTTTGCCGATGCTGCCATCTTTCTGTTTCAGATCAGTAATGGTGACAGAGGGCTGATACGGAACTTCGATTAGGCTGCCACCAGAGATGATGCTGGAATTGCTGAAATCGGACTCCGGATATACAGTCGTTGCGGATCCACCGCTCAGGCCATACTGGATACCGCTGCTCAGATAGGGGTTATTGAGCGAGGTCTCCAGGAACTCCTGGCTTAGGCCGTACTGGATTTCTGGAATATCGTAGTCGATCTGGTTGCGGGCACCGTAGTTGTAGCCGGCATCATACAGATCCTCGTAGTTGGTGCTGCCGTAGTAGACGGGATTGGCCGAGGTTTCGAACGAGTAGTCTGCGGCACTGGCAGAGCTCGCCATGCCGAGGGCCATAGTCAACATGCAGCACAGGGTCAAAATGCGTTTGAGTTTCATACGGGTTCCTCCTCAGTATCGGGTTCACCTTCCTGAGTGCCGATATCGACCTTGAACCAGTACTGGCCATTGACCGTGCCAACAGTATGCTCGACTGTGTTGTCATAGCAGTGGATGGCGATGGTCTGGCCGAACAGCTTCTTTGCGACTGCCTGATCCACTTCGACTGCGATCATACCTTCCGGAATATCCTTCAGGCGATCGATACGAAGTTCGGGGTCTTTGGTCTTCAGACGCAGTCGGCCGCACTTTTCATACTCGTTGCCTTTGCCCGTCGCTTTGTAAACTGTAGTATTCTTACGAAGCAGAAGGCCGAGCAACAACAAAGTGGCCAAAAGAATGGTTCCGCCGATAACGGGGATCACCACGATCGAGCCATTGAAAGTGGGTTCCTCTTCCACAGGAACGATCTCGGTGCCCAGGTAGGTTACGGTATAAAGGTGCTGGAGATGCCGGAAGAGACGACGGTGCCTTTGTACTCAGCGGTCGTAATGTATCCGGTTGCGACAGTGGAGCTGGCAGTGCCGGAATAAGTAGCGACTGCGGAATAGGTGGCGGGAACGAGTTCATCGCCTACCAGCGCCGTACGCTCCACGCTCCAGGTCACATTGGACAGGCTCAGGGTTCTGCCATTCTTCTCTACAGTCTTATCGATGTAAGAAGAATCATTTCGATCGAGGCCGGTGTAGTTCTTGGTTGCGGTGACAGTGTAGGAGCTGCTCTTGTAGCCGGCTGCCTCCGTCTTGATCGTGCTGTGGTCCAGAGACAGAGTGCCGGAAGAAATGCCGTCGTCGAACTCGATCGTGGGCTTCAGCTCTGCGAGGATATCTTCAAGGTTCTTACTGGCAGTTGTGACAGTGACGACCTCGGTGTGCAGATTCTCTTCCTGGAAGTGCTGCTCTTCTTTGATGATGTCACTCATGGAGTACAGGAAGCCATCATGCTCGAAGTCCTCTTCATAGAGATCTGCAGGGTCCTGGTCGGGCAGGAGCGTATAGGTCTTGATCGCGAGCTGCTGCCCGTTGAGATTCTGATAGGTCACATCGTCCGGAATGTACGATGCTGCACTTGCTCCCACCGTCATGGACATGGCAACGACGAGAACAAGCACCAAGGAAGTGATTTTTTCCTTCATGGATCTTGATCCTTTCTGTTCGTGGGTGTCATGCGACCGGGTTAGTCGGATGATCACCGGTAGTAAGGCGGCCTTTGCCGCGCTTGTATTCGCTGATGCATTCTTTCAGCATGGCAAGGAGGTCTTCGTAGGTCAGATTCATCGAAAGCCAGAGGCATTGCCGGTACATGTAGATCATGCTGTCATCTGCCAGGAAGACGGAGTGCCAACCTGTGACCGAGTCCAGATTCAGTTCGTTCGCAACGCCATACATCTGATCGGCATTGATGTCAGCGAACAGGATCTTGTCAGCGACAATGATGGACATGATGGGATAGCTTCGAATCATGGAGACAAGGACGACGCAGTCGATCTCGTCGTCCTTGTGGATGGCGACATAGGTGTCACCATGCTGCTCCACAATGTTGAGGCAGGACCGGATGACCTCCCTGCAGTGAGCGTCAAGAGCATCTCGGCTGCTGGGAGTGTATTTCATAAGGTTACCTCAATCTGGTATGGCGTTTGATGATTCTGGTGATGAAGCCCAGCGCGATGCCGTTTTCCTCATCGACTCCGGTGACACGGAAGCTGACCGTATCCAGTCTGCTGGGCATGTCGATGGAACGATAGAGCTTAGTCTTGGCATTGACGCCCACCTGAAGGCGGACGAAGAACACGCGGTCTTTCACGCCGGTAACGACACCGAAATAGTTGGAGTTGGGAGTGATCTTCTCCAGGGCTGCCCGATCGGGATTCTCAGATGCCTCTTTGATGGAGAGGTTGACCGAATAGACATCCCGCTCCTCGTTGTAAGAAACATCCATGACCCTGGCCACGACCAGGTCGCCGGTGGAGTGCAGATCCGCAATGTCAGAGAACCATTCCCAGGAGACATTGCGGGCATAGATCTCAGTATCCACACCGCAAGCTTCCACCGTCATGGTGTTGTTGCCGACACCCAGAACACGGCACGCCATCAGGATACCGGGCTTTACACGGCCGGTGGCATAGTACCGCTTCTGACGCTGCAGCATGGCCGCCTTACGGGAACCAACTGCCGCACGATTGCGGATATCCACGGCCGCGGGGATGAAGTCTATGGTCGCACCCAGCATACGCCCGATCTGGATTCTGACAGATCGAGGAATGGGATCCTCTTCAGGCCATTCCGTCAACACCATCTCACGAATGGGGATCAGGATGCGGAGGCCTTCAAAATCAACCGGGCAAACAGGAAGACCATTCTCGGTCTGAATAATGCCGCTGCTGACGATGCCGGTCAGGATCTGCTGCCTGCGCGCTGCGCCGGCAAGATAGCCCCACTTGGCGTCTTCGCTATCCTCACGGGTAACGCCACGCTCCAGATCATTGAGTTCAAGCAGGTCATCACTGCCTTGACGCCGGGGTGCCTGAGGGGGCACAGGTTCAGAAACAACCGGTTCCTGAACGACCTCTTCAACAGCTTCAGTTACTTTCTTCTTAGGCATTTCTTCTGCTCCTTTCCTAGAAGATGTCATCCGCATTCACAACCTCGCGCTCAGTGTTACGGGCTGGCTTCGCAGGTGGTTTCTTCTGCCGATTGCCGCTGCCCTTTTCCACAGGGGTGGCCATGGATGAGGATGGTGAAGGGCCGGTTGCAGATACAGAAGAAGCCTGGCTGGTCTTCCAGTCAGGCTCATGCAGGATCGCTTTGCGGCTCTTCAGCTTTTTATAGTCCGGATGCAGGGAGTAGTCATAGCGCTTGGCTCGCATGACTTTCTGACCTCGAATGAAGATCAGAACTTGATCCGGGGGTAAACGCAGGACCTCATCAGGGGTAAGCAGTTGACGCCGGCCAAGTGAGTTGGTCTTGCGGAATCTTGGTGTGTAGTTGGTGATGTGCATGGTATTGAGTTCTCGCATTGTACCCTCCACTTCAACGGAAGCGGTACCAATGCGATCACTGAAGTACTCCGCCGTAAGCATATCGGTACAACCCAAAAACACCGTGGAGTCACAGGCACCGAGGATCTCCTGCCATTGGTCATCAGGGTATCGGTTGCGCATCTGACCTACATTTTGGAAGAAGACGGCTACCGAGCATCCGCGTGACCGGATGGTAGAGCACTTTTTGGTGAAGTCAGGGATCAGGCAGCAGTTCGGAAATTCATCTAGCACGAACTTGACCTTAGTGCTCAGCATACCGCCTTCGCAGTATCCATCTGCATAGCGAATCAGGCGGATAAATAGAAAGCTGAAGAATAGAGAGCTGAGAAAATCAAAGGTGCTGTCCTGATCGGACACAATGCAGAAGTAGGCACACTTTTGCTTTCCCGGAAGTTCCAGATCGATCTCGTTATAGGAAGTGATGTTCCGCACCTGCTGCGCCTGCAGTACGGCCAGCTTGCTGCCTAGGCCAATGATGACACTGGTTCGAACCGTATCGCTGGACTGCTTGAAGATGGCGTAAGGTGCGGCTGCAGGGGATGGCGGAAGAAGCTCGCCGGTGTATTGGTTCACATGCTCATGGCTGATACTGGCCATGATGTCGGACAGGCCCTTCTCCGTCTGTATAGAGCAGATCGTAGACTGTAGCCAGGTTGCGTTGCTCCGGGGGCATTTCCAACGCCACATACAGTACCAGCGCTTTTAGCAGGTTGAGCTCAGCGTTGTACCAGAACGCGTCTTTCGAGTCTCCGCTGGTGTTTTGCAGTACAATGTCGGCGAAGGTCTGAGCCATCAGCTCGCTGGAACCAACTTCATTGAGGCTGTTCCACGAATCACTATGATCCATTTCAATTAGGTTGAAGACCTTAACTGTGTATCCATTGTCTCGAAGGTATTCGCTCATGGATTCATACAGTTCAGATTTTGGATCGGTAAGGATCAGGCTCTCACCACGCTTCACCGCTTGGAGGACCAGATTTCGGGATATGGATCTGGATTTGCCTGTGCCCGACGAGCCACATACGGCGAGGTTGGAATTGAGGCGTGTGTTTTTGGGGAGTGTGAGGATTTGACCATCAGGTAACATGCCAAGGATGTCCTGCTCGGTCTTCTTCGCACTTGTCACATCAAAGCAGGCGCTTGCCTCCTTCGGTGACATGAAGCTCGCTGTGCCGTAGCTACCAGAGCTTGAGACAGTGAGATTCCGATCGGAATCGGTGACTCCGTTTTGGCCCCATCCGATCCGGAGTCCAAAAATGCAGATGAGTACAATTCCCACCACTACCACACCGATGGCAATCAGGCCTTCTGGAAAGTGGAATATGGATCGAAAGACATCTGCAAGCTCCAGGGATGGGAGACCTGGGGAGACGCTATAGTCACTGCCGGCTGCCTTCCATGCGTTGATGTTGATCATGAACTGGGCGATAATACCGGCAATATACAACACGCATGGGATCAGGACAGCAAGGCTAAGGGCTATTTTCAGTTTTCTTTTTTCCATGGTTGCTCATACTTTCTACTGGACGCACTTCGATGGCCGGTCCGACAATTCCCTGAACCGTCTGAGCCTGGTAATCGAAGCAGAGCATAATGGGACTTCCACGGAACCCTTCTGGGATCGGACGGATATCCGATAGCTTCAGGAGATCACATTGATAATTCAGGATGACCGGTTTGTCGTGTTGGACATCGATGGCGTCATACTCACGGTTGGGAGTCCGTGGGGGATGGTAAGGTGCATGGATGGCCTGGTTCAGTTCCAGCGCCATGTCCGGATTGAGGATGATTTTCAATAGAGAATCACCATCGGGGTTGTTGGTTAGGAAGAGGCACTGGGCGAAGAATGTGGAAACTACAAAGTACTTGTTGCCAAATGGTTTTGCACTGTGGCATAGGCGCTGCGCCACGCTCATAGTAGAGCCGATCACGACCTGATGGATCGTGGTGACGCCAAAGCCTCTGGCCAGAAGTAAGCTCTTCACAGCTGCGGCGTAGTTCTCCTCGCTGTTCTTCATCCAGTACATCCGTGTGCTGCCGGTGAAGTAGAGGAAATAACAATGCTTCCCCTTGACCACAATACCAATCGTGCGGGAACTCTTGGAAACGGATTCCGGTGAGTACTCCTCGATGGCGACTCGCAGTTCGTGGGACGCATAGTAGTAACACTGGGTTGGATCTGGGGTGATTGTGTTTGAGGTGCGCTTTGCCGGGGACATCAGGGATGGCTTTTGTGAGATCAAAATCTCTGCATCGGCCGCATGGGCCATGACCGTGCCCACGGCGATAGCGTGAAGTCTCAGGATTTTATCGACTTTTGATGGGTACACGCGCTCGGAACAATTGATTCGAGAATAGATCATGGCCACTGCCTCAGGATCACTCTGCGCCACATAATCAAATCCCTTCTGCGTTAAGCTCAGAGACCGGATTACATGCCGCTTATGTTTCCTGCGGTAGAGCTTCACATAGCCCTCTCGAATCGCCCGATACATCACTCTGCGATTCCACTCAGCACCACCACCGATGCGAACCGCCAACTGCGTCGGAAACTCAATACAGTACCCAACAAACCACAGCAGTTCAAGCAACCGATCGTTCTTGCAAGTAATCATAGGCACTCCAATCTTGAAAACAGTAAGGCTGCCGACAGGCTGCCCGAGGCTGCGGCATGCATTGCCGAAGTTGCGCAGAAACTGACCAAGCAAAAAACACCCAGCCAGAACACCTCACTCAAATCACTACCTATTTCTGCAGCCCCTGGGTGAGGACAGCCCGAAGGCTCAAAATCACTACCTATTTCTGCCTCTCATTCAAAGCAGGAATTGGTAGTTGATTTTATGTGGTTTTTAGCCCATGTAGAGAGGGTCTCGGGTCGCATCAGATAGAACTCTGTGCAGTCTCGATCAGACACCTTTGTGGCCTGAAGCACCGTACACAACAGCCCGCTGTCGTTGGTCAGTAGCATAGACTCGATCACATCCAGATATCTCTTGGTTTCGATGTTATCGTAGTCTCGAATGCGCCGCTTACCGAGTGCCTCATCGTAGTTATGGACAATGCAGATAGCACAGCTTCCGAACCGTTCCATCGGATTTTCCTTGAGGAAGTCGAGGAGCGCATAGCGCAGAGGGCGTGTCAGAAACGCCTGATTATCCCTCTGGTTTCGCTTCGGTAGGATTGCAGGCACTGTGATTTTGAGCCAGTCATGGGTCTCATCGATCCGAATTCCAAGCAGATCAGCCACCTCACCGTAGAAGTGTGCGGTATCATCACGGACCGTTCGAGCCGTGAGATTTCGCAGGGAGACCGTGGAAACTTCAGCGTTACGAACCAGGCTGAACAGCTTCTGCTGGGGGTTGAACTGATCCATGCGCTCCAGATTATTGGCTATCTGGAAGAGTTCATGGCTGATGCCGTCATAATCTGAAGCGACCTGGCGCATAACAAGGATATATTTGGGGTTTTCCATCGTGTAACCTCACATCTTATAGATTTGCTCAACACCATTCGGGCCGACTAAGATGCCATAATCGTTGACCAGTCTGGGCTCTACCTCATCCAGAGTGCTCAGATCATCAACAACGATCAGGCGGACTGTCGCTTCCGCAACCACGGTGCGAGCTGCGTTGATTGCAGGGATATTCTGCTTACTGCCAGGGATCAGGTCATAATCCTTGGCCGCAGAAGAGAACGATAAAATAGCCGGAGGGTCGCTTGCGCAGAAGTCCAGCACATTGTCTCGCATTTTGATGAATGCCCAGAATACCATGACAGATTCAAGGGTCTTTCCGTGGTCCAGCGAGTACCTACTTGTGGCAAGGAATTGGCCGTCCGGCGAAAAGTAGGCCAGACCCTCTCGCCGGAGTCGTGCGAGGATCTGGCCATAGGAACGATTGCTCAAATGATTGAAGAGCAACCGCATTTGTCGCTGTTCAACGACCCCGAAGATGGTCAGCAGCCGAATGATAAAGGCCACTTCTCGATCTCGGGCAGCATATGCAAACTTCATTTTGCTCTCCTTTGTGTAGACTTAGGAAACCGCATAGTGTAAAAGATCTTTGCTGTTACGCATAGTGTAGAGCTAATGTAAACGACATTCGTGGTGTGTTTTCATAAGTCAGCATTATGCGCATTTTGAGCCATCTTTTCCTGGAGGATTTGATTGAGCTCCATGCGGTCTGTAGTGATCAACTGCTTCTCCAGAGGGGAAGCTTTGAAGGAAACAGTGATGTGGTTGGAGTTTGTTGAGATTAGGCCCTGGCCGCGCTCAAAACGGGTAATCGACATGATCTCAGCATCCGACAGGTGGAGGATGCTCTGCACTCTTCGGGCTTCATCCTCCTCCAGATTCAAAATGATCTTCGTCTTGGCAACATTCAGGATGCCTTTGCCAAATCGGCTCCTGTCAAGGTCGCCGATATCCTGCGTAGCTGCAACAGCTGCGCCGCCATAGCCACGGATGATTTTGAAGATTTCTTGGACCCATTCTCCGGCCAGCGCCTTTGCGTTATTCGGGTTACTGGTATCGTCGTCTCCGATCAGCTCCCACGCCTCATCAATGAAGATGGCTTTCTCCTTGGTGCGATCCTCCTTTGCCTTATCCCAAACATAGTCCAGAGCAACGAACATGCCCACAGGGAGCAGCTCGCCTGTAAGTTCAGAGATGTCCAGTACGGTATAGAGGTTATCGAGTTGGACATTGGTGTGTTGGTTGAAGGTCTTCGCAGAGCCGTTGACAAGACGATTGAGAATGTTGCCCATGCGCTTCGTTTCCGGAGACTCCATAAGGATCTCATAGACATCTCCCAGCAGGGGCATCTCGCGATACCGATCCGGGTGGTCTGGGTCGATCAGCGACTCGTTGTTGTGAGTGATTCCTTTTTTTGCATAGGTTCGAATCAGAGCCTCATCCAGAAGCTGACGCTCTTCATGGTTGATATCGGGGATCAACAGAGAGAAGAAGATGTGCAGCTGTTGGATCTTTTTTGCCAGAATGGAGTTCTCATTGACAACGCCATCTATCAGCTGATTGGCGCTCAAGTCTTGCTTACGGATCTCACAGACATTGATGCACTGCTTGGAGGCAGGGCTTATGGAGATAAACTCACCTCCTATATTGTTGCATGCGCGCAGGAACTCATGTCCCTTCAGAGGAGCGATAATGAATACCTGCGTGCTTTTACGCCTCATGCGCAAAGCGATCAGCTGGAGCGTGAAGGTCTTACCTGCGCCGCTTGTTCCAAGAAGTACCATATTGGCGTTTTTGTAAACCCGGCTATTGAAGATATCCACGATGACCAGGCTGTTGTTATGCTGATTAACACCGAGCAAGATGCCATTCTCGTCACTCATCTCAAACGAGGTGAAGGGATAGCAACTGGCCGCAGAGGATGTCAGCATATTGCGCTTGCTGGCCTCGAACAACTTCTTATCCAGCTTACAGAACGGAAGGATCGAGAGAAGCGCCTGTTCCTGCCTGAAGCGGCAGATACGAATGTCCATATCCTGTGAGATCATAAGGCGACGCACTTCAGAGATGCGCCACTCCAGGTTTTCCAGAGTATCTGCAGTAACCGTGACCAGGGTGTTGCAGTAGTAGAAGTCCTCGTAGTTCGCAAGACCTTCCTTCAGGAAGTATCCGGATCGAATGGCGCTTTCGAAATCATCGAAGTCCGTATTCGTGTCCGATGTATCCTTGAGTCGGCTGCGGTTAATTCGGATCTGCTGACCCAGCTTAGCCTGGATACGCTCTTTTGGTTCGCGGGAAAAGAAAAAGTCCACATCGATGCCTTCGCCCGCATTGACGAGAATGCTCGTCCAACCGGCGACCACTCGGGGGTTATACCCGTCAGAGGGTACGATCAGATATGCATGATAGACACCATCCATGACGACATAGGACCCACGGGTCAGGTCAATGGACTCAGGTGCCAGCACACTTTTGAGTGGTACAGGAACCGAAATGTCGGTGTCCTTCCGCGCTGCCTGCAGTTCACGGACCCGCTTCTCAACGGGCTTTACTTCGCAGGTGGCACGATTGAAAATGGTGTAGAGGACTTCCATAAGGAAGATGTTCTCATCCTCATGAGCGACAACGGCATTGTCACAGTGCAGAAAGTACTGACGTGCTGTTTGAACAGCGGTCTCCAGTGCAGAAACAATCTCTGCGTATTCCGGCTTACGATTGGTGACTGCCTCATACTCAAAGATGACGAGGAAGCGTCGTGTGATGGCCTCACGGGAACCGATCGTCTGGATTAGATGGTAGTAGTCCAGTTGGAGATCCCGGCACTTGGGATTATCCTCTGCCTCCATTTCACGCTCAATGGTATTGAGGTGCTTGCCGATAACGGCCTTTTTTGTCAGCACTTTGATTTGGACCTTTAC
>OJKC01001224.1_pt1 | contig 16775 bp, 8 predicted proteins | sample 1596401 | NCBI WGS metagenome assembly OJKC01 (sample SAMEA4350162, study PRJEB24818) | metagenome | biome: human; feature: gut; material: faeces | place: Denmark | collected 2013-09 | reverse complement strand
GTATATTTTAACATATAAAATGATAAAAATCAATAAAAATAACGAAAAAAATGTCGTATTCGGCTGATTCTACCGACGGTAGAGTTAAATTTCCGGCTCTCTACCGCGAGAAAAACAAGCGTGTAGTCCGCTGCGGGCGAAGTAGGTTGTATTTTTCGCCCCGACGGTATATGCTTTTTACGTAGCCGCAGAGAAATGCTTTGTCGTTGTCGCGGCTTGCGTTATTTACGATATTGCTTAAGTCGATTATGAGGCGCGCAGGAGGTTTTTGATATGAATTTCGCCAACAAAAGAATCACGGTATTCGGCGATTCGATAGGCAAGGGTATAACGACCGACGGAGGCAGAATAGAAGTTCTGCCCACTTACGCCATCAAACTTTTTGAAAACGAATACGGCGTTAAAATAGAAAATCTTTCCGCTTTCGGCAATTCGCTCAAGAGGTTCTGCGAGCGCGGGAAAATCGATAAGTATATCGCTTCGCTCGATAAAACCGTCAAAAACGTGGTCGTTCTCGAACTCGGCGGAAACGACGCGGATTTCGACTGGCAGGGCGTAGCCGCCGATCCGGGCAAAGAACACGGTCCTAAAACGGACGTTGACGAATTCTCCGCCCTTTACGCGGAAACGCTCGGAAAACTCCTCGACGCGGGCGTGGAGGTTGTCCCTTGCACTTTGCCGCCCGTCTGCTCGGACAGGTATTTTAACAACGTGATAAAAAAACTTGCGGACGGAAACAGAGTTCTCGAATTTTTCAAGGGCGATACCGGCACGATTTATCGCCATCAGGAGATGTTTAACAACGAGGTTATCAAAAACTCGTTCAGAAACGGACTTCGCGTTATCGATTTAAGGCAGAGATTTCTCAACAGAAACGATTTCGATTCGCTTATGTGCAAGGACGGAATTCATCCGAACGAATTGGGGCAGAGAGAGATTTTTTACGCCGCGCAGAAATATCTCGCGGGCTGACGATTTTAACTCCTCGGCGGCATTAATCTTGTCCGGCGCAGCCGGACTTTTACGACAAAAACGCGGAATACCCGAGAGAGTATTCCGCGTTTGATTTTGTTTTTTAAGCGAAACGTTTATCGTTATACCGGTTTGGTGGTTTTGTAAACCTCGAAAATTCCCATAAAGAACTCGCTTATTTTATCGAGAACGGGCGAGAGGTATTTCACCGTAAGGCTTTCTTCGGTGAGGTATTTCGTCAGCAAATCGTCGATAGCGGTTATCTGACCTCTCAGAAGCGAGAGTATGCCGAGAATGACCGCGAAAATCGCCGCGCCGATAGCAAGCCCTAAAATTACGCCGAGAATACGGTCGAACACCTTAACTCCGCCTTCGGAATAAGCGAACGGTCTGAAAATCATTTTGATAAGTTTAAAAACTATCGCAACGACGATCCATGACAAAAGAACCATGCCGAGCATGAGAATCCATCTTGCAAGCATCGCGCCGCCGTTCGGAGCGCCGTAAGAAGTTGCCATTTCGTCGAGCGCAGGGATAGTGAGCGATGCGAACAACCCCTCGAACGAAGTGCGGAGCGACGCTAAAGCGCCTCCGTCCGCGCAAAGCCACTTGTAAAGAATCGGTGTGATTATTATCGCCGTCAAAAGGGAAAAGAACCAACAGAGAAGAGTTATCATTTGCTTGGCAAATCCCCTGAGAAGCCCTATAAGTCCGAATAAGACGATAAATCCTATGCAAACCAAATCGATCAGAGCCATATCTAATCCTCCAGTTAAAAAGATAAGCCCGAAAACGAGCCCGGCAAACGTAACGTTTCGAGCAGACTGTTACGCTACGACTTTATTCAATATTATCACACATATATTTTTTTTGCAAGCGTTTAACAAATATTTTACGTTTAATTATAGTTAATAAGTAAATAATTAAACGTATGAAAACATTTTCGATACGAGATTCTTCAGTAAACGGCACTTCAAAAGAAGCCGAAATCAGCCTTGCGCGCGCCGTAAAATCGCTTACGGGCGGCAAAAAACCCGTATTCGTCTGCATCGGAACGGACGCCGTCACGGGCGACAGCCTCGGTCCGCTGACGGGTACGGTTTTGTCCGGAAAACTTCGCGGAAAAGCCTACGTTTTAGGCACGCTCGACCGTCCGCTCACCGCTCTTGACGTGAATATCGCGTCCGAATTCGTTAAAAAGGTCTATCCTTACGGCGTTGTGGTAGCGGTCGACGCCGCGCTCGGCAGAAAAGAAGAGGTCGGATCGGTTCTGGTTTCCGATTCTCCCGTTAAACCCGGGCTCGGCGTGCGGAAAAATCTTGACGAGATAGGCGACGTTTCCGTAATCGGCGTCGTAGACGAGAAAAAAGAGACGGGCGGGAATCTTTCGTCGGTCAGACTTTCGCTCGTTTATCGCTTAGCGAATCTGATTGCGAACGGACTCGAAACCGTTGCGGATTCCGCTTGCGAAGAAGTTGAAACGCCTTGCGGAAAAACTTGTTTATGATTGCGTAAAATCGTCGTTTATCGACTTATAGGCTGCCATAATTGAGATTTCACAAGTTTATTTCGCGAGATTTAAACCGCGGATTCTGTCGCTTGCGGCGAGGATTTCCTTTTTCGGCGCAAAAGCGGAGAGCCTGAAAAATTCTCCGTTTTGTTCGTAAAATCCCCGTCCGGGCGTCGCGATTACTCCCGCTTTGTCCGAGAGCAGAGCGCAAAACGCCTCGTCGGTGAAACGTCCGGGACATTCGGCGTAAACGTAAGGCGAATCGTTCCCGTCCGCGCTTTTCAGTCCGAGTTCTTTCAGCGCCCGTTTTAAAACGGCGGCGTTGGCTTTGTAATAATCGACTCTTTTTTTCATCTCCGCTTGCCCCTCTTTTGAAAAACACGCCGCTCCGCCGCGCTGGGTTACGTAAGAAACGCCGTTATCGAGGCAACCCGAAAGCCTTTTTCGCAGGTCGTTGAGTTCTTTCTGCTCCCGCGGGACGACGACGTAACCGAGCCGTATGCCGGTAAACCCGTATCCCGTGGAGAACGATCGGATTTCCGCGGCGCACTTTTTCGCGCTGGGGACGAGATATATCGATTTTATCCCGCCGTCCGGAATATAATCGGAATACGCGCCGTCGAAAAATATAGTCGCGCCGACGGACAGGGCGTATTCCACCCACAACGCGAGTTCGTTTTTGTTCATGGCTTTGCCGCTCGGGTTGGACGGAGAACAGAGATAAACCGCGTCGCATTTTTTGCCGAACGGAGGAATCGGCGTTCCGTTTTCGTCGGAACGCGCGAAAACGGGTTCGTTTCCGTGAAGTATGGCGGCTTCGGGCGCGGCGGCAGTAAGATCGTTTTCCCGACGCCGTGTTACCCCGCCGCGCATAAGCGAATTGATCGCGAAGAGTTCGCCTTTCGCGCCGTCGTTGACGAAAATCTCGCTTCTGTCCACCGTTATTCCGAGGTTAGCGTAGTCGGACGATATCGCGTCTTTGAGAAAATCGTAACCTGAAGCGGGCGGGTAGCCCCTGAAACCGTCCGTGGCGGTGAGTTCGTCGGCGGCTTTTTTCATTTCGTCGGCAATGCAACCGAAAAGCGGCAGGCGAACGTCGCCTATCCCGAGGTCGATAAGGTCGTCGCCCCATTTTTTTCGGGCGAGATTTTTTTTGACGGCAAGCCCCTCGAAAACGTAGGAGGGCGGGAGATTTCCGAAATAATCGTTGAATTTCATAGATTTTCCTTTGAGTCTTTCTCCGAATCTTTCCTTAAATTGTTATCCGAATGTTTCTCCGGATCGTTCTCGTCGCGAAGAAGTTCTCCGCCGAAGTAAGTTCCGCGATAAACGGGAGTTACGTTGCCGCTCAGACGGGCGATATTGTCCCCTAATTCCACGAAAAGCGTTCCGCCGCGCATCATAACGGGGTATTTGTCGAGTTTTAATCCGAAAGCGTTTTTCGCGGCGAAAGCCGCGGCGATCGCCCCGCTTCCGCAGGAATAAGTAGTTCCCGAGCCCCTCTCGCAAACGTCGCAGGTGATAACGTCCTCGAAAACCGTCGCGCTTTCAATGTTTATTCCGTCGGGGAAAACGCCCGCGGAGCGCAGTTCGGAGGATATCGTTTCCGCTAATTTTTTCGCGCCGAAAAACACCGCGTGAAGATTGCCGTTGTTCACTATGCGGACGACTCCTTCTATCTCGCCGAAACGCGCGCGGCGTTTCGTTTCTCGTGAAATATCCGTTTCCGGAAAAATTGCGTTTCCGGATATATTTTCGGTTTCGTAATCTTTAAAAACGGTTTTTAAAGCAGTTTCCGTTGCCGCGTCCGTCGCGACGAACTTCGGCGCGGGAAAATCCGCGGCGGAAATTATTTTGTCGTCGTATTTTCTGAACGAAACGTTATGCGTTGCCGAAAGCGTCCTTATTTTCATTTCCGTCTTGTCGGTTTTTTTCGTCATATTCGCGAACACGGCCGAACATCTCAGTCCGTTGCCGCAGGTTAAACCTTCCGAACCGTCCGCGTTGAAAATACGCATAAAAAAGTCGCCGCCGCGGGCAGAATCGTCGTAAACGGCTATGATGCCGTCCGCGCCTATGCCGAATCTGCGGTCGCACGCTTTTTTTGCCGTCGCGGAGAAATCCGCGTTTTTGTTCTTATCCCCGTCGACGTAAATATAATCGTTGCCGGCGGCGTGCATCTTGATGAATTCCACAAAAAACCCTCTGCAAAATTATATGCGGAGGGTAATTTTTATATGATAACGCGGCTTTCGGATAAAACCGAAAGCCGCGTAAAAAATGGTCTATAAGTCGATTAATCGCTTGTTTTCATTGCCATCGCGACGATTTGGCGACGAGCGGAACACTCACGGACGGAAAATCCCGACTCCGCCTTTGACGACGGAAAGATCGAAATCGATGTCGTCGTAAAACTCGCCGTCGATCTGAATGGTGACGGGCTTGTCGAATTCCAGCCGTATATGTTCGATTCTCTCAAAAGTGGTGAAGTCCTGCTCGAGGATTTTGCCTTTCATGAGTTTGACGAAAGCCCCGGGAATTTTGCGTTTTTTGAGTTTGCCCGCGATGACGAAATCGAGTTTGCCGTCGTCTATTTCCGCTTCGGGGCACATTCTTATGCCGCCGCCGAACCTCTTTCCGTTACCCACGCAGGCGATGAGAGCCTCTTTTTCTTCACGCTCTTCCGAGTTGTCTCTTATTATGTAAAACTTGTAAAAAACGAATTTGATAAGCGAGATGACGAGCGAAAACACGTATTGCAATTTTCCCTTTAAAATCTTGCTTTTTCTGCATCTTTTGAGAATGTCCACGTCGATGCCCGTGCCGATGATGTTAAGACCTCTCACGCCGCCGCAGACCATAAAATCGGTCGGTTTCGCTTCGCCGTCGAGAATGAGATCGACAGCCGCCTCCGTATCCGTCGGAATGTTTGCCGAAGCGACGAAATCGTTGCCGCTTCCGCACGGAATAAGCCCGAGTTTAACTTTATCGACGTCGATGCCGTTGAAGACCTCGTTTATCGTGCCGTCGCCGCCGAGCGCGACGATCGTATCGGAAGTTTTTGAAAGTTCCCTCGCGATTTCCGTTGCGTGTTTCGGGGCGTTCGTGTAGTGTATTCTGTATTCGGCTCCCCTTTCTTTCAGCCGCTTTTCCGCCGCCGCGGCGCATTTCAACGCCTTTTTGCCGTTCGCGACGGGGTTTACTATTATGTCTATCATTTCTCTCCTGTGCGTAGCGTTTCCGGTTATATCCGCCCGGTTTACGTTCGTTTCGCGGCGAAACGTCGGTCGCTATAATCGGTCGCTATAAATTCAATTATATCGCTTATTCCGCAAAAATGCAATCGTTTTGAACGTGTTTCCCGAAATCCGCCGCTTATCCGCCCGATCCGGCCTTTACGCGGGAACGCCGCGGCGCAAAGCAAAGTCCGGGCGAAAGTAAAACGAAAGTAAATTATTCCGAAAAAAATTTTAAAAATCCGACGGTTTCGCAAAATTTTTCCGCGCGGAGTTGACAAATCGGTAAGTATAAATATATAATCTAAAAGTAATCTGCTTATATGCGTGCGCGACAAGCGTGCGTGTACGGGCGGAAAACTCACATGCAACGTAGGAGATGCTGTTATGAGTAAACTTTTCAAAAGATTGTTGTGTCTTTTACTCGGTATCGTAATGGGTATTTCCGCAACCGTAGGCTCTATTGCCACTTCCGTATATTACCTGTACGGAAATCTCACGATTGCGGACGTGTTGCCCGACGATAAAGACCGTCTGAAAGACGCTCTGGGAGACCTCGGGGATTATTCCGCCGAGGATGTTATCGCGTTGTTTTCCAAAGCGCTCAAAGCGCCGCAGAATTACACGATCGCAGATCTCGAAAGAGAATACGGTTTCAATCTTGTCGACCTTATCAATCAGGCGGCGGGATCGGACGTTATCGATACCAAAAATCCCGATAACAAACCTTACGTAGACGATCTCAAATCGGTTTCGCTTTTCGCGCTTTTATCCGGGCAGGTTAACGTTACGGAATTCCTTTCGGATATTCCTCTCGGCGCGGTTATGAGTTTCGTTCCCTCGGATACCGTTCTCGATAGCGAACAACGCGAAAAACTCCGCAAATACAGTATCGGTTCGCTTGCGGCGAAAGACGAAACGACGGGAACGCCCGTCGCCGTCAGCGCGCTTTCCGAACTTACGATCGGCGGTATTCTCCCCGGAATATTTGAAAAATCAGGCGATAAATACATAGTGAAAGACGGTAAGCCGGACGCTCTCGGGCTTATCGCGAACCTTAAACTCGGCGGATTCGTTTCGCCGCTCACCGGCGCGACCACAATCGGCGACGAACTCGTTTCGGGCGGGCTTTCCGCTCTCGGCGAACTTTCGCTCGGCGAGATTTATCGTACCGTGGGCGTTAACGACGAGAACGACGTCGCCGGCACTCTCGACGGTCTTTTCACCGATTCCGAAGGAAACCCGATAAAACTGAGAGATCTTTTCGCCAAGGATATTTCGAGCGGAAACGACAGTTACGTTTTCGTCGTGGATAAACTTCTCGACAGCATCAGGTTCGGCACGCTTTTCGGAATGACGAGAAAGGACGGAGAATGGGTTGTCAAGAAAGACGACGGTACGGAAGAGAAAGCGACGGGACTTCTGAAATTCCTCGCCAATCTCAATCTGACCGACGTTTATCACGCGCTTACCGACGCGGCGACCACTAAGGACAGAATTCATAAAATAATTCTCATCTTCGGCGATCTTTCCGTCGGGGACGTTTTTGAAACCCTCGGTTATTCCAAAGACGAGGACGGAAGATGGGTTAAACCGGACGGTTCGCGCCTGAAGAGCAGAGTGGCGGAAGCCCTTCTCGATTTCTCCATAAGAGATATCGTGGGCGAAGCGAGTTCCGAACTCTCGTTCGACCAGATAAGAAAGAACATCGTCGGCGCGATTTCCGGTCTGTGCGACGATATGACGATCGGCGAAGGATTCGGCGAACTTTTCGGCGTTGCGGCGGCTAACGGAAAATATTACGATCCCGAAACCGGCAATCCCGTAAACGAAGCGATCGCCCGTATTCTCGATATAAAAATAAGGGATATAACCGATTGTTTTGCCAAAGATAAAATCAACGTCGACGAAATTTACGGCGTGTTCGAGAAAGCAATCGCGGGCGTTTACGTCGGCGCGATTCTCGGCGCGGAAAGAATCGACGGCGAGTGGTACGCGAACGGCGGAAAGGTAACCGACGTTCTCGCCATGCTTTACAACGTCCGTCTTGAAGGTTTGTTCTCCGTAATTAAAGAACTGCAAAACCCGGACGGCTTCTCCTACTCTGAAATAATAAAAGGATTCCTTCCCGAAGCGTGCGTCGGAGACATACTCTGCGCATTTTCCGGAATGACCAGACATAACGTCGGCGACAGCGCGTACTTTACGGACGCGAACGGCAGCCCCGTCGGCGAAGGACTTAACAAACTTCTTCGTTTAAGGCTCTGGCAGATAGCGGCGGGCTTCGATAAAAACGGCAACTTCGACCTTAAAGCCGTACTCGACGAAATCAAAGTCGGCGACGCGCTCGACGCCGTTTATGACGCCGATAAAAACGAATGGACTTTGCTCGACCGCACCGCTAAGGGCGGACTTGCCGAAATAATGAACGTTTCGCTCGGTCTGCTTGTTTCGGGCGATACCGAAAAAATAAACGATACTCTTACCGGGGACGCGAAAAACGTCAGCCTCGGCGACGTTCTTACGTTCGCGCTCGCTTATAAGGACGGCAAAATCCTTAATTCCGACGCGGAACTTAACGAATTCGCGCAGAAGTTCATCGAATGGAACGCTCCGACGGTAAATTACGTCGAAGATCTCGTCAAAAACAAAGATTTCGAAAAACTCAGAAACGATATCAACGCTCAGTTCGGCGCGCTTAAAATCGGCGAAGCGTTCAGACCTTATCTCGTATCCAGAAACGACGAGGGCAAATACGTATTCTCCGCGTTGGAACAGATTTCCGGCATCGTCGAACCGATATTCAACACCGATTTCAAGGTCGTCGTCGATATCATATTCGATCTCATCGCCGGCAAGAGCGTTGACTTCGGAAAAATTCTCACCGATATTTACGGCTCGCTTACGATAGGCGAGGTTATCGCTCCCATAGTCGGGCTTTCGCTTACGGACGGAACGGCTCAGGTCGAGGCGGGCAAAAAAGTTTACGTTACGAACAACGGAAACGGAACTTCGCTCGGGCTTGGCGTAACCGCTCTTATGAAAACGAGCATATTCGGTCTTGTTCAGAGCGTTATCGACGGAGTAAACAATAAGGACGGCAAAAACCTCGTTCATCGCCTCTTCGGTACGACCGAAGAAGAAGGCGCGATCGATATCGACCACGTTCTCGGCGAATATATTTATTCTTTCCTTAAACTCGATTACGACGGAAAAGACTGGACGAACGGCGACGGTAAGACTTACGCTCCGATCACCACGCTTCTCAACGCGAACCTTTATGAAATAATCGACCACGTTCTCGATATCAACAAAGCGTACACCGCCGACGAGAAAAAGGATTACTTCATAGGCATACTCGACGACCTGACGATAAAGGATATCCTTTCGTTCTCGAAAGGAATCACCGAATCCGACAAAGCGCTCGTTCAGAAAGTCGGCGACGTCAAACTCGTAAGATTCGTTGTCGACCTTATCGAAAAGAACGACAGGATTGCCGTTATCAAAGAGAGCGGCTTCGGAAAAGTCGCGATAGGCGATCTGGTTCAGTTGGCTGTCGATATAAAGCAGGACGCGACCGGATGGAAGAAGTCCGGCGGCGAATATTTCGCTTGCATGATTTCCGACGCGTTCAGCCTTGACGTAAACAAAATATTCGAAATAACGGACGACATTAAGGCAGGCGGCGACAACGTCGTAACGGAAGTATTCAACAAAGTATTCCCGGAAAGACGCGTCGGCGACTTCGTGAACGTTCTTATCCCGAGCCTTTCCGACGATTGTACGCGCGGTAACTATAAGACCTGGGGTACTAACAAAGCGGCGGGAGATCTTCCTCTCGTTCTTTCGGACGTGTTCAATCTTAAATTCAAAACCTTCTTCGACGCATTGCTCGGCGAAAAGAAGAGCGCCGTCGATATAGTTCTGACTATAACGGACGAAATTTTCGGCGATCCCGTCAACAATCATCCCGAACACGCGTCCTGGGCAAGGTCGTTTAACGACTATATGAAGGACTTCGGCCTGACTTATCTCGACGAACACAAAGCGTTCGACGATATCAAGGACGTAAAAGTCGGCGAGTTCATCTATCACGTTCTCAAAGACAAAGATCCCGCGGCTTACCTCGAAGGATTGGTTAACAATATTTCTCTCGGAGATATTGCGGAATTGCCGCTCGGCGAAGAAGGCGTGCAGAAACTGCCGCTCATTGCGAGAGATCTTTGCGACGTATTGGTCGGAGATATCATCCAAATCGTAAAAGGCGGAGAGAACCTGAAAGCGAATATCTGCGCGACGATAGATAAAGTCACGAAGAACGACGCGGAAGGACATCGTTTCGGAGATTATCTCGACGATCTGCTGAAAGGCAAGGCAAGCGAAAGCATAATCAAGACGAACGAAGGACTTAAAGGCATAACGGATATAAAGATTTCCGAACTTGTCAAAGTAATACTCAAACAGACGACGGTTGAAATGAAGACCGACGGCACGCTTGCGAAGATGGGCGTGTCCGACAAACTTCCCGAAGGTCTGAAGAACATAATAATATATATCTGCGACAACATAACGGATAACGCGCTTATCGGCGACTTCCTTATCAACGGCGCTAACGGCTACAGAAAGGAAGCGAACGGCGACGGATATATCTGGTACGATAGTAACGGCAAGGCGTGCGAGGATATACTTAACACGGTATACAGCCTTGAAACGAGTTACGTGTTGTACTTGATCGGCGGAATATACATAGTAGCGACGGAACCGGATACGGTAATGCAGGAAGTTCTCAAACTTAAAGCGGGAACTATCGTGATGCCGATTTACAACCTGATGCTTGAAAAAGCGGGCGAGTACGCAAGCAAGATGACTTGCAGCGACACGAAAGAGGAAAGCGAAAAAGTATACGAGATCAAAGGCTTGTATAAAGATTTGCTTACAAAGTTGTCGAACATGACGCTCGGCGAGATCAAGGACGAAGTACAGACAAGACCTATGTGGATTGCGGAATACTTCTACAACAGGGAACTTGGCGATTTGTTGTACGACGCGTTGTCTATGACGGTCGGCAAAACGCTGGGTATCGAAGGTTTCGCTTACGAACATAAAGGTCCGGACGGCTACACGACGGATAATAAAGTTCTTACGGCGGCGTTCAACTTCAACGTGAAGAGCATGCTCGACGCGACGGATAAGGCAGAATATATATTAGGAATATTCGGCGAAGTCAGAGTAGGCGACGTTGCGAACATCGTAAACGGAAATATCAAATACGACGAAAATATCGGACTCTGGGTTAACGGAACGCAAACGGCGAAGTATATCGTAAACGATTTGTTCAATATCACGGCTAACAACGTGACCGAATGGGTTAAGACTATCAAAGCGGGTATCGTTGAAGACGTAATCAGACTTATCGTGGCAGACGTAACCGTCAACAGAACGCTTGACGATTATCTGAGCGATATCGGCAACGCGACGGTAGACAGAATAATCGCGAACGGCGCGTTCGATAAGATAGCGAGAGAAGAAACGCTCATACAGGTAACGGACGTTGTTCTCAACAATCTCAAGAATAAGAAGTACGTTGATTTAATCACCTATTACTTCGGCGATATAAGAGTCGGCGACGTTGCGAACATCGTAAACGGAAATATCAAATACGACGCGAATATCGGACTTTGGGTTAACGGAACGCAAACGGCGAAATATATCGTAAACGATTTGTTCAATATTACGGCTAACAACGTGACCGAATGGGTTAAGGCAATCAAGGCGGGTATCGTTGAAGACGTGATCAGACTTATCGTGGCAGACGTAACCGTAAACAGAACGCTTGACGATTATCTTAGCGATATCGGCAACGCGACGGTGGACAGAATAATCGCGAACGGCGCGTTCGATAAGATCGCGAGAGAAGAAACGCTCATCCAAGTAACGGACGTTGTTCTCAATAATCTCAAGAACAAGAAGTACGTTGATTTAATAACCTATTACTTCGGCGATATAAGAGTCGGCGACGTTGCGAACATCGTAAACGGAAATATCAAATACGACGAGAATATCGGACTTTGGGTTAACGGAACGCAGACGGCAAAGTATATCGTAAACGATTTGTTCAATATAACGGCTAACAACGTAACCGAATGGGTAAAAGCAATCAAAGCGGGCATCGTTGAAGACGTAATCAGACTTATCGTGGCAGACGTAACCGTCAACAGAACGCTTGACGATTATCTAAGCGATATCGGCAACGCGACGGTGGACAGAATAATCGCGAACGGCGCGTTCGATAAGATCGCGAGAGAAGAAACGCTCATACAGGTAACGGACGTTGTTCTCAACAACCTCAAGAACAAGAAGTACGTTGATTTAATCACCTATTACTTCGGCGATATAAGAGTCGGCGACGTTGCGAACATCGTAAACGGAAATATCAAATACGACGAGAATATCGGACTCTGGGTTAACGGAACGCAGACGGCGAAATATATCGTAAACGACTTGTTCAATATTACGGCTAACAACGTGACCGAATGGGTTAAGACTATCAAAGCGGGCATCGTTGAGGACGTAATCAGACTTATCGTTGCAGACGTAACCGTAAACAGAACGCTTGACGATTATCTGAGCGATATCGGCAACGCGACGGTGGACAGAATAATCGCGAACGGCGCGTTCGATAAGATAGCGAGAGAAGAAACGCTCATACAGGTAACGGACGTAGTTCTCAACAATCTCAAGAACAAGAAGTACGTTGATTTAATCACATATTACTTCGGCGATATAAGAGTCGGCGACGTTGCCGAATTCGTTAACGGAATCGAAGCTCCCGCCGCAGAAGGCGAGAAGTGGACTTACAAGAACGGCGGAATCCCGTATGTTCTCGGCGACGCAATGGATCTCACCTTCGCCGACGTTATCGGAATGTTCGCGGCAAAGAGCGGCGAAACGTTGCCGACCTGGCAGAACAGAATCGCTACGCTTGTCGCGAAGTACACCAAGAACGATCTGCGCACGCTGAAAACCTATATCGAGGATCTTGCGGGCAAGAGCCTTAACGTTAAAGGACTTGCGGATCTTTCCGATATCAGAATCGCGGAACTCGTTTCCGTCGCGCTGAAAGTCAACGCGGAAGAAATAAAGGCAGACGAAGGCGGTACGCTCGATAAACTCGGCGCAGCGAACGATCTTCCCGCAAGCGTCAAGAACCTTGTTATTTACGTTTGTAACGTAACGGATAAGATTCTTCTCGGCGATTACCTCACGCAACTCGATAATCCCGAGGGCGGAGTACATCGCGACGCGGACGGAAAGTGGTTCAACAAGACTACCGAAGTAACGGGGCTGCTCAAGACGATTTACGGCTTGCCCACGACGTATTTGTTCGGCGCGGTGGTCGCTGTCGTTAAGCCTCAACTTGTTATCGACGCCGTCGGCGGATATAAGATAGGTAAACTTATTAAGAAGCCCTATAACAACGCGCTTCGCTCGATCGAATCTTCAATCGGCGAAACGAACGGCGAATATTACGCGGAAGGCTCGTTCAAGGCGGTCGTAGACACGTTCGTGAACCTGACCGTAAACGATATTCTTGCGGATATCAAAGCGGGAACGTTCGTGGACGGACTTGAGGCTAAGTTTATTCTCGACAGAAAGTTGGGCGACTATTTGTTCGACCTGATCTCGATTCTCGCGAAAAAGACGAACAAATCCGGCTACGGAATCAAAGGTTACGCATATGAGAGCGTCAACGCGGAAGGCCTTTACGAAACGAGAGGTAACTTCAAGAAGATCTACGACATAGTTCTCAACATAAAATTCAAAGAGGACTTGTTCGATCAGAAATCGAACGTTCTTGTTCACCTCAAAGAGATGTTCCAGACGCTTTATCTCGGAGATTTGTTCTACGACGTTTTAAGAAGCGTTTCCAAGAGCAAACTTTGCGAAGGATACGGTTTTGAAAACTTCGAGGAGAATATCGGCTATAAACTCGATAAACAGTTTGCGGACGTTCTCGGCGCGGTGTTCAACGTTCAACTTCTCGATATCAACAATTGCATCGGCAAAGATTTCACCGCAAGGTTCAAAAATCTGCTTAAAGTAAAATTCGGCGAACTTACCGTAGGCGACTTCGGTTACGACCTGTTCGCGATGTATCTCGCGACTAAACTTTCGCTCAAAGCGAACGGTTACGCTTACGAGTTCAAAGCGGACAACACAATGCTCAAAGGCAAAGCGGCGAAGGTCGTCGCGGCAACGTTCAATATCAGCCTCAACGATATAGACGCGTTCATGAAGAACTATAGCGCGGCGAGCGGAAAGGCTAAGAATACCGCGATAATCAACTTCGTAATCGATACTTACGGCACGCTTACGGTCGGCGACGTTCTCGGCGCGATTGTGGAAAAACTCACCGCGACGAAACTTCAGATGACTTATACTTACGACGAGGATTATAACCTCACCGTAACGGGTAACTTCAAGGAAATCGCAAACATTATCTTCTCTTCGTCGTCGGGAGATCTTCTCAGGGCGATCAGAGCGAATAATGTTAAGGCTTACTTCCTCGGCGATCAGAAAGGAACGACCGACGGTCTTGTCGGCGGACTTAATCTCGGCGACGTACTCGGATACGCGCTTAAAGCAAAGGCGTTCAAGGGATTCGTAAAGAATACCGACATCGAGAGAAACGAAACCACCGGCAAATGGGAGATTGCAAGATCCTTCTCGCACCCGTTGTCGATTCTCTGCAACGACGTTACTATTTCCGGGCTTCTCAGAAAGATAAACGAACCCAAACAGTTCATTATCGACACGATCGGCGACGTTTGCGTGGGCGAAATGCTCGGCAAGTACCTCGTTGACGACGTATGGTATAAAGCCGACGGAACGGTTGAGGACGTCAGCGCGGAAAACGGCGGCGTTATAATGAAACACGTTTACGGCATCAAACTCGGCGAGCTTCTCGGAGAAGGCTTCAATATCAATAAAATACTCGGCGACGTTTACGTCGGTGAACTTATAGGCTACGCTCACTGCGGCAAGAAGTACACCAAGACAGAGGGCGAACATACTCAATATAACGTTTGCACGGAAGAAACCCACACGGATAACGCGGACGGATATCACGTCCACGCGGACGAATGTACTTTAGGTCACAGCGAAACTTCGCACGAGGCGGGATGGTATAAGAAGAACGCCGCCGGCGTACCCGAAAAAGTCGGCGTGGTAGAAGGCGTAATGGCTGATATCAGACTCGGCTATATCCTCGGCAACGGCGACGTTAAGTTCGGAGATATGTTCGGAAGTCTCAAACTCGGCGACGTACTCGGTTACGATTACTGCGACATGGCGGGAACGGGCGCTACGAACAAGTGTACCGTCGAAGGTCACACCTCAGCCACGCACGACAAAGTCAAAACGCTCACCTGGTACGTAAAAGAGAGCGCGGGTTACCGCATGGCGAACGCAATCGAAAGAACGCTCGCAAACGTTCCGATGAAGGATGTCTTAAACGGCACGTTCAACGTTGACGACACGCTCAACACGCTTAAACTCGGCAACCTGATGAACTACGAATACTGCGACGGTGTCGGCGACGCTTGCATGATAGGTCACGACGACCATACCGCAGGCTGGTACAAAAATACCGCCGCCGGTTGGGAAATGATCAGTCACGAAGTTTATTGCGACGGCGAAGGTAAGCATTGCGGTGTCGCAACGCACGATCACATGAATCCTCCGACGACCGGTTATACCGCAGGCTGGTATCATTACGATGCTAAGTCCGGCAAGTGGATAATCAACGAAGACGGAAAGAACACGGGCAACAATATCTTGCTTTGCATGATCGGTCGTTCGGTTAACGATTCCCGCGGCTCGAACTTCACGACGGAGTTGGTCAACGATATCAACAATTACGTTCTTATCGGCGACATCTACGATATGACTGCGGTTACCGGCCCGATCAACCTCATCTCGCCAAACACAAAGCTAGGCGATATCAGCCACGCGATGGCGGGCGTTATGTCAACGGCTACGGCTAAGGAATTAAACGAAAACGGACTTCTTCCGGTTTCCGCAACCACGACTGACCGTATGAGCGAAGTTTACGGAGCGGTGATTTTCGTTTCGATCAACCTTAATCCTGTCGATTGGACGTATACGTGGAAAGATCCTGAAACGGATCCCGACGCAATCGTTCCGAAGAGCGGAACAACCGTTCAGGCAGATAAGGCGATCGTTGATAACGCGGCGCTTAAACCCACCGCAACGCCCGGTACGGCCGAATATGACGAACAGTTGAAAGCGTACGAAAAAGCGATAGGTAAGACCTATTGGGAATCTCTTACGATCGATCAACTCGTAGACGTATTGCTTCTCAGCGCGAGAGTTTAATCCTTACGCAAAATCGATTTAAGCAAACCGCGGGCGGTCGGCTAACCTCGCCCGCCCGCGGAACAAAAAACGTTAAACGTCTGAAATCGGCTTTATAACCGACCGTTCAAACGCTTGACAATCGAAACGAAAAGAATTATAATAATGTAACTTGCGACCATAATCGCGCATTGCGAGAAGGTCTTGAGAAAAAACCTTGCTTGCGGCGTAAGTCCGTAAGCCGAATAAGTCCGGGAGGTAAAAAAATGAACAAGTACGAAATGATTTACATTTTGGAATCTGCTCTTTCCGATGAAGCCAAAGATCAACTCGTTGAGAAGATCGAAGGCGTTATCACGAAAAACGGCGGAGTTGTCGAGAAGACTGAGAAGTGGGGCATTAAGAAACTCGCTTATCCTATCGACTACAAAACTGACGGTTATTACGTATACGTTGCTTTCGAAGGCGACAGCAATCTTGTCAGCGAAGTCAAGAGAGTTGTGGGCATCACCGAGCACGTACTCAGAAGATTAATAACCAAAAGATAATCTTAAACTTGAAGTTTAAAGGTTGAAGTTTGCTCAGAATCAAGGAGAAAATTTATGAACAAAGTATTTTTAATAGGCAATTTAACGCGTGACCCCGAAATGAGCGAAACCCCGAGCGGCATACCTTATTGC
>OJKC01001222.1_pt1 | contig 16809 bp, 13 predicted proteins | sample 1596401 | NCBI WGS metagenome assembly OJKC01 (sample SAMEA4350162, study PRJEB24818) | metagenome | biome: human; feature: gut; material: faeces | place: Denmark | collected 2013-09 | reverse complement strand
GAATGGTTCCGGAGCAGCGCTGCTTCATCAGCGTCTGGATCGGTTCCGATTTAAAAAGCACCAGCAAGGTTTCGGCGTTCATTTTATCGGAATCGAGCACATAGAATCCGGTTGAGCATAGCGCGCCGTCATATTCATCCGTAATCAGCGCGCAGCTTTGCATCGAGCCTTCAACAGACGCCACAATGATCTGCCCGGATTTTACAACGCGGCGGGCCCTTGTGGGGAGCTCAGCGCCGTATTGAACATCCACACCGGATATATCGCCCGATTGACCGACATCGGCAAGCTCGATGTACGGATATTTTACATGATTCTTTGGGAGAAAGGGCTCATCATGCAGCCTGCACAGGGACCGCACGGTTTCGCTCGTGTTCAGGCTCCGCGCAATCGCTTCATATTTCGGCTGATAGTATTCCGCGTCAAGACGGCCGGAACGGCAATAGGAATCCGCAAACGACCGAATGGCACAGCCTGAATCCGAAGACACGGCAGCTTGAAACCCAACTGCCTTTAAAAGCGCCGATTCACATTCCTTCATCACATCCACGGATGCAGACAATAGCCTGTTTGCGTCGCCAAGGATTGCTTCGATTTTCTCGTCCAACCGATCCGAAAAAACCGGCACCATAATTTCCGGGAATTCCACCAGCTTTATCTCCGGCCGGGTGGCTTTGATCCCGCGCCGTCTCAGCTGGTAATAGCCGTATTTGCTGTTGAGAAAGGTCGAAACATAATATGGATTATACCCGCTTTTCAGCTTGATTTTTCCAACGTGCGCAATCATATTGGCTTTCCGAATGCTTTCGGGAATAACTGCGCTTTTTCCGAAGTATACGCCGGTTTTGGTGACGACAATATCTCCCGGATGCAATTCGGAGCGCCTCAGCTCGGCATTCTTTTCCGGCGTAATAAAACGGCATTTTGAAGTGTCGATATAGCCCTCCTGAACGCTTTCGCTCAGCAAATAAAGAATTCCGGACTCCTGATAATCGGGCGAGCCGTGGTCCCCGTCGGTGATCAGCTTCGACATGCCTTGCAGCGTCACATGGTTTAATCTCTTTATCGTATCAGCGGTACTGACATAGACCTTTCCGTAATATTCCGCCCCCAGGGTGAATGCGTTTTCAAGGTTCGCAAGCTGTATCTCTTCCACGTCCAGCCCATCCATCAAAGCCTTGTACCTGGCTTCATTGAAAGGTTCAACGGATGGGCTTACCGAAAAAAACTAAAGCCTTCTCTTTTTGCAAATTCTATAAAGGCTTCCGCGATCCCCGGCGCGAGCGTTACCTCCGTCCCGTCCTGCTTCACATAGGAGAGTTGGTACAGATCGTGGTCGACGATTAGATGATTGTGCCGGTCCAAGGCAGGCAGTCCGGTCTCGGGATCTGCCAAATAGAGCTTATCGCCGGAGGAGTCCTTGCTTGGCTTCTGCATCGTAGCGAAGAAAATCGGATAATCCTCTTTTTTCGGGCACAGCACATCGTCCCACTTCTGAACAAACAGGACGGATGTTTTCGTTCCTGTATGCGGCTTAAAAACATTGCCATGCAGTCCGACGACAGCGAGAATGCGGCAGCGCTCTGCAATATATTCCCGGAGCGCCCGATCGGTGCTGTTATTGAATCGGCCCTGCGGCAGAACGACAGCCATGCGTCCGCCCGGCTTCAGGAAGTTCAGGTTGCGCTCAATAAAGAGGATATCCCTGCTGACCTTGTTCTGCCATTTTCCGATTGGGCTCCTGCCCAACTCGTATCGGGAGATAATTGTGTTTTCCTTGATATCCCCGGCAAACGGAGGATTGGCCATAACGAGATCGAACTGGAACCGGCTATAATCGCTGCTGCTCTTCGGCTGCAGCTTCTTTAATTTCTTGAAGCCCTCGTTATAGGTATCGTTCCAGTCATCCTGTTTGGTGATCTCATTCCAACGGGAATAGTCCAACGTATTCAGATGCAGGACGTTTGTCTGCCCGTCGCCGGCAATCAGGTTCAGCGTGCGGGCAACGCGGACAGTTTTTTCGTCAAAGTCGATGGCAAACACATTGTCCCGCACAAAATTGGTCTCTTCCGGTACGCGCTGCGCCGCCGTGAACCCTTCGCCCTCCGGGAGCCCTCTTTCGCGGCGAATGTCTTTCCATACTTTGAAGATGCTGTGGACGGTAAAGCCGGAGCTGCCGCAGGCTGTGTCGATGATTTTGTCGCCCACGGTCGGATTCATCATCTTCACGCACATATCAATCACATACCGCGGCGTGAAATACTGGCCCTTTTCGCCCTTTTGTGCCTTGTCCGCCTGCTTTTGTGCGATCAGGCGGTCCATGCCGTACAGCGCCACGCGGCGGTAGTCGCCGACGATACGGCCACGGCCATAGGTGTCGGGCAGGCCGGTGATGATGTGGGTGTGGCGGGCGGTCTTCATCTCGGGGGTATAGGCATCGAACACAGCCTGATTGTGGGTGCGGGTGTAGTCGGTAAAGATCTTGTGCAGCTCCTCGCTGGGCTGGTAGCCGTAGGTGGTGCAGGCCTGCTCGGCCATCTTGATGCCGCCGTAGGGCATGAAAGCACGCTTGAGGGGCTTGTCGGTCTGCAGGCCCACGATCTGCTCCAGATCCTTCAGGTTTTCGTCAATGTAGCCGGGGCCGTAAGCGGTCAGGCCGCTGACGACCTCCGTCTCCATGTCCAGCACGCCGCCCTTGGCGCGCTCGGCCTTCTGCAGCTTCTGCAGGGCACCCCACAGCTTGTCGGTCGCCTCGGTGGGGCCGGCCAGAAAGCTCTCGTCGCCGTCGTACGGGGTGTAGTTCTTCTGGATGAAGTCGCGCACATTGACTTCCTCTTTCCAGATGCGGCCCTCAAAGCCTTCCCACTGTTCAAAATTGATCATTGGAACCTCCTTGCTCCATTCTATGCACTGGTTAGCATATCCTAACTATTGAGCCTTTGAAAAGCCGCTCCTTGTTGGCGGCTTTCTGGGGGCGGACTGATCGGAGCAGCTCTGAACAAAAATTTGTCAAAGCACCTCCTTGGCCACACTGCACCCTTGAGAACCGCCCTGCTGCCAAAAAGCAGCGGCGAGATGAGGAGTTGCAGTGCTGCATGAACTATAATAACAAAGATATCGGTCAAAAGCAAGAGGAAATCGGTGGATTTTGCACAGCCTTAGCCGGCTGTGTGTCTGTACAGGGTGCACGAATCGGGCAGAAAAAACTTTACTGCAAAAAAGTTCCGGAAAATTTTCAAATAAGGGTTGACAAGACTAACTGCGTATGGTATTCTGTTCTCGCAACGAGGTTAGATAAACCTAACCGCTTGAAACGCGTTGCACCAGAACAGCAGAGGTACCTGCAATGCTTCTGCGCAAAACTCAGGTTTGTCGTGGCTTCAAAACCATGGCAACCTCCAATTCCTCCATTCCATTCTCTTTTTCAAAAGGAAGCTGCAGCATGGTTTGCTCTGCGGCCTCCGGCGCGGCATTCGGTGTGATTGGTACCGCATCGCGTGCAAAGAAAACAAAAACGGGACGTGCAGCTTGACCACCTGCACGCCCCGATTTTTGTTTTATATAGAAAAGGAACGATTTATTCCACGATCTCCGCAAGCGCCTGATACAGCTCTGCGGCCCCGCCACCGGGGTATTTGACCGAGACAAAGGCATTGTTCAGGATGCACACCCCATCGGAATAAACCGTGAACAGCAGCTGATGCTGCTCGGCGTCATCGTAATAGCTCACGGTGATGGAATCCACCGGAAATTCGTGGGAGTAGGAGGAATAGTTCTGGCTGAGCCGTCTGACACAGCGCACGCCGGAAAGCACTTCCGAAATGTTCTGATAGATCTCATCCGAACTGGAATAAACCTCGAACTCCATTTCGTTGGAGCTGGCAAAATTCTGCTGGTGCTCCGCCCGGACACTGGCCTGTGTGCTGGCGCTGATCTTTGATGCAAGGTCGATCTTGCTGGAAGGCAGGATGAGCACCAGAAGCAGCACCACCAGCACCACAAGGCCGAACCGGTACAGGATGCTCTTGTTCTTCATAAAGAGTCACGCCTCCTTTGGCGGTGTCCGGGTCAGACGCCGCTGGGCGAGGAAAAAGCCCACGGCGCTGGCGGCAAACACGAAATAATAGCTGGCGATGCGGTAGAGCATGAGCACGCTCATCACCTCACCGGAAGGCAAAAAGCTGCTGTACAGCAGCAGAAAGGCGGTCTCGATGGAGCCCATGCCTGCCACGTTGGGCAGGGCGTTGGAGACGAACAGCATCAGGCTGGTGAGCAGCTGCACCCGCGCAAAACTCAGCGGGGACAGCTGCATGAACCGGATGCACAGCCACGGCAGGCAGAACAGCAAAAACAGCTTGAGCGCCTGCAGGGCAAAGATCTGCACACAGCGGGCCTTGTCGGCCAGCAGCAGGCGGCTCTCGGTGCCTAGTACATCCAGCTGCTCCAGCCAGTCGGCCCGGCGCTGCTGCCATTTTTCGGTCTTGGGCAAAAAGCCCAGTGCCCAGCGGGCCAGATTCTGCACCAGCGGCGACACGCACACCAGCACCAGCGCCACGATCACCAGCGCTACCACAGCATATGCCATGGGCAGATATTTCAGCACGCCGGTGGTGTTGGCGGCCAGCCATTTGTGCTGGAGCAGCAGCATCACGGTGGCGTACAGCAGCACCGTGGTCTTGTGGAACACATATTGCAGGGTCATCAGGCCCACGCCGGGGCCAATGTCCAGCCCGGCCTGATGCAGATACCAGGTCTGCACCGGCACGGCACCCGCGCCCAGGGTGACCACGTTGCCAAAGGTGCCGCACCAGGCGTTGTCGATGCCCTGCCGCAGGGTGAAGCCGGGCAGCCGCCCCCGCACGATGACGTAGGAGACGCAGCCCTCCAGCAGCGGGTAGCTGATGCCCAGCGCCAGTACCACCAGCACCTGCCACAGGTTCAGCTGGGCAAGGGCGGCGGTGATCTCGGCCCAGTGATCCCGGAAGATGAGCACGATCACGCAGGTGAGCGCCAGCAGGATCAGCAGGGAAAACACGGCCTTTTTGCGGGAAGGCTGAGAGGCGGCAGATTGGTTCATGAGGGCAGGGACTCCTTTCAGACAGGATGAAACTTTTTTAAAAGTATAGCACAGCCGCCGACCGTCTTTGTGAACGGAAGCCGAATTTTCTTGTGCAATCCGGCCCGGATGATAAAAAAGATGTCCGGAACGGAAAGAAACGGACAAATATTGCAGATTGTTTTGACACACTGCGCGCAAAAACGCCCCGGAAGATCACACGGATTTTCCGGGGCGTTGAATTTAACAAGAATAAAACAAAAGGCTTAGCGGGACTCGGTCAGCTCCCGGATCAGACGGATCAGGGTGGAGACATAGGCTTCGTTGGTGTAGTAGCGCTCGTAGAGCTTGCGGCAGTCGGCCTTCATAGCGGCCAGCTGGTCGGGGTGCTCGATGGCATGGGCCAGCACTTTGGAAAGCTGGACGGGGTCGTCGTTGCGGTACACAAAGCCGTCCACCCCTTCCGTGATGAGCCCGGCGGTGCCGGTGTGCTCCGACACGATGGAAGGCTTGCCGAAGATCAGGCCCTCGGTCACAAAGGTGGGCATAGGGTCATCGCGGGAAGCGCACACAATGCAGGTGCACTGCTCCATCAGCGACTTGATCTCCGGGCGTTCCAGCCGTTTGCGGTAGAACACATTATGAGGGAACTGCTCGGTCAGGGCGTGCACATGGGCGGAGACGTCCCGGTCGGAAGCCTTGCCCACAAAGAGGAAGGAGGCCTTTTCCCGCACCTCCGGCGGCAGCAGACGGATGGCTTCGCAGTAGATGTCCTGCCCCTTGCGCATCTCCATGGAGCCCACCGTGACAAACAGGGGCCGCCCGCCGGCATAGCTCAGGTCGTAGCGAGGGAAGCTCTCGCGGGCGTAGTCGGGCAGGCCGTAGATCAGCTGCTCCACCTTGAATTTGGGCCGCACCGAGTGCATGGCGGCGGTGGCGTGGGAGCCCACAGCGGCAATGTGCACGTTGTCGGCCAGCTCCTTGGGGATCTTGTGGGTGATGAAGGGATAGCCTGCAAAGGCGTCGTGCAGCCACCACAGCACCGGCACAAAGCCGCCGTTCAGGGTGCTCACGGCAGGGGCTTCCACCACCGTGTTGGCCAGCACAAAGTCTGCGCTGGAAGCCAGCTCCCACAGGGTGGAAGAGGTCACGCAGTCGCGGCGGGTGACCACGGCAGCTCCGGCCTCCAGAAAGAGCGGCAGAGAACCCTCGTCCGAGGGGCCCAGCACCACCACTTCATAGCCAAGACTGCGCAGCACCGGGATGGCGCTCACCAGCACGATGGGCGCACCGGTCATGGTGAGTTCATGGCTCAGCACCACGGCGCGTTTGCCGGTGGCCGAGAATACGTCCTCGGCGCACAGCTCCCGGCGGAAGTGCAGCAGTGCCTGCGGGACGCAGCGGCAGTTCTGCGCCAGCTGGTTTGCCAGCCGCAGCAGTTCCAGCACATCGTCTTTGCCGCGGGCCGCCGCGCGGCAGCGGTCCAGCAGGGCGCGGGAGAGCAGGGCACAGCGCTGGCCGGGCAGGTGCTGGTCGGTCTGGTACAGGGCACTGCCGCCGTCGTAGCCGAACACGGCGTCGCACACCACAAGGTCAGCCCCCTGCTGCAAGGCGGCTGCAAAATAGGTGAGGGCGGTGGAGGTGCACTCCACATCCTCGCTCACCAGCAGCACACCGTTCACGGAGGGGGTTAGCTCACCTTCCAGCCGGTCCACCAGCCGGAACTTGCGGTGCAGCTGCTCGGCAAGAGAAAGGGTCAGGGCATTGCGGCGGCCCGGGGCGTACACCAGCAGATAGGTGCTCTGGGTGTCGGTATAGGTCTGTTCCCGCAGCTGGCGGCGCTGCAGGGGGCTGTAACTGCTGTACATGTACGAACCCCCTTCAATGCCGGTGGAACAGGCCCAGCAGCTTGCGCAGCGGAGCCGTGAGCTTCCAGCTGCTGCTGGCCAGCACGTTTTCCAGCGAGGCTTCGTAGGCGGCCCGGCTGTTCTGCAGGTCGGCCAGATGCTGCTGCTGTTCTGCCAGCTGCTTGCGCAGCTGCCGGATCTCAGCGTTTGCCTCCAGCAGCTGTTCGGTGCCCTGACGGGACACGGCCTCGGTCTCTTCCTTGAGCACGGTCAGCGCCCGCAGCAGGGCCTTGCCGGGCTGCTCATGCAGGTAGCGGCCCAGGGGATAGTAGCGATATTTCACCGCAAACCGCAGCCCGGCGGGGAAGCCTACGGCACTTTCCACTGTCAGGTTGGGGTCGATGTTCATGAACAGCATGGTGCCCTCCTGCAGGGCGTTGCCGTTGAGGATGTGGTAGCTGAGCCGCTCGTCTGAGAGGGAAAAATCAGTGATGCAGCAGGCAAATTCACCGGGGTCCAGCCGCAGGGCCCTGGCCTCCACGGGCAACTCGAACACAGCCGACACTTCGTGGGTCAGCTCGTCGTAGGAGTCAGGGGCAACGGTCAGGCACTCATGGGGCGAAAAACCGGAGCCGGAGTCGTAGAACAGCTGGGGCAGAAGCAGAGCGCCCTGCTCGGTGTCGGCACCCTGTGAGGCCAGTACGGCCTCATATTTCAGCACCTGCTGCTCCAGCTCCAGGCACCGCTGTGCCAGCCGGGAAACGCCTTCGTCCGACAGCCGGAGCTGCTGTTCCAGTTCGGCCACGCGGCTGCCTGCCGCGTCCAGGGTCTGGGGGGCATCGTTGTTCATAACCGGATTCTCCTCTTGTTTTATAGGATACGGCTGCACCGCAGCAGCCGGGGAAATCAATGCTGCGAAAGCGCGGGGGTGCGCCGCTGGGCCTGCCGCCGTGCGGCCGAGGCTTTGACGATCCAGCTGCGCCGCAGGTTCAGCAGGGCGCACACCAGCCCGATGGAGGTAAACGCGATCACGTTCTGCAGTAGCATACCCCGCAGCGGGTGGTCTGTAAAGTGAGCCGCGAACAGATACCACGGAATGGCGATAAGCTCCACCGTGTGGATGCAGAAGATGTTCAGCGAATTGCGGCCGATGGCCTGCAGGCCCTGTGCGATGGGGCCGGTGAAGCGGTTGAGCCGCATGAACAGGCGGATGAACAAAAAGCCGGTGGCGGCATCCAGCAGGATGCTCAGCGGGCCCAGGGTCCACTCGCCCATGGAAATGCAGTCGGTGCTCTGGGCAAGCAGGGCTCCCACAGCGGTCAGAGCTGTGCCGCCCAGCAGGATGTACAGGGTGCGGCGGGGCAGGGGCTTGTCCAGCCAGCGGTTCTTCTTGGCCAGATAGCCGATGTAAAGGTAGGGCACGATCACGGCCCCCTGCGAAAGGCTGAAGGGCAGCTCCCACACCAGTGTGGTGCCCCAGCCCAGCAGCATGATGCCGAGCACAGCCCAGTGTGTGTATTTCTCCGGGAAGATATTCAGGATGGCGTCCAGCAGCACCCAGCCGATCAGCAGCGAGAGCAGATACCACATGGGGCCGGTGGAAAAGAACTGCTGCCCGGCATAAGTAGTGGTGTGGGGCAGCCCCAGCAGAAAGCCGCCGGCCACCTTGAGGGTCTCGGTGACGCTGCTGGGGAAGTAATGGAACGCCGTGTAGTGGCACAGCAGATGCAAGAGCGAAGTGCACACCGCCGTGATGCAGTAGGGCTTGAGCAGCGCTCTGAGCTGCTGCTGGATGCACTTGCCGATGGAGCGCTTGCGGAAACCGTAGCCGCTGGCAATGAAAAAGGCCGCCATCAGGGCCTCACGATAGATGAACGGGAAAAACGCCGTGAGCGACAGCCCGCCGGAGATCTGCATGGGGTAGAGTTCGGCGGTGTGGGCCAGCACGATGGTGATCATGCCCACGCCCTTGAGCATGTCGAACATGCCGATGGAGTTGACGGTGCTGGGTCTGGTGCCTTCCATGAAAAGGGTCCTTCCTTGCGCCGTCCGGAAACATGTGACCAACAGGCGCATACAGTAAAAAATGATCCATTTATAAGGATATAAGGCTAGTATAATGCTTTTTGTGCACACTGTCAATTTTGAATTGCCCACCGCCGGGTGGCAATTGTTGTCTTTACCGATAAAAAAGCCCGGCAGAAGGGCCGAATTTCTGGGCAGACGGCACAGGCTGCCGGATGGAAAAAACAAGATGTGCAAGATTTAATTGCCAAAAATGGAAATTAAATCTTGCAAAGGTATTGCATTGCCAATGGCGGTATTGTATACTGAACACAATTGAAAAAGCGGCACGGTCCCGGGTGGGCCCGGCTGCAGGAATGTAAAAAACAGTGACGTGGAGGCTAACATGGTTCATTCGCTGTATCAGTCTCTGAACAATCTGGAAACGATCTACGCAGACCGGATTGGTATCCGCTATTATGATGAGGCCAAGGGCGGCGTGGTGGAGGTGCCCTTCCGGCAGTACGCTGCAGACCTGCGGCGGTTCGTGGCATTTTTGCGCAGCCGCACCCCGAACCCCTTGGGGCAGCGAGTGGCCATCCTGGCCCGCAACAGCTACCACTATATGATGTGCATGTACGGCGCAGTGCTGGCCGGGGCTGTGGCAGTGCCCCTGAACACCGGCAAGAACTGGGACGAGATCCGCTACGAGCTGGATCTGGTGGAGCCGATGTGCGTGCTCCATGACGGCGAGTACATGAGCCGGGAGCCGGCCCTGGGCCAGGCGTACGGGGACCGTCTGGTGCCTATGGATGCCTTTACCGCCTTTGAGCCTGCCATGGACATCACCGAGGTGCCGGACCTCAATGCAATGGCCTTTATCATGTTCACCTCCGGCACCACTGGCCGCAGCAAGGGCGTTATGCTGTCCCAGAAGAACCTGTTCACCGCCATGCCTGCCTTCCTGACCCCCTTTGAGGATGTGCGGAGCCAGACCGGCTGGAACACCGACGAGTTCAGCTCTCTGTCCTGCCTGCCCATGTTCCACATTTCGGCCATGACCAGTCTGGTGTCCTGGAGCATCACCGGCCACTGCGTGAACCTGTGCAACGACCTGAAATATTTCTACCGGGACCTGGGGGCCATGCGGAGCGACGTGATGGCGGTGGTGCCGGTGCTGCTGAAGAGCATTTATCATGATGTGATGAAGGGCAAACGGGAGCGTCTGAACGGCCTGCGTATGCTGACCTGCGGCGCAGCCATGTTCGACCCTGCCGTGCTCCAGGACCTGATGGACCGGGGCTTCTTCATCGCCCAGATGTACGGCCTTACCGAGACCTGCGGGGATGGTGCCTGGAACTCCTCCCAGGAGGAAAAGTACCTGACCAGCGTGGGCCATGTGGACGACAGCTGCCAGTACAAGCTGGAGGACGGGGAACTGTGTATGCGTGGCGACCCGGTGATGCTGGGCTACTACAAGGACCCGGAGGCCACCGCCGAGGTGCTGGACGCCGAGGGCTGGTTCCACACCGGCGACATTGCCCGGGTGGAGCCGGACGGCTATATGTACCTGACCGGCCGCAAAAAGAACGTGATCATCCTGGGCAGCGGCGAGAATGTGAGCCCCGAGGAGCTGGAAAAGCTGCTGGCTCCCTGCGCTGCCATCCGGGAGTGTATGGTCTGCGAGCGGAACCAGCGCATCTGCGCCGTGGTCTGCTGCGAGGCGGACCAGCAGGACGCTGTACGGAATTTTGTTACCAAGGTGAACCGCACCCTGCCCCTGTACAAGCACATGGTGGTGGAGTTCTCGGCCCAGCCCCTGCCCCGCAACGCTGCCGGCAAGCTGCTGCGGTCCTAAATCTTAGCGGAAAAAGCCGGTCTCATGGTGGGGAAAGTTCCCACAAGGCGTTATGGCCGTGAGACTGGCATTTTTGAAGAATAGAGAGGGAAACGATAATGGAACTACATAAACCGAAAAATCTGTATGAGCTGCTGACGCTGAACATGGAGCAGCGATTTGCGGACCGGGTGGCCTTCCGCTGGTACGACGCCGACCAGGATGTGGTGGTGGAAAAGCACTTCGGGGAGTATGCGCAGGACATCCGCCGCGCGGTGAACTACTACCTGAGCACCATCCCGGACATTCAGGGCAAGCGGGTGTGCGTGTGGAGCAACAACAGCTACCACTACGCCGTGAACTGCTACGGTGTCATGATGGCGGGCGGCGTCATCGTGCCCATGAACCAGCGCAAGAGCTGGGATGAGCTGCACCGGGAGCTGGAGCTGGTGGAGCCTTCCGCCATCCTGACCGACGGCGATGACTACGGCTGCAACGAGGAGATGCAGGCGGCTTACGGCAGCCTGCTGCGCCCCATGGATGCCTACAAGGCTTACGAGCCTGCAGAGCTTGTGAACCGCATCCAGCCCAAGGAGCTGATGGTGCTGATGTTCACCTCCGGCACCACTGGCCGCAGCAAGGGCGTCATGCTCTGCGAGCGGAACTTCTTTGCGGTGATGCCCCACCATGTACGGGTGGGGCAGCGATTCTGCCAGCTGAAAAATGACCCGGACCTGCTGGTCAGCCACATGACCCTGCTGCCCATGTTCCACCTGGGGGCCTTTGGCTGCCTGTTCACCTGGGCCTGGATGGGCTGGGCCCAGAACCTGGGCAGCCTGCGGTCCTTCTATAAGGACCTGAAGCGGATGCCCAGCCAGGCCATGGCCGCCGTGCCGGTGCTGGTGCAGTCCATCCACCACGACCTGATGACCGGCAAGCAGGGCAAGCTGGGGGATCTGTGGGCTCTGAACTGTATGTCTGCGATGTTTGACCCCCAGACCCTGATGGACCTCCACGACCACGGCATGGTGATCTCCCAGCTCTACGGCAGCACCGAGACCACCGGCGGCGGCCTCATCAACTTTGCGGAGGATGCCAAGCACATCGGCTCCATCGGCAAGGACGACGGCCACTGCGAGATCAAGCTGGACAACGGCGAGCTGTGTATGCGGGGCGGCGATGTGATGCTGGGCTACTATAAGGACCCGGAGGGCACCGCCGAGGTGGTGGACGCCGAGGGCTGGTTCCACACCGGAGACCTGGCCCGGGTGGACGAGGACGGCTATTACTTCCTCACCGGCCGCAAGAAGAACGTGATCATTCTGGACAGCGGCGAGAACGTCAGCCCCGAAGAGCTGGAGGGCCTGCTGGCAAAGTGCCCGGCAGTAAAGGAGTGCCTGGTGAAGGAAAAAGGCAAAAAGATCTGCGCTGTGGTCTGCTGCCAGGACCAGGACCAGCAGACGGTGCGGGACTTTATCACCGAAACCAACCGCACCCTGCCGCTGTACAAGCGCATGAGCGCAGTGGAATTCTCCGCCCAGCCCTTGCCCCGCAACGCCATGGGCAAGCTGATGCGCTGAGGCCTGCAGCCCTGATTTTGCGGTTTGTGCCGCATACTCTGCAAAAAAACTGGGCAAACCCATAGGGGTTGTGCTATACTGAGGGCAGAACCGTGCTGATCCTGATCGGCACACCCAAAATCCGTCACGGAAAGGAAGAACATTTCTATGGAACGAGCAGAAATCATGTCCCAGATCCTGGCCATCCTGGAGGATGTGGCAGAGATCGCGCCGGAGGATGTCAACGAGAACAGCGTCCTGATGGACGACCTGGATCTGTCCTCGATGGAGATCCTGACCATCGTGGCCGACCTGGAAGAGACCTTTGGCCTGCGCATCCCGGAAAAGGAACTGCGCAACTTTGTCACCATCAGTGACCTGGCCGATTATCTGGTAGCCAATGCCGGGTGAGCCGATGGAAGCAGCACAGCGTTCGGCGGAGTATGTCTTTCAGGGCATCATGTACTATTTCCGCCGGGAAAAAGTGTGCCCCCGGTATCAGTTCACCCTGAAGGACCCGGTGGATCCGGCCCTGCTGCAACAAGCGCTGGATGCCGCGCTGGAAGCTGCACCCTATTACCGGGTGCGGCTGGTGTGGGAAAAGCGCAAAGCCTTTCTGGAACCGAACTCGGAGCCCTGCCTTGTCTACCCGGACAGCGTGATGCGGGAGATGCCGGAGCAGACGAACGGCTACTTCTTTGCCCTGCACTGCGCACAGAATACCGTGTACTTCGACTGGTTCCACTTCATCGCGGACGGCCACGGGGTATCGCCCTTCCTCACCCGCATCCTGGAGCTGTACTGTAACCTGCGCTACGGTACCGCCTTTGCCAACCCGCCCATCCCCTGCAGCCCGGCCTACGATATCGCAAAGCTGGTGGAGCAGTACCCGCTGCAGGTCATGGACGAGACTACGATGCAGCGGGAGGTGGTGGAGACCTGCGAGGAGCCCATGCACCGCATCCGAATCCGGTTCGCCAAAAAGGATCTGGTGGCCAAAGGCGTGCAGAACGGCGTCAAGCCCTTCTGCGCCCTCATGGGCCTGCTGTGCATCGCGCTGGGAGAGTATCTGGGCAAGGACACCATCCAGTATTCCTATTCCGCCGACACGCGGGACGCCATGGGTGCCCCCAACGCACGGTACAACTGCGTGTGTTCCTTCCAGGACGGAGTGACCCTGCACGAGGGCGTCCGGCTGGAAGAGCTCGTGCAGCAGATGGACGCTGCCGTCAAGGCCAGCCTGACCCCGGAGCGCAAGCGCCGCAAGATGGCCGACCAGATGGGCTGGGTCTACAAGGTGGACCAGCAAAAGGCCCCTCTGCGCATCAAGCAGCGTGTGTTCCAGATGGGCGAGTACATCAGCGGCATCCCGGCAGATTTCTGGTTCAGCTATCTGGGCAATCCCCTCATGCCGGCAACGCCGGAGCTGGAGCAGTACACCACCGATTTTGGGGTGTGGGTGCCGCCGGATGGAGGCTCCCTGTGCGTGGAGGCCTCCACCCTGAACGGCATCATCACCCTGTGCATCGAGAACAAGGTGCCGAAGGCCGGCCTGCCCGGCATCCTGCGCCGTGTGCTGGAAGCCGAGGGCATCCCGGTGCTGGAAGCCCAGGCACTGGACGAAGTATAAACAAAAGGCAAAAGCAGCCTTACCGGAACCATTCCGGCAAGGCTGCTTTTTTGCGTCTTATTCGGTCCGGGCCGGGCGGGTGGTCACCTCGCCGCAGCGTAATGCCTGCGGGCGGCCGTTCTCCCGCTGGACCACCAGCCGCCCTTCCTCGTCGATGGCAAGGGCCTTTGCGGCGTAGGTCTCGGTGCCGGTGCACACGGTGACCCAGTGTCCAGGCACAAAGCAGCGGGCGCGGTACTCGTCCAGACAGTCAAAGGCGGGGCAGAGGGCCAGCAGATGCCGGGCGATGGCCCCGGCCAGCGCGGCCCGGCTCACGGGGGCGGGGCCGCCCGGGTACAGGCTGCCGGCCTTTTCGGCCAGCTCCGGGGGCCAGTCGGCGGCGGTGGCGGTCAGGTTCAGGCCGATGCCCACCACCAGCCACTCCAGCCGCCCGCTCTCCAGGTCGGTGCCGGCTTCGGTGAGGATGCCGCACACCTTTTTGCCCTGATAATACAGGTCGTTGACCCACTTGATGCCCAGTTCCAGCCCGCACAGCTCCTGTACCGCCCGGCACACCGCCACGGCGGCCCCGATGGTGGCCGTCTGGGCGCTGGCCGCCGGGACCGCCGGGCGCAGCAGTACCGAGAGGTACACGCCCTTCCCGGACGGGCTTTCAAATACACGGCCCAACCGTCCCCGGCCGGCGCTCTGGTGGGCTGTGAGCACCAGCGTGCCGTGGGGCGCACCGTCCAGCGCCAGCAGCTTGGCCGTCCGGTTGGAGCTTTCCAGCGTGTCGTACACCTGCACCGGGGCGGGGTAGGGGCCCACGGCCTCGGCACAGAAGGGGTCGCCGCCCAGCAGCCGATACCCCCGGCGGGAGACGGCTTCCAGTGCGTAACCCTGCGCGATGAGGGCGGCAGCCGCCTTGTGGACGGCGGCGCGGCTCACGCCCAGCTGTCCGGCCAGCTGCTGGCCGGAAATGTATGCGCCCCCGGCGGCACTCAGTGCCTGCAGAAGGGCCTGACGGGTGGTAGAAGGCATGGCGGTAAGGCTCCTTTCGTGCTATACTATAACCACATTGTAGCATGGAACGGGCAAAACACAATGTTTTTGAAAAAAATCTGCGGTTTGTGCAGGGAATGCGGTGGCTGTCTCGTTTGAATCAACAGAAGGGCCGTGCAGAGCACCGCCCTCCACAGCCGGAAAGGAGGATGAGCAGGTCGTTGACAACACTGGAATTCAGCGCGATGGTGCAAAAATATCAGTCTCTGGTCTACACGGTCTGTCATCAGCTGGTGCCGGACGTGGGGGATGCGCAGGATCTGACCCAGGAGACCTTTCTGGCGGCATGGCGGGCCATCGACCGCTGTCCGCCCGGCTTTGAAAAGCAATGGCTGGCCCGCATTGCGGCCAACAAAGCCAAGGATTACTTACGCAGCGCATGGGTGCGCCGGGTGAACACGCCGGGCGACGAGGTGCTGGCGCTGGAGGGGGCACCGCCCGGCCTGGAGCCGGAACAGCAGGTGCTGGACACGCTGGGAGCGGAAGAGCTCACCCGCATGATCCTGGACCTGCGGGAGCCCTACAAGACACCCTGTCGTCTGGTGCTGCTGGAACAGCACACCATGGCCGAGGCGGCACGTCTGTGCGGCCGCCCGGAAAAAACCGTGAACGCGCAGATCTACCGGGCCAAAAAGATGCTGGTACAGCAGATCCGGGAACAACAGGAAGGGAGGAGCGTACATGGAACTGTTTGATCAGAACGGATGCCTGACCGAGGAAGGGCTGCACGCCGTCATCGGCGAGCAGCTGGACGAGCTGGGCAGGCTGGAAGCCGCCGAGCACCTGTCCTACTGCGACAAGTGCATGGACCGGTACACAGCCCTGCTCACCGCCGATGTATTGGAAGAGCCGCCGCGCTCCGCCCGCGGGGCGGTGATGGGCACCATCTGGGTGCGTCTGATGCAGAACACCTGGGGCCGGGCCGCCGTAGCCGCTGTGGCGGCGGTGCTGGCGCTGACCATGTGGCGCACCGGCACCCTGGAACAGATCCTGTCCACCGGCGAAACGGTGCGCAGCTGGCTGCCCGAAACCACCCAGACCACGGAGCCGGAACAGCTGGGCAAGCCGGTGCAGGATAAAGAGCCTGCGCCCACCTTGTCCCAGAAGCTGACCGGCACGCTGGACAGCCTGCTGTTCGGCAAAAATGAATCTGCGGCAGAGCCTGAAGCTGCCGTTTCCAACCAGAAGAAATGAGGGAATCGACTATGAAGAAAAACGGAATCCTGACCCTGCTGTTTGCCTGCATCCCCGGCGCGGGCCAGATGTATCAGGGCTATATGAAGCGGGGACTCTCGCTCATCACGCTGTTCTTCCTGTGCATAATGGCTGGTATGCTGCTGGAACAGCTGGTTCTGACGGCGCTCATCGTGTGGATGTACAGCTTTTTTGACACCTTCAACCTGCGGGCACAGTTCATTGCCGGGACGGCCCCTGCGGACGACTATCTGGTGCACTTCAACACGAAGGACGCGCGCCTGACCCTGTTCTTCCGCGACAGCCACAAGCTGGTGGGCTGGGCCCTCATTGCACTGGGCGCAATGGTGGCTTACCAGAACATCATCATGCGGGTGCTGGGGGATGTGATGTGGCGCTGGGGCCAGAACAACCCCTTCTTCCGCGCGGTCTATCTGATGCTGGATGAACTGCCGGAAGTGGTGGTGTGCGTGGCCCTCATCGTCTGCGGCCTGTGGCTGGTGCGCGGCCCCAAGGGCAAAAAGGTGCACCGCAAAAAGGCAGAGGAACCGGAGGACGAGGACTTCCGCGAGTACACCGCAGCCGAAGCCGATGCACCGGAAGCCCCGGAGGAAACCGCAGACCTTGCCATGCCGAAGCTC
>OJKC01001219.1_pt1 | contig 16866 bp, 14 predicted proteins | sample 1596401 | NCBI WGS metagenome assembly OJKC01 (sample SAMEA4350162, study PRJEB24818) | metagenome | biome: human; feature: gut; material: faeces | place: Denmark | collected 2013-09 | reverse complement strand
CTGACATGCTGGTCATCTACGCCGCAGACCAATGCCGTCTGCGGCGTTTTTCATTAGATTGTTCACGCTGATGAACCGCGACGCGCTCGGCTGCGCAAACCGATAACAGCAGCGGCGAGCTCAGCAGCGATGATGATCACGATGCCGACCGTGGCGAAAGACTCGAGTTTCTCGTCAAAAAAGAGCCAGCCGAAAAAGACGGCAAACAAAATGGCGGAAAACTGCAGACAGGCGCAAAGCAGCGGCCGGCCGCGTCCCCATCCTAATGTCTGCGCGAGCTGAGCGCCCATCGTGCAGATGCCCACGGCAAAAAGCATGGGGTCCGTAAAAAGGTCCTTCATAGAGGCTCTGCTCAAGAACGCCTCCGCCACGGCTGAAATGACCAGACTCGCCGCAGAAAACCAAAAGACTGTGCGGAAAATCGGTTCGCCCGCCGCGCCGAGACGCTTCAAGAACATCGCTGAACCTGCCGCCAAAATCGCCGAAAGCACAGCCAGCACGGCATAGGGCAGTTCATGGCTTCCGCAGGAAGGCTGCAGCACCATGCAGATGCCCGCAAAACCGCAAAGCACAGAACCGACCAGCACCCAGTCGGTGCGCTCGCCAAGACGCATCTTTTCAATGATCACAAAGAGCGAAACGAAAAGCGGCATGGTGTAAAAGAGCGTCTCAGCCGTGCCGATCTGCAGATGCTGTACGGTCACGATGTTGATCAGCAAAGCTGAGCATGCCGCATATCGCTCGGCCGATATGCGCCTTCGGGATCTTTGTTTTGAGCGGCGTCTTAGCAGCCGCCGCCATCAGAACGGCAAAGAAAGCCATGTAGCAGGAACGGACGAAGAAAATGTCCCAAATTTCGTACTGCGGCGGCACCCACTTCACGAACACATAGGTGAGCACCGTAAAAAAAGTGGCCGCAAGAATCCATAGCGAATGCAGCATAGCTACTCTCCTGCCGGCAGCCCAAAGCGCTTTTGAATCAGCGCCAAGAGCTGCGCGCGGATCAACTGCGATCCCGGATCGGCGTGCGTACGCTCGTGCCAGCCCAATCGAACGGTGAGTTTTGGCGCGGCATCGGAAAGCGCAAGCATGGCTGTGCGCCGCGGGTCGAGTGCGAGTTCGGCCGTTGCCTTGGGCACAATCGCGTAGCAGTCCGTCTCTTCCAGACAAAGTGATGCCGCGAGAAAGAAGGGCGTCACCAGTGCGATGCGGTCTGGATTTTTGGGATTAAACCAGCCGTTGCCGGGACTGTTGGGAGCACGGTAGCGGTCGGGCTGGGCATTGATGAGCACCTGCGGGAAGGCTTCAAGATCTTCGCGTTCAAGGGGCCCCAAAGCTGCAGCACGTTCAGAGAGAGGGTGTCCGCGCCGCACCAGACAGACGTACGGCGTGGTGAGGAGCGCCGCAGAATGAATATCTGGGTGGAGTCCCTGCCGGGCAAAGAACACCAGATCGAGCAGATCCTCACGCAGATAATCAAAGAGATGTTCATCGGCCTGCGTGGCGCGCAGCCGCACATGCGGCATGCGGGCCGTAAAGTCAGCAAAAATCGAGGCAATGCAGAGCGCAAATGCATTGTCGTAGCAGGCCGTGCGAACCGTGCTCGAAAGGGTTCTTGGATCCAATTCGTCGTCGCGCCGCAGATCCTCAAGCACATGCATGAGGGAAAGCACCTTGTCATAACGGCGTTTGGCCGCTGTGGTCGGCTGCATCAGAAATCCGCTTCTCACAAAAAGCGGATCGTCCCAATAGGTGTGGAGCTTCGCGAGCATACGGTTGGCGCTCGAGAGACTGATGCCGAGCTGCTCGGCCGCACGCGGGAGCGTTCCAGTACGAAAAAGCGCCAGAAAAAAATAGAGCGCTTCAGCATCCACGCCGCGGACAAAGGCCGGCAGGCCATGCTTGTCGAATGCCTCGAACGCCTCGAACGTCTCGAGCGTATCGACGGCATCCTGAGCGCCTTGGCGTTTCCGACTAAGAACCGGTTCCGACATTGATTGGCTCCGAAATCTGACATCCAAACACGTAAATGACCTCATTTTCCGAAGACAGCGCTATCCCTAGAATTTGTCCGACTTCTTTAGAGCACTTCCACGTTTTATGGAAATTCGGCAAATGATTCATCCTTCTGAACCCGTACTCTCCGCCGCGGCAGCCGCCGTTCTTCTTACTTTTGCATCCGCTTCCGCCGCAGCGATGACGCCAGGCGTCTACTCGGCCGCTGTGTCCGCCCGCAACGGTGAACTTGCCGTTGAAGTCCAGGTTTCCGCCGACCGCATCGAATCCGTCAAAGTCGTCCGTCAGCAGGAAACGCCGGGCATCGGTTCGCTTGCGGTTGAAGCGCTCCCTGCCGCGATGGTCGCCCAACAAACCAGTTCGGTGGATGTCGTGAGCGGCGCAACGATGACTTCCGAGGCCATCATCAAGGCCGTCAGCGAAGCGCTTAAGCAGGCCGGCGCCGACGCGTCCTTCTTTAAAAAGAAAGCCGACGCCAAGTCTTCAGACAAAGCGCTGCCGCTTGAAACACAAGCCGACGTCATCATTGTGGGCGGCGGCGGAGCCGGCATGGTGGCAGCCGCCACCGCCGTCGAACGCGGCGCCAAGGTGATCGTCCTCGAGAAGATGGCCATGCTCGGCGGCAACACCGCCCGCTCCGAAGGCAACATGTCCGCCATGGACCTCAATCCCGAGAAGCTTCTTGACATGACGCAGGCCGTTCGCGACATCGTGACGAAGTATACCTCGATGAAGCCTTGCAGCAAGGCCGTAGCCGACCTTCAGGAAACGGTGAAAAAGCAGCTTGCCGCGCATGATGCCGCCGGCAAAAAGTACATCTTCGACTCGCCCGAACTCTTTGCGCTGCAGACGATCGAGGGCGGTGACTGCCACAGCGACCCGAAGCTTGTTCTGACAATGACCCAAAACGCCACAGCCGCCATGAATTGGCTGGAATCACAGTCTGACATGACGTGGTTCCACGTCCCGCGTCACTGGATTGATGTGGGCATCGGCGGCCTCTACCCCCGCGGACAGTGGCCGCGTCAGGCTGACGGCAAAACGCCGATCTCTACTTACGATGCCTACATCGCTCCTCTCGCGAAAAAAGTGAAAGCCGCGGGCAGCACGATCTACACCTCTATGAAGGTGACCGAGATCGAACGTGATCCGTCGGGCCGAGTGACCGGCGTGAAAGCCGTTGATGTGAAGGGTGCGCCGCATATCTTCTCGGGTAAAAATGTCATCCTCGCCGCCGGAGGCTACGGCGCCAATCTCCAGATGGTGAAGAAGTACAACAACATCTCCGTTATTGCGACTTCGAACCAGCCCGGCACGACGGGCGAAGTGCTTGAAGCCGCCGTCAAGGCCGGCGCTGCGCTCGAAGGCATGCAGTGGATTCAGATCCATCCGCACGGCAATCCGAAAAACGGAGAACTCGAATCCGCCATTGCCGGCCGTCCGCAGGATACGCCCTACGTGAATAAGCTCGGACTGCGCTTTGTGGATGAAACGGGCCGGCGCGATGAAATTTCTCACGGCATCCTTGAGCAGCCCGTTCAGGTGGTCTACTCGATCTTCGATCAGGAAACCATCAACCAAAAGAAAGTGCGTGACGATCTGATGCAGATTGCCCTCTCGCACGGCTATGCCTATAAAGCCGATACCCTCGAAGATCTGGCCAAAGCCGCCGGCATTGACGAAAAGGGCTTCGCCCAGACCATGAAGGCCTACAACACTGCCGCAGCAGCTCAGGACACCAAAGGGCTTTCGGTTCCGAAGATTCTGATTGGCATGCCTGTGACAAAGGCACCCTTTTATGCCGTTCCGCTCACGACCACTATCCATCACACGATGGGCGGTCTGCGCATCAACGAAAAAACACAGGTGCTTGACGACAAAGGCAACCCGATTCCGGGGCTCTACGCCGCAGGTGAAATCACCGGCGGCATCCACGGCGGCAATCGCCTCGGACGCAATGCGCTCACCGACCTATTGGTCTTTGGACACATCGCGGGTCTGGAAGTCACAGCCCATCAAAATTAAGGCTTGATACACCAATCTTCCTGCTGTCCTCGAAGTATTTCTCAATGCTTCGGGGGCAGCTTTATTTTCGCCGCTGGGAGAAGTGCTGCTGCGATCAATGCTGACCGCAGAAATCTTTTGGGAAGCCGAACTTCGTCCAAATCGGCGTCAGATCTGCCGGCACCTGCGGCTGACTGCCCGGGGTCGGACGGGGCGAGCGAGGCGAATGCCAGTCTGACCCTGTGCTCGCGAGGAACCCGTACTGCTTTGCCTTGGCCGCAAAGAGCGCATCATCATCGCGGGTCTGCGAACCCGAGGCCACTTCAATCGCCTCTCCGCCGGCTCCCTGAAAGGCCGTCAGCAGTTCGTCAATCATCCATCCTTCTTTGAGGTTGTAACGCCCGGGGTGAGCGAGAGAAGCCGTGCCGCCCTCACTTTTCACAAAACGCACGGCGTCGCGGATTTCCGGCCATTCAATCTGCACGTAACCGGGCTTGCCGGGCTTGAGGTACTTATCGAAGGCTTGGGCGTAATTGTCCACATAGCCGGCATCCAGAAGCCACTGTGCAAAGTGCGTACGGGAAAGCGATCCCGGATGAACGGCAAGCGCCATTGCGCCTTCAAAGGCCCCCTTGCAGCCGCAGGCCGCAAGGAGTTTTCCCATCCGTTCCCCGCGCTCAATGCGTTTTTTGTCAACGCCTTTGAAGAAAGCCTTGAAGGCTTCCGTATTCGGATTGAGGTTATAGGCCGCCACATGAATCGATTTTTGTCCCCAGCGCGTGGAAATTTCAATGCCGGGCACGAATGCGATGCCAAGGCGTTCGGCTTCTGCACGAGCCTCCTCAATGCCTTTCATCGTGTCGTGATCGGTGAGGCTCATCAGCTTTACGCCGTTGCCGGCACAAAGACGAACAACTTCTGCGGGCGGAAGAATTCCGTCCGACGCATTGGAATGCATATGCAGATCAATAGTCACGACAAAGCTCTTGAAAGACTGGACACGTTTTGCCTCAATTGAGGCAGATGCGTTGCGGTCTAAAAAGTTTATCGATTTAGCCGCACCGCTAAAATACTGAACCTCAGGTTTTTCATTAATAGGTTTCGTCATTGTCATGGATGCTCTCCAAAAACTGCTGTTCCCGCGCGCAAATGTGCGCGGTGAAACGGTTGTATTAGGCGACGCCCTTGAACAGGCCGTCGTCAATCAAAACCTTCCCGTTGCGGCCCGCCGCCTAGCGGGCGAAATGGCCGCAGCAGCGCTTCTCACTGCAGGCGCGCTGCAATTTGACGGGACAGTTGCCCTGCAAATTGAGGGCGACGGTCCCGTTCGCCGTGCCTTGGCGGAAGTGCGCCCCGGCTATGCCTTCCGCGTGATGGTGGAGCTTGCGGCCGGCACGGATCCGGCAAAGCTCGACCCCAACGCCAAGCTCAAAGATCTCGTCAATGTCTCCGGCCGCGGCCGCTGCGCCTTCATTCTCGACAGAGCTCATCGCCCGGCCGATGAGGCGCCGTATCAAGGCGTTGTGGCGCTCGAAGGCGACACGCTTGCCCAAGCGCTTGAAAACTACTTTCGCCATTCCGAGCAGGTGGACACGAAGCTCGTGCTGGCTGCCGACGACAAGACGGCGGGCGGCGTATTCCTGCAGAAAATGCCCGCCGAAGGCGGAAAACTCCCCGCTGACTATGACCCGGAAGGCTGGCAGCGGCTCACGATGTTTGCCGGCACGGTGAAGAGCGCCGAACTGCTTACGCTCTCACCCGAAGACATCAACCGCCGGCTCTTCTGGGAAGAGTCTCCGTTCGTCACGCACGAAGCGGCGCCGCACTTTGCCTGCACGTGCTCTAAAGCCCGCTTCGACGATCTGGTACGTTCACTCGGCCGCGAAGAAGTCGACGCCATCATCCGAGAAAAAGGCGCTCTTGACGTCGCCTGCCGCTTCTGCGGCGCCAAAGCGCACTACGACGCCATCGACGCCGCAGCGCTCTTCACGCCGGGCGTGCAGACGCAGAAGGCATAACGTTCGTTCTTTCTGAGACTAAGAATGCTCACCAACGGCGCGGGGATGGCTCCGCGCCGTTTGTTTTGCCCGGGGCGTCAATCTGCTGACGTCGATCCCGAGCCTTCGGCGCACGCTGGTTTTTGGGCGCGGAATAAAGATCCGACTTCTTAGGCGTAAAGGTCGGTTTAGCCCCTGCGGCAATGTCCGGAGCGTCGACGTCCGGCATGGATGCTGCTGCATCGGATTTGCGTGCCGCTTCTTCCGTCGTCTCAATGCGGAAGAGAATTTCATTGGGCTTGACCATATTGAGCTCGCGGCGGGCGCGCTCTTCAATGGCATCTTGATTGTTGGCGAGCGAATTGAATTCGGCCTGCAGCGCTTCATTGGTTCGGCGAAGCGATTCATTCCCCTCGCGCTGCGTATTGAGTATCACTCTCAACTCAGACAGTCTACTCCAACTTGCCCGCCCAAGCCACAGCTGGTACTGCGCGGCGCCGATGCCGAGAAGCAGAATGCAGATGAATAAGCGGACCATAGCGGCGTGGAGACAGTGACTGCTGATTTTGCAGTTCGAAAAAAACAAACCGGACAGCTCTCTATTGTAGATAGCTGTCCGGTGATGGAAGGTCTTCCCGAGCCTTAAATATGCAGCGCGGCAAGGTTCTTTGCTGCCGAACCCGTTATAAACGGGCTCCGGCAGGTTTTATGCCCTTCAGCCGCGCAGCGCCTTGAATGCGGTGCGGCCCGGATAGACGGCGGCACCGGCAAGGTGCTCTTCAATGCGCAGCAGCTGGTTGTACTTAGCCATGCGGTCCGAGCGGCTCATCGAGCCGGTCTTGATCTGACCCGCATTGAGACCCACGGCGATATCCGCGATCGTGCTGTCTTCCGTTTCGCCGGAGCGGTGCGAAATGACAGCCGTGTAAGCCGCGCACTTGGCCATATTGACGGCTTCGAACGTCTCCGAAAGCGTGCCGATCTGATTGACCTTCACCAGAATTGAATTGGCGATGCCGCGCTCAATCCCTTCCTTGAGGATCTTGGGGTTGGTGACGAACAGATCGTCACCCACGAGCTGAATGCGGTCGCCGAGCGCAGCCGTCAGCTTGGCCCAGCCTTCCCAGTCGCCCTCGGCCATGCCGTCCTCAATCGAGACGATCGGGTAGCGGCCGCACCAGTCGGCAAGCACACCGATCCAATCTTCAGCGGTAAGCGAATCGCCCGTGGACTTCTTCATCACATAGCGGCCGTTGTCATAGAATTCCGACGAAGCGCAGTCGAGTGCGAGACAGACATCGCGTCCCGGCTCGTAGCCGGCGGCGGCGATGGCGTCCAGAATCAGATCGAGCGCTTCTTCGTGCGACTCGATCACCGGAGCGAAACCGCCTTCATCGCCGACAGCCGTGGACAAGCCGCGGGCATTGACGAGCTTCTTGAGCGCCTGGAAGGTTTCAGCGCCGCAGCGCAGCGCTTCACGGAACGTCGGAGCGCCGACCGGCACAATCATGAATTCCTGCAGGTCGAGGTTGTTGTTGGCATGTGCGCCGCCATTGATGACGTTCATCATCGGAACGGGCAGCGTTACGGCCCCCATGCCGCCGAAGTAGCGGTAGAGCGGCAGACCGGTTTCCTGAGCGGCAGCGCGCGCCACGGCCATGGAGACTGCGAGCATCGCATTGGCGCCGAGACGGCTCTTGTTTTCCGTGCCGTCCAGATCAATCATCAGACGGTCAATGTAGACCTGATCGGACGCTTCTGCGCCGAGCACGGCATTGGCGATTTCGCCCGAAACGTTTTCCACGGCCTTGAGAACGCCTTTGCCGCCGAAACGAGCCGGATCCTTGTCGCGGAGTTCAATCGCTTCGCGCACGCCGGTAGAAGCGCCCGAGGGAACCGCCGCCGTTGCGACAACGCCGCTTTCAAGCCAAACTTCCGCTTCAACGGTCGGATTGCCGCGGCTGTCGAGAATCTCACGGCCGATGACATCGATAATGGCGCTCATGTATGTGCCTCTCAGATCTATTTACGAATGGAAATGATGGTTTGCTTGACGGCGCTATTCAGTCCGTCAGGCTTGGGTTGATAAAGAACTCTCCGGCTCCGCACTCCTTTGGATCAGCGAGCCGGCAGGAAATCAGGACGCAAAGCTCTCTTCAAGGTAGGGATGCGCCTTAACCAGACGATCGATCTCAACGAGCTCAGCAAGGAGCTCCTTCATGCGATTGAGCGGAACGGCATTGGGGCCGTCAGAGAGCGCCTCTGCAGGATTCGGATGCGTTTCCATAAAGAACCCCGCAACGCCCACTGCGCAGGCCGCGCGCGCGAGCACCGGAACGAACTGACGCTGACCGCCGGAACTCGTGCCGTTGCCGCCGGGGAGCTGCACGGAATGCGTCGCATCCATGACAACCGGCGCGCCGGTCGCACGCATGATGGCCAGACCGCGCATGTCGCTTACCAGATTCCCGTAGCCAAAGGACGCTCCGCGTTCGCAGCACATGAAGCGATCGGGATCAAGTCCGGCTTCCTGAGCTGCCGCACGGGCCTTGGCAATCACGTTCGCCATGTCGCCGGGAGCGAGGAACTGCCCCTTCTTGATATTGACGGGTTTGCCCGACTGCGCACAGGCCCGGATGAAGTCCGTCTGGCGGCAAAGGAAAGCCGGCGTCTGAAGCACATCCACGACCGCCGCGACCGCCGGCACTTCCGCTTCGGTATGCACGTCCGTGAGGACCGGCACGCCTACTTCAGCGCGCACCTTGGCGAGGATCTCGAGCCCCTTTTCCATGCCCAGACCGCGGAAACTCTTTCCGGAGGTGCGGTTGGCCTTGTCGTAGCTGGCCTTGAAGATGTACGGGATACCGAGTTCGGCGGTGATCTCCTTCATCTGATGGGCAATGTCGAGCGCCATCGCTTCGGATTCGATCACGCAGGGACCGGCAATGAGAAAGAACGGACGGCGGTTGCCGACTTCATATCCGCAGAGCTGCAAAGCGCGTCTCCTTGAAGGGTGAATGAATTTCAGAAAAACCGCCCGAGGTTCGATGGAGAATCCGGGCGGCTTTTTTTGTCAGGCGGGCTTTAGGCCTCAGCCTTTTCAGCTTCTTCCGCAGCTTCGCGATGCTTTACGGCAGCTTCAATGTAAGCCTTGAAAAGCGGGTGGCCGAAGCGCGGATTCGAGGTAAATTCCGGATGGAACTGTACCGCGAAGAAGAACGGATGATTGTGGAGCTCCATCATCTCGGGCAAGTGTTCGAGCGGGGTCTTGGCGCTGATGACCATACCTTTTTCTTCGAACTGCGGGACGTAGGAGTTGTTGACTTCATAACGGTGACGATGGCGTTCGGCCACAACATCGCCGTAAATCTTGTGCGCAAGCGTATTGGGCGCAACCGGCACTTCCTGGCGGCCCAGACGCATCGTACCGCCCAGATCTGAACTTTCGTCGCGGCGCTGAACCGCACCCGAATGATCCTTCCATTCGGTAAGGAGCGCCACCACGGGGTGAGGCGTGCCGGGATCGAGCTCTGTCGAATTGGCGCCGCCGAGACCGCAGACGTGACGGGCAAATTCGATCACCGCACACTGCATGCCGAGGCAGATGCCGAGGAACGGAATCTTATTGACGCGAGCGTATTCAATCGCCTGAATCATGCCTTCCGTACCGCGCTTGCCGAAGCCCCCCGGCACGAGAATACCGTCGAGCCCCTTGAGGCAGTCCGTCCCGTTTTCTTCGATCTTGGTCGAGTCAATGAAGCGGATGGAAACTTTGGTGCTCGTATGGATGCCGGCGTGCGTGAGCGCTTCGTTCAAAGACTTGTAGCTGTCGGCGTAATCGACATACTTGCCGACCATGCCGATTGTGACGTTATGGATCGGGTTCTTGAGCTTATGCACGATGTCGGCCCAGGCGGAGAGGTCAGCCGGCTTGGTTTCGAGACCGAGCTTCTTGCAGACGATTTCGTCGAGATGCTGAGCATGGAGCATGAGCGGCACTTCGTAGATGGTCGAAGCATCGGCCACGCTGATCACGTTCTCCATCGGAACATTCGAGAAGAGCGAGATCTTGGCGCGTTCATTCTCGGGAATCATGCATTCGGCGCGGCAGAGCAGCACGTCGGGGTAGACGCCTTCTTCGCGCAGCTTCTGCACAGAGTGCTGCGTGGGTTTGGTCTTGAGTTCGCCGGCGGACTTGATCCAGGGGCACAGCGTCAGATGAATGAAGCAGGTGTTGTTGCGGCCCACGCGGAAAGACATCTGGCGGACGGCTTCCACAAACGGCAGCGACTCAATGTCGCCCACTGTGCCGCCGATTTCCACGACGCAGACGTCGGGCTTGCCGCCGTGGGCAGAAGCCGCACCGCGGGCAATGAATTCCTGAATTTCATTGGTGATATGCGGAATCACCTGCACGGTCTTGCCGAGGTATTCGCCGCGGCGCTCCTTCTTCAGAACGCTCTCGTAGATCTGACCCGACGTGAAGTTGTTGGGCTTATGCATCTTCGAGGAGATGAAGCGCTCATAGTGGCCGAGGTCAAGGTCAGTCTCCGCACCGTCTTCCGTCACGAACACTTCGCCGTGCTGGAAAGGCGACATCGTACCCGGATCCACATTGATGTACGGGTCGAGCTTGATCATCGTAACCTTGAGGCCGCGAGATTCGAGAATGGCCGCAAGCGAAGCTGCGGCAATACCCTTGCCGAGCGAGGACACGACGCCGCCGGTGACAAATACGTACTTGGTCATAACCTTCCAACCGATGAGAGAAGACGGAGAGATAAAAATTTAAAGCGGGCATTATAAGCGGCGGCAAAAAGCTTGCCGCCAATTCACGCAGCGGATCGCTCGCCAAGTATTCCCATGCGTTAGGGATGCACTGCAAGTTAACTTATTATTTTAATGAACTTACTGCGTTTTCTTCGAGCAGATTTTTTCGGACTGCCCGCTGCAGTGTTCTGCTGACCAGAAGAGCATGAAGGCTGAGGCGGCCTAGTCTCAGCCTTTTGAAACGCTCTCCGGACACCCGCATCAGGCGCGAAGCGCTGCCGGCTGCGGCGCCGGCGCTGCATGCCGGCATCCTGAGCAGTTCGAGCAGTCAGCGCGGCGGATCACGCGCTCCGTACCTTCACAATTCCAGCACGGTCCCATGCCTTCCCACTCGGGCTGAACCGTAACGTGGTCGATATTAAAGCGCCCCTTGATGCCTTCGCGAACGGCGTGCAGGATCCGCGGCCAGCACTGGTACGAAGCAATGCGCACGTGGCACTGCAAAGCATCATGCCCCGGGGTAATCGTCCATATATGAAGATCATGAACTTCATCCACACCGGGCACTGAGCGGATGTATTCGCCGACAGCATCAAAGTTCGTTTGTTCAGGCGTGCCGTCAAGCAGAATTCGTACGGATTCGCTGAGCACTTTCCAGGTTGCGCGAAGGAGCAAAAGACCGACAAACATCGAAAGGAGCGGATCGACAATAGCCGGACCGCCCGCCCAAATGATGCCGCCCGCGGCGATAGCCGCCACTGAACCCAGCAGATCTCCGAGCACATGCAGAAGCGCCGCACGCGTATTGACGTTCTGGCGGTCGCGCGACAAGGACCAAGCAACAGCCACGTTGATTAAGAGTCCCGCAAAGGCAATCACCATAACGCTGCCGCCCGCAACGGCTGCCGACTCACGGATACGTTCAATCGCTTCATAAAAGAGCCAGAAGGTAACGCCTAAAAGCGTCAGACCGTTGACAAAGGCCGCAATCACTTCAACGCGGCCGTGTCCGAAGCTGTGCGCTTCATCGGCACCCTTCATTGCAAGACGATTGGCGACCAGTGCGAACAAGAGACTCATGGAGTCTGTGACCATATGGCCGGCGTCACCGATCAGGGCGAGTGAATTCGCCCACCAGCCGCCGACCAACTCAATAACTGAGAAGCTCAGCGTGAGGAGCACGGCAAAGCCAAGAACCGACAGACGGGTCTTCTCGGCAGCGTGCGAACGCGGGCTGTCTCCTTCCCCATGACTGAAGAATTCACTCGGAGATTCCAAGGCCGTGGGATTGTTTGTGTCCGCTTCCAGAATTGCTTCGTTCTGAATGCCTGCGGTCGCCGGCGTTTGGGTTTCGATCTTCGTCATATGCGTCTCTCCCTCGGAGAGCAGTCAATATATTTTTGTGGCTTTGTCCTTCAGTTCTTCCTTAACAAATGAGAATCACTGCCATTCTGTAATCCCCATAGCGGAACGGCTCCGTTTCCCAAGGCGGGAACGGAGCCGTTTTTGAACGCGATGCAGTTTAGCGCGAAGTGAAACCTCAGGCTAAATTGAATTGCAAGAATTTATTTCGCGTAAATGAAATTAATTCGCATTCTTTCCGAGCAGCGGCGTCATGTCGGTGCCGGCAAGGAGGCCTTCCTTCGAGTAGATGCCAAGCTTCTGACGCGTATCGACGATGTCGAGGTTGCGCATCGTAAGCTGACCAATACGGTCTTCGGCGGAGAACATCGAATCGCCCTTTTCCATCGTCAGGCGTTCGGGTTCGTACGTGAGGTTCGGGCTCACGGTATTCATGATCGAATAATCGTTGCCGCGGCGCAGTTCGAGCGTGACTTCACCGGTAATGGCGGAAGCAACCCAGCGCATGGCGCTTTCGCGGAGCATGATCGCCTGGCTGTCGAACCAACGGCCCTGATAGAGATAGCGGCCGAGCTTGATGCCATTGATGCGGTACTGCTCGATCGTATCTTCATTGTGAATGCCGGTGACGAGACGTTCGTAGCAGATGAAGAGCAACGCCATGCCCGGGGCTTCGTAAATGCCGCGGCTCTTGGCTTCAATGATGCGGTTTTCGATCTGATCGGACATGCCGAGACCATGACGGCCGCCGATGCGGTTGGCTTCCATCATGAGGGCGACCGGATCGCTGAACGTCTTGTCGTTAATCGCAACCGGCACGCCGTCCTTGAAGGAGACCTTGACGAGTTCGGGTTCAATTTTGACGTCGTCGCGCCAGAAGGCCACGCCCATAATCGGATCGACGATCTTGACGTTGGAGTCGAGATGTTCGAGATCCTTGGCTTCATGAGTGGCGCCGAGCATGTTGGAGTCGGTCGAATAGGCCTTCTCTGCGCTCATGCGGTAGTTAAAGCCTTCTTTCTGCAGGAAGGCGGACATTTCAGCACGGCCGCCGAGTTCCTTGATGAAGGTAACGTCGAGCCAGGGCTTATAAATTTTCAGGCTCGGATTGGCCAGCAGACCGTAGCGGTAGAAGCGCTCAATGTCGTTGCCCTTATAGGTCGAACCGTCACCCCAGATGTTCACGCCGTCTTCACGCATGGCAGCAACGAGCATCGTACCCGTTACAGCGCGGCCGAGCGGCGTGGTGTTGAAGTAGAGCTGACCGCCCGTCGAAATATGGAAAGCACCGGACTGAATAGCAGCGATGCCTTCGTTCACAAGCTGCGCACGGCAGTCGATCAGACGGGCTTTTTCGGCGCCGTATTCCATTGCACGGCGGGGAATCGCTTCGTAATCGGTCTCATCGGGCTGAGCAAGGTTGGCCGTATAGGCATAGGGAAGCGCGCCCTTGGTCTTCATCCAGCGCAGCGCGCAGCTCGTATCGAGGCCGCCAGAGAACGCGATACCGACCTTTTCGCCAACCGGCACGCTTTGCAGAATCGTTTGAGACATGTTCTTCTTAACCCGTAGAGAAATCTGTTCGTATTCAACCCGAATTCGGGACGGACACATTATGTGCAGGCTTTTCGTGAAAAAACATCCCAGAAAACCTGACGCACGCCTTTCTTACACGGCCGCAAAGTCGATAAGGCATATACCCTACCTCACTTGTGCGAATGTCCGTGATTTGTCGACAATTATGTGCACCCAAGGCGACGGATGCCGGGCATTTTTAACGCATTCGGGCGAATGATTTTTGCTGCGTTTGGAGTCGACTGCGCCCAACTTCAAAAGAGCCGTTTGAGCGCTGTCTGCAAAGCGGGCAGCACCTTGCGGTCATTAGGCCGATTCAAAAACGCTGCCAGTTGATCCGCCGGCACAAGACTCACCGCCTGACTCTCCCATCCCATATCAGCAGGCGTTCCCGCCGCTCGAAACGCAAGGTAATAGCGCGTGATGGTTTTGGTGCGTTCAATGTCACAGAGCCATTCAAGCGGCCGAGCATCCAGTCCGCTTTCCTCCCAGCCTTCTTTCACGGCATTTGCCGCGAGGGTCAGCCCGGGTTCTAGCCGGCCTTTTGGAAAAGTCGCCTCCACTCCGCCGAATTGATTGGTCGGATGCACGAGCCAGATACGCCGATCGGGTTCAATGATGACAAGGCCGCTCGTTCGGCGCTTAGCCGTTGCCGGGAAAGGCGGCTCCGCTATGGCCGGCAGTTCATGCGCAAAGCGCACCCAATCCAAGCATTCAAACGGCGCATGCGTGAGTGCAATGCCGTTAAGCACGGCTGGAAGAAGCGTCGGATCGGTTATGGAGAAAGTAGCTGCTGCCCCAGAATCGCCCCAAGCAGAGACATGACTCGATCTTGTCGGACGAGACACGGCGACGGGTTCGCCGTTTTCATCAAGCTGAGGATGAAAAATCGTCATCGTTGTTTTTTTCATTAAGCCCACTGCCGAGCGGGCGGCCGAGCTGTGGAGACGGATGACGTGCGGTTGTTTTGGCCGCGCGAAAGATGAAATATTTGATTGTGCACGTCTGAATGTATTTGCACATCAGTATCAACACTAAGTTCGTGCACGACACCATTATCAGGTCAATGGATTACGTCGCAACCCCCTACTTTTGAATCAGCCGTCATACACTTCAAAAACCAACAGATGGGCTTTCGGTAAACGAAATATCTTTAGCGTTAATCCCTTTTCCTGTCACTGCGCTCAGGACCAAGAGCGGCAGTGACGGGGCGCTGCGGATACAAACCGGACCGTGAGTTTGTCAGGACCAATCGGCAGTAAAGGGCGGCGCCTAGTGAGGCGCCGCCCGCTGCTGCCTATAAAAGTACGGCGCCTCAAACCCAATGGAAGCGCCGCCAAAACCACATAGGAGCAATCTTCATGTTCAAGCAAACGCTTCTCGCGCTCTCTTTGGCTGCCGCCTCGACCGCTGCGCTCGCTCTGCCCAATATCGCCGTTCTCGCCACGGGCGGGACGATTGCCGGCGCCGGCGCATCTTCGACCGGCTCGGCCTACAAGGCCGGTGCGGTGTCGGTGAACCACCTCGTGGACGCTGTTCCGCAGCTCGCCAAGATTGCGAACGTGACGCCTATCCAGGTGACCAATATTGGCTCTCAGGATATGTCTGACGAAGTTTGGCTCAAACTCGCCAAGACGCTTGCGAGCGACTGCGGCAAATATGACGGGTTCGTCATCACGCACGGCACGGACACGATGGAAGAAACCGCCTACTTCCTGCAGCTCACCACGGCCTGCAAAAAGCCTGTGGTTTTGGTTGGCGCCATGCTCCCGTCCACCGGTCTTTCTGCTGACGGTCCGCGCAACCTCTACAACGCCGTACTGACGGCTGCCACGCCTGACACGGCTAAACAGGGCGTCGTCGTTGCAATGGACAATGTTGTCATCGGCGCCCGCGACGTCTTTAAGTCAAATACCACGCAGCCTGAAACGTTCCAAGCCATGAACTTCGGCAAAGTGGGCTGGATCTTCAACGACAAGGTCACCTATGAAGCCGTCGGTCTGCGCGCTCAGCTCAAAGCGCCGTTTGACGTGACGAAGCTCGATCAGCTGCCCAAAGTCGGCATCGTCTACAACCACGCCGGCGTCGAGGGCTATCAAGCTGAAGCACTCGTGAAGGCGGGCTACAAAGGCATCGTCTCTGCGGGCGTCGGCAACGGCAACATCCACAAGGCTGTCTGGCCGGTCCTTGAAAAGGCTGCGCAGGACGGCGTAGTGGTGGTTCGTGCTTCTCGTGTGCCGACCGGCTCTGCAACGAAGGATGCTGAAGTTGACGACGAGAAGATGCATTGGGTTGCCGCTCAGTCCCTTAATCCCCAGAAGGCTCGCGTCCTTCTCCAGCTCTCGCTCACGAAGACCGCCGACTGGAAGGAAGTTCAGCAGTACTTTGACAAGTACTAATCTCCCTCAAAAAAAGAGCATCCTGCCGACAGCGGGATGCTCTTCAAAGAACCTTCACGGCCGCCGATGCTCTGCGCACGGGCGGCCGTTTTGCATAACCGCTGCCAAGGCCCCAATCAAAGGAGCTCGTAGGTCGACGACTGAATCGGCAGATTGAGATTGGGCAGTACCCGTTCGAGCAGAATGCCTTCGCGATTGTCGCCCTGATAGCCGAAAGTCGCGCGAATGCCCTGCAAAATGAACTGGGCCGCTCGGTCAAGCGCAACCGGAAGACTGTCACCCTGCAGAAGCGCTCCGGTGACGACGCTCGTAAAGGCATCGCCCGTTCCCGGATAATGGGCCGGAAGGTAAGGGCACGTGACCTTCCACGCCCGGCCGTCGGAGCGGCTGGATGCAACAACCGAGGTCAGATCCGGCCGGCCGACGACCGGCACGCCGGTAATGATCACCGTATCGGGCCCCTGAGCGGAAAGCGCCTTAAGGGCTTCCTTTAAAAGTTCGTCCGAACACTCATGCTGATAAGGGCGATCGAGCAGCGCAAAGAGTTCCGTCAGATTGGGCGTCAGCACATCCGCACGCCGCGCCAGAACGCGCATTTCAAGCACCATCTCCTTGGTCATTCCGGCATAAAGTCGGCCGTTGTCCCCCAAAACCGGGTCGACAACAATAAGCGTGCCCTCGCGGCGGAAATCATCAATGAAACCCGAAACGATCTGAATCTGCCTGGGCGAACCCAGGTAGCC
>OJKC01001208.1_pt1 | contig 16942 bp, 17 predicted proteins | sample 1596401 | NCBI WGS metagenome assembly OJKC01 (sample SAMEA4350162, study PRJEB24818) | metagenome | biome: human; feature: gut; material: faeces | place: Denmark | collected 2013-09 | reverse complement strand
TCCACACAGTGGAGGCGTCCCGTGACGCTATTTTAACACAGATGCAAGCTCTCGCCAAGACTCTGCCGGAATATTCTCTCGTGCGCGAAATGCCCTGCATCGGGGACACGCTGGCTCCGCGCCTGATCGCGGAGATTGGAGATGTCCGACGCTTTCACAGCAAGCGGGCTCTCATCGCATACGCCGGCATCGATGCGCCGCCGTATCAGTCCGGCAAATTCTGCGCGAATAACCGGCATATCTCCAAGCGGGGAAATCGCTATCTGCGTAAGACCGGGTACGAAGTCATGCAGAGCTATGTGATGCACAAACCGGCAAACGACCCGATCTTTACGTTCATTGAGAAAAAACGCGGCGAGGGAAAGAGTGGTAAACTCGCTATGGTGGCTGGCCTGAATAAGTTCCTCCGAGTCTATTATGGCAAGGTCACAGAACTCTACCGCATTTTGTCGGCAATAGAATGAGCTGAGATCTCCAATACTTTATTTGAGGCGGCCAAGTGTTCCGTTTTGCCGCCTCTGCTTTGCTATACTCTTTTTCTGCCTATAACTTTTTTTAATTAGGACTTGACTTTTTAGCAGGTTTACAGCGGTGCGTTTTTGGAACGAAAATGAGGATGCTGTAACTTCAATTTCCCACTTCATTTTTCGTAAAAACCGTGGTATACTGCCTATGAGGTGAGAGCTGTGCAGTTTCGACCGTTTGTTTATGATGCAATGAATCAGCAGGTGCCAGTAGCTATTGAACCGATGACACCGCAGGATGCCGCGACAACGACAAAGGAACCGCGGTGGCAGACGGATTGGACCAGCGAGTATATCTCAAAAGGCAAATTCGATGTCTATGGGCTGAAAACGCGGGTTGGCGAATTGGTGGCCTTGGGAGCTTATGAGATCAGTGAAGATGTGGTCACCGTCCACATTGTCTATATGGAGAGTCAGGCACAGAGTAATCCGACACTTTGTGAGCGCCCGAAGTATCGCGGCATCGGACGGGCTTTGATCGCCTATGGCATCAAGCTGTCTGTGGATGCCGGTTTCAACGGCGATGTGACCTTGGACGCGAAGACCTCGGAGCTGGCAAGACATTATGAACAGGATTTTGGAGCATTGCTGATCCCTGGACGCGAAAGAGGCGCGGCACCGCGGTATTTGATTTGTGACGAGGCTGCCAGAGATATTTTTGTATCTTATTTAGAGGAGGGCTGACTATGGAAGATGCGAAATGGTACTTCACACATGAAACGGAAGAAGACAGATTATGGTATCGTATCTTTTTTGCGATGTGCCGAAAATTCGGCGTGTCGTGGTCGAAAGCCAGCGGGGAGCAGAAGGCTTTCATTGAAGAGATTACCCGAATCAATTATGAGAGAGAAACGGCAAAACGAAATATGACGATGAAGCCTGTCCGCGGCTTCTTTGATGCAGAAGTTTCCGCTTGACCCACACCGTGACCCACACGGGGAAACGTGCGGATGGAAACAATGGAACAAACAGGCTGCGACCTCATCCTTTTTGGACAAAAAACTGCCGAAAAACCTTGTGCAGCAGGGGCTGGAAGGCTCTACGGCAGTTGGTAAGGATGAGGTCGGCAGTTCGAATCTGCCCAGCAGCTCCATAAGGTGGCAACAATTCGGATATTTTAAGCGAAACGCTTAGAATACCAAAGGGTTGCCACCTTTTTTTATTTTCAATTCTGCACTCAGAAAAAAAGATATTTTCGCGTTATTTTGGTAACTGGGGAGATTCGAACTCCCCCTTTCACAGATTCAAAGGTAAAATCCTGAGAAGCGCCCTTTTTGCGGGCGCAGAATAGAGCGAATTTTCCTCAAAATTTCATACAATCTTTCAGGCGTCTGTTTGTTGGTTTCGTCGAAGCCATCAAATAGGCGCCCTTTTTCATTTCACAACTTAATCCGTCAACCGGCCGGAGCATTTTTAGGATGCTCCGGCCTATTTTTTTGCTTACGAGGAGGACTTCACAATGAACGATCAGAACGGAACCGCGCAGCTCCGTTTCCTTGAAGAAACCGCCATTCGACTGCGGCAGAACGGTTTCACGGTAGAGCCCATCGAGGATCACCACCTGCCCGTCTGCTGGGAAAAAGGGCGTCTCTGCCGCATCTCCGGCAAGGGCAGCGTGCTGTACCGGCAGGAGTGTGTCGACGTCCCCGGTGCACAGGACGCATTGCAGGCGGTGATCGACACCGCTAAAATGACTTCGGAATACATGGCGATTCTGGAATACGCACCTCAGCTCAAGGCGACCGATCTCACTGGTGACTACCGCATCCTTGCTGACTTCGGTGACGCAGTGCTGGCGGGCCACCCCACCGAACGCGGCGTGCAATTCGTGACTTGGGAGTGGGACTTCGACCGCAAAGGCGTCCATCAAGGGCACTATTTTCAGGACGACTACGAAGCCGCCAAACGCGATTTCACTGTGCGCAGCGGGCTTGTTCAAAAAGACGCCCTTTTTGAGCCGGAGCAGCTTGCGGAGATCTACCGCGCACTGGCTTTTGTCCGCGAGCAGGATGAAAGCCTTTCCTTCGGACGGGATCAGGAGCTGAAAGAACTCATGGAACAGGTCGGCGGACTGCTGCCCGCAGATGCTCTGCGGCAGCGGGACGCGCCGGAACAGAGCGGCATGACAATGAAATAAGTATCCACGCGGGCCGAGCATTTCTGCTTGACCTTTTTATTTTAACAGGAGGAAAAGATGATGGAAATTCATGGCACGATCCACTTCAGACTCATTCTTCCGCACTTCCCCGGCTTTCAGCAGGAGCCGCTGCCGGCACCTGTTTGCAGCCATTCCCCGGATTGCAAGGACTGCCCCTATCCCCGCCACGGTTTTCTCTGCTGGGGCGCGGACGGGACCTGCCTGCGGAGCCGAATGAATGAGATCAACGAGAAAAAGGAGGACAACGATCATGATGAGCGCAGTTCTGAGTAATCCAAGCCACCCGGAATACGGTGTGGCGACCATCCCGTTCCCCATCCCCCACGACCAGTATGCGTACTGCATAGAGCTGTTGGAGGCGCTGGAGATCGGCGATGCGGTCAAATCGGACTGCAAGGTGGAGAAGGTCGACAGCTTCTACACTGTTCTCAAGCGAGTGGAGATGCTCACGGTCAATGTGGAGGAGCTGAACTACCTCGCCAAGAGGCTGGACAGCTTCGACACCGGCGAGGCCGCACAGTTTCAGGCGATGACCCACAAGCTGGAGCTGTTCGAGCTGAAGGATCTCATCAACCTGACCTTCTGCTGCCAGCAGGCCACGGTCATCACCGACTTTTCCGACCTCGCCGCCATCGGCCGCGACCACTACATGAACCTGCACGGCGGCAGTGCCAAAACAGAGGAATTGGATGCGCTGGATGGCGAGGAAACCGCAAGACGGCTCATCGAAAGCGGCGGCGGCACGATCACGCCCTACGGTGTGGTCTACGACAACGGTATGAAATTAGAGCAGGTCTACGACGGCCGGTTCTTCCCCTGTTATAACTACGAGCCGAATGTCATCACCGTTGCGGTGACCTCTAAAGCCGAACCGGAGGGCACGGAGCATATCACATGGCTGCTCCTTCCCATGGAGCGGGAGGAAATCGACCGCGCCCTCCTTCGCGGGGGCATCACAGATCCCGCCAATGTCCGCCTGCGGCTGGAGGACAGCCAGCTCCCCAACGAGGTGGATGTCCTGTTGGATATGGAGTACGAAACTCTCTCTGACCTCAACGAACTGGCAGAGGCAACGGATGGGTTACCAAAAGCGGATATGGAAAAGCTGGGCGCCGTGGTCATGTTGGCAAAGCCAAAGTCTGCGGCACAGATCAAAAACCTTGCGGAAAGCCTTGACCTCTTTGACCTCGCTCCCGGTGCGCATACGCCGCAGGACTACGGCAAGTACATGATCCAGCAGTCCGGCCGCTTCGAGTATGACGAAAATCTTGACGCTTTTTATGACTATGAAAAGTACGGCACGGAGCGCATGAATGAGGAGGACGGAGTGTTCACCGACCGGGGCTACATCGCCTATAAGGGCTATATCAGCATGGAAGAAGTGATGAACGGTGGTCAAAGCAACCACATGGTGATGGGAGGGCTTTCACAATGATCATTCAGGCAGAACTGAAGTGTAAACAGACCGGGTGTGAGGCAGACCCCTGTGCCGTGGATAAGGTCATCGAGCTGCCAAGCACGCGGTTCCGGCAGTTCAGCCGCGCACTGCTGGCTGACTATGATTTCATCGCAGAGAACAAAAACGCTGTCCGACACGATGATGCCAGGCACTGTCTGCTCGTCCTCGACGCTGAGGGAAAGGACGGTTTCCTTGTTGACCCACAGGGGTACAACTATGCTCGGTACAGTGCCTTTGTCCCCAATGCTCGCAGTTTGCTGACGCCGGATATGGGAATCGACCGCAGCTATCTTTCGCCGGCAGAGCCTTGGCGCAATGAAAATCGGGATGAAATGCTCCGCATGACGCTGCGTGTCGATGGAAAGCCGGACTACATCCTCGTCCTCCCCGCTGATGAGGAATACCTCGACGCTGTGAGGGCTTACCTTGATATTGATGTTTTCGCGGATGCCATGCTCTGTGATATTCGCTTCAAGGTGCCATACATCGGGGAGCTGATCCGTGATACGGATTGTCCCGCCGTGGAGGATTACAACGATTTTGCCGAAGCCTTGGAGGACATCTGGCAACAGGACGGTGCGCTCCTGACCTACGCCGCCGTGCTGGAGGCGGAGCGGCCAGATACTCTGCGCGGAGCCTGTGAGCTCCTGCGAAATCTGGACAACTACCAGCGCATCGTGGAAGGAGCCTACGGTTACGGTCAGCAGCGATTGCAGGAAACGCTGGGGCTGGACGATGAAGCCATCTATGAGCTGGACGGCTACATGGATTTTGAGAAATACGGTCAGGACTGCATGGAAAACGACTGCGTGACAAAAACAGAGTTCGGCCTGCTGCGTCGCTTGGACCCGCCCTTCCCGGAGCAGCAGCAGGGACAGCAAATGTTTCGGTAGACTTTGCGGCAGATGTGTAGTATGTTTGCCGTTACCAAAAAAGAAAGGGAGGAAACCCAAATGGCTGTAAACGCAAGAACAGATAAATTCCAGCACCTTGAAGTATTTGATAAGCCCGCGCTGTTCACCAACGGGCGCATCGCCCGTGATACCGTGCCGCAGGGCTGGTACTGCTATGACATTCGCGGCTCTGACGATGATCCCGGCGAGCTGTGTTACATGGAAGAAAATGTTGTGGTCAACCACGCAGGCTCGGTGCTGATGCCGGAAAAGCTGGCGATGCCTAAGTCTGGGCGGCTGGATGTGCGGGATGAGCTCGGTTTTCTCGATGAAGGCAACATGACGCTCCGTGAGTTCTGCGAAGCACATCAGCTCCCCTGTCCCGCAGAGAACATGAAATTTCATATCCGACCTGCCCGCCCGGAGGAGGCGGGCTTATTTTATACCCCGCATCCCGAAGAAGATAAGCGGCTGGGTACCGTTGGCCATGTCCGCATGGATTTCGGGCGCAGCGGCAATGAGTTCTGGCATACCTGGTGGCCCCGTGGCCCGGAGGAGCTGAACAGCCCCGCATTCAAGCTGGAGCTGCAGGAGGTCGTGGACACGCTGCGGGAGAGTGTGCTGAAAAACCGCTTCGCTATGGAGCGTTTTTGCTATGACCACGGCGGGAAAATCGACGGCGGCTATGTACAGAACTACGGCTACATTGTGGAAACGGAGCATTATCGCTACTGCCTGCGCTGCAATCCGTCTCCTGGAGATTATAACTGCTACTGTACGGCCTATGATCTGGATGTCCAGCGGCAGAACATGGCGCGGGACAAGCCCCTGGTGGGCCGCGTTACCTATGCCAATGGCGACGCGCAGGAATTTACGGATGCGGACGAATTTCTCCGTTGCGTACAGGAAGAACTTCCGTATCGCCCCACCACAGGCTTCCGTTACGAAGTGCTGACCGACGATCCCGCCGTCCGCAAGCAGGTGGATGACATGATCTTTGACTTCTATGGCGAGGAAGCCCCTTGTCGTCAGGAGGATCACGAGCCTCGACCTGAACAGGGCATGACCTTCGGAGGAATGTAATGGACGCTTCAAAAAAGCAGCGAGAGCCGGTCGCTTTCAAAAGCCTTGCCGAGCTGAAGCGGTTCATCCGACCCGGTGTGGAGTTTAAAACCATCAGCCACGCCAATCATGCGGACATGGTGGGGCTGACCCGTGTGGTGACCACGGTGCAGACGGTGGGCTTCTATTCCACGATCAAAGATCAGCCGGAGCATCCCTTCTCCACCTGCAACCACGGCAAGGGCTTCTACACTGATTTTGGGAAAGCCGGCAATTACATCTTTGATGGTACGACGGTCAAGGTGAAGGATACCCGAAAGCAAGATCGCGGCGTGATCTACGAGCTGGAGTTTTACGACAGAGAGCAAAACATGGAGGAAACGATGATGGACAGAAAAATGGTGAATTTTATCAAGGAACAGTATCCCCCCGGCACCCGCATCCGGCTGAACGCTATGGACGATCCCTACGCGCCCATTCTTCCCGGCACCGAGGGTGAGGTGGACTTCGTGGATGACGAAGGACAAATTTTCATGAAGTGGAACAATGGCCGCACACTGCCGCTCGCCCCCGGCAAGGACAGCTTCACCGTGCTGCCGCCCAAGCTGACCAGCCTCAAGCTGTATATGCCCCTGACCGCCGATCTCTATGAGCGGAACGAGTACGGCGATCTCGATGACAGCAGCACATTACTGGAGGGCCGTGAGCTGCGCGGCTATCAGGATCAGATCACGGCGGCACTGGTGAAAAACCGGATGCCGGAGGAAACCGAGCGCGGCATCATGCATTGGTATGATGAGGCCGACAGTGTCAATCGCAAGGTCCACTCTGCCGTCTTCGCCGTGGAGGTGCGTGACCGGCAGCTCTGGGGCGTGGCGGAATGCCGTGTTGCCGGAGAATTGTTGGATGCCGAAATGGATACTTTGAAAGAGTTTATCACCGGGCAGGCTTCGGACGGCTGGTGCGAGGGGTTTGAGCAGCGGGAGATTTCCGTGGATGACGGCGGTGAATTGTATGTCCACTTTTGGAACTCGGACGAGTGGAGCATCCAGACGGAGCAGGAGCTTTTCTCCCCCAAGCTGGCGGAGGGACTGCCGGAGCTGTGCTTCTCCACCCTCCCCGGCACCGGTGAGCTCATCTGTATCAAGCGCGGCGAGAGCGGCTACTATCCCAGCGACTGGTCCACGAACGATCCCGCGCGTAACCGTGAGATAGCGGACTACAACAACGAGCGGCTTGGGGTGACGCGGGAGCAGCGGCTGGCGATGGAATGCGGCAGCATGCACGGCTGGGATGTCCCCGGCGCTGACCCTGGTTACTATGAGCAGAAAATGGGAGGAATGAAGTTTGGCTAAGAAAGTGTTTGCCGTGTATCTGGCAAAAGAGGGCGCTCCAAACAGCGAAGCATTTGCAAAGCTGGACTTGCCTGCCTCCCCGTGGGAACTGTGGGACGCGATGGAAAAAGTGCGGCTGAAAGACGACAAAGCACTGTACATGGAGATCGACGATTACTATGCATTCGAGTATCTCGCTCCACATTTGGACGGGTTAGAGATCAGTCTCAACGAGCTCAATGACCTCGCCGTGCTTCTGTCGGCGCTGGACGAAGTGCAGGAGGTCGCCTTTAACGGTTTCCTGCGCATGGAGGTGCAGAATAAAGTCGATACCAACGGCGGCGTCATCACAATGCAGGATATGAGAGATCTGGCTGTCAGCGCAAAGACCGACTGTTATCATGTAGTGGATGCCGCAGACGATGCTGCCCTCGGCCGGTTTTACGCAGAAAACGATTTTATTCCCGAACTGGATGGCGTGTCGGATGCTGTATTTCCGATGCTGGACTTCGCCGGCATCGGAAGAATGATGCGTCAAGGGGAAAACGGTATCTTTGTTGGAAGCCTTTATGTACTGCGCGACGGCGAGCTGACCACTGCACCGCCCGTCCAAAAGGCGCTGCCGGAAAAGCCGGGATACCTCTTTCGGCTCACGCTCGGACTGCATCCCGACATTGGCGATGCGCGCACGGTGACACTGAATCTGCCCACAGCAGAGGCAGAGCTGCTGGACGCACAGGAACAACTCGGCGTGGAGGGCTGGGAGGGCGTCGCGGTCATTGATTACGACGGGATCATCCCCTATGTGGCGGACTTCACCGACCTGCCCATGGAACTGGACGAATTCAACGTGCTCGCCGCAGCGGTGCGGGATATGCCCTCGCCTGAAAAGCAGCTTCCAAAGCTGAAGGCTCTGCTGAAGCAATTTGAAGTACAGGACATTGCGACCGCCATAAGCCTGACAGAGTGTCTGGATGACTACGTTCTCACACCGGAGATCAGCTCACCGCAGGAAACTGCCATCGACCAGCTTCACTTCATGACGGATGACCACTCGGTGGAATTGCTGCTTTCCCATGTAAACCTCTACGCCTACGGCTGCGACCTCATCAGGGAGGACAACGCAGTGCTCTCACCCTACGGTCTGCTGCACCGTGCGGACTACCAGCCCATGCTGACGCCAGTGCAGGAATCTCAGGAAATGAAGATAAAAATGAAGTAATACCACCTTGGCTCGCAGAAGCCATTAAAAATCATTTTAGGGGCCGATTTTCCGAAAGGGGATCGGCCCCTTCTTTTTTATGCCCTTTTTCGGGAAATTACCCCGGAAAGGAGAAAACATGCGCGATGAACAACTGTTGGCTTACCTCAAAGGCTCCTGCTCCGGCAGGAAAAACCGCGTCGGTGGGACGGAACTGGAGCGAACGCTCCATGTCAGCGGGACCGACCTGCGAAAGCTGGTGAATCAGCTGCGGCGCAAGACCCATCCCATCGCCAGCGACCGCAACGGCTACTTTTACGCCACAACTGCCGGTGAGGTCTACGACACCATCCGCCAGCTGAAACGGATGGCGGCAGGACTGGAAGCGGCCATCAACGGTCTGGAACGGTCTATGGATCGGTTCCGTGAGGACGAGGAGGCCGGACATGGCTAAGCCGCCCTTTCCCTGGATCGGCAGCAAGGAGAAGATCGCACCGTACATCCTGCAGCTTTTCCCGCCCAAGCTTACGCAGTATGTGGAACCATTCGGCGGCAGTGGCGCAGTGCTGCTCGCGCTGCCGCCGGACCCAAACCGATTGGACATTTATAACGATTTGGATGCCGAGCTGGTGAACCTGTATTCCTGCATCAAGGAACGCTCCAATGTTCTGCTGCGGGAGCTGAAATTCCTGCCCATCCACGGCCGCAAGCTCTTCGAGTATTACCGCGACTTTGTTGCCCATAAGGAGGTCTACTTTCAAAATGTGCAGGCGGAGATCGAGTGTCTGGGAGATCGCTCCTGCTTTACGGAGGAGCAGGCAGGAGAACTGCTCCCCATCTTTCAGGAACGGCTGGCTCTTTTCGATGTGAAGCGAGCGGCAGCGTATTACCTTGCTATTCGCGGCAGTTTCAGCGCAACGGTCACATCTTTCGGCGTTAAGGGAATGGATGTGGAACATCTTCTGAAAATGTTTCCGCCAGTGTCCGCACGACTGAAGGACGTGCCGCTGGAGAACAAAAACGCCTTGCAGCTCATTCGGGAACGAGATAAAAAAGGCAGTCTTATCTATGCCGATCCGCCCTATGTCAAAACAGAGCGGCTCTACCGTGTCGCTGGGAAGCTGGGACGTTTCCGCAGATTCCATGTCCGGCTCTGGCAGGTACTAACTGGCCGTGACAGTTATGTGGTACTGTCCTACAACGACTGTCCCTTTATCCGTAAGCTCTATCAGGATTGGTACATTTCGTCTTTCCAACGCAGCAATCCGCTCTCTCAGAAAAAGGGCTCGTCCTTCGGCGAACTCATCATCACCAACTACGATCCCCGCCCCTACATGACCAGCCAGATGAACCTCTTCGACGAGCCGTTGGGCGAATGGGAGCTGAAGCTGGTCCATATCCCAAAATATCCACCAAGGAGGAAAACAGCATGAAATTCAATTTGAACCATGATACTAACAATAAAACTCTTGCCATCCCCCGCGCCGCTTTGCAGCTCTCCGGACTTGCAGGCGTCAGCGACCTGATCCTCCATACCGACAGCGGCTGTATTCTCCTGCTTCCGGGAGATCCCACCGTGGCGGAAATGCTGAAAACCATTTCTCTCATCTCCGCCGTTACACCGCAGCTGATCTCCCGTCTGGCGGAGAGAAGCCAGTTGGCGATGGAGACTGGCGTGGCGGAAACGGCGTGCGGCGTCTGTGAGCATGAACCGCACTGCTCCGGTCTTGAAATCCCACCCTGCCAGCTGGCGGAGGCGGGGATCTCGCCTAACGCCGCGCTGGAGTCCTTTGTAGAGGAGGGCAGAGTCATCGTGCAGGCAGCGGAGAAAACCGCCGCAGATGTGCTCATCGACGAGTTGGACGATGATGTTCGCACCATGCTGGAGGATTCCGGTGTGCAGCTGGAGGGCGTATGCCGTCTGTTGGAAAAGGAGGAGATCTTAGGATGAATGAAACCTATCCCTACCCGTATTCCGCTGCTGAAGCCCGCAAGCGGAATGAGCTTCCCCTCTGGCGGGAGAGCCACAGGGCGAACATTGCCTGCCGTAATGCTATCGAGGACGCCATCCGCCAGAGTTTTGATGGCATGAACCTTCAACCGGATTGCCTGAAGACCGTGCTGGACGAATACGGTTACAAGCGCACTGCATGGGTGCTCGCCAACACGCTGCACGAGCTCAAGTGGGACGGGCGTTTCAGCTATGCCAACAAGCATTGGGCAGAGAAGATATATATTCCCACAGATCTCAACCACAACAGCGATTTTGTTGCCCGAAGCCATCCGGCTGTGCTGGATGGTTTTGTCAGTTCCTACCGCAAAGCGGTGCAGGCGTTAAATCTCTTTGGCGCGGAGCATTGTGTCGGTGACCGCGCCGAGCAGGACTATACCGGCAAGGTGCTGGTGCTGTCACCGGATGTACTGCGGGAACAGTATTGGGGACAGAAATACCAGCTTCTATATGCCCAAAGCGGCTTTGGCTGCAAGCCCCATTCCAGCGGTCGAGCGGTCTTTGCCACCAGCCTTGCGGACGGTGAAACTGCCAGATGGAATCGGGAGGATTTTGTCGGCGTACTGGATGACAAGTTCCTGCCGGAGTGGGCAAAGCCGAAGCTGGCAGAGCTGCAGGCGCAGGAACAGACCGAGGCCCTTGGCGGCATGAATATGAAGTGAGGAGGACATCTGAATGTGCATGACCTATTACACCGTGGACGATCTCCGCCCTGGAAGACCCGGATGGGATGTGAGACAGTTCTCCGCACTGACGGAGGCCATCGACCATTACCGGGCGCTCCCTATGAACGGGGGCCGCGTCCTTGGCATGGCGGATGACGCCCACGCTTATGAACTCATCCGCTGTGTACGCCTTTTCCCCGGCGATGCCCAGGGTGAGGATGTTCTGGCGGCAGACTACCGGCGCAGCGGCTTGACGAAAAAGAATGCCGACCTGAAAACTGCGCTGGACGTTTGCTTAGAAGCCCTGCATCCCCGTTTCCTGTTGGAGCCGGAGCGTCTGGTTCCCGTTCCCCAGCGCAGAAAGCTGCGGGAAGAACTGCGGGAGGCGCTTCTCTGGCAGGGTTATGAAGAAAACTACGATTCCGCCATCCGTTCCGTTTTTGTGGGCGGCGTTGGTTGGATCTCACCCCAGGACGTGAAAAAGCAGCGGCAGCTTCCACTTGTGCTGAGCTACCGGGTAGACGGTATGTCGAAAGACGGTGCCTACCTCTCCTTAGAACTTGAGCCTTGGGAATATGACCTTCTGCTGGAGCAGACGAAAAATCACTATAAAAATAAAGAAAAGAGGAACACAAAATGAAACGAATGCTATCCCTCTGCGCTGCGGCGCTGTGCCTGACTTTGGCACTGACACCCACTGCGCTGGCGGCGGACTTTGAACCCGCGGTGCCGGACGCCAAGGTCTGCTATCCCACTTCCATCGTCCGAAACGACGATGGCACAGAACTGAAGAAAATCTATGATCTGAGTCCGGAAGATGATCCCGCAGGCATTCCCCGCTCGAATTTCCAGCAGGATGGCTTCCAGTACAACCTGACGGACCTTCTGAAGCAGGAGCTTCCGGAAAACGAGAGCCGCCAGCATACGGAGCATGTTTCTATCGAGAGCGCCAAAAAGGATATGGAATCCGTGCTGGCGCTGCTGCCGCAGGAGCGCGAGTTCATCACGGACGACGGGCTCATGGGAACCCTGACACTCCGACTTGACACCGTGCAGGTCGAGCCGTCCGGCTATGGCAGTTCTACAAAGCAGCTTTCCGTCAAGCGCAGCTATCCCAATCTTGCCGAGCAGGATACACAGTACATCCCCAAGAGCCTTGAGGACGGCGGCAGGACCCTGACGCTCTCCGACATTCAGTGGCAGACCGACAATACCGCCAACATGGACGGCTACGCCGTGGCGGACCGCTATACCGCCGTTGCCACCTACACCGGCAGCGCCACCAGCAGCTATGTCAAGGGCTATACCGTCACGGCGGATTATACCGGCACGGTGAGCCGTATCGCATTAAATCGCGTTCGCTATGTTGCCATTTTCGAAGGCGTGCCTATCCAGTCCGCAGAGCCTGCAAAAACTGCCGGCGCAGTGTCGCTTCGCTGGTCCTATGTGCTCATCCCCATCGGTGTCGTGGCTGCGGCGGGCGCTGGTGTCGGCGGTGCGCTGCTGGTAAAGCACAGAAAAGAAAACGCAGATGAGGAGGATGCGACAGAATGAAGAAGTTTTTAACCTTTGCGCTTGTCATCAGCATGATGGCATCCCTTGCGGCCAGTGCCTCGGCGCTGGAATACAGCATTGCCCCTCCGAAGGACTTTGACTTTGGCAGGGATACATCTATCGAGGTCATCCACACAGCGGACGGCGGCGCTATGAAAAATGCCGACATGAGCAAGAACGCCGCGCTTATTCCGCCTGCTTTCGGCTCGGAGAGCATGAACGCCCTCCACACCGGTGAATACCTCACGCCCAACCTTGCCCCCGGTGGTATTCCCGCGTCCGGCGCGGTCATTGGCGGCAGCGCCGCCACTGTTGTCACACCCGGCAGCACGGTGAATGGCGGCAGCAGCTATCAGCCCGCCGTGCTGTTCACGGAGGTGACAAGCGATCTCTACTACAAAAACGGCTCCCTCGGCAGGCTGGAGATCCCCACGCTGGGTCTGAGCGTGAGGATCTATCAGGGGACGGACAGCAAGACGCTTGCCAAGGGCGTCGGGCACTTTAAGAACACCTCCATCTGGAACGGCAATGTCTGCCTCGCCGCCCATAACCGGGGTGCCAACAGCTACTTCGGCCAGATCCACACGCTGGGCATCGGGGACAAGATCACCCTGACTACCAGGCTGGGCACCCGCACCTACAAGGTGACGGATGTCAGCAAGGTCAGCGAAACGGATCGCGGTGGTCTTGCGGATTCCGGCGAAAATATGCTGACGCTCTACACCTGCGTCCGCAACCAGCGGGATCAGCGCTGGTGCGTCACCGCGGTGGAGACTTGATTCTTTCTCCGTTTTGCCAGATCGGTTCTGTTCGACTTCTGCCCCTCACTTGTGATATGGTGAAGCTGCGAGGAAGATTTCCACATACACATTTAGAATGGAGGCAGAAAGATGAACGAGAGCAAAAATGTGAGAAAGAATGTCAGTATGATGCTCACCGGCATGGTGATCGGCGCGGCGCTGACCGGCGGCTCTATCGCGGTCGCAGCCGGGATCACGGCGGAACCGACCTGGCAGCCCATCTTTGTGGATGGTCAACAGGTGGAAATGGAAGCCTACAACATTGCTGGACACAACTATGTGAAGCTGCGGGACATGGGCAAGCAGGTCAGTTTCAATGTATACTGGGATGCGGTCAACGGCTGTGTGCAGGTAGAAAGCGGAAAGCCCTACACCGGTGAAGCGCCAGCAAAGGCAGAACCCGATAAACCGGAATCGCAGCCAGAACCCACAGCCCCTGCCAATGATGCCGATGTAGACGCCATGAAACAGGACATCGTGGACCGCACCAACGCGCTCCGAAAGGAAAACGGCATCGCGCCCCTGACCACCAGCGACAAACTCATGCAAGCCGCGCAGGTACGAGCCGATGAAATGGCCGCCAGCGGCGCATATTCCCACACACGCCCGGACGGGAGGAAATATACCACGGTCACGGACTGCAAATATGTCGGGGAGAACATCCACCGCATTGCAGATTGGGCACTGCAGGGGAAACCTGTGTCAGAGGTTGCCATGTGGTCGTGGAATCATTCTGCGGGCCATCAGAACAACCTTCTTGACAAAAGCTACGCCGAGATCGGCGTAGGGCTTGCCAGAGGGGTGAACGAGGATGGCTATGAGTGCTGGTACTGCGTCCAGCTATTCCTATGGAACGGCTACTCCGTAAGCTGGGTAGATGCTCCGGCAGCCAAGTAAAATCAAATCACATCAACCAGAAACAGGCCGAGAAATCGGCCTGTTTCTTCGTTTCTAAAATCAGATTAGGAGGAAACAACCTTGAAAACATCGAAAACAAGGATCGTGTCAGCGCTCCTCGTCATTATGACGCTGCTCAGCCTGCTGCCCACCACGGCATTTGCCGCGACCGGTACGGGCAAGGGCATTACGATCACGACCAATCAAGTGTACTGGTCCACGCGCATACTGGCCAACGGCACACCGTACAGCTACCGCCCGCCGGAGGCGGCAGGGCGGCTGCTCTACTGCCTCGACAGCGGACTCGGCTACCACAACGCTACGCCGTCATACTGCGATTCTTTTACCTATACCTCGGCTACCAATGCAGACGCCGATGCCGTTCTCAAAACCGCTGTTGCCAACAGCGGCCTTGGCGAGATGGACGCCGCGACGCTCGCCAATGTCAAGTGGCTCATGACCTACATCAACGACAGCAAGGCATCCAATATAGGGCAGCTCTTTATGGCTGTGCAGACTTATATTTGGGACCATCAAAGCTATAAGGGCGCGGGAGATGGCACCGGAGACGCGGGCGGTTATGCCAACACGGACACCTATGACCTGTATCTGAGCCTCATCGACTCCATGCTTGCGCAGAAGGCACAGGAGGATGCCGAATTTCAGCGCCAGATCGCAGAATATGCCGAGCAGGGCATAGTAGCGGCCATCGTGGAGGATGACAGCGCAAAGTGGGCGGTATTTGCTCTTTCAAGCAATCGCAAGAACCAGTCCTTCTTCAATTATTATGGCCCGCGCGATTTGATGGTAAATGAGGCGCCTATTCCGGGGAATCCTGCCGGCGATGCCGACATTACCTTGAAGAAAGTTGCCGCCGGCACTACCCAAGGTCTGGATGGTGCGAAATTTAATATTTACCGCGACGGGCAGATTGTCGGCAGCGATGTGACCAAAAACGGCGGCATCATTGAGGTCAAGGATGTCACCAAGGGCCTGTGGTCCTTCGTGGAAACCGAAGCACCCGCAGGCTACTGCGCTGACTCCACGCCCATCAGCGTCTATGTGGATACGACCGATGGAGACAAGCAGTATACCGTCACCGCTACAAACTATGAACTGCCCAGCATGAAGATCATCAAGACCGATGCGCAGACCGGCGCGCCGATCCCCGGCACGGTTTTTTCGGTGAAGTCCGTGACCGGCAGTTATTCCACCTCCGTCACGACTGGCGTGGGCGGCTCCGCCACACTCTCATCTATCCCCGCTGATGTTTATGTGGTGCGAGAGGAATCTGTGCCGGAGCCTTATGTGGTGTCTCACACCGAGCAGACCGTGGCGCTCCGCCCCGGCAAGACCTCCGAGGTGCGCTTTCAGGATTATCAGAAGCCCGGCTTGGAGATCCTGAAGAAAAATATCGCCACCGGAGAGCCTATCGGGGGCGTCACTTATCTCATTGAGCAGATCGACGGCAGTTACTCCACCAGCGCCACCACGGACGGCGCGGGGCGCATCTTCCTCGCTTCCATCCCCGTGGGCAGCTATCGCATCACGGAGAAAAATGTGCCTTCCCATGTCATCCTCTCTGAGATCCCCCAGGAGGTCTATCTGGAAGCAGGCTGCACCCGCACGGTGACTTTTTTCAACGCCATCAAACCCTCCCTGACGATCCTGAAGCGGAACAGCATCACCGGAGACACCCTTGCCAACGCCAAGTTCCATATCTATTACGGCTCGGACAATACTACCACCGGCGAGATCAATGACCTCGGCGTGTTCACAACGGACTCCACCGGCAGAATTGTCCTCACCGACATCAACCGCGGCTGGTACAAATTGGTGGAGGAGTCGAGTCCCAAGGGCTTCGGCATTCAGGGCAGCGGGGTCACCGAGTTCTATCTGGAAGCCAATACCTCCAAGACTGTAACGGTGGACAATGTTCCTCTGAGCGCCCTCGTCGTGTACAAATATGATGCCAAAACCGGAAAAGGTCTGGAGGGCTGCCGCTTTGAGCTGCGTTATCTCAGCGGCAATACCAGCGGAACGGGCGGCACCGTCATCGGGACCTATGTGACCGGCCCCAACGGGGCCTTTACCGTGACAAACCTTAAAAAAGGCACTTATGTCTGTCAGGAACTCGAAGGTGACGGAAATCACATCATCGACCGCGAACCGCAAACCGTGTGGATCTCCGGCGAGGATCAGGATGTGGTGACGCTCCGCTTCGGTAATGCTCCTCTGGGATCGCTCTTAATTACCAAACTGAGCGACGACAGCAAGCACGAACCGCTCTCCGGCGTAGAGTTCCTGTTGACCGACAGCAGCGGCCATTATCTCGGCAATGACAACGGCCGCTTCACCACCAATGCCGCGGGCGAAATTTTGGG
>OJKC01001205.1_pt1 | contig 16958 bp, 17 predicted proteins | sample 1596401 | NCBI WGS metagenome assembly OJKC01 (sample SAMEA4350162, study PRJEB24818) | metagenome | biome: human; feature: gut; material: faeces | place: Denmark | collected 2013-09 | reverse complement strand
GGATGGTTGTCGTTTTTATATTCGTCCGAAGTCCACCAGACGGTGTCCTTGGAGTTTTCGTCCATGACGATGAACTTGTCTTTGGGCGAACGTCCGGTGTAAATACCGGTCATGACGTTGACAGCGCCGAGTTCGCTTACCTGACCCTTCTCGTAACCTTCGAGTCCGGGCTTGGTTTCTTCCTCGAACAAAAGTTCGTACGAAGGATTATAGACGATTTCGGTGGTTCCGGTAATACCGTATTGAGTAAGATCGATTTTCTTCATAATCACACCTCCAACTTGACTTATAAACTTACACCCCCTATAATCTAAGAAACGAAAGGGGGAATTTACATGTTACAAATATTACTTACCGAAACAAAACAACCATCCGGATTATTTTGGGTTATATACATACTAGTCCTAATAATTGTAGTATTCTTAATAATCACACCAATACGGAAAGCAATAAAAAAAAATAAACAATATAAGCAACACAAGCTCAGACTTCTGGAAGAACAAAATCAGTTACTCCGGGAACAACTCAACAGGGACAAATAAGTCCCTGTTATTTTTTAATCATCCACGTCCAACAGCTGACGAACTACAAAAACCACAATAGATACAAGTACCGTATACACAATAATTTCCCAGAACGAAATATTATATTTTCCAAAGCTCCAGCGTGTTTGCATAAATTCGAATATTGCAACGATTGCAGTTATAAATCCATCCATATGATCACCTCTTAAATATCATCCTTAGTATTGCAATGCCAACGACCGAAGAAGTACCGAGCATGATAAGACCAACAAACTTTGCAGGAAGATAGCCAAAGAGATCCGAAAGCATGGCTATAAGTCCATCACCTTTAGCACCAGTATCAGTATCATCAATCAACCCATAACCATCTTTAATAGAATCACGCAAACTATTAAAAGATAAATCATCATCCTCAATCGTAACATCCCCAACATCACCGCCAGAAGAACCACCTCCAGCACTACCAGATACAGTAACAAAGACATGATCAGGCATCGTTATATTATTGATAATAGATCCAACCGAACCACCGGACGATACTGTATTGTCAGAAGAATCTTTTGCAGTAATCTCAGTCTTAGAATTATCAGTACCATAATACCAATAGGTATATTGTTGATTGCCTGAATCATCAATAGTAACTTCAGTTTCATAATGTCCTTGATCTTTAAGATCTCCATTATATTTGTAATTACCACTACTATCTGGCGTATAAGATGACATATCATTAGCTCCAGATAAAAAATCAACCGAACCAGTATAGTTAATACCATATTTACCATTAGCAACAACATAACAGGTCAAATACAATTTACTATTAGTAACCTTTCCAAGTGTTTCACCACCGAGTCCATCAATAGTCAAAGCACTAAGATCTATAGGTCCCATATTTGATCCGAGAACAGCTCTTCTGGTCAAATTAGATAAAGTAGAATTACCAACTAAATTAGTAACGGCATCAATATCTTTCAAGTACAACTTAAAGCCTGTAGGATTCTGTAATATATCAATATAATTAGTTCCACTGAAAGTCTTGGGAATACGTGCAGTATTTGCAACCAAACCAATACACCACTCAAACGATTCCGCAATATCCAGTTTCAGACTAGCAGCGTCACGGAGTTGCTCCGGAATCGTGTATTTGAATTCCAAGTAATATGCCGAATAAGCGTTACTGTCATGTACCCACATTTCAAAATTGTCCAGATAAATATTTTCTCCGTCATATTCCCTTGCAGCACCATTCCACGCCATATTGGTAGTGTCACCTGTAAGAAAATAATTTTCTGCATCAGCGATGGTATCAAACACTTTCATCTTTCCAGTCTTAAAAGCAAATTTCCTAGCGTTCAAGGAAGTAACCACGCCTTGCTGAACACGAAGACAATACATTTCAACCTTATTTCCAAGAGACGCTGAAGCAGTAAAATCTACTTTTCCATTGCTTGAACTTGAAGACAAGCTCCACGCATTAGAAGCAGTAAGATTATAATTATACTGATTAGACATATAATAAATCCTGCTTTTGGAAAGAGCTAACGCATACATAGCACCAGATGCATATGCAGCATATGAACCATCAGAAGAATATGTAACAACAAGAACAATTTCATCATCCGATTCAAGAGTATAGTTATATCCAACATAATTCCTAGAGTCCAAATCAATAGAAGAAAAAGACTCTGTATATTTTGCTTTTCCAAGTTCGGCAGAGTCAACTGGTCTACCGGTAGGAATCTCAGGCATAGATATAGCACCTATATTCTTACTAAGATCAGACGTGTTACCACCCTGGAATGCATGCCAATCAGAATCTTTAACATCACAAAATGATGCTGCATAGCTTACTGCAAAATCATATGCGATCACAGCCAATCCAACAAACCACGCAACAAGCGCATATACAAATATTCTAACTTTCCTTTTCATAAAACCCTCCTAAAAAAATAGATACCGGAATAACATCCGGTATCCATTTAACACATGCCGCAACTAGCATTTAGAAGTCTTCTTGATCTTACGCACTACGGAACAACCAAGTGTTACCAAAGAACCGCAAAACAAGGTAAACATCAATTCATTACCAGTGATAACAGTCATAACGCTGTTAGCCGTAGTAATGATGCTAGATATTGCACCGCTGATAGTCGGAGCTTCTGCAGCAACCATCATAAAAGCTGTACCCATAAGCCTTTACCTCCTTATAAGATTATCCTTGATGCACTCACACCAATGCATATAGACCAAAATTAAACCTTTGAGGTCTTCTTGATCTTCCGGACGATTACACACCCAAGAGATACAACACTTCCGCAGAAGAGAGTAAACAAAAGCGTGTTATCAGATATGAAATTAAGTATCTGACTGCCTAATGCCATTAAGTAAGTAACAGCAGTAGTCATCGTAAATCTTTCAACCGCTCCAGTTAATATCATAAGAACACCTCCAATCTGTGTTATTTCTTTTTATCTCCAACAACCTGGATCAATGTAATACGATCAATACCGTTATCATCCTCTTTGAAAAGCCGAACGGTACAACCAGGAACAAGATCTCCGTTAATTTCAACTTTTCCAAGTTCGTCAAGATCAAGGAATTCAGTTGAAACGGTTTGTCCCCATCCTGTTTGTTCGGGAGAGTTAAAAAGCGCCAGCTGTGATGAATGATCAATCGAATCATAATATGTATCATCCAACAAGTTCAGCATCATAAACTTCTTTCCAGACTTCTTTGACTTAATAATATTCATTCCTACAAGTGTTTTTGCCATTATCTATATCCTCCAATTCTTTTTCTTCGTATTCATTCCATGACAACAAATCCCAATATTGTAAATTACTTTCTATTTCAATTTCAAAATCATCCATCATAACATTCAATCTGTATGTCTAAACGGTTACGAAGCGAAGGACCAATAACAAGAACTTTCCGAGAGAGAAAATGTTCCGGAACATTTGTATAATTACCTACAAATACCTCAGTATAATCATAATCAAAAATGTCATTTACAGGACTGACATACAAACAAATTTCACATGGAGCAATCTTCAATAATTTTCCAAGTTTCATATTCACACCTACTTTCTATACGGTTCACCCAATCTACAATCACACCAAAACCCTTTCTAAAGATTTCACACCTATATTTATTTCCGGAGCGACTGAACCAACGCCGCCCCGGTTAGGTGTGATCAACAAGAATAAAAAAATAGTGCAACAAGTTTCCTTGTCACACTATCAAGTACCCTTGTTGCACTAGATTATAAATTCAGGGTTTAATTTCACGTTTTAAGCTTCTGCAATCCCGTGGATATCCGGCTCGATACTCATCGAATAATTCGTATGATAGATTACAAAACCCGGCTTTGCTTTCGGCGGTTTCTTCAGATTTTTCTTCGTCGTATAGTCAATCTCCACCTTCGGTGCTTCTTTGCCGGTTGAGTAATATGCCGCCAGTCTCGCTGCCTCCTCGTAGGTACGGTCTGGAATCTCTGTCTCACCGTTCGTCTTGACGATCACATGGGAACCCGGCATCTGTTTGGCATGAAACCACAGATCATTGCCCTCTGCAAACTTAAATGTCAGCTCCTCATTCTGGAAATTATTCTTTCCGACATACATATGGTAGCCATCACTGGATATATAATGCAGTGGCTTTGCCTTCACCTGTTTCTTCTGCTTGTTCCGATCGAATCTGCCGCGCACATAGCCACTTTCCACAAGCTCCTGCTTGATCTCCTGCAGATCATTTTCTGTCTTCGCAATCTCCAGCGAATTCTGCACAGAAAGCAGATAATCAAGTTCCTCTTTCGACTCTACGGTAAGCTCCATCAGCGCCTCATAGGTACGCTTCAGTTTATTATATTTGTTGAAATACCGCTTTGCATTTTCCATCGCCGACTGCTCTGGATCAAGCGGAATCGTAAGCATACTGCTATCATAGTAGTTCTCGCAGGTGATTTCTTTATCGCCCGGTTTACAAGAATATCCATAGGCAGTCAGCAATTCACCATAGACCTTGTATTTATCCCGTTTCTCTGTATCCTTTAGCTGTGACCGCTGCAGATCGTATTTCTTCGCCGTCCGCTCAATCGCGTTGTTCACAATCTTACGAAGATCCGTCGACCGCTGCCGGATGCGCGTTACCACACTTTTTGCCTGATAGTATTCTTCAATGACCGGAGACATCGACGGAAATACTTTCAGTCCATCCACATCCTTCTTTGGAAGGTTGTCTGCTTCCTCTCCGTACATCGTCAGTGTACACGCCGCAAATTCCTTCGGTGCATACCCCTGATATGCAATACACGGTGCAAACTGTTCTTCTTTTATACTTGTACGCATCGCATCAAACGCTGCATACAAATCCTCCTGCTCCTGCATGGAAAGCCCTGCCGTGCTCATGCCGCCATCGACACCCGCCCGGTAACAGATTTCATTTGCGATCACCGGTGATAATCCTGTCAGAGATGTATAGATTGCCTTTGTCACCGATACCGGCTTGCGCAGGATATGATTCATAAAATAATTGATATCAATGTCGAGCGGATTTTCCTTTTCCTGTGCCGGAGGATATACATACGTTCTTCCGGGCAGCACTTCCCGCACGGAGCTTACCTGATGGGAAATATGCTTGATGCTGTCAATGATCGTACCATCCGCATCCGTGAAGATGATGTTGCTGTGTTTTCCCATGATCTCGACGATCAGCTTCTTCTGGCAAAGATCACCCATTTCATCAAGGTGTTCTAACTGCATCTCTACAATTCGCTCAAAATTCGGCTGTGTCACGGATAAGATGCGTGCATTTCCAATATGCTTCCGAAGCAGCATACAGAAATTCGGGGCTGTCGTCGGATTCTCCTTTGTCTGCTCTGTCAGATACAGGAGCGGCAGACTGGCATCTGCAGAGATCACCAGACGACTGGTTGTGTTGCCCTGTTCCGTCCGGTTTTTTACGACCAGACACAGCTCATCCACTTCCGGCTGATATATTTTATAGATACGTCCGCCTGTCAGATTCTTCTTTAGTTCACTGACGATTGCAGACACGGTTACTCCGTCAAATGCCATTTTCTTACTCCTTTTCATTTCAATAATCACGATCAATAATCACGAAACACACTATGATTTGCATATATGTCTGCATCGTTGTCTGACTATATAAGATGTATTGAAATTAAGAAGTTCTAAGATGTTCTGATTCACAAGCTAAACAACGCACGCAACCACCGCCAATTCGCCATCCATGGCTCAGTGGCGGTTTGTTTGAACATCGTGTTCAAACATTGCTGTTTATTTACAGAACATCAAGAACTTCTAAATTCCAAACATATTTATATTGTCAGACAACGATGCAGACACATAAAAGCAAATCATAGTCCGTTTCGTAAGCTACTTTCTAAAATTGCAATCACATAATATCAAAAATGCATGTCAATGTAAATGCGCATATAGATTCATGAAGTAATATGATACATTTGTGACTTAGAAGTAATTCGTGTTCTGTGAATATCAGCAATGCGAAAACACGATGTTTTCGCAAGCTGCCACTGAGCCATGGATGGCGAATTGGCAGCGGTTGCGTACGGTAATACATATATCCCAGAACACGAATATTACTTCTTAGTCACAATATGTTATATTACGAATGAATCTACTATGCATATTTACATCTGACATGCATTTTGACCACCTTATGTGATTATATTAGATCAACAATCCAAGCAGATCGTTGCTTCGTTTTACAAATGCTGTCATCTTCTCAGCAGAGAGCGGCTTGTTGGCAAGAACAGCTAAATCATAAAGCTGGTTGCAGATCATATCCTTGTACTCACCCTCTGGATTATCTAAGATGTATTTTACAAGCTTGTTGTTTGCATTTAAGACAAGTGTCTCTGCCTCGCCTGCTCCAAACATGTTCGGATCCATGCCGCCCATATTGTAGACACGCATCATTTCCATCATACGACGTGACTCCTCGGAAACCGTCAGGACAGAAGATACATTCTCGTTCTTCATGCTCTCAACCTTGACTACAAGCTTATCATTTCCAGTTGCTTTCTTGAATGCCTCAGAAAGCTTATCGGTATATTCCTTCGTCTGCTCTTCCGTCAGCTTCTCACCGACAAAGTTATCGGCAAGGTCTGCATCGATACGCAGGAACTTCACATTTTCATTCTTACCTTCCAGGTGTGTGATGTATGGGTTATCAATGTTGTGTGTCAGATAAACCGCATTCATGCCCTCTTCCTTGAACATGTTGATGTACTGGGACTGTGCCACTTCATCGGAGATATAGAATACCTTGTTCTCGTATTTCTCCTTGCCCTCTTCGAGGTACTCCGGAAGTGTAATATACTTGCCGTTGATATCCTTGAAGAGCATGTAGTCTGTCATCTTGTCACAGAACTTCTCATCCTTCAGGCAGCCAAACTTGATGAATGGGCTTAAGTCATCCCAATACTTCTCGTAATCTTCCTTGTTGTTTTTGTACATGCCAGTCAGCTTATCAGCGACCTTCTTCGTGATGTAATCTGAGATCTTCTTGACAAAACCATCGTTCTGCAGTGCGGAACGGGATACGTTCAGAGGCAGATCCGGACAATCAATGACACCCTTCAGCAGAAGCAAAAACTCTGGAATAACTTCCTTGATGTTATCTGCGATAAATACCTGATTGTTATATAACTTAATCGTACCTTCCAACTGGTCATACTGTGTATTGATCTTCGGGAAGTACAAAATACCCTTTAAGTTAAATGGATAGTCCATATTCAGGTGGATCCAGAAGAGCGGCTTCTTGAAGTCCAAGAATACATGCTGATAGAAATCAATGTACTGCTCGTCCGTACAATCCTTCGGATTGCGCATCCAGAGAGGATTCGTATCATTTAACGGTTTTCTCTCTTCTTTCTTTTCCTCTGTGGCATCCTCTTTCTTCTCTTCTGCCTCATTCTTCTTCGGTGCATCGCCGACAAGCTCATCTTCCTGTGTCGTATCGACCTCGATCACCTTGTCCTTTTCCTTCTTCTCAGCTTCCTTCTTGGCAGCTTCTTCCTCTTCCTTATCCTCATTGATAAAGTAGATGTTGTATGGCATAAATGCACAATACTTCTGGATAACTTCCTTTACACGGTACTCATTTGCATACTCCAGGCAATCCTCATTCAGATACAATGTAATGGCTGTACCACGGATATCGTCGTCGCTCTCACTCATCGTATAATTCGTTCCGCCGTCGCACTCCCAGTATACCGGCTTTGCACCTTTCTTGTAGGAACATGTCTCGATTGTTACCTTATCGGCAACCATAAATGCGGAATAAAAACCAAGTCCAAAATGTCCGATGATCTGCTCATCGCCAGCCTTGTCCTTGTACTTGTTGATGAAGTCCGTCGCACCGGAAAATGCGATCTGGTTGATGTATTTGTCAACCTCTTCCTCGGTCATACCAAGACCGTTATCGACGAATGTCAAAGTCTTATCCTTGGCAGACGCGTACACCTCAATCTTGTACTCCTCGCCTTCAACTTCCTCATAATCTCCCATCACGGCAAGCTTCTTTAATTTTGTGATTGCATCACAGCCGTTGGAAATCAGCTCTCGAATGAAAATATCCTGATCGGAATAAAGCCATTTCTTAATAATCGGAAAAATGTTGTCACTGTTAATTGATAAATTACCCTGTCGTTCCATGTCTTATTACCTCCTAAAACCAATACAAGTCTGCTGTCCTTTCCTGCAGACTTCATTTTACGAATGTATATTTCATAAATAAGATAATAATACTTGGAAATTTGAATGTCAAGGAAAAATTAGCACTCATTTTTATTGAGTGCTAATAATTCTACTTTAAATATAATATTTCTTGATCGTATCGTCCCAGATATGCTCCAATGTTTTATCCATCGTAAATATCTTCAGAGATGTTCCAGTTGTCACAGACAGCGTTTCATGCTCATAAACCACGTTCATAAACAACGCGCTCACGTCCTCCTCTTTGACCGGCAGATTGTTCATTTCCAGCAAACGGCTGATATTCTCGCGATTGAACATCAAAATGATCTTAAAGCCGATCGGCAGCCGTTCCCCTTTCAGATACGCATACACGGTCGCCTTGATATCCTTCCATTCAATATATTCCGGCAGATCTGCCTGTGCCTCCGTATCAAAATACTCACGGTTCAGTCTGCCATTTACATAATAATCAAGTTTCGTTTTCACCCGCGCCTCATACAGATAAAAGCTGTCGTATTTCTCCTTTTCAAACAACTCTTTTATATATTCTGCTTTTTCTTCTATCTCAACGATTTCCATCTTCTACCTCTGATTTAAATATACCGTTACCAGTTCATACGCGCCGTAAGGCTCTTCTGTGTACTGAAAATACTGCACCGCACTCACATCCTGCATAAAGGAATAATCAAAATCGGTCGTATAATCGGTCACGACAACCTCAATCGTCCCCGTGCTGTTGCGCAATGCCTGATCCTTGAGCAGTGTACGGAACGCATCGCTGTCACAGATCAGATCATTTTGCTCGTAATAATTATAATCGGTGCTGTCACACGCCGGAAATGCATCCTGCTTCCAGTCATGCCGTTCATCCATGATCTCATCCGTCACATTGAAATACTCATGTCCAGCAAATACACCGCGATCCGGCAAAGGATCGTCCCATGTGGCATCGACCTGATACCAGTTTCCATCCAGGCACACCTGATTCCATGCATGTAGCTCATTATCCGCCGTTCCGGTTACAATCTGGTTTTCGATTCCAACGCATGTCATAAGCAGTGCCATCGCCTCAGCATATCCATTGCACACAGCCTTGTTCTGCACCAGAGCACCATATGCCCGGTACGCATAATCCTTGGAAGATTCCACATACCCATACTGGCAATGCACCACAATATAATCATGAATGGCAAGTTCCTTTTCATAATCTGTCATATCCGGCTTGATGATCTGCTTCAACACATCTTCCACTTTATCATACAGCTTATAAGCAAGTGCATGCTCGGATGGAATCGCCGTGCCATTTACATATTTCTGCCATACATAATAATTGTCCGAGATCTCATACCGAAACTGAATCCGCATGCCATCCCTGCTTTTTTCTGTCACCATATACTGGTCGACCATGCCGTTCATGCTGCACAGATTCTCGTTGATATTCCCGATATCACTCTCCGAAATTCCGGATACATAGAAATTGCCTGTCGTCTTACCATCGTTGATCTGTTCAGTTACCAATTGTGTTAATTCTTCCATGCTGTATGCGGTCTCATCTGGATGCAGATAGGAACCGATGCGGAAGTTGAAAAAATAAAACACAAGGATCACAGCCACCACAAGCACTGGAAGGATAATATGCATTTTCCCTTTTTTCTGCTCCATTTAATGCTTACTCCTGTCTTTTTCTTCCTCATCTGACTCATCATCTTCTCCATTTCCACCTTTGCCTACCATGATCAGAACGACCATCAATACGATGGAGACAATCAGGCAGATGGCTACCAGAAGTGGTTTGCCACTGTCGCCGGTTGCGATTATATTTGCAAGAATTGTGTTCATATTTATCTCCTTATCCCAGACAACTGCGAAACATTTATACTGCGAACATATATTTTATTCTCCCTGTTTCGCACTTGTCTTATATATGTCTATAATTATGTAAATCATTCTAATGTATATAATGATAAATCGCAACCTTTTTTCGCGTTTGTCTTGTCGGTTCTTGGGATTTGTTGTATATTATATTTCAAACATTAAATATCTGTAAATATTTACAATGTCTTTGGCATATGGCAAGGGATTCATTTGTGTAGTATATGATATGTTCGCATCTTAGAAGTAATTGGTGTTCTGTTCACATCAGCAATGCCTGAACACGATGTTCAGGCAAGCTGTCACTGAGCCACGGATGGCGAATTGACAGCGGTTGCGTCAATATGGAATCTCTGATATCAGAACACCTTATTACTTCTTAGGTGCGATACATTATATACGATACAAATCAATCCCTTGTTATATGCCTTAGCACAACGCAAATTATTTACAGAAGATAAAGTGAGGTAGATTATGGCACAGTTATGGGGCGGTCGTTTCACAAAGGAGACAGACCAGTTAGTATATAATTTTAATGCATCGATCAGTTTCGATCAGAAGTTCTACAAGCAGGACATCCGCGGCAGCATCGCACATGTAACAATGCTTGCAGCAAGCGGTATCCTGACAGATGCAGAACGCGACCAGATTATCGATGGCTTAAACGGCATCCTTGCCGATGTAGAAAATGGAACTCTGGAGATTTCTTCGAAATATGAAGATATTCACAGCTTCGTCGAAGCGAACCTGATTGACCGGATTGGTGATGTCGGTAAGAAGCTTCACACCGGACGTTCAAGAAACGATCAGGTAGCTCTCGACATGCGTCTGTATGTACGCGATGAAATTCTCGAAGTTAAGAAGCTGCTCGTATCGCTGATGAAAGAGCTGCATATCCTGATGAATGAAAATGTAGATACCTATATGCCGGGCTTTACACATCTGCAGAAAGCACAGCCTGTCACATTTGCACACCATGTCGGTGCATATATGGAGATGTTCAAACGTGATTACAGCCGTATGAACGATATCTATACACGTATGAACTATTGTCCGCTTGGTGCAGGTGCACTGGCCGGAACGACATATCCGCTGGATCGTAACCTGACTGCCAGTCTTCTGGATTTTGCCGGTCCAACCTTAAACAGTATGGACTCCGTATCCGATCGTGACTACGTGATAGAGATGCTTTCCGCATTCTCTACGATCATGATGCATCTGTCCCGTTTCTCTGAGGAGATCATCATCTGGAATTCCAACGAATACCAGTTTGTAGAATTAGATGATGCATACAGCACCGGAAGTTCGATCATGCCACAGAAGAAGAATCCGGATATCGCCGAGCTTGTCCGCGGTAAGACCGGGCGTGTATACGGCGCACTGATGTCCATCCTCACAACGATGAAGGGCATCCCACTTGCATATAATAAGGATATGCAGGAGGACAAGGAGCTTACCTTCGATGCGATCGACACAGTTAAAGGATGTATCGCTTTGTTCACAGGTATGATCTCTACAATGAAGTTAAACAAGCCTGTCATGGAGAAAAGTGCCATGAACGGATTTACAAATGCTACCGATGCGGCTGATTATCTGGTTAATCACGGTGTTCCGTTCCGTGATGCACATGGTATCGTCGGTCAGCTTGTACTCTACTGCATCGAGCACGACAAATCCCTGCTTGATATGTCCATCGACGAGTATAAGGCAATCAGCCCGGTATTCGAGGATGATATCTACGATGCGATCAGCCTGAAGACCTGTGTCAGCAAGCGAAATACGATTGGTGCACCGGGTGAGGAAGCAATGAAGCAGGTGCTCGCCATCAACGAGGAATATCTGAAAAATTTATAATAATATAGTTATATTTTTTGAAGGGAGTTAACCTTATGAATAAGACAACAAAAGCGAAATATGACCTCGCGACACGCATGTTGAAGGTGGATATTTCGGTAGATGAAGTGGCTCTGATGTCCGGACTCACAATTGATGAGATTGAGAAGTTAAAGGCCGGCATTGAGCCGGAAGAGATCATTGATGAGGCAGCTTTCGCGGAGAAAGCTCTGAAGGGAAAAGACAAGTAATACGCAAGTCAAACAGAATCCGATAGATGTTTCTCTGTTTCACAATCATCATAAAAAAGAAAGCGATTCGATGAAAATCAAATCGCTTTCTTTTTTTATTATTCTATAACAGACCTTTTACACCTGCTCGTACAGTCTCTGATAGATCTCTGCGGAATTAGACCAGCTGTAGTTCTGCTGCATCGCACATTCCTGCATACATTCCCAGGCATTCTTCTTGTCGAAGTATACCTGCTTTGAGTAGTTGATCGTATTCAGTAACTCATGTGCGTTATAGTTTGCGAATGAGAATCCGGTTCCGCTTCCCTCGAATTCATTGTATGGAATAACCGTATCCTTCAGTCCGCCCGTCTCTCTTACGATAGGCAGTGTACCATAACGAAGTGCCATCAGCTGTGTCAGTCCACATGGCTCGAAGCGGGATGGAACCAGCATTGCATCACACGCTGCATACATCTTGTGTGACAATTCGTCCGAATAATAAATATTCGCAGATACCTTTGCCGGATGAATGCCCTGATAGTACCGGAACATATCTTCATATTTCCGGTTACCGGTACCAAGCACAACAAACTGTGTACCATCGGTACAGATATCGTTCATGACACGGTCAACGAGATCTAAGCCCTTCTGATCTGTCAGTCTGGAGATAATACCGATCATATAAGCATTCTTATCTTCCGGAAGTCCAAGTTCCTTCTGCAGTGCAAGCTTGTTTGCCACTTTGTTCTTGCGGAAATTCTTCAATGTGTAATTCTTATAGATCTTCTTATCTGTAGCCGGATCGTAATCCTTGTAATCGATACCATTTACAATGCCCCATAGGCTCTGGTTTCTCGCGCGGAGCAAACCGTCTAATCCTTCACCATAATAAGGCGTCTGAATCTCCTGTGCATACGTATTCGATACCGTTGTAATCTTATCTGCATAAACAAGTCCACCCTTGAGCATACTTGCATCCTTGTCAATCTCCAGCTTATCCGGTGTAAACAAATAATCTGGCAGTCCGGAATACTCCTGTACGGTCTTGATATCCCATCTTCCCTGGAACTGCAGGTTGTGGATCGTCATGATTGACTTCATACCACTGTAAAATGGATTGTCTGCAAACAATGTCTTCAAGTATACCGGAACCAGTCCTGCCTGCCAGTCATGGCAGTGTACGATATCCGGCTGGAATCCGATACTTGGCAGGATGGAAAGTGCTGCCTTGCTAAAATAGCAGAACTTCTCGATATCCCATTTCATATCGTCACTGTATATATTGAAACCATTGAAATAATACTCATTGTCAATAAAGTATACCGGAACCCCTTCATATTCCAGATACATAACCCCGACATACTGCTGCTTCCAGCCAATATCCATATGGAAATGCGTCAGATAGCGCATCTTCTCCTTGAATTTTGCCGGCAGACACATATAATTCGGAATGATGACACGCACGTCATACTCCTTTTTATCAAAGATTCTCGGCAATGTACCAACAACGTCTGCAAGTCCGCCAGTCTTGATAAACGGTACGCATTCCGATGCAATATAAGCCACTTTCTTCATGTTTTTTGTCCTCCCATATCCGACTCTAAAAGTCTCGTAACAAAGTTACTTTAATTCTAGCATAAGCACTCCGATTATTCAATCCATTTTATGCCACATTCTGTCAAAACTCGTCCGATTCTACCGGCTGGATAACCGGCGCATCTTCTGCAGCAATGCCCGGTCTACCTCCGCGTCTCCATATCGGATGTCCTCATAACAGCGCGTCAGCTCCGTCACATCCGCGAGCGACTGTTCATTTAATTCCGTCTCAATCTCCCGCCCGGTTTTCGACTGTTCCAGTGCAATATCGTAGCGATAGCGTTCAATGCAGTCCTTGTAGCATCGTCTTGCCCGCTGTCTGCGTGATAAAAACCGTCGTTTTTCATCTGCATGCGTCCGCTGTTCCTCTTTCTTCTTTTTTACTACAACCAGTTCCACCTGATCGGTCGAGATATTACGCCTTGCCATCAGGAACCGGACAAACCGGACCAGCACTTTATACGCGATAAACAGTCCCAGACAGATCAATCCGACATAGAGCACCGGCTCCAGTGTCTGTCCGACGGAACGAATACCCGACGGCACATCGCCATCATCAAACTGCTGGTGTTCACTTGTCTCTGCCTCTCCACCACGGAACCAGAAACTTATATAGTGATAGAAAAGTCCGATCACCATCGCGATCACACGAACCACTGCCAGTATCGCCTGCCCGATCAGCGCGATCACTCTGCGGAAATCAAACACTTCGCCAAGCACGAGTCCAATCGTCAGACAGAGAATGATTGCACCGACCATGATCGTATTTACAGACAGTATCTGCCGGATCGGGATTCCCGATACATGGCTGGTCGCGTCCAGATAATTTTCCATTCCATCCGTGTACACCAGCGCCAGATACAGAAAAAGCAGAATCAATGCTGTCACATAAGCATAGATCCGAAGTCCCTGCACACCGAGATGCCCACTCACAAGGTACACGATCAGGCACAGCAAAAAGGATGGCCACGGAAGTTCATCCATCTGCTTCCTTTTATTTTTCCATGTGCTTTTTACAGATGCCGAGAACAGATAACAAGGAATCAGGAAATAAAACCACTGAGTCTCCATCGATACCGGCAGCAAAAGCATCGGCAGCCGCAACGCCACATGCCCGACAAACAACCACAAATAATGCTGTGCCTTCTCCCTCAGAATATACGAATACACAAACATTGCACCCGTGATTGGAAGCAGAAAGTAATGTACATCCTGTTTCAAAAGCACAACTTCAAAAAAGGCAAAGCACAGACTGCAGCAAAGCCATTCATATAGAAGGTGCAAAAGCTTCGTGACCTGTAACAGTTTAGATTTCATTCCACTTCACCTCCACGCCCTGCATATAGCCACGCCATCCAGTCTTATCCTGAATGTCATAATACGGAACTACCATGTGCAGCTCCGGGTGCTTTTTATGCATATAATCAAGCTTCAAAAGCAGATCTTCTTTGTAATAAGGAGAAATAATCACATACGTTATCGGCTCTTCCATCTGCTGTATCTCGGTATCTACCATCTGCATAAATGCATCGATTCCTGCATTTTCTTTGATGCGTGCCAGATATTTGTCGATCGTTTCACCATGCTCCATCGACATGCCGGCTTCCACCCGCTCACACGCACCAGTCATGCAGTCAATCCCATTTGATACAAGTTCCACCGATACCTTATGTTGCAGAAAATACTCAGCGATCGTTCCCGCCATACGGATACTCATCTCCTGCAGATATTCCGTCTTTACCATGATATTCGTCTCCAGATTGAGCAGAATCCGCACGCGCTGTTCCGAAGTATAACCATACATATTTACCATGAGTTTTGACGCTTTCGCAGTTGCCTTCCAGTTGATCTTCCCGTAAGTATCTCCATAGGTGTATTCCCGGATTCCACGAAACGTATACGGATCCTCCATCTGATTTCGTCTCGTCTCCAACTCACCGAGCAAATGGGAACAGAACATCGAAAGCTCCGGGGATGCGACCCGCTTCGGCAGCACATACAGCCATGCGTCGGATTTCCGGCTATATGCGAAATTCGTTGTCATAAAGAAATCCCGCGCCGTCATATTCAGACTCGGTATGCCATACAGTCCCCGCTTTCCAGTCTGAAACGGCAGCCGCCGCGTGATCTTCCGGTAGCCAAGCACAGAGAACACATCGTTTCGATAATAGCTGTCGGTCACGACTGTATTTTCTGTATCTGCAAACCGAAACGAACGATCGGTCGAGAATTTGACATGAAAGACAGGCAAAGGCAAAAACTTTCCATTGTAGATAACCTCTGTCAGGGCACTTGCATCCCCTTCCCTCACGCATGTATCCTCAAATGAAATTGTCACATCGAGATTCCGGTTCCACCATTTCGCGTACAGACGTTTCTGTACAATATAAACCAGACTCGCAATCACAAGTGCAACAATCAGATTCACTGCTTCCAATCCTCCACTGGCACTTCAACCGTTGCTACGATCTCCTTCATCCGTTCGTTGTTATCCTTTGTACTTCCATACGTCAGAAGCCGATGTGCCAGCACGCATGGAGCAAGCAGCTTCACATCATCTGGTATCACATATGTTCTTCCCTGCATTGCCGCATAGCATTGTGATGCACGCACAAGCGCTAACATCGCACGTGTACTGACCTCTGTCATGATGCCCTGATTTTTTCCGGTTTCCTCCACAATCTGGACGATGTACTCCCGGATACACGGATGTACAGTTACCGTTCTTGCAGCTTCTCGCATCTGTGCAATCTGCTCCGCCGTGCAGACCGGTTTCAGAGAAAGAAGCGGATGTTCCCCCATAAAAGTCTCCATCACGTGCAGCTTCGCCTGCGTATCCAGCTGTCCCATTGAAAGCTTCATCATGAAACGATCCACTTGTGCTTCCGGAAGTGGATAGGTTCCGGTTGTCTCGATCGGGTTCTCCGTTGCAACTACCAAAAAAGGCTCCGCAAGCGGCAATGTTTCTCCATCGATCGTCACCTGCTTTTCCTCCATCGCTTCGAGCAAACTTGCCTGTGTACGTGGTGTCGCCCGGTTGATCTCATCGGCAAGCAGAACATTTGTAAATACCGGTCCCTTTACCAGATGAAACTCCCCATCCTTCTGACTGTACACATTCAATCCCGTGATATCGCTCGGCATCAGATCCGGCGTAAAC
>OJKC01001203.1_pt1 | contig 16970 bp, 14 predicted proteins | sample 1596401 | NCBI WGS metagenome assembly OJKC01 (sample SAMEA4350162, study PRJEB24818) | metagenome | biome: human; feature: gut; material: faeces | place: Denmark | collected 2013-09 | reverse complement strand
GTACATGCCCGATAACTGCAACCTCGAGTATGTCGAGCACATCAAGAAATTCACGAGCCGCCCGGTCGTCTGCGCCGGCCGCATGGACCCCGTGAAGGCCGCCGAAGAGATCGCCGCCGGCCGTCTCGACGCCGTGGCCATCGCGCGCCAGAACCTCGTCGACCACGAGTGGGTCCACAAGATCCTCAGCGGCCACGAGGATGAGATCAAGCCCTGCATCCGCTGCCACAACGGCTGCTTCAACATGTCGAAGTTCAAAGGCACCGCGAACCTCCAGAGCATGGACGACTCCCTGCACCTGGCCCGCTGCGCCCTGAACCCGACGACCATGCAGCACAACAAGTACAAGATCGTCCCGACCCGCCATCCGAAGAAGGTCGCCATCATCGGCGGCGGCATCGGCGGCATGGAGTGCGCGCTCGTGCTCAAACAGCGCGGCCACACCCCGGTCATCTTTGAAAAGACCGGCGAGCTCGGCGGCCTGTTCCTCACCGCGTCCGCGATGAGCTTCAAGGAGAACGACAAGGAGCTCATCCGCTGGTACCTCAACGAGGTCGCCAAGGAGGGCATCGACGTGCGCCTGAACACCGAGGTCACGGACGTGAACACCCTGCGCGGCTTTGACGAGATCATCGTCGCCAGCGGCTCCATCCCGCGCACCATGCCGTCCATCCCCGGCTTTGAGAAGACGCTCACGTTCACCGAGCTGCTCAAGGACAAGAAGGAAGTCGGCGACAAGGTCCTGTTCATCGGCGGCGGCCAGTCGTCCTGCGAAGCGGCGTATGACCTTGTCCTTCAGGGCAAGCACCCCATCATCGTCGAGTACGCGAACGACCTCGTCGCGGCACAGGCCACCTGCCTTGCCAACACGTCCTTCCTGCGTGACGCGATGGAGTACCACAAGGTCCCGACCTATCTCGAGTCCACCGTCACCGAGATCACGGACACCGGCTGCACCGTCAAGAACGTCAAGACCGGCGAGAGCACCTTCGTCGCGTGCGACAACGTGGTCAATGGCGTCGGCTTCATCCCGACTCCGGTCGGCGGCAAGGACAACAAGCAGGTCCACCGCGTGGGCGACTGCGTTGCCATCGGCAACCTGCGCACTGTCATCTGGCGCGCGTGGGATGTCTGCATGAAGATCTGATCCCGTAAACGAGAATCCCTCCGGCTATGCGGTTGCCGGAGGGATTTTTTCATGCCGCCGCGCGCGGACTCGCGCAAATGGCCCGTGCGGCCTGCGGGAACAGGCAAAGCGCCCCCGGAGCAGATGCTCCGGGGGCGCCGCCTCTTTTATCGGCTCTGTCTTTTCAGTTTCCGCCGCGTCCGGCTCACTCACCCTGCGCGCGCAGCCAGCCGCTGGCCACGCCGGGGAAGTTCGTGATGATGCCCTCGCAGCCCCAGCGGTGCAGCTGCTCCAGACCCGCCATGTCGTTGACGGTCCAGACGTTCATCTTCACGCCGTGCTCCTTGCAGTCGCGCACGTTTTCGTCCGTGAGCAGCTCGATCGGCGGGTGGTAGCAGGCAAAGCCCGCCTGCTGGCAGTAGTAGCCGGGGAAGCCGCCGATGCTGTCCTCGAGCACGAGCGCGCCGACTTCGACGGCGTTGCCGCTGATCTCGAGGATCTTGCGCAGCGAAATGTGGTTGAACGACGAGAACATGACCTTCTTCTCCAGACCGTAGCGCTCGATGGTCGCCCAGATCTTGCGCTCGATGTCATGGTAGTAGATCTTGTCGGTCTTGATCTCGATGTTGTGGCCGACGGACTCGCCGGAGGCCCACTCGCAGTACTCGTCGAACGACGGGATGTGCTCGGGTGCGTACTTGCCCTTGTAGCAGGCGGCAGCGTTGACCTGCTGCAGCTCGGCGAACGAGTGGTCGCAGACGCGGCCGGAGCCGTCGGTCGTGCGGTCGAGCCGCTCGTCGTGGATGACGACGAGGCGCCCGTCGCGCGTTTCATGCACGTCCATCTCGATCGCGTCGCAGCCAACCTTGACCGCCTCGCGGAACGAGAGCATCGTGTTTTCCGGATATACACCGCTGTAGCCGCGGTGTGCCATAACTTTCATACGATTATCTCCCTTAATAAATGAGATTCGGTATCAGCATCGAGATGCCCGGAATGTACGTCAGCAGCAGCAGCGCAATGAGCAGTGCGATGATAAACGGCACACACTCCTTGATAAACTCCTGCATCTTACACCCTGTGATCGACACGCACGTGAACATCATGGAGCCGAACGGCGGGGTCAGGCCGCCGATCATGATGTTGACGTTGCACACGATGCCGAAGTGCACCAGGTCGATGCCGGCCGCCTTCACGATCGGCACCATGAGCGGGGCGAGGATAATGAGCGCCGCGCCGCCCTCGAGGAACATGCCGACGATGAGCAGCACAACGTTCATGACCAGCAGCACGAGGAACTTGTTGCTGGCAAAGCTCGTCACGGCGTTGAGCAGCATGGTGGGGATGTTCTCCCAGTTGAGGTAGTAGCCGAACACGGTCGCCGACACGATGATGAGCATGACGGTGGCGGTGCCGGAGATGGTCTCGCGCAGGATGGGGATAAAGTGCTCCTTGCGCAGGCCTTTGTAGACGAACTTGCCCACGATCAGGCAGTAGAGCACGCCCACACCGCCGGCTTCCGTCGGCGTGAAGATGCCGAAGCGCATGCCCATGATGATGCCCAGCGGGAAAAACAGCGCCCAGAAGGACTTGAGGAACTGCCGGCCGATCTCGCCGAGCGTTGCGCGGCGGGGGCGGGACGGCGCGTAGCCGCGCTTTTTGGAGATGATCGCCACGGCGATCATCAGCGCCACAGCCATAAGCAGGCCGGGGATGTAGCCGGCAGAAAAGAGCTGACCAACGGATGCGCCGGCGATCAGGCCGTAGACGATGAGGTTGATCCCGGGCGGGATGATAGGCGTGACGCACGAGGACGCCGCCGTGATCGCCGCGGAAAAGCCCTTGCCGTAGCCGCGCTTTTCCATCTCGGGCACGAGCAGCTTGCACTCCATGGCGGCGTCGGCGTTGGCCGAGCCGGAGCATCCGCCCATGAGCATGCTCAGCAGGACGTTGATCTGCGCCAGGCCGCCGGGCAGATGCCCGGTGAGCGCGTCGGCAAAGTCCATGAGCCGCGCGCTGATGCCGCCGTAGTTCATGATCGACCCGCACATGATGAAAAACGGGATCGCAAGGAACGGGAACGACTGCGTGGCCGTGACGAATTTCTGCATCAGCAGGTACGGCATCGTCGTCGTGTCAATGAAGCCGAAATAGGTCAGCGCCGCGGCAAAGAGCGCGTAGGCGATCGGGATGCCCGTGAAATACAGCACGAGCGCGATGATGATCGGCAGGATGGAGAGGAACGTGCTCATGCGTCCACCTCCCCGCCGAGGCTGCTGCTGTGCCTGAGGTCTTTGACGAAAAAGACGAGCGAGTAGATCGTCATCAGGCCGAAGCCGATGACCAGCGCCGTGCTGACCGCGGAGGACGGCAGCTTTGTGATCGGCATGCGCTTGATCCAGGACGACTGGATAAACTGCACGCTGAGCACCGTGATGTAGCCGTTGATGATCACGAGCAGGGCGTTGGTGATCAGATGCACGACCCTGCGCGCGCCGGCCGGCAGCCGCTCCACGAGCAGATCGACGCCGACGTGCTGGTGCTTGCGGTAGGCATAGGCCGCGCCGATGAACACCGAGTACACGAAGCAGGAGGTGGCAATCTCCTCGCTCCAGATGATGATATAGTTAAACAGTTTTCGCGTGATCACGTTGACGATGACGAGCAGGATCGTTACGATCATCATCGCGCCCGCGATGACCCCGTCAAAATTTTTCAGTAGATTTTTCAAATTCGCATAACCCTCTGCTTTCTGTGGCTTTGCTCAGCAATGCCGGGTGTCCGGCAGCATGTGCCGGACACCCGGCATAAAAAGCCGGTATGAGGCTTCCGACCGTCCGTCAGCGCGCAGCGCTCACTTATTGGCCTGGCGGTACTGGGCAAGGATGGCCTGCGCCTGCTCATAGAAGCCGGCGGTCACGCCGTCCTCTTTGACCATGCGGTCATACTCCGGCTGCACAGCGGCGCGGAACGCATCGACGTCGACCTCGTTGAACGAGCAGCCCTGCTCCTTCTCGAGCTTGGCCTTCGTCTCGTCGAAGGAGGCGTTGGTGAAGTCGGTCAGTTCCTTAGCGCCCTTGGTGAACTCTTCCTGGATGATGGTGCGGTACTCTTCCGGGATGCTGTTCCAGACCTTGGTGCTGATGTAGGCGCCGCAGGTGCCGACGAGGTGGTTGGTCAGGGACATGTTCTTGCACACCTCGGCGCTGCCGTTGGTGGAGTAGGCGTTCATGTTGCCTTCCAGGCCGTCAATGACGCCCTGCTGCACGGCAGAGATCGTCTCGGAGAACGGCATGCCGGTGGGCGTGGCGCCCATGGCCGTGAGGCAGTTGATGTACATGGAGCTGTTGGGCACGCGGATCTTCATGCCCTTGAGGTCAGCGGGGGTCTTGATGACCTTGTTGGTCTGCATGCAGCGCATGCCGACGTTGAAGTCGAGCGCGAGCACGTGGATGCCATAGTTATCTTCGAGCTTCTGGCACATATCCTTTACCAGATCGGACTGGCAGACGTAGGAGTACTCGTCGATGCTGTTGTACATCATGGGGCCGATGAGGGCTTCAAAGTCGATGTCGTAGTCGGCGAGGTAGGAGGGGTCTTCGCAGGCGATCCAGTCGGCGCCGTTGACGACCTGCTCGATGTTGTCCTTATAGACGGCGAGCTGGCTGGAGTCGTAGCACTGGATCTCGATGGCGCCGTTGGTGCGCTCTTTGATGCGCTCGGCGACCTGCTGCATCTCAATGGTGAGCTGCTCAGTCGGAGCAAAGACGTGGCTGAGCTTGAGCACGAGATGATAATCTCCGTTGTTGTTGGCAGCGGCCTTATCGCCGTTGCTGCCGCAGGCACACAGTGCGAACACCATGACCAGCGCAAGAAGCATAGCAACAAATTTCTTCAAGGTAGTTCCTTTCTGCTTAAAAAAAGCGTTGAATTTTTCTCCGTCATTTTAACGGCTCTCTGTGAAAAATGTTAACATTTTTGTGCGATGCCGTCAACATGAACGGAAATTTTCCTTGCCATTTTTCCGTTTTCGCTATATACTCCTCTTGGAAATTGGTGAAACTGCAAAGGCAAAAGTGCGATTTTTCACCGAAAAATGCTTAATTTTTCAACACAAAGGTCTCCCTTCTCGTGTTGTCACCGGAGGTGCCTATGAGCAGCAAACCCACCCTGCGCGACATCGCGGAGGCGACCGGCGTTTCGACGGCGAGCGTCTCGATGATCCTCAACGGCAAGTCGCTCGAGCGCTTTTCCTCGCAGCGCGTGGCCAGCGTCCTCGCCGAGGCGGAGCGCATCGGCTACCGCACGCCGTCGGCCCGCTGCGCCGGCAAACAGATTGCGATCCTTTCCCCGTCGGTCTCGAATCCCTATCACACGATGATGATCTCCGGCATCGACGCGGCGGCCAGCGCCGCCGGCTACCAGACCGCGATCTACAACACCTATTGGAATCCCCGCACGGAGAGCCACCTGCTCGAAACGCTGGACTTCTCGCGCGTGGCCGGCATCATCTTCGCCATGACACCGACGCAGCCGGCCAAGGTGCGCGAACTGAGCCACCGTGTGCCCATCGTCGCCGTCGGCGACCGTGTCGTTGACTTCGGCATCGACACCGTGGACGTCGACAATTTCGGCGCGGCGCAGCTCGTGGCCAAGCACCTCATCGGCCTCGGCCACAAGCGCATCGCCTACCTGTCCACGGCGCTCAACGAGCACCACATCTCCCGGATGCGCCGCGCACAGGGCCTGCAGGAGGCCTACCGCATGTGGTGTCCGGAGGGCAGCGTGACCATCTGCTCGCACGTCAACTCGCTCGAGGCGGAGATCTCCACGCCCGACCTGGAGTACCGCTCGGGCATGGAGCTGGCCTATAAATGCCTGCGCAACGACAAGATCACCGGCATCGTCGCCATCAACGACATGGTGGCCTACGGCGTGCTCGACGCGCTCGTGCGCGAGGGCTACCGCGTGCCGGAGGATTTCAGTCTCTGCGGCTTTGATAACGTCACGAGCTCGGGCTATCAGCGCATCCAGCTCACAAGTGTGGAAAACTACACATTCAACCACGGCAAGAGCGCCTTCAACCTGCTGCTCGAGCGCATTGAGGGCGGGCTGAACAATCGGGAGGATCAGCCGATCAACCGCGTGGAATACCGCAGCCGCCTGATCGTGCGCGGCAGCACCGGCAAGCCGCGCAGCACCGGCCTGTGACAAAAACGAAAAAAGGAGCGCACCCATGGCGTCTGTACTCTCCTACCTGCGTGAACTGAATATCGTCACGATGATGCTGCGCATCCTCCTCGCCGTGCTCTGCGGCGGGCTGATCGGGCTTGAGCGCGAGCGCAAAAACCGCCCCGCCGGCTTTCGCACCTATATGCTCACGGCGCTCGGCGCGACGCTCACCGTGCTGCTGAGCCTGCAGCTCGACCAGATGCTCCACGGACCGTGGCGCGCGCTCGCCGAGAGCATCGGCGCGACGCAGGACGTGTCGCGCTTCGGCGCCGAGGCCGCAAAGGGCATCGGCTTTCTCGGCGCGGGCACGATCATCATCACCGCCCGCCAGCAGGTCAAGGGCCTGACCACCGCCGCCGGACTCTGGGCGAGCGCGTGTCTCGGCCTTGCCATCGGCGCGGGGTTTTATGCCTGCGCGTTCATCTGCATCGCCTACATGGCGGCCTGTATGTACCTGCTGCCGCCGCTGGAGCAAAAGCTCACCCGCCGGGCGCACCACATCAACATCAGCCTCGAGATCGAGCGTATGGAGCACCTCGGCGCGATCGTCACGCATCTGCACGATGAAAACGTCCGCATTTTCGACTTTGAGGTCAACCGCAACGGCACGGGCCCGCTGGCAAGCTTCCTGTGCCAGTTCAGCGCCATCCTGCCCGAGCGGCGCGACCACCCTGAGCTGCTGGCCGAGCTGTCGGCGCTCGACGGCGTGATCCTCATCGAAGAGATCTGAGAAAGGAGGCTGTGCCATGCTGCATTGTTTTGACCCCATCCGCACCCTGACCTTCTGGGCGATCCTCGCCCGCCTGACGCTGGCTGTCATCTGCGGCGGTCTGATCGGCGCAGAGCGCGAGGTCAAGCGCCGTCCCGCGGGTTTTCGCACACACATTCTCATCTGCCTCGGCGCCGCCATCACCACGCTCACGAGCCAGTACCTGCTCTTCCAGCACCTGTTTAACGATATTGCGCGTCTCGGCGCGCAGGTCATCTCCGGCATCGGCTTTGTCGGCGCGGGCACGATCATCGTCACGCGCGACAAGCGCGTCAAGGGTCTGACCACCGCCGCCGGACTCTGGGCCGCGGCCATCATCGGCCTCGTCTGCGGCGCGGGCTATGCCGAGTGCGCCATCTTCGCCACGGCCGTCGTGCTGCTGGTCGAGGCGGTGCTCGTGCGGCTGGAGTTCAAGCTCACGAGCAAGAGCACCGATCTCACGCTCTACATCGAGTACGCGCACGCCGTGTGCATGGAGTCCGTGCTCGCCCTGCTGCGCGAGCGCAGCATCCGCATCGACAATCTCGAGATCAGCCGCATTGCGGACAGCGACGCCCCCGACGCGCCGCACCACTACTGCGCGCTCATCCCCATCCACAGCCGCGCCCCGCTGCGGCCCGGCGACCTGCGCAACGATCTGACCGCGCTGACGGACATTCTGACCGTCGAGGAAATGTGAAGCGAACACAAAAGCAAGGGCGGACGCCATATGGCGTCCGCCCTTGTTACATTTTCAATAGCCGCTGCTGACCACGTGCCAGCCGCTGCCGCGCCGCTCGAGCACGATGGGCCAGTCGGTATAAGTCTCGCCGGCGGTCAGGCCGCTGCGCCGCCCCGGGTCGCGCGCATACACGCTCGCAAGCAGCACGATCGTGTTGCCGTCGTCCTGCGCGCCCGCGCCAGCCAGCCAGCACGTCTGGTACGCCTCGTTGTACGCCAGGCGCACCATGGCGCAGCCGCTGTGCCCGCGGTGAAACGCGCGCATGGCAGCGTCCATCGCGCCGCGGATGTCCTCGTCGGAAAACTGCTCCGACGCACCCACGACGATCTCAACGCCCGACGTGTCGCCCCGCCGCGCGCAGCCGGTCAGGCCCGCGAGCAGCAGCACCGCGATATTTCTCTTGCGCATCGTCTCGCCTCCCGCCTCAGTGCAGCGTGCCGAGGTAGCCCTCCAGGATCAGGCTCGCCGCCACGGCGTCGACCGTCTGGCGGTGCTTTTTCTCCTTGCGGCCGTTGGCGTGCAGGATGCCGTGCGCCTCGATGGAGCTGCGCCGCTCATCCCAGAGCACGACCTCGAGCCCCGTCGCCTCGGTGAGCCGCTGCGCGACCGCGCGGCTCTTTTCCGCACGCGGACCCTCGGTGCCGTCCATGTTTTTCGGCAAGCCGAGCACGATGCGCTCCACGCCCTCGGTGCGCACGACATCCGCGATCGCGGCGACCGCCCGGTCGAGATTCCACTCCGTGAGCGTCCACGCCCGGCCGCACAGCGTGGCCGAAGCATCCGAGAGCGCGAGCCCGATGCGCGCGTCGCCGTAATCAATGCCCAGAATTCTCATTGTGATCCCTCCGCAGATCCATGCGGATCGCGCCCGCCATATACAGCGAGCCGACCGCGCAGATAACGTCCTCCGGCGCTGCGTGTGCCAGCGCCAGCTCTGCCGCCTGCGCGGGGTCCGCGCAGACCGTAACCGGTTTCCCAAATCGTTTCAGATAGTCCCCCAGCTCCGCCGCCGGCAGCGCGCGGGGCGAGAGCGGCGTCGCGGCGATGTACGCCGCCGCCTGCGTATCGAGCGCCGCGAGCATGGCGGGATAGTCCTTGTCCGCCAGCACGCCCACGAGCAGCGTGATGCGCCGGCCGGGAAAATAGCGCGCGAGATTGTCCGCGACCGTCTGCGCGCACTGCGGGTTGTGCCCGCCGTCGAGCACGAACCACGGCGCGCGCCGCAGCAGCTCAAACCGCGCCGGCCAGCGCACCTGCGCCAGACCCGCGCGCACGGCCGCGTCCGGGATGCGCCAGCCGCGCGCGCGCAGCGCCGTCACCGTCTCGAGCGCGACAGCCGCGTTGCGCAGCTGGTGCGCCCCCAGCAGCGGCAGCGTATATTCCGCGCCGCGGTAGGTGAAGGTCTGCCCGTCCACGCCGTCGGTCAGCGGCGCGATGGCGGCCGCATCCACCTCCGTGAGCGGGATGCCCCGCTGCGCGCAGATCTCGTGCAGGACGGCGCGCACCTCCGGCGTCTGCGGATAGCTGACGGCGCGCGTGCCGGGCTTGAGGATGCCCGCCTTCTCGCGCGCGATCTGCTCGAGCGTATCGCCGAGGATCTCCGTGTGGTCGAGGCCGATGTTCGTGATGACGGCGCACGCCGGCGCGGCAATGACGTTCGTCGCGTCGAGCCGGCCGCCGAGGCCGACCTCCAGCACCACGACGTCGCACCCCCGCCGCCGGAACCACAACATGGCCGCCGCCGTCACGAGCTCAAACTCCGTCGGCGGGTCGTCCATGGCGGCGATGCACGGCTGCAGCGCCTCGCACACGGCGGCAAACTCCGCGTCCGGCACGGGCACGCCGTTGACCTGCATGCGCTCGGCGAAGCGCTCGAGATACGGCGATGTGAACAGCCCCGTCGTGTAGCCTGCCGCGCACAGGATGGATGCGAGCATCGCCGCCGTGCTGCCCTTGCCGTTCGTGCCCGCGATGTGCACGAACTGCAGCCCGTCCTGCGGGTCGCCCAGGCGGTGCAGCAGCTCGCGCACGCGCGCGAGCCCCGGGCGGGAGCCGCGCCACTCCACGCCATGTATCAGCTCCATGGCCTGCTCAATTGTCATATCACCGCACCTCCCGCGTAAAAAATCAGATGCTGCGATTATACCACGTTCCGCGCAGCGCGGCAACCGGGGTACTTGCGTTTTTGCGCCGCATGGGGTAAACTGTTATTTTAGCGATTTCCTGATGAACGGAGGCTACATATGGAAAATCTGATGATCTCGGCAAACGCCGTGCTGCCCATGTGCCTGGTCATGGCGCTCGGCTACGGCACGCGCCGCCTCGGCTGGCTCCGCCGTGAGGAGATCTCCACCATCAACAAGATCGCTTTCCGTATTTTTCTGCCATGTTTGCTTTATTATAATATATATTGCTCCGATCTGTCCGGCTCGTTTGACCCGCTGCTGATGGCCTTTGCCGTGGGCGGCGTGCTGCTGACGTTCGGCCTCGCGCTCGGCTACACGCTGCTGACCGAAAAACTGCCGGAGCGCCGCGGCGTGCTGATCCAGGGCATGTTCCGCAGCAACTACGTCATCATGGGCATCCCCGTGGCGACGGCACTGCTCGGCGCCGATCAGCTCGGCACCGTCTCGATCCTGATCGCGGTCATTGTGCCGCTGTTCAATATGCTGGCCGTCGTCGTGCTGGAGGTGTTCCGCGGACAGAAGCCGAAGCCGCTGCACATCCTCGGCCAGATCGCAAAAAATCCGCTCGTCATCGGCTCCGTGCTCGGCATCCTGACGCTGGTCGCCGGCATCCGCCTGCCGCACATCCTCGAGCAGACCATCCAAAGCGTCAGCGCCATCGCATCGCCGCTGCAGCTGTTTCTGCTCGGCGCGTTCTTCCAGTTCTCCGGCCTGAAGACCTACCGCCGCGAGCTTGTGACCGTGTCGATCGCCAAGCTGATCGTCTCGCCGGGCCTGTTTCTGGGGCTGGGCGCGCTGCTCGGGTTCCGGGGCGTGGCATTCGTGTCGCTCATCGGCATTTTCGCCTCGCCGACCGCCGTCAATTCCTTCACCATGGCGCAGCAGATGGGCGGCGACGCCGAGCTCGCCGGCGACATCGTGGTCACCACCTCGGCCGTGAGTATCCTGACCATGTTTTTTTGGATCTTCCTGTTCAAATCTCTTGGCGTGTTCTGAGCGCCGGGGGCTTCCCAAATTGGGCAAACTGGCGTATAATACTGTATTTGGATAACGAAAGCATAAAGAGGGCAAAACCATGAATTTTCGAATGATCGGGCAGGTCGTCGGCCGCGTGCTGTGCATCGAGGCCGCGCTGATGCTCCTGCCGATGATTGCAGCCTTGGTCTATGATGAATCTCCGGTCCCGTTTCTGATCACGATTGCCGTCACCGGCGGCATCGGGCTGGTCATGTGGCGCGTGCGCGCCAAGTCCGGCGGCATCACCGCGCGCGACGGTTTTCTCATCGTCGGCCTGTCGTGGATCGCCATGTCGCTGCTCGGCGCGATCCCGTTTGTGCTCACGGGCGACATCCCGAACTACGTCGACGCCCTGTTTGAGACGATCTCGGGCCTGACCACGACCGGTGCCAGCGTCGTCACATCGCCGGAGAGCATGACGCGCGGCGGCATGTTCTGGCGGCTGTTTACGCACTGGATCGGCGGCATGGGCATCCTCGTGTTCGTGCTGGCCGTGCTGCCCATGAGCGGCAACCGCTCGATGCACATCATGCGCGCCGAGGTGCCCGGCCCGACGGTCGGCAAGCTCGTGCCGCGCATCCGCAAGACTGCCTCCATCCTCTACCTGCTGTACATCGCGCTCACGCTCGTGGAGACGGTTCTGCTCATCGCCGGCGGCATGAGCTTTTATGACGCGCTGCTGCATTCGTTCGCCACGGCCGGCACCGGCGGCCTGTCCACGCGCGCGCTGAGCATCGGCTACTACAACAGCGCCTATATCGACATCGTCGTGGGCGTGTTCATGATACTCTTCGGCGCCAACTTCAGCCTGTATTACCTCATTCTGCTCGGCAACATCCGCACCGCGCTGCGCAACGAGGAGTTGCGCTGGTTCCTCGGCATCATCGCCTTCGCCGTCATCACGATCGCAGTTGACATCCGCAATCTCTACGGCGGCGTCGGCCATGCGCTGCGCTATTCGTTCTTCCAGGTCACATCGATCATCTCCACAACCGGCTTTGCGACTGCCGACTTCAACCTCTGGCCGGAGTATTCCAAATTTCTGCTCGTGCTGCTGATGTTTGTCGGCGGCTGCGCCGGCAGCACCGCCGGCGGTCTGAAAGTCTCGCGCGTGATGCTGCTGTTCAAATCCTGCACGATCGAGGTCAAGAAGATGCTGCGCCCGCGCTGCGTAGAAAACGTCCGCCTCGACGGCAAGCCGGTCGACGCGCAGACCGTCTACAACGCCCTGACGTATTTCACGTTCTACATCATCATCATGCTCATCGCAGGGCTGATCGTGTCGCTCGACGGGCTGGACTTCACGACGAATTTCACCGCCGCGCTCTCGTGCCTGTCCAACGTCGGGCCGGGACTGTCCCTCGTCGGACCGACCGGAAGCTTTGCCATCTTCTCGCCGCTGAGCAAGATCGTGCTTATGATCTGCATGCTGCTCGGCCGTCTGGAGATCTTCCCGCTGCTGCTGCTGTTCGTGCCGTTCACGTGGCGCTGGAAATAAGCGCCGCCCGCAGCCGGAAACGCACATTGCATAGAACCGCCCCGCAAGTTCTGTGACTTGCTGGGCGGTTTTTTTCGATACCCACTCCTTGCCGAACGAATGATGCAGTATTTCATCTGCGCAGCAGGGGAGCCCGCCGCATCTAACATACCGCAGGCAGCGACAACCCCGCAGGCCGAAGCCTGCGGGGTTGCCTCCGCGTATCCGCGGTTCATCGCATCCGAGGCGGGCCTTGCCCCCTCGGGCTCCCCTGCTGCTCTGTCGCGTCTCCCGCCGCATCTAACATACCGCAGGCAGCGACAACCCCGCAGGCCAAAGCCTGCGGGGGTGCCTCCGCGTTTCCGCGGTTGATTGCACCCGAGGCGGGCCTTGCCCCCTCGGGCTCCCCTGCTGCTCTGTCGCGTCTCCCGCCGCATCTAACATACCGCAGACAGCGACACCCCCGCAGGCCGAAGCCTGCGGGGGTGCCTCCGCGTTTCCGCGGTTGATTGCACCCGAGGCGGGCCTTGCCCCCTCGGGCTCCCCTGCTTCTCTGTTGCGTCTCCCGCCGCATCTAACATACCGCAGACAGCGACAACCCCGCAGGCCAAAGCCTGCGGGGGTGCCTCCGCGTTTCCGCGGTTGATTGCACCCGAGGCGGGCCTTGCCCCCTCGGGCTCCCCTGCTGCTCTGTTGCGTCTCCCGCCGCATCTAACATACCGCAGACAGCGACAACCCCGCGTTTCCGCGGTCCATTGCACCCGAGGCGGGCCTTGCCCCCTCGGGCTCCCCTGCTGCTCTGTTGCGTCTCCCGCCGCATCTAACATACCGCAGACAGCGACAACCCCGCAGGCCGAAGCCTGCGGGGTTGCCTCTCTATGACGCTGCAAGCGCAGCGGTCAGTATTTTTTGTTGGGACGCTGGAGAGTTGCGCCGCGGTCAGATCACTCCGACAGCTCTGCCTTCTTGTCGGCAGACAGCTTCTTGATCTTCGGGATGCCCCAGATGAACGCCGGGAGCACAACAACGATCAGAGCGTAGTAGCCGTCATAGCCATAGATCTTGGAGATGATGGTCGACAGGCCGAGCAGGGAAACTGCGTAGCACAGGCCGATGACGATCAGGCCGACGATCACGCTGCGGACAGCCTTGCTCTTGATGGCCTTCGGGAAGCAGTGACCCTCGAAGCGCTGGATCATGGAGTAGACGAGCGTGACGGACGTGGACACGAACGCGCAGAACAGCAGGATGGTGTACACGACGAACAGCCAGGTGTAGCCGCTGCCCATGAGGGTGACGACGCTCTGGTTGGGGAGCTTCATGACATCGCCGATATGGCGGGCGGCGATGCTGGCGACGGAGTCAACACCAACGCTCTTGATGGCGGTCAGGATCGGGTACCAGCGCAGCAGCATGGCACCGGAAGCGGCGAGCGCGCCGCCGTTCATGAGCCAGCCAAGGATGCTGGCGCGCTTGACGCCCTTGTGGGTCAGCTCGGTGGAAGCAGCGATCATGGCCGGGACGGACACGCACTGGAAAGCAGCGTACACGAACACGCCGCGCCAGACGCCCTCGAGGCCCTTCTGGGAGGTGACGTCCGCGATGGCCGGGATGGAAGCGTAAGCCGCGTTCTCAGTGGCCAGCTCCTGAGCGACCGCGTCGATCGGAACGACGAAGCCCATGATGACCAGGATCGCGGTGACGATCAGGATCGCGGTGGAAAGAACGGTGGAAGCCTTGATGATCAGGTCAACGCCGAAGATCGACAGGAGGATCAGCAGGGCGATGATGACGAGGTTGCAGATGATATCGGGCAGGTTGATCAGGCTCTTGACGATGCCGCCGGCGCCGTCAACGCAGGACGCGACCGCCGCGAGGATGATGATGATGTAAAAGATCTCGAAGAAGACCTCCATCCACGGCTTCGGATACAGGGCACGATAGGTGTCCTTGTAGTTGTCGAAACCGCTGAGCTTGGCAAACTTCATCATGATGTACATGACGACGGCCAGGATGCCCATGGCCAGCAGCGGGAAGATCGCCGCGGTCCAGCCATACTGGACAAAGTAGTTCACGACCTGGTTGCCGGTCGCGAAGCCGGCGCCCACGTGGGTGCCGAACCAGACAGACGCCACGGTGAAGGCGGCTGCCCAGCTGCTCTTGAGCTTTTTGCTATCCATTTTTTACCTCTCTCTTTTTGCTCTTTTTTTGCTTTTCTCTCTTTTATTTCAATCCTGCCTCGTGCTCTCCTACCAACCGAGACAGGGCTCGAAATCCACACCCATGTGTTAATTTATGAACAAGTCGTTAACAACTTGGGATAGTAAATTTATAATTCTCTCACACGCAAAAGTCAATAACAGCCTCTTCCAATCCCCAATTTTTTTCAGTCATTTTCTGAAAATTGTCGAGTTGCACAAAATCCTGCATGTATTTTTATGCACTCTGATTCTGGCGCTTTTGTAATATTTTATGCGATTTTAGCGCTTTGACAGCAAGAAAACAGTTGCGGCGTCTACACTTTCGTGCTATCATAACAACGCTGGGAGTGCAAATCTTTTGTCGAATTTCTGACAAGCGAGATTGGCATATTTTTGACACAGGCCAGCAGGCTCAGCAAACGCGATTGATGAATTTTTAACCATCATTTTGCGTACACATCCATTGCCCAATGTCGATTTTGAGGGGAGCGCGCACGTTATGAAGCTCGTGACATTTGAAAAGGACGGCCGCAGCGCCGTCGGCCTGCTCAACGCGGCCGGCACTGCCGTGCATCCTGTGCCGGGCTGTGCGGATATGCAGACGCTCATCGGCATCTGGCCGGCGCTGGACACTGCCGCCGTGCTGCACAGCGCCGCGCTGCCGCTCGAGCGCGTGCGGCTGCTCGCGCCCATCCCCCGCCCGGAGCAGGACGTGATCTGCCTGGGCATCAATTATTTTGACCACGCCAAGGAGAGCGAGGCCGTCGCCGGCAAGGGCGTCAAGGCGCCGGACACGTTCCCGATCTACTTTTCCAAGCGCGTGAACGAGGCCGTCGCCCCCGGCGGCGACATTCTCAGCCACAGCGATCTGGTCGCCGACCTCGACTATGAGGCGGAGCTGGCCGTCGTCATCGGCCGCCCGGCGTACAACGTCAGCGAGGCAGACGCGCTCGACTATGTGTTCGGCTACACCATTTTGAATGACGTGAGCGCGCGCACGATCCAGAACCAGCATAAGCAGTGGTACCGTGGCAAGAGCCTCGACGGCTTCACGCCGATGGGTCCGTGGATCGTCACGCCGGACGAGTTCGACGTGCGCAGGCCGCAGAAAATCCAGAGCCGCATCAACGGTGAGCTCCGGCAGGACAGCACGACCGATCTCATGATCTTCCACGTGCCGTACGTGATCGCCGAGCTCAGCCAGGGCATGACGCTCCGCCCCGGCACGATCATCTCCATGGGCACGCCGGCCGGCGTGGGCATGGGCTTTGACCCGCCGAAGTGGCTGCACCCGGGCGACGTGGTCGCGTGCAGCATCGAGGGCATCGGCACCCTCACCAACACCGTTCGGTAATCCGCCGTCAGGCATCCGCCTGCAGCGGCCGAAGATATCGCAAACAGAATCAGAAAAGGAGAGAAAAAGTAATGAAATTTGCAATGTATGGTTCCGGCGCAGCCGGCAGCGTCTTCGCTTCTTACCTGCGTAAGGGCGGTGCGGACATCATCCTCATCGACCGCTACGAGGCGCACATGAAGAAAGTCGCCGAGGAAGGCATGCACTTCACCATCCATCAGGAGGAAGATGGCGGCTACAAGGATTACGACTACCAGCTCAAGGGCTTCCGCACCTACATCACCGCTGCTGACGCGGCCGCGGCGGAGGGCAAGGTCGACGTCATCATCTACATGACCAAGGCGACCCAGCTCGAGCAGGCCATCCAGGACTCCATGCCTGTCGTCGGCGACACGACCGTCGCCGTCTCCCTCATCAACGGCCTCGGCAACGATGACAACCTCTTCAAGGTTTTCCCGAAAGAGCGCTGCATCATCGGCTCCGGCGTTCTCGGCACCGCACTGCCCGAACCCGGCCACTGCGTTTCCACTCCTGCCGGCGGTGTTCAGATGAACTTCGGCGGCGCTGTAAGAAGCGAGCTTAACGACGCTGCTTGCGCAGAGATGCTCAAGTGCTACCGCGAAGGCGGCTGCGATGCTTACTGGCGCGACGGCGCGCCGGGCACCGACAACAACATCTACAAGTTCATCTGGAAAAAGGTCTGCGTCAACGCAACCGTCAACACCGTCTGCGCAGTTCTGCGTCTGAAGATCGGTGAGGTCGAGGCTGATCCTTGGGGCCAGCAGCTGTTCCACGGCGTCATCCGCGAGACCTGCGCCGTCGCTACCGCAAAGGGTGTTCCCATGAACGCAGACGATTTCATCGCTCACGATCATGCGGATATCGTC